>Ga0066256_1000352_pt1 | contig 153709 bp, 128 predicted proteins | sample ThiBio_1000_biof_FD_87107 | JGI IMG/M metagenome (GOLD analysis project Ga0066256, IMG submission 87107) | Wastewater bioreactor microbial communities from Cape Town, South Africa - Thiocy_expt_1000_biof (version 2) | ecosystem: Engineered > Bioreactor > Thiocyanate-remediating >...
CTCACCCCGGTGTTCCTGCACCAGGCGAACCGCCCGTTCACGCACTTCCCGGGAAAACTTATTCGATTTGTTCATGGCTCCATTCTCTCAAGAGTTGGAGCCTCCTCAAAACCCGGGGCGGTTCAGTTGAGTTCTTTGGGTACCTAGCTCCGTCACCCGCGCAATCCAAACTATCGACGTAGAGTTCATGCGCGAGCACTCCTGCAGAAGCCTTTGTCCATGCCAACAATAGAACGATCATCAAAGCTGCGACGAATTTTGGCATGGTGGCTAACGGTTGAGTTGAGCGGCGTGCGCGCTGCCGCTTCGCGGCTGCATACCGCTGTCTTCCAGGATTGAAACGAAGGGCTCATCGGAGTAATAAAGCTTACCGGCTCGCCGCTTGGCGCCATGCTGAAGTTCAACGTCGAGCGTCACCATGGCCAGCTGAAGCGCCTGCATGCTGTCACCGCCATGTATCTCCATCGAGCGCTCTTCGTTCGCGAACTTTGTGATGCACGCGCACGTCCACTCGTCGCTACCGACCTTCTTAGGAATGCCCAGGCCCGCAACCACTTCGATTGTGCCGTTCTCACCACGGAGTTCGAGTCTTCGTTCGGCCACTGTGTCCACGCTGAGTACCACCTAACTACCGAATTAAGCCGCGCCGCGAAGCGGCGTCGGCTTGAATGAGTAAAAAGAGACTTCCCACATCTTTAGGCATCAGGAACCCCGAAAGGTCCAAGTGTCATGATGGTAGCTCTATACAACCGTCAGCAGAAGGGGAAGTCTCCGTGAGTACTATAACCATTGGCGTAGATCTGGCGAAGGACGTGTTTTCGGTGTGCTCGGTGAATGGGCCCGGGCGGGTGCTGGATCGCAAGGACCTGCGGCGTGAGGCATTTTCGGCGTATCTGGTGCTGTTGCCCGCTGGATCGGTGGTGGCGATGGAGGCCTGCAGCGGAGCCCATTATTGGGGACGCCGGTGTGTCGAGCTGGGCTTGCAGCCGCGTCTGATGGCCGCGCAGTTCGTCAAACCCTTCCGCAAGAGTGCGCGCAACAAGAACGATCGCAACGATGCCGAGGCGATTGCCACGGCGGCGCGTCAGGGCAACATGCGCTTCGTGCCGCTGAAGTCGATCGACCAGCAAGTGCGCCTGTCCTGGCATCGCGTGCGCGAAGGCTACAAGGTCGAAGGTCTGGCGATCGGCAATCGCATTCGCGGTTTGCTGGCCGAATTCGGCGTGGTCATCGCGCCCAGTGATGCGGCCCTGCGCCGATGGCTGGCGGATCTCGATGGCGTGTCATTGCCCGTCGAATTGATCGAGCTCATTCGTGGACTTTCTGAGCATCGGGACGCGGTTCGCAAGCGCATGGACGACTGTGATCGGCGCATTGAAGCCCATTCCTGGCTCGATGAACGCTGTGTCCGGGTGCGTTCGCTGATCGGCATCGGGCCGCTGACGGCGGATGCCGTGGTTGCGACGATCGGTGCGGCCAAGGAGTTCAAGAATGGTCGACAGCTATCGGCGTGGCTCGGGCTGGTGCCGACCCAGTATTCCAGCGGTGGACATATCCGACTCGGTGGCATCAGCTGTCGTGGTGATGCCTATCTGCGCACCTTGCTGATCCAGGGCGCGCGCAGCAGTCTGCAGCGCGCCAAGGCGGTCAGCGTGGAAAAGGCAACGCCCGAGCAACTCTGGATTCGGTCCCTGGTCGCCCGTTTGCCCTTCGGAAAACTCATCGTCGCCATTGCCAGCAAACACGCTCGCCAACTCTGGGTCATGCTCGCCCACGAGGTCGACTACGACGCACATGCGAAGTATCGCCATCCCCTGCGACGCACGGAGACTGCAGCCTGAGAAACGCTCCCCTTCACCGTCAGTGCGACAAGGTAAACAACGGCTCAGACCGACCTGGAGAAAACCTGACTAACTTTCCGGCCGTCACACCGTGCTTCGACTGATCCTCGAACACCGACGAACCCGATGAATGAACGAGGTCTCCGGGTGCGGTTTATACCCTGGTCCGAGTCAGCATCAGCGACTCAACAAGACCGATTGAGGAAATGCAGTCTGACAACCGTACCGTCACCAAAATCGAACTGGCAACGCAACAAGAAACAAAGGAACAATTCAATGACCAGCAAAAGCCTGAAAGCTCAGGGCAACGGCATCACTCGCCCGGGGTTGACGGGAAGTCTCTTGAGGAATTGTTAGGGCTTTGCCCTTGACCTGATTGCGTCTGCGATAACAAGTTCAATGGTTGCATTGGCTCCAGTGACGTTGAGGCGATTCCTCACGTTCTCCAATGTGTCATCAATGTAAAGCTTGGCTACAAGTTCATCTGCGTAGCTTGAACTAATCATTGTGACCCCGGTGAAGTCGAGCAGTAGTTCGGTAGGGTGCGTCCGCAGCAGGTTGGCAGCCAGTACGCGAACGTCCCTGCCTGACTCGCGGGTCGATGTGCCGAAGCTCTGATCCTTGATACCGAGCACCAATTGGTCTTCAGAGTTCTCGAGGCGCTCAGCTCTTGTATTGATGGGGCTGGGTAGTTCTCCCCAGAGGCCTGCGAAATCCACAGCCGTCTGAAAGTCGAGCTGAAAATCCAGATTGGTTCCGGGCCATTCCGGGTCAATGGTTGGGGCATTGTCGTAGGTGTCAACTTTGCCCAATGATTTGTTGTAGTAAATGGCGCCACCGCCGCTGGTAATTGTTAGCTGTCCTGTGTTTTTGGTGATGATCTCTGTGGTAGTCCAGAGGCCATTCCCGGCGCCATCCGCCGATGAAGTCACGCCTTTCTTCATGGCAAGAGTAATCGCGTCAGATGCTGACAATGGGCGGTATGAAGTGTCTGCGAATGAGCGCTTGATTCCGATGCCTTGGTCTGCAATTGCAACGGCGATTCGTTGATCGCCTCGCTGAAGCGAATACATGAAGAATCCAGCTTGATCTTTAGAGTGGCGGAGTACGTTGTCCATGATTTCCGACAAGCAATACTCAAGCGCAAGCAGGGTGTTCTTTTGGCTTGGGACTTTGCGGTACAGATTGGAGACAACCCAATCAATCAAGAGTTCAAGCTCAGAGGCTGATCTGTACTCCCACACTACGTTTGATGGATCTGCTCGTTTCTCGCGCTCCACGCACCTTATGGGAGAGTGCGCGTAGCAGTCTGTGAAGGTCCGATGGTTTATATGAATTTTTGCTTTGACGTTCACCGACTCCAGAAAGCAGAAAAGCGAAGCTAGTGGTGCCATCATGTTAGGGAAGATGCGAAATCCATCTTCAATTACGAACACGATTTCCTTAGCGTTCGGGTTCCGAAGCAACCAATCACAGTGGAAATTTAGCGCTCTAAGGTCGGTGTGGCGCTCCAACGCCTGGACATGTATGACCTTTCCCTTGGCCCACACTCGCTCGTTTTTTGGGATTTCTCTTGTCATGCGACGAGAATTGATGGCAAAGCCCTAACTACTATTCGGTCCCGATATGGGATGTATTCCTTCAGCCTAACATGTCTGCATGGGGAAAATCTGTAGGAAATTTCTTACACGAATCAACGCTCTTCGCCGATTTTGCGGTGTAGTCCTTCGGTCTAATCTTGGGATAAATCCCGGGGTGGAGCGGCGAATGGATGCGAAGGTGCCGATTGCAGAGGTGTCGCCGATCGACGCGACGCGGCAGCCGAGGTTGCTGGAGCAGTTGCGTGCCCGGATTCGACGGCTTGGACTTGCGCTACGAACGGAGTACGCCTACGTGGCGTGGGCGCGGCGTTTTATCCTGGCAAACGGGAAGCGCCACCCAGCCGAGATGGGTGCGGCTGAAGTCGAAGCCTTTTTGACCGATCTCGCGATTCGGGGAAAGGTGTCGGCGTCGACGCAGAACCAGGCGCTGTCGGCGCTGTTGTTCTTGTATCGGGAGGTACTGGGCCAGCAGTTGCCATGGATGGAGGATATCCGTCGCGCCAAGCGGCCCGAACGCCTGCCCGTTGTCTTGTCGCGGGATGAAGTCGCGGCACTGCTCGATGCCTTGAACGGTGTGCCGTGGTTGATGGCGAGCCTGCTCTATGGAGCGGGTCTGCGCTTGATGGAATGTCTGCGCTTGCGCGTGCAGGACATCGACTTCGCGCGGCGCGAGATCCTGGTCCGTCACGGCAAGGGTGGCAAGGATCGCCGCACCATGCTGCCGACGCTCTGCATTGATGCCCTGCATGTGCAACTCGCGCACGCGCAGCGGATTCATCAGCGTGATGTGGCGGCGGGCTTCGGCGCGGTCTGGCTGCCACATGCATTGGCACGCAAGTATCGGAGTGCCGACCGCGAATGGTGCTGGCAATATGTGTTTCCTTCGATGTCGCGCAGCCGCGATCCGCGAGACGGCATCGAACGCCGCCACCATCTCGATGAAGGGGGCCTGCAACGCGCGGTCAAGGTTGCGGTCCGTCGCGCTGGCATCGACAAGCATGCAACGTGCCACACGCTGCGCCACAGTTTTGCCACGCACCTGCTCGAGTCGGGTTCGGATATCAGGACTATTCAAGAACTCCTCGGCCATTCCGACGTAGCGACGACAATGATCTACACCCACGTCCTCAATCGCGGCGGTGCGGGCGTGATCAGTCCGCTGGATCGCCGCTGACGACGGCGCGGTTGCGGGTTTGCCATCGCGTTTTCGTTCAGGCTTCTGCGGCTGTTCGACAGATTGGCTGAGAAGCGCCCCGCCCTCGTTATACTCCCCGCACTTCCACGCCTGATGACAACGTGTGCCTGAACTTGTCGATCCGATCTTCATCACCGCCCATACGGCCACGTCGGCGCTTGGCCGTGGCCTGGCCGATCACCTTGAGGCCTTGCGCGAATCGCGCAGTGGCTTGCGCGAGAACGATTTCACGCGCGAAACACTGAGCTGCGCGATTGGTCGCGTCGCTGGCCTGGAATCGCTGCCGTTGCCGGCGCAATACGCACGCCATGAGTGCCGCAACAACCGCCTGGCCTGGCTGGGCATCGCCGCGGACGATTTCCTCGACCGGGCGCGCGCGGCGATTGCGCGCCATGGTGCCGAGCGCGTTGCCTTGCTGGTGGCGACATCGACATCGAGCATCGGTGCCACCGAGGAAGCCTATGCACGGCAGAGCGATGGCCGCTTTCCCGACGATTTGCGTCGGCCGGAAGTGCATACGCCGCATTCGCTTGGCCTCTTCCTGGAACACGTGCTGGGCACGCGCGGGCCGTGCCTGACCACGGCGACGGCGTGTTCATCGAGCGCCAAGATCTTCGCCCTGGCGGAGCGCATGATGCGCCTCGGCCTGGTCGACGCGGCAATCCTTGCGGGTGTCGACAGCCTGTGTGGCAGCGTGCTGTTCGGCTTCAACTCGCTGGAACTGGTCGCGCCCGAGCCATGCCGTCCGTTCGACGTGCGCCGTCGCGGCATCTCCATTGGCGAGGCGGCGGGCTTTGCCTTGCTGGAGCGCAATGCTGCGGATCGGTCGCCGGCGCTGATCGGCTGGGGTGAATCCAGCGATGCCCACCACATGTCGACGCCGCATCCGCAGGGACTGGGCGCGCGGCTCGCGCTTGAAGGGGCATTGGCGCGCGCCGGGCTGGCGGCGGCGGATGTCGATTACATCAATCTGCATGGCACGGCGACGCCAAGGAATGACGAGGTGGAAGCCGGCGTGGTTGCCGCCGCATTCGACGCACGCACGCGGGCCAGTTCGACAAAGGGCTGGACCGGGCACACGCTTGGCGCTGCCGGCATCCTCGAATCGGTGGTCTGCCTGCTGGCGATGGAGCACGGCGTGATTCCCGGCACGCTCAATTGCGAAGAACCTGATCCGGTCTGCGGACCACAGATTGCCTTGCGCAACGAGACCGCCGACGTGCGCATTGCGCTGAGCAACTCGTTTGGCTTCGGCGGCAGCAATTGCACATTGGCATTTGCGCGCGGAGGCCAGTCATGAACGTGCTCGATATCCGCATCGACGGCATGGGCTTCTGGGCGCCGGGCTGGCCACACTGGCAGGCTGCGCGCGCCGGTCTGCGCGGCGAGATGCAGGCCGATCCGCTGGTGGGCAAACCCAGCCCTGCCCTGCTTGGCGCGGCCGAGCGCCGGCGCGCGCCGCTGCCGGTCCTGCTGGCCTGCGAGATTGCCGCGCAAGCCTGCGCGCAATCCGCGTACGCGGCCGACAGCCTGGCCTCGGTATTTGCCTCCACGCATGGCGATCTCGTCATCACCGATTACATGTGCTCGACCCTGGCCAGCGCGCCACACGAGCTTTCGCCGATCCGCTTCCACAATTCCGTGCACAACGCACCGGCGGGTTACTGGACCATCGCCGCGCACAGCCATGCCGCGTCGACCTCGACCAGCAGCTGGCATTGGAGTTTCGCGCTCGCCTTGTTCGAGGCCGCAGTGCAGGCGCATGCCGAGGGGTCGCCGGTGCTGCTGGCAGCCTACGACACCGAGTCGCCCGGCCCGCTGAGCGAGATCGCGCTGGCTGCGGTGAATTTTGGCGTGGCCATGGTGGTGTCCGCCGCGCTCGATGGTGCCGCCTCCTTGCGCCTCGAGTTCAATTCGCCGATCCAGGCAAGTGCTGCCTTGGCCTTGCCGGACGCGTTTGCCGAGTTGGCGCGAAGCAATCCGATCGCCGCGCAAAGCCTGCCCTTGCTGGCGGCGCTGGCCGCGGCACGACCGCACACATTGCAGCTGCCCGCCGGCAGCAACTCCACGCTCGGCATCGAGGTATGCGCATGAACGCATCGACGCTCGAACGCGTTGCCATCCTGATTCCAGCCTTGAACGAGGAACTGGCGATCCGCCGCGTCGTCGAAGCGGCGCTGGCCGTGTTGCCTGACGTGATTGTCATCGATGATGGCTCGACCGATGGCACGTTGCAGGAGATCGGCGACCTGCCGGTAACGGTGATTCGCCACGCCACGCCGAAAGGCAAGGGCGAAAGCCTGCGCGACGGATTCCGCGAGGCGTTGCGCTGCGGTTTCGACGCAGTGGTGGCAATGGACGGCGATGGCCAGCACGATGCCGCCGACATCCCGCGCATGCTCCTCGCTGCGCGCCGCTATCCGGATTGCCTGATCATCGGCGCACGCATCCGCACCCGCGAGAACCAGCCGAATGCGCGGCGCCGTGCCAATGCGGTCGCCGACTGGGGCATTTCATGGGGCTGCGGCATCCCGGTCGCGGATACGCAAAGTGGACAACGCTATTATCCGCGCAAGGCGATGGAGCTGGTGGATATCCCGGCGCAAGGATTCGTCTTCGAGGCCGCCCTGCTGATTGCCGCGGTGCGTGACCTCGGCCTTGGCGTGGTATCGGTGCCTATCGACACGCGCTACAGCGGCGAGTTTCGCCTCAGCCACTTCCGCCCGATACGCGATGTCACCCTGATCACCCTGTACACGATTGGACAGGTGATCCGCTATGGCAACGTGATCGACAGCTACCGCCGCTCGCATTCCACGGCACCGCTGGTTTTCGATGCGCTTGCCGGCGGTGGGCCATCCGCATGAACTCGATTCCGCTGCTGCTGATTCAGCTTGTCGCGATCCTTGGCACAGCGCGCATCCTCTCGGTCGTGTTGCGCCATCTCGAGCAACCGCCGGTGATCGGTGAAATGCTCGCCGGCATCGCCCTGGGGCCGATTGTGTTCGGCGCGCTCGCGCCGCAGGCGCAGGCCTTCCTGTTTGCCCCGGCCAGCCTCTCCGCGCTCGATGGCCTGAGCGAGATTGGCCTGGTGCTGTTCATGTTCATCGTCGGTGCCGAGTTGCGCCTGCCGGGTGGCGCCAGGCGGCATCTGCGCGCATCGGCCCTGGTCGGTACGCTGAGCGTGCTGCTGCCGTTTGCACTGGGCATTGCCATCTCACCGGGCCTGCATGAGCGCTTCGCGCCGCCGGGGATTAGCTTCTGGCCTTTTGCATTCTTCATGGCCGCATCCATGTCGATCACCGCCTTTCCGATCATGGCGCGCATCCTCAAGGAGCGCCGCATGACGGAAACGCCGGTCGGGCGATTGTCCCTGACCTCGGCCGCGCTGGCCGATGTGCTGACCTGGATCGTGCTGGCCTTCGTCGTTGCGCTGATCTCCAGCCATTCCGGCTGGTCGGGTTTCGCCTTCACCCTGATCGGCAGCCTGGTCCTCGCCGCCGTTGCGTTCGTCCTGCTGCGCCCGTGGCTCGCGCACATGCTGGCGCGTCATGCCGCCGAGGGTCGGCCCGGCAACGGCATGCTCGCGCTGATCCTGATTCTCGTCTTCGCCAGTTCGGCCATCACCAGTGCGCTCGGTCTGCATGCCGTGTTTGGCGCCTTCCTCATCGGCGCGGTGCTGCCGCGCGACAACCGCCTGCTCGCCTGCCTGATCGAGCGCATCGAATATGTGGCCGTGCTCGTGCTGATGCCGGTGTTCTTCGCCCTGGCCGGATTGAACACGACCACGGATGCGTTTGCCGGCGCGGGACTCGGCGCGCTGCTGCTGATCCTCGCCGCCGCCGTGTTCGGCAAGGTTCTCGGCGGTGCTGCCGGCGCACGCCTGAGCGGCCTCGGCTGGGGTGAGGCGATGGCGGTTGGCGCGCTGATGAACGCGCGCGCGCTGATGGAGCTGATCGTCATGAAGGTCGGCCTCGACATTGGCGTGATCGGCAACGAGATCTTCACCATGCTGATGGTCATGGCCGTCGTCACCACGCTGATGACGACGCCACTGCTGATTGCCTTCGCCGGCAACCGGCGTGCAGACGCCGCGTTCGCGGCGGAAGGCAAACCCTCCACAGGAGATCCACCATGAGCGAAAACCTGCAAGCGGATGTCGTCATCCTCGGTGGCGGCCTCGCCGGGCTCTGCCTCGCCCTGCAACTGCGCCAGCGCTTCGCCGATCTCGCCATCGTGGTGCTCGAACGCAACGCGCATCCATTGCCGATTGCCGCGCACAAGGTTGGCGAGTCCAAGGTGGAGATTGGCGCCCACTATCTGGCCGACACCCTTGGCCTGCGCCAGCACCTCGATGCCGCGCATATCCGCAAGTTCGGCTTCCGCTTCTTCTGGAGCGAGGGCCGCGAGGACCTGGAAGGCGTGACCGAACTCGGTGTCAGCACGGTGATGCCGACGCCGACCTGGCAGATCGACCGTGGCATTCTCGAGAACCACCTCGGCGAGCTCGCCCGCGAGCGCGGAATCGATTTCCGCGACGAGAGCACCGTCCGCGGCGTCGATTTCGGCGTGGGCGATGCTGCGCATGTGGTGCGCGCGACCGTGCATGGCGAGGCCATGACCTGCAGCGCGCGCTGGGTGATCGATGCCAGCGGCCGGGCCGGCGTGATCAAGCGCAAGCTCGGCCTGGCCGAGGACAATGGCCACGACTGCAATGCCGTCTGGTTCCGCATCGACGCCATGCTCGCCGTGGATGACTGGAGCGTCGACCAGGGCTGGGCCGATCGCTGCGAACCGCGGCACGAGCGCTGGCGATCGACCAACCACCTGTGTGGCCCCGGTTACTGGGTGTGGCTGATCCCGCTCGGATCCGGCGCGCATTCGGTCGGCATCGTCTGCGATGCGAAGATGCATCCGCTGGAGACGATGAACAATTTCGAACGCGCACTGGAATGGCTGCGCCAGCATCAACCGCTGGTCGCCAGGGCCTGCGAGGAAAAGCGCGAGAAGCTGATGGATTTCCGCTACCTGCGCGGCTATTCGCACGGCTGCAAGCAGGTCTTCTCCGGTGATCGCTGGGCCTTGACCGGCGAGGCCGGCGTGTTCCTCGATCCGTTCTATTCACCCGGCTCGGACTTCATCGCCATCAGCAACACCTATATCTGCGAGCTGATCGAACTGGACCGCGCCGGCAAGCCGCTCGGCCCGTATGCGCGGATTTTCGAACAACTGTATTTTTCCTTCTACAACAACACGCTGAGCCTGTACCGCGACAACTACGCCTTGTTCGGCGATGCCGAGGTGCTGTCGATCAAGGTGATCTGGGACTACGCCTATTACTGGGGCGTGCTCTGCCCGCTGGTTTTCCAGAATCGCCTGGCCGACATCGCCTTGCTTGGCGAGATGCAGGACGACCTCATCGAGGCGGCCCGCCTCAATCTCGACATGCAGGCGTTTTTCCGGCGCTGGGCGCAGGCGCGAACCCCGGACAACAACGCCGTGATGCTGGATCAGCAGGAGCTTGCCTGGTTTGTCGGCATGAATGCGCACCTGCGTGATGCCCTGTCCGATGCCGAAGTCCGCGCGCGCCTGCGTGGCAATATCGCCCTCTTGCGCAACCTCGCGGCGACCACCGTGGCACGCGCACGCGCGGCGTGTCCGGGGCTCGCCGGCGAGGATCTTCCATCGACACCTGATGCATCCACGCCCCTGTTTGCAGCGGTTGCCTGATCGATCGATGCGGGCGCGGACAGGTGACCCGGAGATTGGCAAGACGCGCTCGATGTGCGAGCGCGGAACAAGCTGTTGGACGATTGCGCAGGTTCGTGCCTGCCGTTGACGCGATCACGGCATCAACGGCACGGCTTCATTCGAGATCGCCGAGCTGTGCATCCATCGTCGGCGATTTGAGCCACTTGGCAATATCCTGACCGAGCACCTTGACCGTACGGCCAAGCACCGAGCACGAACCCTTGTAGCCGGCAAACGCTCCACCCATCGAGTTGCGCCGGCCGACGAACTTGCCAATGATTTCCCCGTCGCGATATAGCGTGCCGGCGACGAGGGTGCTCTTGCGATGACCGAGGAAAGGATTGCCGGCGGAAACCGCATCCTTGATCTGCAAGTCGAGCACCATGCCGGGCGAATCCTTCCGCACCGAATCGGCGAACGTGATGCTGAGGCCCTGATCCTCGCGTGCATATTCCTCGGTATAGGCGGCGAGCTGGTTCTGGATATCACATTCCTTCTTGATCTTGCCCGCGATCATCGCTTCATCGGCGAATGGAACAGGCTTGGCCATCGTGATCGGATCAGCTGCGATGGCGTTGCCGGCGAGCAAGGCGGTACTGATGCAAAACATCCATTTGCAACGATTCATCTTTGCATTTCCCCTGATTCGGCCATTGATGGCCGGATGCCACAATGCCAAATCCAGCGACATGCCGCAATCTCAACCCATGCCGCCGTTGATGCCGATCACCTGGCCGTTGATGTAGCCGGCCTCGTCGCTGCACAGGAAGCCGACCAGGGCAGCCACCTCATCCGGCCTGCCGATTCGCGCTGCCGGCACGATGGCCTTGACCATCGCCGTGTCGAAGGTTTCGCCGAGCATGCTGCCCTCGATCATGCCCGGCGCAACGACGTTGACGGTGATGCCACGCGAGCCCATCTCGCGCGCCAGCGATTTCGAGGCGCCGTGCAGGCCGGCCTTTGCCGCCGCGTAGTTCGCCTGCCCGCGATTGCCGAGCACGCCGGCCACCGATGAAACGCTGACGATGCGACCAAAACGCGTGCGCGCCATTGGCAACAGCAGGGGCTGGGTCACGTTGAAGAATCCATGCAGCGAGACATCGATCACGCGTCGCCATTGCGCCTCGCTCATCCCTGCCATCGGCGCATCATCATGGATGCCGGCATTGTTGACGACGACCTGGATCGGCCCATCCGCGAGCAGCAATTCCAGCGCCGCGCGCGAGGCCGCGCCGTCGACGACATCGAAGGCGACCGCCGAAGCCTTGCCGCCCATTGCCTGAATCTCCTCGGCGACTGCTTGCGCACGGGCGATGTTTGCATGCGCATGCACGATGACCTCGCAACCCTGCTGTGCCAGCGCGGTCGCAATTGCACTGCCGATGTCACCGCTGCCGCCCGTCACCAGCGCGCGTCGAGGGGATGAGGTCATTTCGGATTCCTTGGCCACTGGCTCGGGTGGGTGATCATGTCCAGGGAGGATAGCAAGGAGGTTGTCGGTCATTCTCCAGGGTGATCGATACGGGGTTCAGAGCAGGAGCGAAGATCAAAGCAAAAGCCCCCTCATCCGCCCTACCGGGCACCTTCTCCTTTATGCCCTCTGGGTACGCAAGGCGGGAAGGAAAAGCGAGATGCCAACGCGCGCGGGAATCTGCTTCGTCTTTGGCTTCGTCTTTGGCTTTGCTGCGCAGGATGCGCAGTGAATGGGGCCCCCTATGCGGCGGCGAAGTGGTGGAGGAATTGCCCGCAGGGTGGCTCGCATGGATGCGAGCCAGTTGGCTGCCAGTTCAGGGACGCACTGTCAGCCAACCCCGGAACCGCTTCGCGCAGTCGGAGGGCAGGATGCCCGGAGACCGCTGCATCGGCGTGGCCTTCTCTTGACCCCGGGCTCCTGCCCTGCGCCCTTCGGGCCAGCTGCGCTGTTCGCGCCGCTCCTGCGGCGCAGTGGTTGCTATCTCTTGGCCACACAAGAGAAAGTGACTCGCTCGCTGGAGGCGAGTGAAAAACGGCATGGATACCGCGCGACAAAGGAGCGTGCTCTAGAAGGAGCAAAGTCACAGGATGACCAGTCGTGCGGCTGTTGAAAAGCGCTTCCGGCCTATGCCGGGATGACGAGCGAGGAGAGGTACCCAGCAGGGATGCCGCGCTCCGCAGGAGCGTAAAGAGACAAGCATCGCGACTGAAGTCGCTTCCACGAAATTCACGTCATGCCAAGCACCAGAGCGCCTGCATGTATAGTGGATAAATATAGATAGTGCGGGCAATCTTGCGAAAAATCACACCCCCCATTCCCTACTCTCGATTCCCCATTCCCGGCCCTTCGACCAACATCACGGCTGCGCGCCCCGAGGCAATCTCGATACCGGCATGTTCAATGCGAAACGCATACTGCCAACTTGATTCACTGCCAAGCAGGCGCTCGCCGAACACTTCCAGCGGGCCGGACAGGTCGTCGATTCGGGAAACCGCAAGGGTGACGCCACGCAGCGAGACGAGGAATCCGGGGGCGGCAGCGTGGCCAGCGGCGCGGGCAAGCAGGGCACCGTGCACGGCCATCGACTGCGCGCCGTATTCGCACAGGTGCACGGCGCGAAGGATGCCATCGCTGCGCAAGGGGTTGTCGGTGCGTCGATGCGAATCGCTACGCGCGCGGATGGTTTCCGCGGTGAACTCGACGATCGCATCGAGCAGGCACATGCTGCCCTGGTGCGGGATCAGATGTCCCCAGTCATCCCTGGTCAGCATCGCGCGGGCGCCCCTTGCGTGCCATCAGGATTGATAGGCAAAAGTGGAAACCGACGCCAAGGCTGACGGTCAGGCCGATCGCGCGCAACACCGGCAACGACGACCATGCGAGCAGGGCGAAGACAAGCAAGGCCGAAATCACGCAGACGAGCGTTGCGTGCAGGGTGCGCCGCGCTTCGGCGGCATCCGGCGTGGTGCGTTCGAAGAACAGGGCGTAATGCAGGCCGAGGCCGGCGGCCAGGGTCAACGCAACGAGATGGAACAAGGACAACGAAGTGCCGCCCGCGCGCAGCACGGCGAGCACGAGGATCGTCGCCAGGGTCATCGGTGCCAGCACATGCCAGGCGCGGTGGATGTCGCGGAAGGCGATGAAGACGGTGACCACAAGGAGGACTATGGCAATGGCAAAGGCGTGCAGGATGCGTTCGCGATACGACGCGACCAGGGATTCCGAGGCGCCCTTGAGATCGAGCAGGCGCACCGCGCCATCGGTCTCGTGTGCGAGCGCATCGAAGGCGGCGGGATCCTGCATGCCGATGATCGTGCCCAGACCCAGCCAGTGGCCCTCACGCTGGATCAGCATTGCATCGATGCGTGCGCCAATCGGCGAGCGCGAGAACGCGCCTGGCGTCAGCGCTGCAAGCGTGCGTGCCTTTTCGACGTCCTCAAGGAATGGATCGAAGAGGCCGGCGCGGAAAGGCAGATCCCGTGAGGCCTCGGCAAGCATGGCGGCAAGCGCGGGGCGATCGGGCAAGGCCGCCTGCCTGGTGCGCTGCGTCGCCAGGCTCGGCAGATAGCGGCTCGGCAACTCGGCGGCACTTGCCGCCCCTTGCTTGACCAGGGCGTCGATGCGCGGGGAAATCTTCTCCGAGAGTTCGAGCACGCCTTCCGCATCCGCGGCTTCGACAATCAGCAAATAGCGCACATCCGGTGCGCCGAGCGCCGCGCGCAGGCGGCCTTCGCGCTGCATCAGGTCCTTTGGCACCGGGGTCAATGAAGCGAGGTCGTTCTGCCAGAACGGTGTCGTCGCCGACCACAGCATCAGCGCGGCGATCACCAGCAGCGCCGGCGGCAGCCAGCGTGGCCGTGGCAGGCCTTCGAGCCAGTTCCAGATCCTGCCGAGTCCGGGCGTATCGGCGGCATCGCGGAATCCTGGCGGCAGCACGCGCGGCAGCAGGTAGCGCGTGCTGAATCCGGCGACGAGCAAGCCGCTGATCGTGAACACGGCCAACTGCATGAGGCCAGTCACTCCGGATGCGAAGAAGGCAAGATAGGCGATACATGCCGAAGCAATCGCGGTCAGCAGCAGCGGCCACAGGCCACGCACGCTTTCAAGTGCGCTCTCACCGGCGCGGCGATGGCTGAGCAGGCGGATGGGATATTCCTGGGCAACGCCAAGCAGGGTGAAGCCAAACGCCAGGGTGATGCCGTGCATCTCGGTGAAGACCACGGCGATCGCGGCGACACCGGCCAGTGCGCCCGAGGCGATCGGCAAGGCTGCCAGGCCGAGCACGGCAACGCTGCGATAGGCGAGCAGCAGCAGGATGATGAAGCCGACCGTGCTGATGCGGCCGAGCCATTCCGATTCGCCGCGCGTGCTGGCATTGACCAGCACGGTGAAATAGCCCGGCCCGCTGATCACCAGCCGGGCATTTGCGGACGCCGCCTTGTTCGCGGCAAAGGTCGATTCGATCGCCGCAATCGCTTCGCCCTGCGCGGCCGGATCGAAACCGGCGGCATGCGTCTGCACCAGCAGCAAGGCCTCGCCCTCGGGCGAAAACCAGACGCCATCGCGCAGCAGCGGCTGCTTTGGCGGCGACCACTGCTCGGCGAGTTTCATGATCTCGAGCGTCGGGTCGCGCGGCAGGATCGGCTTCAGCAGGGTTGCCGCCGGCGAGCCGAGATCCTCCACGCGCTGACCGAGTTCATCGGCCAGGGTTGCTGCATCCAGCGGCGTGGCGTCGAAGCTCGAGGTCAGCAGATAGCGATACGGCAGCAGGGCTTCATCGAGCAGGCCGGCGTCGAATTCACCGTTGACCACCTGGCTGAAATGCGCGTCCTGGCGCAGCGCCGCGCTGAATTGCCGGCTCAGTTCGGCAAGCTGTTCTTCGCCATCGCCGCTGATCGCCAGCAGCAGCAGGCGTGAGCCGGGGCCCTCGCCAATCTGCTCCATCAGCAGTTTCTGGTCCGGCGTCTGCGCCGGCGGCATGAAGCTGCGCAGATCGGTGCTGAGCTTGAGCGTGTGCACGGTGTAGACGGCAACCGCAAGCAACACGATCACCCAGCCGATCAGCAGGGCCCAGCGGCGCAGGCGCGGACTCACGACCCGGAATTCCCGCGTCGGCAAGTCAGCTCGACATTCTTCTGCGTCAACGGCTTCGGCAAGGTCATCGTCGCCAACTCCTCGACCATGAGGATGCTGACATCGGCATCGGCATCAATGATGCTGAAACAACGCGCCTTGCTGCCGGCACCATCAACCTGCAAGGCTTCGATGCGTGTCTTCAGGCGCTTGTCCCTTGGCGACAGGCGCAGTTGCCATTGTTCGGCGCTGCCGCTGCCCTGCACCTCGAAATCGCGTTGCAGCGCGGCGACATCTCCGCCGAGCAGGGCGCTGAAGCCGCGCAGGAAACCTTCCAGCTCCGGTATGCGATCGAGCGAGATGCGCCGCGGCTCGCGCGAGCCGCGCTGGATGCTGACCTCGCCATCGGCGATCGTCGTGGTTTCCGCGTACGGACTGTCGACGCGCTTGCCGAGCTTGCCCGGGCCGAGGTATTCGAGTTCGCCACGCGCAATCACGGCGCGGTCGTACATCTGCGAAAAACGCACCTCGGTGTAGGCGGTGCGCGCCGGCAGTTCGCGCTGCAGGCCGTTGACCAGGGCCAGCGGGTCGACCTCAGCCGCGTTCGCCAGACACGGCAGGATCAGCCACAACAGGCTGCTCGCGCGTGCTTTCGAGATTCCAGAAATCATAGAAATTGAACCAGTTGTAAGGATGGGCACGGACGTGGTGCTCAAGCCGCGCGGCATAGCGTTGCACGAATGCGCGCAGTTCCGCCTCCCTGCCGCGCCGCGGCAGGTCAAGCTGTTCAGCCAGGGTCTCGAAGACCAGATCGTAACTGCGTCCGCCGCGATAGAGGCCAAGGCATAGCACGACCGGCACCTTGAGCATGCTGGCGATGAGGAACGGGGCGACTGGGAATTTGGCCGGCAGGCCGAGGAAATCGACTTCGATGGTCGCCTCGCCCGGCCGCGCGCGATCACCGAGCAGGGTCGCCAGGCTGCCTTCGTGCATGGCATCGTGCAGGGCGAGGACGACTTCGTGTCCGGGTCGCGAGGCATCGATCACGGTCTTTGCCATCTGCGGATTGAGCGCGTGGAAAAGCTCGGTCATCACCGGCGTCTGCCGCGTGTTGAGGACGACGCGCACGGTCACATCCGGCCGCGTCAGCGAGAGCACGCGCAACACCTCGAAACTGCCGACGTGCGCGCCGAGCAGGAGCATGCCGCGATCGGGGCGCATCTGCGCGTGCAATTCGTCCAGGCCAGAAACGCGGATATCGAACTTGCGCAGGTGCTCGCTGAGCAGATAGATGCGATCGAGGATGGTCGCGGCGAAACAATGGATGTGGCGCATGACCATCCACGCCGAGGCGGGTTTGCCGAACACCTGCGCCAGGTAGACACGCGAAGCGCGCCGCTCGGCGCCGCGGCGCAGGAAGAAATACAGGGTGATCGGATACAGCAGCACGCGCGCGCAGGTGCGCCCGCAGCGCAGGCCGATGTTGAAGATCAGCCACAAGGCAAAGCGCCCGCCGCCCTCGCGGTGCTCGCTCCAGTGCTTGCTCATGCCAGTTCGGCCTCGCCGCTGGCCAGAATCTCGGCGTTGCGCAGCACGCGAAAGCGTACCTGCCCGGCCGTCACCGCCACCTGCAATTCGGCCTCCTCCTCCGGCAGCAGCGGGGCGCGGAACTTGACTGCGGCAATCCGCTTGATGACGCCACAGCCTTCACGTTCAAGCAGGGCGGCAAGGCGATCGAGCAGGATCACCCCGGCAATCACCGGCTCACCGGGGAAATGCCCTGGCAGGCTCGGGTGGTCCGCCGGGATGCAGACGCGCTCGATCCACTCATGGCCGGATGCGTTCATTGCTCACGGATTCCGTGGCGTCGGCGCATCGCCATCGCGCAACAGTTGCGGCCAGTTGCGCGCCAGCTGCTGGAAAAACTGGCGCGGCGGCGCATGCGGGATATGCCGAAGATACCAGCGCCGGATGGCGTACTCGACGAGCATGAAAGCAGCCGGCAGCAGATAACCGCCAACGTGCAGCGCGGTCGTCGCCCAAGCATGCGCGCGCGCATCAGCGGGAAGATCCGGCAGGACAACCCACATCAGCCAGACAAAGGCCACGGACTGCAGGACAAACAACACCGTCCAGGCCAGGGTCAGGCTGCGCGCATAGCCGGCAACGCGCGGTTGCGCGAGCCGCTCGCGACCCTCGATGGCAATGATGGCGCGCGCGATCAGCGGCGTGTGCGTGCCGGTCAGGCTGAGACCGAACACGCCGGCCAGGCCAAGGTTGATCGCCAGTGGCACCAGGTCCAGGGCCATGCGACCGTGCCCGTTGACGGTCAAGGTCCCCACGCCGACGACAAGCAGCGTCCAGGCCAGCCAGGCTGCACGCGAGCGTGCGCGCAGGCGCGGGCCGAGCACGGCGGAAACCAGCAACACCACGCAGATGGCCGACAACAGATCGCTGCGCGTCGCCCAGGCAATCATGACGAGGATCAGGTACCCGGCCAGCACCGCTAACAGCATCGAGCGGTGCAGGACAGCGGTTGCGGATTGTGGATCGGTTGGCGGTTGCAAGGGGCGGTTCACACGGATCAGCAGGAGCAGGTGCCCGGGATGCGGGGCGGAAATGTAACATGGCCCACCGATGCCAACCTCTGCGGATGCCGGCGTGCCGGCCCGGTCCGCTGGATACGCCGCCGCCTGGCTGCGGTCGATGGCGTTTCGGCAAGGGGATTTTCCATCCGCGCGTGGAGGTGTCGATGCATTCCGAAGTCGATTGCGATGTGCTGGTGATTGGCGGTGGCCCGGGCGGAACGACGGCGGCAACGATGCTCGCGCGCAAGGGCTGGAAAGTGCTCCTGCTGGAAAAGGACCAGCACCCGCGCTTCCATATCGGCGAATCGCTGCTGCCGTGCAACCTGCCGATCTTCGATGCGCTCGGCGTAGACGAAAAGGTTCGCGAGCTTGGCGTGCTCAAGCTCGGCGCGGACTTTGAAGGGAGCGACGGCAACTACCAGACCTACCACTTCCGCCGCGCCCTCGGCAGTTCGCCGCCACACGCCTGGCAGGTGCGTCGCGACGAGTTCGACCGGATGCTGTTCGAGCACGCACGCGAACAGGGCGTCGATGCGCGCGAGCAGGTCAAGGTGGTTGCCGCCGAGGTCAGGGGCATCGATTCGATCCGCGCCACCGCGCATGATGCCGAAGGCCGCCAGGTCGCCGTGCGCGCGCGCTACCTGGTCGATGCCAGCGGCCGCGATACCTTCCTTGGCAGCAAGCTGAAACTCAAGCGCAAGAATCCGCGTCATCAGAGCGCGGCGATCTTTGCCCATTTCCATGATGTCGAACTGCGTCCCGGCGAGGACGCCGGCAACATCAGCATCTATCGCTTCGACCACGGCTGGTCCTGGTTCATCCCCTTGCGCGAGGGCGTCATGAGCATCGGTTGCGTGTGCAGTCCCGATTACCTGAAGCAGCGCAAGGGCGAGACCGGCAGCTTTCTCATGGCCACGCTCGCGCAGATGCCCGAGGCCTGGCAGCGCATGCAGCATGCGCGGATGGTCGGCGAGGTGCGCGTGACCGGCAATTATTCCTATACCTGTTCACGCATGGCTGGCCCGGGCTGGATCATGGTCGGCGATGCCTGGGCATTCGTCGATCCGGTGTTTTCCTCGGGCGTCTTCCTGGCCATGGATGGTGGCCTGCGCACCGCCGAGGTGATTGACGCGACGTTGCGCGAGCCGGCCCGCGAAGCTGCCCTGCAAAGGTCGATGGCGAAGCGCCGCAGGCGTGGCGTGCGCGTCTTCTCGTGGTTCATCTATCGCTTCAATTCGCCGGCCATGCGCGAGATGTTCGCGCAGCCACGCAATGATTTCCGCGTCGAGGATGGCGTCATCTCGATGCTCGCCGGCGATGTCTTCGACAGCCGCCCGGTCATGCTCCGCGCGTATCTGTTCCGCCTCATCTACACGGTCGTCAGCCTGATGTCGCCGTTGCGCTGGCTTGCCGATCTCGGCCGGCGCCGACGCGGCAGCCAGGTTGCCTTCAGCGGTGGCACGACGCCGGTGGATCCTGCCTGAGCGGGCGACGATTCCGGCCATGCAGCCCATCGATTCCACGCTGACCGAGGCGTCGTTCGCCACCGTCGCCACGCCGCCCAGGCTGGCGCCCGGCGAGATCCATCTGTGGCTGTGGCGGCCGCCCGATGCACCGGCACCTCGGCAACTGACCCGCCTTGCCCGCGTGCAATTGCTGGCCTTGCTGAAAACCTATGCCGGCAGCGAGCTCGAACCCCGCCTTGCCTACGGCACGCACGGCAAGCCGCATGCGGCGATGCCGGGTTTCCCGCATTTCAATGTCAGCCACGGCGGCGACTGCGTGGCGTTTGCCTTCTGCGCCGAGCAGGAACTGGGCGTCGATGTCGAACGCGGCTCGCCGCAGCGCCACCATTCCGCACTCGAACTGGCGACGCGCTTCTTTGCCACTGAAGAAGCGGCCACCCTTGCCGAGCTCGACGATGCCCAGTGCGAGCGCGCCTTCCTGCAGTTGTGGACGTGCAAGGAGGCAGTGCTGAAAGCACTCGGCCACGGCCTGTCGTTTGGCCTCGACCGCTTGCGCTTCGCGATCGGCAACGATGGCCAGGTCGAAGCCCTGTTGTCGATCGCCGCGGAGGCCGGTCGTCCCGGCGAATGGCAGATCCACCGTTTCGCTGCAGGCGGCGGCCATGTCGGCTGCCTAGCCTGGCGCGGACCCGCGCGAACGCTGCGGACGTTCCGTCTCGAAGCGTTGCCCTGACTCAGCGTGCGCGCTGCTGCTCGATATGCGCCGACAACGCGCGCAAGCTGCCGAAAATCTGCCGGTTGTCCGGGTTGTCGGAACGCAACTGGAAGCCGTAATGCTTGGAAACGGCCAGCGCCAGTTCCAGCGCGTCGATCGAATCAAGACCCAGGTCGCCGTCGCCAAACAGCGCTGCGTCCGGATCGATGGACTCGGCCTGCACGCCCTCGATATTGAGGCTGCTGACCACGAGTCGGGCCAGTTCCTGTTCGGCCGGTGTAAGCGATTTCGATTCCTGAACGTTGGTCACGGGATAGCCTGGAGTCAATGGATTCGGGCCGTGCAGTGTATCATCCGCGATCGCCCCACCATTGACCGCAAGCCTCCGCAATCAACGTGCGACTGATCGATTCGACATCCGCTGCTGCCATCGCCCCCCTGCCATCGTTGCAGGTGAGTTATGCGGAGGGCACGGCCGCCGACCTGCTCGCGCAGCCTGGAATCCTCGCCTTGATCGGCTTTGGCCCGGCGCAAGGCGATCCCGATGATCCGCGATTCGTCCGCGTCGGCCTTGAACCCACCGAGGCTGGCCGCTTCGAAGTCTGGCGTGGTGGCCAGCCGGTGCGCTGCGGCCGGCACGGTGCGCTGCGCTGGAGCAGCGACGGCAACTATCTTTTTTTCGCGATCGAGATCGACGAGGCTGCCGTCGGTGGCATCGAAGCTGCGGCCGAGCAGGCCTATGCCGCAGTCTGCCAGCTGATCGCCACGCATCGATTCGCCGATGGCGGGCCAGGCCATATCCTGCGCCTGTGGAACTACATGGACGCGATCAATGAAGGCAGGGGTGACGATGAGCGCTATCGGCACTTTTGCTGCGGTCGCGCCCGCGGCCTGGATCCGGCGGCACGCAATGGCTATTCCGCCGCGACCGCGATCGGGCGTCGCGACGGCAAACGCGTCCTGCAGGTCTATGGGCTGGCCGCCCGCGAAGAAGGCGTGGCCATCGAGAATCCGCGCCAGGTCAGCGCCTGGTCGTATCCGCGGCAATACGGGCCAGTGGCCCCGACATTCGCCCGCGCCACGCGTACGCCGGCCGGCCAGTTGCTGGTTTCGGGTACTGCTTCGGTGGTCGGCCACCAATCGCGCCATGCCGGCGACACGCTGGCCCAGCTTGATGAAACCCTGCGCAACCTCGACAGCCTGCTCGTCGCCGCCGGCCCTTGCATTGCCGCGCGCGGCATCAATGCGGCCCTGCTCAAGGTCTACCTGCGCGAGCCGGCCGAGGCAGCGGCCGTCGAACAACGCCTGCGCCGGCACCTGGCCGATCCGGTTGGCCTGCTGATCCTGCTCGGCGACATCTGCCGCAGCGACCTGCGCATCGAAATCGACGGCATCCAGGGCTGAACCAGCCGGCCCGGCCCGCCGGCCTGCAAGGCGTCCGCATTTCAGCCAGAATGTGACCGGGTTCACACTGACAACGTGCCCGGAATCCGCAAACCGATGCGATGAATTGGACGATTTCCGCTGCTTTCGCGGTGCTAGGATTCGATTCCACAGTATTGCAACTGGCGCCTGGCGCCCCGGAGACACCATGAAAACGCGATTGGGACACTACGACATCGTTGCCGAACTGGGTCGTGGCGGCATGGGCGTGGTCTACAAGGGACACGAGTCCTCGCTCAACCGCTATGTCGCCATCAAGGTCCTGGCGGATTCGCTGGCGCACGACGAGGGCGTCAAGGAACGCTTCCTGCGCGAAGCACGCAGCATGGCGGCACTGAATGATCCGCACATCATCCAGATCTACTACATTGGCGAAGACCAGGGCCAGCCGTTCTTCGTCATGGAGTTCGTCGAAGGCGAATCGCTCGGCACCCTGCTCAAGCGCGAACACAAGGTCGCCGTCGGCCCGGCCGCGAAGATCATCTACCAGACCGCGCTCGGCCTCGCCACCGCGCACGACAAGGGCGTGATCCATCGCGACATCAAGCCCGGCAACCTCATGGTTTCAAGCCGCGGTTCGATCAAGATCGCCGATTTCGGCATTGCCCTGTCCAACCAGGACATGTCGAAGAAGCTGACCTCGACTGGCGAGTTCGTCGGCACCCCCGGCTACCTGTCGCCGGAAGTCTGCCTTGGTCACCAGGTCGATCAGCGCTCGGACATTTTCTCGCTCGGCATCGTCCTCTTCGAGATGCTTGCCGGACGCATGCCGTTCACCGATGAATCGCCGCTCGGGCTGATGCTGGAAGTCGTGCGCGCCGAGATTCCCGACGTGCGCGAATTGAATGGCGAGGTCGACGAGAAGATCGCCTGGATCCTGTCGAAGATGATTGCCAAGGAACCGGCCGATCGTTACCAGAGTTGCCACGAACTGGCCGAGGACCTGTTTGCCCATCCGCTGGTTTCCAAACCCGGGCCAATCACCATCGTGCCCAAGGTCTCGGCGGCGGCGGCGACGATGATCGGCCAGAAGACCCCGGCTTCCGGCCAGCGTCCGTTGGCCAATACGCCGGTTTCCATTCCGGGCGTGGCGGCCGCCAACACCCGCATTACTCCCTCGGCGCAGCCGATTCCGCCAGCCTACCCGGCGAATCCGGCAACGGCAGCAAGCCAGGCGGCATTCGAGCGCCGCTCGGTGCTTGATCGCCCGACCGATGCCGGCGGCAGGCGCACCAGTTCCGTGCTGCCTCTGGCCATCGCGGCGATTCTCGTGCTCGGCCTGATTGGCGGTGCCTGGGCATTGCGCGACAAGATCCCCGGGCTCGGTGGTGCCAACGTGGTCGAAACCACGCAGACCCCGCCTGCGCGGACTCCGCCTGCGCAGGTGCCGGCAGGCGACAACGCCGCCGTGGCGACGATCCAATCGGGCACGACGACGGCAAATGCGACCAGCCCCGGCAATGCAGGCGACGGCACCATGTCGACGCCGGCAGGGTCCACTGCAGCCGCCGAGTCGGTGGCGGCAAACGCCGATGGCAGTGGTCCGCAGCCGCGCGCTTCACAGGCGGATGTCGATGCCCTGCAGAACCTGCCAGCCGCACGCGCCTCGGAACAGGCGCAGGCCAATGTGCCGATGCCGCGTGCCGAGGATTCGAGCACGGTGGCCATGGTCGACAAACCGACCGAGGCCGCGCCGCCGAGGCCGCGCATTCCGACGATTGCCGTGGTGGTAGGCGGTGATGACGTGATCACCGAACCGGCCCGCGATGCCATCGTCAGCCTGCTGCAGCGCCGCGGCTTCCGCGTCATCGAAGCCGGCGAGGTCTCCGGCAGCAAGCCGAACATGGGTTCGCTGCGCGGTCGTGCCGATGCCGTGGTCTTCGTCCAGGCCAAGCCGGTCGGCTCGCAGCAACTGCAGTATTACGGCCAGAGCTCGACCCTTTACACCGTGCAGATGGGCGTCAAGGCCTACCGGGTTTCCGATGGCAGCACGCTCTGGAGCAGTCGCATGGAACAGGTCAATTTCAGCACCTTGAATGCGACCGAGAAAGCCCAGGAAGCCATCGAGCCGCTGCTTGACGCGGTGGACAGCAATCTCGACGAGTTCCGTTCACGCCGTCATCGCGGCTGAGCCGGTCCGGAAGACCAGAAAGAGCGGGCAGATGCCCGCTCTTTTCGTTGCATCGTCGCGCACGCCGCTTGCAGGACGCTGGTGTATCATGCTTCGGGAGAATTAAGCGAATGAATCATATGTGGAATTTCGAATGACTTTTGTTGGCTTGCTGACCAGGAGAAAATCGATGAACGCGTCGTTTGTTCGCAACACCCTTGCAGCACTGCTTTTTGCGGGCACGCTTGGCGTCGCCAACGCGGCTCCGCTCACCTTCAACTTCACCTTCGACGACCCGGCAAGTACCGCGCAGGCCGTGGGCTCGATCACCTTCGAAGACACCTTGCTGCTGAATCCGGGTGCCAACGACTTCATCCTGCCCAATCCGGCGGTGCTTGCGCTCAACGTCACCGTGAGTGGTTCGGCCAGCGGCAACGGCACGTTCACCCTCGCGGACTTCAACGAGATCGTGTTCGACACCTTTGGCGGCACTCTGGATTTCGGCAGTCAACTGGTTGGCCAGCCGACCAACGGCGGCGCTTGGGGCACCCCTGACGGCAACAGCGGCGATTTCAACCTGTTCAGTTCGCAAAATGCTGGCACTTCCCGTTACGGCACGCAGCCAGCGGCACCTACGGGCTCTATCGCACCGGATGGCGTGTTCTTCTTCACCCTGGGTGCGGATGGTGGTGCTGGCGAACCGATGGAGTTGGTGGGCATGAGTGTCACCGGTGCCGCAGCTCCCGCCACGCTGCCGATCGACCGTGGCGCCTGGTTCGCCCTGGCCGGCCTGCTTGCACTGGCCGGCTTGCTGGCCTTCCGTGGCCGCGCAGTCAGGCATTGATCGCATTGCGCTGACACAGGCGCATGACACGCTCCAGGAAAACGGCCCGCGCATGCGGGCCGTTTGCATTGGCGGAATCAGCAGCTCGAGTGCGCAAGGACCGGGCATGGTGTTGCTTCGCCGGACGTGCCCGACGGCAAGCCACGCCACTCCCTCTGACTGATGTCGACGCGGTTCAGATCTGCGACGAGGCGAGCTTGACGTCAGCGTTTTTCCAGGCGTCCGCGAAGCGCTTCTCGACCTCGGCGGCTTCAGCGTTGCGTTGCTGCGCACGCAGGCTCTGCGCCAGCCCATGCAGCGACCAGCCATTCTGCGGGTTGCGTTGAAGCTCGGCACGATAGACCGCTTCGGCATCGGCAGCCTTGCCGGCTCCCAGCAGCGCGGCACCCAGCGCGTGGCGGGTCGGTGAGTGCCAGGCGGGTGGTTCGTCGTAAGGGATCTGGTCCTCGATGCTGACGGCTTCCTGCAGGGCGGCGATGGCTGCATCGCTGTCCTTGTCGAGCAGGGCCACTTCGGCGGTGAGGCTGCGTTCGGCGATTTCCGCGGCGTTGCTGAGCGGGTAACGGTCCCAGACCAGGATCTTGCGCAGCGCCGGGTCGGCGAGCAGCGGACGCAGCGCGGCGAGATGCTGCGCGGCATCGTCCTTGCGCCCCTGGCGGGCGGCGGCGACGCCTTCGGCGTAATGCCAGATAACGCTGACGTATTTCAGATCCGGGGCGGGATTCGGTGCCGCGGCAATCTCGTCCCAGCGCGCGAAGCGGACATTGTCGAACCAGGGCGTCATCCAGTAATGCTGCATCGCCTCGTATCCGGGCGTGCGCATGAGTTCGGCGTCGGCCGTGCGCTCGGCGGTGTGCCTGGCCGCAGCGCGCGCAATCTCGCTGTTGCCTTCCATGCTCGCCGCGAACCAGAGGAAATGGTGGTTGTGCGGGACATAACCAAGCGGATAGACGCCGCCGGTATTGCCCCGACACAAGTCCAGATACGCATCGTCTGCTGCAATCGCGACCTGGTTGGCGAGCACGGCGTCGTGCCAGCGTCCAACCCGCGAGTAGATGTGCGCCGGCATGTGCACGAGATGACCCGAGCCCGGAATCAGCTCGCGCAGGTGGTCGGCCGCGGCCACGCCACGTTCGGGATGTGCCGACGCTTCGACTGCATGCACGTAAAGATGCAGCGCTCCGGCATGATCGGGATTGCGCTGCATGACCGATTCCAGCGTGGCGACGATTTCCTCGGTATTGCCCTTGGGCTGGAATTGCGCGTCGTAGTAGTCCCAGGGTTGCAGATCCATGAGCGCCTCGGCGTGGAAGGTCGCGGCGTCGAGATCATCCGGCAATGTCTTCATCAACGTGGCCGTGGCCGCGGCATAGGCTTCGTCGAGTGGGCGCCGGTTCTCGGGCGGCTGCTCCGCATAACGCGCGGACAGGGCCTCGATGAAGGCCTGCTCGCGCGGGGTTGCCTTGGCGGCCAGTACCCGCGCCCGCTGCAGGCGCAACCAGGCCTTGCTGTTGTTCGCCGGATCCATGCCGGCATTGACGTGCGGACCGAGCACAAGGGCTGCGCCCCAGAGGCACATGGCGCATTCCGGATCAATCTCCGCGGCGCGCAGGAACGAGCGCTCGGCGGCATCGTGGTTGAATCCGTACGTCAGCATCAATCCCTGATCAAACCAGCGCTGCACATCCGGCTGCGTGCTGCTGATCGGGAAATGATGGTTGCCAAGACCGGGGAGCAGCGTCGCGCCGGGAATGGAATCGGCCTGCGGTGCTGCAGCGGGTGGTGCCTCTGCCTCAGGCTTGGCGCTTTCGGGAGGGCCGCTGCAGGCAAGCAGGCCGGCAAAGGCACTCATCAGCAGGAAACAGGACAAGCGATGCATGGCAAACCTCCGCTGCGACGTGAGGAACGCATCCTTCTACGCCTGTGGCTCGCACGCTGCAATCATTTGTGCAATTGCGCCATTGGCTGACGAAGGCCAGCGCAAGACTGGCCGCAAATTGCTCGCGCCAGACTGCATCCCGAGCCGCTTGCTAGCTGATCCTGGCCAGATTGGCGAACGCGAGCACCAGCCATTTCTGCCCGACACTTTCGAAATTGACCTGCACGCGCGTGTGCGCGCCGCTGCCTTCGTAGTCGACGACCACGCCCTCACCGAATTGCGCGTGGCTGACGCGCTGACCGAGCGTGAATGTCGGCACTTCCATCGGCAACAATGCATGGCTGCTCTCGCGCAGCGGGCGACTGACCTGCACGCGCGGACGGATCTCGTGCAGCAGGTCGCGCGGAATCTCGTTGAGGAAGCGCGAGGGCCGTCCGTACATTTCCATGCCATGCATGCGCCGGGTTTCGGCATGGCTGAGGACCAGTTGTTCGCGTGTGCGGGTGATGCCGACATAGGCGAGGCGACGTTCCTCTTCAAGGCGACCCGGCTCCTCGACCGACTTGTGGCTGGGGAACAATCCGTCTTCAAGTCCGACCAGGAACACCAGCGGGAACTCCAGGCCCTTAGCCGAATGCAGGGTCATCAACTGCACGCAATCCTCGCCGATGCCGGCCTGCGCTTCGCCCGCTTCGAGGGCGGCATGGGCGAGGAAGGCCGACAACTCGGACAAGCCCGCCTCGATGTCTTCCGCCGTGCGTTCGAAGCGGCTGGCGACATTGACCAGCTCGTCGAGATTCTCGGTACGCGCTTCGGCGCTGGACTTGTCCTTCTCGTGGTATTCGCGCAGGCCGGAGCGGACGATGGCGTTGTCCATCTGTTCGGCGAGCGGTAGCGGTTCGTCGATGGCGACCGACTCGGCATCGCCGGCAAGCCTTGCCGGACTCGCGGCAACCAGGCAATCGCGGGCGAGGTCATCGATCAGCGACAGGAATGCGCGCAAGGCATTCTTCGCGCGCCCGGCCAGGGTGCTGTCGGTCAACTCGGCGAGCACGGCCTCCCACATCGAGGTGTCCTCGCGACGCGCACGCGCGCGCAACAGGTCGATCGTGCGGTCACCGATGCCACGCGGTGGCGTGTTGACCACGCGCTCGAAGGCGGCGTCATCGTGGCGATTGGCGATCAGGCGCAGATAGGCCAGCGCATCCTTGATCTCGGCGCGATCAAAGAACCGCTGCCCGCCATAGACGCGATAGGCAATGCGGTGTTGCACCAGCTGTTCCTCGAAATTGCGCGACTGCGCATTCGAGCGGTAGAGGATCGCCGCGTCGCTGGCGCGATGCTCGCGGATGTATTCGCGGATGCGTTCGACGACGAAGCGCGCTTCATCCTGCTCGTTGTAGGCCGCATAGACCTCGATCGGTGCGCCGCTGCCATCGGCGGTCCACAACTGTTTGCCGAGACGGCTCGGGTTGTGCGCGATGACCGCGTTCGCCGCGCCGAGGATGTTCGCGGTCGAACGGTAGTTCTGTTCCAGGCGGATCGTTTTCGCATTCGGGAAATCACGCAGGAAATGCTGCACGTTCTCGACGCATGCGCCGCGCCAGCCGTAGATCGCCTGGTCATCGTCACCGACCACGAAGACCTGGCCGCTGTCGCTGGCCGCCGCTCCTGTGCGTCCTGCACCCGCGGCACCTGGACCTCCATGTCCGGCGAGCACGCGTATCCACGCGTACTGGAGGGTGTTGGTATCCTGGAATTCGTCGATCAGCAGATGCTGGTAACGCTCGCGATAATGGGCGAGCAAGGCGTCGTCGTGCAGCCACAACTCGTGTGCGCGCAACAGCAGTTCCGCGAAATCGACAAGGCCGGCGCGCTGGCAGGCGCGTTCATAGGCGACATAGATATCGAGCAGGGTGCTGGCCAGCGGATTGCCGGCGGCATCGATGGCTTGCGGGCGCTTGCCCTCATCCTTCGCCGAGTTGATGAACCAGGTGGCCTGGCGTGGCGGGAAGCGCGCCTCGTCGATGCCCAGCCCCTGGATGGTGCGCTTGACCAGGCGCTGCTGGTCGTCGGAATCGAGGATCTGGAAGGTTTCCGGCAGCCGCGCCTCGCGCCAGTGCCGGCGCAGCAGGCGATGCGCAATGCCGTGGAAGGTGCCGATGCTCAAGCCGCGCGTGCCCTCGCCGACGAGGTTCTGCGTGCGCGCACGCATCTCTCCGGCGGCCTTGTTGGTGAAGGTCACGGCGAGGATTGACCACGGCGAAACGCGTTCGACTTCGAGCAGCCAGGCAATGCGATGGGTCAGGACACGCGTCTTGCCCGATCCGGCGCCGGCCAGCACGAGGTAATGTCCGCGGGGTGCGCTGACGGCTTCGCGTTGCGCCGGATTGAGATCATCCAGCAGGTGGGAAACATCCATCGCGCCAGATTACCCGATGGCGCGACGCTGGCAAGCAAGGCGCGATCGCATGCGGTTTGCGAACGCGCCTTGCGCCAGGTGCTGGATCAGCCCTTGCGCATGGCGCCGGCGGCAACCAGGCCGAGACCGACCAGGGCACCGATGCCGCCCAGCCACTGCGGCACGCTCTTCTCCTGCTTCACGCTGGCGGAGAACTCGCCGATCTTGAGCACTTCCTTGTCCTTGGTGAAGTTCAGGTTGCCGGTGAAGGCCGCGGCACCGATGGCAATCAACAGGATTCCCGCAATGATCAAACCCGCGCGCATGCTTGTCTCCCCTTGGCAGATCAATCGAGCACCGAGCATGGCAAGGCCAACCTGCATGAAGGCCAAACCGCTCGTGCAGGTAGCGGATCGCGTTCAGGTCAATGACCGTTGCCCGTTTTGCCGCGCGGGATGGCGTGCATCAGGTGGTCGGTGTAGGCGATGCCGATCGCGGAGAGGATGAACACGCAGTGGATCAGGGTCTGCCACATGACGCCCTGGCTGGTCAGCGTCGAACAAGTCTGCACGGTGCCGTTGATTGCGGCCTGGGCGGCGCTGACCAGGGCCTCGCCCTGGCAGAACGGCAGGCCTTCGAGCGTGCCGGCGGCGATGAAGGTCTTCAGCAGGTGGATCGAGGAGATGCCGATGATGGCCATCGCCAGCTTGACCTTGAGCACCGAGGCATTGACGTGGCTGAGCCATTCCGGCTGGTCCGGATGACCTTGCAGGCCAAGTCGCGAGACAAAGGTCTCATAACCGCCGACGATGACCATGATGAGCAGGTTCGAGATCATCACCACGTCGATCAAGCCGAGCACGATGAGCATGATCTGCTGCTCGCCGAACGAGGTCGCATGCAGGATCAGGTGCAGCAACTCCTTGACGAAGAGGACGACATACACGCCCTGGGCGACGATCAGGCCGAGGTACAAGGGCAACTGCAACCAGCGCGATGAGAAGATCAGCGCCGGAAAGATGCTCAGGGGTGGTTTGACTGCCGACATGCGGGTTCGCTCAGGGAAAAAGAGGGCGGATTCTAGGGCAAGGCCGGCCAAGTGGCACGATCGTCATGGCGTGCGCGTGCGTGAATCAAGCAAGGCGACACCCGGCAGGTCGAGCACGTAATCGGCACCCATCAGCATGGATGGCGTGTAGTAGCCGCCGGGCGGGGTACTGGCCAGCAGATGTTCGACAATGCCGAGACTGGCACTGACCGTCAGCTCGTAGCCGTTCGGCGTGCGCAACGAGGCCGCCACCTGCTTGCCGTTGGCATTGCGCGCTTCGGCCCAGATTTCGCAGGCACTGTTTTCACGGCGCTGCCGGTCCGGTCCGGCGGTGCGGCCGGCCTTGTCCTGCAGGTATCGTTGCAGCGGCGCCAGTGCAAGCAGCCAGCGCATGCGCGCGATCGTTTTCGCCGGCACCGCCATGTAGGTTTCGATGTTGGCGATGCCGGTGGAGACAAATGCCGTGTAGACATCCCCCCAGGGAATCGTCATGGCCATTCGATGACTGCCATCCTGGCGCGTGAACTCGCGCGACTTCCAGGCCAGCGGCACCTCGACCAGTTCGCCATCGATGCGCGCCCGCCCACCCTTGGCCATGCCTTCGACGCTGGTTCGTGCGGTACCCGGGCTGGGGCCGCCGCTGGCCTCGAAGGCCAGCACCAGGTGACTGGCATCATCCAGGCGCTGCTTCAGCATCGCCGCCAGGCAGTCGGTGGGCACGACATCGAAGCCGGTGCCCGGCGCGATGACGATGCCGGCATGCCGGGCTTGCTTGTGCAGGCGATGGCAATGCGCGAAAACGTCGATCTCGCCGGTGATGTCCAGATAGTGGACGTGCCGGCGCAGGCAGGCGGCCAGCAAGGGCTCGCAGGTGCGTGAAAACGGCCCCGCGCAGTTGAGCAGGATGCGCACGCCTTCAAGGTTGCGATCGATCTCGTTGGCATCATTCAGCTCGAACACGCGTCGCGTCAGCTTGAGCGGTGCGGCCAGTTCGTCGAGGGCATCGCGGTTGCGCCCGGCGAGGATCGGCTTGAGCCCGCGGTGCGCCGCTTCGGCGGCAATGAGACGGCCGGTATAGCCGTTCGCCCCGTAAATCATCAGTGCCTGCATCAGCGCCCCCCGCGTTCGCGTACCTTTTGCATCAGTTTGCGGAAATAGAGATCAGGAAACCAGCGTTTCAGTCGCCAGCTCGCGCGCACCAGCGCACTCGGCAGGATCAGGAACTCGCCACGCTCGACGCCCTTGTAGATTGCTTCGGCGATATCCGCAGCACTTTCCTTGGCGTCGCGCATCAATGCCGTGGCCACCTTCAGGGATTCGCCGTCAGGCGCGCGGAATCCTTCGAGCAGGTTGGTCTGGAAGAAACTCGGGCAAACCACCGAGACTTTCACCGGGCTGCCATCCAGGTCGGCGCGCAGTCCTTCCGAGACGGTGACCACGCCGGCTTTTGCCGTCGCATAGGCAGCCATGCCGGGGCCGCCGGCAAGTGCGGCAAACGAGGCGATGTTGACGATGTGGCCACCGCCCTGCTCGATCAGCACCGGGCCGAACAGGCGGCAACCGCGGACCACGCCAAGCAGGTTGATGTTGAGCACCCATTGCCAATCCGCCATCGACGCATTCAGCACCGAGCCGCCGGCACTGACGCCGGCATTGTTGATGACCAGGTCGACGCCTTCCCAGGCGGCCAGCACCATGTCGCGCAAGCCTTCGAATGAATCGTCGTCGCCGACATCGACCTGCAAGGCCATGGCACCGATGCCGAAGCCGGTGATCAAGGAAACCGTCTCCTCGGCGCGATCCAGGCGGATGTCGGCGCAGGCCACGCGCCATCCGGCCTCGGCATAGCGAAAGGCGAGGGCACGACCGAGACCGCTGCCAGCCCCGGTGATCAGCACGCGTCGTGAGGATTCCATAGCTGCACCCTGTTTGCCGGTTCACGTATGCTTGGTGCGCAAGCGGCTGGGAACTGCCGCCAGGCGTTGCGGCGCGCGAGCGCCCAGTCGACTGCCATCCTAACCGGAGAAGCGATGCGCTGGCCCACCTGGACGCCGGAATTCGAGTATCGCATCAGGATTGTCCTGCTCGCGATCGCCGTGCTCGCCTGCGTCGCCCTGCCGTATGCGGTGATCCGCAGCAATGCCGAAGCCATGATGGAGGCCTCGGGCTGGGTCGTGCACAGTGCCGAGGTCAAGGAGAAATTCAACCGCCTGCGCCTGACCCTGGCCGAAATCGAAAACATCATCCTCGGCGAGTTTTCCCAGATGCCGCGCGCCAGCGGACGACCGGACTACGACAGCGTGCGCGAGGAGATCGATCCGCTGCTGGCCGAATTGTCCGAGGCCACGCGGGACAACATCGATCAGCAAAACCGCATTGGCGCGCTGGGCGCACTGATCGGCGGTCGCCTGAAGCTGTATGACGAGGCCATGCGGTACATCCAGGCGAACAATTTCGACGCGGCGGCGGACAGGATCCGCCAGGCTGCCGAATTGTTCGACACGGGCGGATACTGGGCGCAGATCGTCGCCTTCGAGAATGAGCTCTACGTGCAGCGCACCACGCGGCTGTCCCGACTGGAGCGCAACAGTCGCTGGGCGATGAGCAGCGCCTTGATCGCCCAGTTGCTGCTGCTCGCCTCGGTCATGTTCATTTCCGAACGCCAGGCCATCCAGCGTCGCAAGGCCGAATCGCGCGCGCGCCTGGCGGTCGAACGCTCGCGCATCATCGTGCAAAGCCTGCGCGAACCCATCGCCGTGCTCGATCCGGAACTGCGCCTGCTGATGAACAACGAGGCCTTTGCCGAGTTCTACGGCAACGCAACGGTTCAGCACGGCGATGTCAAGCTGCAAGAGGTGGGCAACGGTTGCTGGCAGGATGCGGAGCTGCAACAGCGCCTGCTGGATGTTGGTGCGCGCGGCCGCGAGATCTGGGATTACGAATGCGCGCAGACCTGCATCGATGGCATCGACCGCATCGTCCTGGTGAATGCGCGACGCATGGAGCTCTCCGAGGACGCCGGGCGCGAAGACAATGCGGGAATACTGCTCACGGTCAGCGATGTCACTGCACGCAAGCGCTATGAACAGCGCATTGGCGAACTCAACGAGGATCTGGAACGACAGGTGGCGCAGGTTTCCGAAGTCAATCGCGAACTCGAGTCATTCAGTTATTCGGTGTCCCACGACCTGCGTGCGCCGCTGCGGCACATTGCCGGCTTCGCCGACAAGCTCGGCATGCACATGGGTGCCTCGGCCGATGAAAAATCCCATCATTACCTCGAGGTGATCGCCGAGTCGGCGCGGCGCATGTCGAGCCTGATCGAGGATCTGCTGGAGTACTCGCGGCTCGGGCGCAGCGCGTTCCGTGTCGAGCCGGTCAATTTCAACGCCGTGGTTGCCGAACTGGTGGCCATGTTGCACAGCGCCCACGAGGAACGCTCCATCGAATGGCGAATCGAGGAGCTGCCGATCGTCATGGGCGATGCCTCGATGCTGCGTCGCGCCTGGCAGAACCTCATGTCGAATGCAGTCAAGTACACCTCGCGGCGCGAACATGCCGTCATCGAGATCGGCAGGACGGAAGCCGACGGTGAATCCATTTTCCACGTGCGCGACAACGGCACCGGTTTCAACATGGCCTATGCCGGCAAGTTGTTCGGTGTTTTCCAGCGCCTGCACAAGGCCAGCGAGTTCCCCGGCACCGGCATCGGCCTGGCCAACGTGCGCCGCATCATCGCCCGCCATGGCGGCCGTACCTGGGCAGAGGCCGAGGCGGACAAGGGCGCGACGTTCTTCTTCTCACTGCCGGCCGTGGTCGGTACCATCGTTGCAGACGAGGCAAAAAATGAATCGTGAAATCCGCACCATCCTGCTTGCCGAAGACAGCTCGGCGGATGCCGAGATGGCGCTCGACGCGCTGCGCGAAGCCAAGCTCGTCAATCCGGTCGTGCATGTCGAGGATGGCGTCGAGGCGCTCGACTACCTGTTCTGCCGCAATTCGTTCTCCGGACGCGCCAGGGGCAACCCTGCCGTGGTCCTGCTCGATATCAAGATGCCGCGCATGGATGGCCTGGAAGTGCTGCAGAACATGCGTGCCAACGAACACCTCAAGCGCGTGCCGGTGGTGATCCTGTCTTCCTCACGGGAGGAGAGCGACCTCGTGCACAGCTGGAATCTCGGCGTCAACGCCTACGTGGTCAAGCCGGTCGATGTCAGTCAGTTCTTCAGTGCCGTGCAGACGCTGGGCCAGTTCTGGGCCCTGCTCAACGAGTTCCCGCAGGAATAAGCGCAATGAACAGCCTGGCCACGGATGCTGCGCTGCGCGTGCTTCTGGTCGAAGACGACGCCAACGATGCCGAACTGTTGCTCGAGAGACTGCGTGAGGACGGCCTTGCCATCGAGGCGCGACAAGTCGATACGGAGGATGATTTCCGCGAGGCACTCGCCCAGTTCGAGCCGGACATCGTCATTTCCGATTTGAGCATGCCGATGTTCAGCGGCTACCGCGCGCTGGAGATCCTGCGCGAACGTGCACACCTGGTTCCGTTCATTTTTGTTTCCGGCACGATGGGCGAAGACGCCGCCGTCATGGCGCTGCGTGCCGGTGCCATCGACTATCTGTTGAAGGAACGCCTTGCGCGCCTGCCATCGGCGGTCACCCGGGCAGTCCAGGAGGCACGCGCCGCACAGGCGCGCGAGCGATCCGAGAAGGAATTGATGCGGGCACAGCGCTTCGAGAGCCTGGCCATGCTCGCCGGCGGCCTCAGCCACGACCTGCGCAACATCCTGCAACCCCTGCTGCTTGCCGCCGATGCGATGCAGGAGCATGCGGACGAGCAGTTGCGCAAGCACGGCGCGCTGGTCGGCGATTGCGCCAAGCGTGGCCTGGAGATGGTGGCATCGATGCTTTCCTTCGCCCGCGGTGCCAGGCTGGAAACCGAACGCGTCAGGCTCGCCACCTTGTTTGATGCCTTGCTCTTGCTGCTGCGCGGCAGCGTGCCGCGAAACATCGAGATGACCATCGACAAGCCGGCCGACGATCTGGTCATTGAAGGCAATCACACCGAGTTGCAGCAATGCTTGCTGAACCTGTGCCTGAACGCGCTGCAGGCCATGCCCGACGGTGGCCGCTTGCGCCTGTCCGCCGAGCCGGCCGCGATCGATGCGGACTTTTTCGCCGACGATGAGCTGCAGGCTCCGGGTGCCTACCTGAAATTGCAGGTCTCCGATACCGGCGTCGGCATGCCCGAGCACGTGCGCGGCAACCTGTTCCGCCCGTTCTTCACGACCAAGGAAACCGGTACCGGCCTCGGTCTGGTTTCCTGCAAGCGCATCGTCAGCAATCATCGTGGCTACCTGCGCGTGCTCAGCGAGTTGCACAAGGGCACGACCTTCGAGGTCTACCTGCCGCTGCGCGGTGCCGAGTCCGAGGACGACGATGCGCCCATCGATGCCGGCCAGGGTGAGCACGTGCTGGTCGTGGTCGAAAAGCTCGGCAAGCAGACCATGCTCGGCGACACGCTCGAACTGAATGGCTACACGGTTGCCACCGCCGACAGCGGCTCGCACGCGCTGCACAAGATCGAGACTCTGGGCATGCCGGACATCGTGGTCATGGATGCCGACCTGCGCCTGATGAGCAGCGTGCGCACCATCGCCGCCCTGCTCGATCATGGCTATCGCGGGCCCCTGATCCTGCTGGTGCGCAATGGTGAATTGATCGATCGCGATGGCCTGCCGCCGATCGAACGCATGCGTTTCCTCGACAAGCCGGTGTCGGTGCGCGGCTTGCTGCGCAGCGTGCGCGAGGAGCTCGACGCAAGCCGCCGCCAGTCAGGCTGAGCGCGTCAGGACTTTCCCGGAACCGCGGCGAACAGCGTCTCGGCGCGCTGGAACAGGACCCACGAGGTGGCGATGTACTTGTCGCCACCGCGCGGCCGATTGCCACGATGGGTGTGCGTGAATCCCGCCGGCGCGATCAGCATGGCGCCAGTCTGCGGCACGATCTTGCGTTGCTGGTAAAGGAACTCGGTTTCGCCGTCGGCGAAGCCGTCGTTGAGGTACGCCGTCCACAGCAACACGCGATGCAGGGTTTCGCCATTGCCGTCTCCGGCCTTCGGATACAGCTCGCAATGCCAGTACGGATAACCGCCCTGATCCGCAATGTATTTCTGGATGTTGATGGTGCCGGGCCTGAGCACCTTGACCAGCAGGCTTTGCAGGCGCGCGTCGGGCATGTCCTTGATTGCCTGCGCATCGAGTGCGCGCATCTTGCCGCTGTGCGGATCGGGCATCTGCAAGGACAGCGGCGCCAGCACGACATGCGGATACTTGCGCACGTAGCGCAGCAGCGCCGTCATTATCGCCGTGTTCAGCAGGTTGGATGCGATCGACCATTCGGCGTAGTCGCTGATGCAGATATCCCAGCTGTCCTTGAGCTCGGTGTTGACACCACCGCCGGTGCGCCCGCGCACCGCCTGCCCGGAAGTCTCGAACTGCTGGATCATCGCCCGGCAGTCCTGCACGGAAAGTGCATGCTCCTGGACTTCGATGAAATCGTCATTCATGCGCTGTGCTCCGCTCCTGCGGGATTCAAAGGGTCTGGAAAAGGATGCCGGCGACAATCCCCGCCAGCGCGCCGACGAGAATATCGCGACGATCGTGGCGGCCCAGTACCCGCCGCGACCAGGCAACGGCAATGGCCAGGATCGCCATTCCGGCAGCGACGGCCAGGTTGCCGGGCACGAAGATCGCGAAGCAGGCAAAGGCAACGTGCAGGGACAGTTTGCACCATGCCGCCGTGAGCAGGGCAAGCAGGATGACGGCGGCGGCCAGCAGCAAGGCGATGGTGATCGGCGAATGGCCGGAAAGCCAGGCCGCCAATGCCGCGGCGAGGACAAACAATCCCAGCAGGAAGACATTCAGTCCGCGTCGCTCGCCCGGCGCGCTGGCATCGACATGCTGCCAATGACCGCCGCGCACCCGGCTTGCGCTGTAGGCAAGCACCAGCAGGCCAAGCGCGGCGATGGCAGCCAGCACGGGCGACGCTGTGGCGGCGTCGGCGTGTCGGTTCCTCGTCGCCAACCATGCCGCCAGCGGCATGACCAGCATGGGATGGCCAAGGATCGACACGGCGCGGGCGAGGCGGGTGACTGCTGCCTGGCTTGTGGCGGATGACCGCTTCATACGTACGCGCAACGCTGCCTGCGCGCGGCACGGTCGAATCGGCGGCGGGGAAAACCGGCGCTGCGGCGCTGGCTTGGGAATGGATCAGGCATCGATGGCTGGACAGGGCGGGTCAAGCCGGCATTGTCGCCCGTGCCGGGAATTGCGCAATGGCGGCACCGGCACAATTGCCGAGGCCCGCGCGGATTTGACGACAGGCAAAGGGATGCGATCATGCAGCTTGATGCTGATGCGGAGCTGCGTGATGAAATTGCCGATGCTGGGCGCTTGCTGTCTGGGTGTTTTCCTGGCCGTGCCCGTGCCGACGCGTGCCGAAACCGCTTCGGGCTCATCGGCCGACCAGCAGTTCAAGGCCATTTACGAGGAGGAATGGAGCTGGCGCCAGCAGCAGTTTCCCGGCACCGACGACGACAGGGAGGATGCCGCCCGCGTCAATCACCTGCCGCACGTCGATGCCGAGACGCAGAAGCAGCGGCTGCAGGTCTGGAGCAATGTGCTCAAGCAACTGGATGCGTTGCCGGTTGACGAACTTTCGGCGGCCGAACAGATCAACTTTGCCGTCTACCGGCCGCAGATCGGCAACTTCGTCGCCGACATCCGTTTTGGCGGCTACGAGATGCCGTTCAATTCGGACTCCTCGTTCTGGTCGGATCTCGGCTTCATGACGCGCAGGCCGTTGCGCACGGTCGAGGACGCCGAGGACTACATTGCGCGATTGAACGATGTCCCGCGCTATTTCGATGAGCAGATCGTCAACATGCGCGCCGGACTCAAGCGCGGCTTCAGCGTGCCGCGGGCGGTGTTGCCCGGGCGCGATGCCTCGATTGCCATGGTTGCCGAATTGGCGGAAGCGGCGGACAGCGAGTTCTTCAAGCCGCTCAAGGAACTGCCGGCGAGCATGCCGCCGGAGCGCCAGGAGCAGTTGCGCGGCGCAGGGCTTGCCGCAATCCGCACGGCGGTGATCCCGGCATACGCGAAGCTGCTCGATTTCTTCCGCACCGAATACCTCACCAGGGCGCGCAAATCCCTGGCGGCGGAATCGATGCCGAACGGCAAGGCCTGGTATCGCCAGCAGATCCGCGAATACACGACACTGGATCTGAGCGCCGAGGACATCCACAAGATCGGTCTTGACGAGGTCGCACGCATCCAGGCGGAAATGCTGACAAGCATGCAGGAAGCCGGTTTCAGCGGAAGCTTCGCCGAATTCCTCGCCTTCCTGCGCAACGACCCGCAGTTCTATGCGAAGACGCCGGAAGAATTGCTCATGCGTGCCGCCTGGATTGCCAAGCGCGTCGATGCGAAGTTGTCGCGCTTCTTCAACCTGCTGCCGCGCGGGCGCTTCGGCATCGAACCGGTGCCGGCCGACATTGCCCCGTTCTGGACGGCCGGGCGCGGTGGTGCCTCGACCTATTGGCTGAATACCCATGACCTGCCCTCGCGACCGCTGTACAACCTGCCGGCGCTGACCTTGCACGAATCCGCGCCCGGGCATTCATTCCAGTTGTCGCTGGCCGAAGAGCAAACCGTTTTGCCGCCGTTTCGCCGCAACGGCTACATCTCGGCGTATGGCGAAGGCTGGGGTCTGTATGCGGAGAAGCTGGGCGTGGAAATGGGCATCTACACCACGCCCTACGAGAATTTCGGCCGCCTCACCTACGAGATGTGGCGTGCCTGCCGCCTGGTCATCGACACCGGCGTGCACCACAAGGGCTGGAGCCGCGACAAGGCGCTGGCCTACCTGCGCGATCACACCGCGCTCAGCGAGCACGAGGTCACCACGGAAGTCGATCGCTACATCTCCTGGCCCGGACAGGCGCTGAGCTACAAGCTCGGCGAGATCCGCATCGTCGCCCTGCGCAAGGAGGCCGAGAGGGAACTTGGCACGCGCTTTGACATTCGCGCCTTCAACGATGCCGTGCTCGCCCAGGGCTCGGTGCCGCTGCCGGTTCTCGATGCGCAGATCCAGCGCTTCATCGCCGACCGCAAGGCCGCCGCCGAGCAGGACGCAGCCGCCAGCGCGCCCTAGCTGGCTGTTTGAATTCGCTCGGGCGAGTGCGAGACAAGGCGAAACGGGCCGAAAAAGCGCAGTTTACATGCGCTTAATGAGCATCTTGAGGCACGTTTCGCCGCCGGATCGTGCCGACCGAGTGGAACTTCAACAGCCTGCAAGTCGTGCAGCCACGGGCACGCGCTGGTTGCAGTGCCGGGCGCAAAAACGACAACGCCCGCGTGGTTCGCACGCGGGCGTTGCCTTGAAGCTGGCGGACTGGGCGGGTTCGCCGCCGAGTCGCTGGACGACTACTTGGCTTCCTTTTCCATCAACTTGTCGACCATGCTCGCCGGCACTTCGGCGTAGTTGTCGAATTCCATCGTGAAGGTGCCGCGACCGCGCGTGGCGGAGCGCAGGAAGTTGATGTAACCGAACATTTCCGAAAGCGGCACAAAGCCCTGCACGAACGACTGCAGGCCCTTCTGGCCCTGCTCGCTGACCGTGCCGCGACGGCGGTTGACGTCACCGATGATGTCGCCGAGGAACTCCGCCTCGGTCACCACTTCCACGCCCATGATGGGCTCCAGAAGCTTCGGACGACTGCCGCGATGGGCTTCGCGGAAGGCACCCTTGCCGGCGATCTCGAAGGCCAGTGCCGAGGAGTCGACATCATGGAACTTGCCGTCGACCAGGCGCGCCTTGAAGTCGACGACTTCGTAACCGGCAACCTGACCCTTGCGGCTCTCGGTGCGGATCGCATGCTCCACCGCCGGGATGTATTCGCGCGGGATGCGGCCGCCGACGATCTCGTCGGAAAACTCGATGCCCGAACCTGGCTCGCCCGGTTCAAAGATCATCTTCACTTCGGCGTACTGGCCGGAACCACCGGACTGCTTCTTGTGCGTGAAGACGAGTTCGATCGGACCGCCAAACGCTTCGCGGAAACTGACCTTGGGCTTGCCCATGACCGCTTCGACGCCGAGTTCGGTGCGCATGCGGTCGACGGTGATTTCCAGATGCAGCTCACCCATGCCCTTGAGCACGGTTTCGCCGGTTTCCTTGTCCACTTCCATGCGCAGCGAGGGATCGGCCTTGGCCATCTTGTAGAGGGCGGTCGACATCTTGTCGATGTCGTTGCGGTTCTTCGGCTGCACGGAAACGCTGATCACCGGATCCGGGAAGCGCATGCGCTCCAGCAGCACCGGCGAGGATGGATCGCAAAGCGTGTCACCGGTTTCGGTGTCCTTCATCGAGACGAACGCGCAGATGTCGCCGGCGCGCACTTCCTCGATGTCCTTGGTCGAGTCGGCTTGGACTTCGACGATGCGGCCGATGCGCTCCTTCTTGCCACGGGTCACGTTGAGCAGGGTGTCGCCCTTCTTGATCACGCCGGAGTAGACGCGGCAGAAGGTCAGCGTGCCGAACTGGTCGTTGATGACCTTGAAGGCAAGCGCGCGCGCCGGCGCGTCGTCGGTGACTTCCTGCTCGCCGATGACCTTGCCGTCCTCGTCGACCATCGAGATGCCGCCGTTCTCGCCCGGATACGGCAGATAGTCGATGACGCCATCGAGCAACTGCTGGACGCCGCGATTGCGATAGGATGAGCCGCAGAAGACCGGCACCAGCTTGCCGCTGACCGAGCCCTTGCGGATGCACTTCTTCAGCATGTCCTGGTCGAACTCGCCGGTTTCAAGCAGGCGCTCGAACGCATCGTCATCCATGGCCAGGGCGGATTCGAGCAGATCCTGGCGCAGCTGCGGCAGGCGGTCGATCCAGTCATTGTCGGCGCTCGAGGAAAAATTCAGGCGCGCGCGCAGGTCGGCCAGGGGCACGATCTCCCACTTGCTGTCCTTGTCGTCCGATTCCCAGATGTAGCCTTCATTGGCGACCAGGTCGGCGATGCCGATGAACTCGTCGTTGCTGCCGAGCGGCACCTGGCAGATCAGGGCATTGGCGCCAAGGCGCTCGCGGATGCCCTTCACGCAATGGGCGAAGTTCGCGCCGATGCGGTCCATCTTGTTGACATAGCAGAGGCGCGGCACGTTGTACTGGTCTGCCAGGCGCCAGTTGGTCTCGGTCTGCGGCTCGACGCCGGCGACGCCGTCAAAAACGACGACCGCGCCATCGAGCACGCGCAGGGAACGGTTCACCTCGATGGTGAAATCGACGTGTCCGGGGGTATCGATGACGTTGATCTGATGGCCCTTCCACTCGGCCGAAACCGCCGCGCTCTGGATGGTGATGCCGCGCTTGCGTTCCTGTTCCATGTAGTCGGTGGTGGTCGAACCCTTGCCATCCTTGGTGGCATGGGTGTCGACGACCTGGTGCTTGCGACCGGTGTAATAGAGCACGCGCTCCGTGGTCGTCGTCTTGCCCGCGTCGATGTGGGCGATGATTCCGATATTGCGGTAGAGCTTGAGCGCTTTCTGCCTGGCCATGATTTTTCTCTGATAACTGGACTGATAACTGGAAGATGATTGGCCGAACAGAACCCCGATCGCCTTCGACCGTGCCTTCCGACCACGAAAAACGCGACACCGAACCCGGCAGCATTGGCGCGCGGAATAGCGCTGCTGTCGCGTGGATGTCGTGGAAACTGCCCGATTGCTTCAGTTTCAATGCAGACCGGAGTCCGCCTGGGCATCCGGGCAAGGCCCGGATCGGCGCGCGATTTTACACGAACCGGCCATTCACGTCGAATCGGCCATTCAGCCAGGCGCAGGTTTCCATGCGGGCCCCGCTCGGCGTATGCGGCTGTAGCTGTCCATGCAGCCACCCGGCGCAGCGGACATGACCTCCATGCCTTGCACGGCAACGCCCCTGTGCTAGCGTCCGGGATCCTGAACCGGAATGGGGAGCCATCGATGCAACGCCCGTCTGCGCACTACCGAAGCCTGATCCTCCTGCCCTTGCTGGCCCTGGCCGCATGCGCGCCGAAGCCGGTGCCACCCGCGCCGCCGGCAGAAACCTCCGCTGCGGCGACGCCGGCTGCAGCCGTGCCAGCCGTCAAGGCGCACCCGATCGAGGATTTCATCGACACCACCGGCGTCGCCGGCGCGTCGTTCTCGCCGGATGAAAGCCGGATCCTGTTCTCCTCGAACAAATCCGGCATCTGGAACGCCTACACGATGCCGGCCAGCGGCGGCGAATGGGTGCCGGTGACCGCGTCGACCACCGACAACACCTATTCGGAAGCCTGGTTTCCGGCCGACGAGCGCAAGCTGGTCTCGCGCGACCAGGGCGGCAACGAGCTTGACCACCTGTATGTGATCGAAGCCGATGGCAGCGAAAGGGATTTGACCCCGGGCGAAAAGCTGAAGGCCACCTTCATCGATTTCAGCACGGACGGCACGGCGTTTTATGTCGTCACCAACGAGCGTGACGAGAAGTTCTTCGACCTCTACCGCTACGATGCAGAATCCTACAAGCGCGAGCGCCTCTTCGAGAACAAGGGAGGTTACGACATTGCCGCGATCTCGCCCGACGAGCGCTGGCTGGCACTGTCGAAGTCGCGCACGACGGTCGACAACAACCTGTTCCTCCACGATCGCCGGAACAACAAGACGATCGACCTGACCCCGCACACGGGCAATGCGCGTTATTCGGCCGAGACCTTTTCGCCCGATTCGGCCAGCCTGCTCTACACCAGCGATGAAGGCAGCGAATTCCAGCGCCTGCGCCGCTATGTGCTCGGCAGCGACAAGCATGAGGATGTGCAATCGGCGGCCTGGGACATTGTCTATGCGCGCTACTCGCAGGCCGGCAAATATCTTGTCGTCGCCACCAATGTCGATGGCAGCACGCAAGTCGCGATCAGCGAAGCCGCCACCGGCAAGGCGCTGGTCTTGCCGGAACTTCCCGCCGGTGAAATCCGTGGCGTCTCGATCGCACGTTCGGAAAACCGCATGGCGTTCTATGTCAACGGCGATCGCCAGCCCAGCGAGCTGTACACGCTGACCTTCGGTGATGCCGAGGCCAAGCGCCTGACCACGTCACTGAGTCCGAGGATCGAGGCCGGCGAACTGGTCGATTCCAGCGTCGTGCGCTTCAAGAGCTTCGACGGCATGGAGATTCCGAACATCCTCTGGAAACCGCATCAGGCAACGGCCGCAAACAAGGTGCCGGCATTGCTGCTGGTGCATGGCGGTCCTGGCGGACAGACCACGCGCGGCTACAACACGGTTGCCCAGTTCCTCGCCAACAACGGTTATGTCGTGCTCGGCATCAACAATCGCGGCAGCTCGGGTTACGGCAAGACCTTCTTTGCCGCCGATGACCAGAAGCACGGCCACGAGCCGCTGCAGGATTGCGTAGAGGCGAAGAAATACCTGCAATCGCTCGATTACGTCGATGGCGAGCGCATCGGCATCATGGGTGGCAGCTACGGCGGGTACATGACGCTGGCCGCGCTGGCTTTCCAGCCCGACGAGTTCAAGGTTGGCGTCGACTTGTTCGGCGTCAGCAACTGGCTGCGCACCCTGGAAAGCATTCCGCCGTACTGGGAAAGTTTCCGCGAGGCGCTCTATCAGGAAATCGGCAATCCGGAAAGCCAGCGCGACATGCTCGTTGCCATCTCGCCGCTGTTCCACGCCGACAAGATCACCAAGCCGTTGATGGTGTTGCAGGGCAAGAACGATCCGCGCGTGATCCTTGCCGAATCCGATGACATCGTCGCCGCGGTGCGCAAGAACAACGTGCCGGTCGAATACGTCGTCTTCGACGATGAAGGACACGGCTTTGGCAAGAAGAAGAACCAGATCGAGGGCTACGGCAAGATCCTCGCCTTCCTCGACACCCATCTCAAGGGTGATGGCCCGGCCAAGGCACCCTGATCCCCAGAGTGAAAGGGATGGGCCGCGCGCGGATGCGCGGCCCCATCCACAGGGCCGCCTACCGCGAGCGGCAGCCACCCGTGCCTAAGCGCTCGTTGTCACCATCGTCATAGTGGACATCGATCTTCGTGCCATCCTTGCTCATGCCGGTGATGCGGCCGGCGTACCACTCCGTGCCACCCGACCAGCGACACTCCACGCGCGTGCCCAATGCCCACGTATAGGGCCGGACATCCCTCGCGGAGACCGTTTCCCTGGTGCCATCGTCATAGGCAATGGTGATGCGGCCACCCTCGTTGCCCTGCACCACGCCGGGAAACCAGTAGCCGCCGCCGCGCCAGTTGCCAAGCACCCAATCGCCACGCGATTGCGCCATGGCACTGGTCGAAACCAGCATCAGCAAAACGGCCATCCAAATCATCTTCTTCATCACTATCCCCCTGGTTGGTCAACAAAACGCGCGCCAGTCTATGGCAACACCACGCGAGTTGTCCCGGGACAAGGGAAGCGCCGGATAGACAGCGAACTCATTGATAGCCTTTTGCCTGCAACGCGAACAGGTGCGCGTAGTGACCTTGCTGCCCGACCAGTTGCGCGTGGTTGCCATGCTCGATGATGCGACCATCCTGGATGACGATGATCTGGTCGGCCATGCGCACGGTCGAGAAACGGTGCGAGATGAGGATCACGATGCGGTTCTTCGACAGCGCGCGAAAGTGCTCGAAGATGGTCGCTTCGGCTTCTGCATCCATCGCCGCGGTTGGCTCGTCGAGAACGAGGATGTCGGCACCGGTGCGCATGAAGGCACGCGCCAGGGCAATCTTCTGCCACTGCCCGCCGGAGAGCTCGCGGCCGTCGTTGAACCATTTGCCGAGCTGGGTGTTGTAGGCGGCCGGCAGGCTTTCGATGAACTCGTTGGCCATGCCTTTCGCGCCGGCTTCGCGCCAGCGCGCCTCGTCCTCGAAATGACTGACATCACCGGCACCGATGTTTTCGCCAACCCGCATCTGGTAGCGCGCGAAATCCTGGAAGATCACGCCGATGCGTCGACGCAAGGTGGTCTCGTCCCATTCCACCAGATCGACGCCATCGAGCAGGATGCGGCCGCTGTCGGGCGCGTAGAGGCGCGTGAGCAGCTTGATCAGGGTGGTCTTTCCCGAGCCGTTCTGACCAACCAGGGCCAGCGATTCGCCGGGACGGATATGCAGGTTGATGTCGTGCAAGGCGGGCTCGTTCGCACCCGGATAGGTGAAGGTCACGTGCTCGAAACGGATGCCGTCGGTGGCGTCGGTGCCCTTGGTGGCGGTACCGGAGGGCAGGCGCGTCGGCGTTTCCAGGTATTCGTACAACGTGGAAAGATAAAGGTTGTCCTCATACATGCCGCCAACCGAAGAGAGGATCGCCGAGACCGCCGATTGTCCCTGGCGGAAGACCATGAAATACATCGTCATCTGGCCGAGCGTGATGCGCCCCATCACCGTGGTGAAGGCAATCCAGGCATAGGCGGCGTACAGGGTCAGCGTACCAATCAGGCCAAGGCCGAGGCCCCAGCTGTCACGGCGCAGGGTCAACGCGCGATCCGCCTTGTATAATTTATGGAAAATGCTTCGATAACGGTCGAGCAGCAGCGGGCCGAGCCCGAACAGGCGCACTTCCTTGGCACTGTCCTCGCGGGCAAGCACGGTCTCCAGGTAAAGCTGCATGCGCGTTTCCGGCGAACGCCAGCGGAACAGGGTGAATGCGTCACCGGAGAACTTTGCCTCGGCGATGAAGGCCGGCAGGCCCGCCAGCAGCAGGATGAGCATGGCCCACGGCGAGAAACTGATGAGCAAGGCCGCATAGCTGGCCAGGGCAATCAGGTTCTGCGCCAGGCCAAACGTTCGATTGACCAGCGACAGTGGGCGGCTCGATGCCTCGCGACGCGCACGAGTGAGTTTGTCGTAAAACTCCGAATCCTCGAAGTGGACGAGATCAAGGGTCAGCGCCTTTTCGAGAATCATTTCATTGACGCGTTGGCCGAGCTGGGCACGCAACAGCGATTGGCAGAACGAGATGCCGCGCTGCGCCGCCGCCATGGCGGTGACCAGCAGTCCTTCGAGGGCGACCAGCCAGAACACCGGTGCCAGTTGCGCATGCTCGCCCGCACGCACCATCTGCGCCGCCGTCACCACGGCATCGACGATATGCGCACCTACCCAGGCGATCGCGGCCGGCAGCAGGCCGGCGATCAGGGTCAACGCCGCCAGGGCGAAGGTCAGGGCATGACTGGTGCTCCAGACCAGCTCGATCGCGCGTCGACTGAAACGAAACGCACCGAGAAAGCCGCGCGCGATTTCGGGCTTGGCGGACGTGGCGGCGGATTTATGCGCGATCATGTTGAATGGCGACACGGCGAATTGATCGAAGCCCGTGACATGGGGGCAAATCCGGCGGCTGAAAGGACTCCGATCGGAATGTCGATGGACTCTTGGTCGGGCCGGCGCACAGCGTGGCCCTGATCGCCGTCGTCATGGGCGGCGCGCTGGACCGCCGCCGCTCACCGTGGCCGCCCCGCACCCGCCAGCCCGCGCATCGCGCTCCCACTGTCCGCATCGGGCTGGAGCGGTGACCCTGCAGGCATGGCCCTTGCCGCAAGGCCACGAGGCGGGACATCAGAGTCGACAATCGATCGGCAAGACCTGCGGCTCCAGATCGGTACGATTGCTGCCGCTGTAGGTCAGGCCCTCGACCGGAAGCGCCACGCCACACAACCAGGAAACGGGTACCTGTTTCGCCGCCGCGACGACCCCGGGACGCAGCGTGATCCACTTACTGATGATCGCCTGGTTCGCGCGATTGCCAAACTGCACGTTGATGGTGCCATTCTCGATCTCGACCTGGGCGATGTAGTTGCCGATGATCTGCTGCGCTGCCGGCAACCCCGCTTCGGCGTTGTCCACGGGCATGCGCCGGGTCTTCGCATGGAAGGCCTCGACGGCATCGCGTGCGAACTCGACAAAGGCCACCGACTCCTGCACCTGCGTGCGGATGATGCGGTCCTGGTAATTGGGCAGGGCCAACGCCGCCATGATGCCGATGATCGCGATCACGATCATCAGTTCGATCAGGGTGAATCCGGAGCCTGCCTTGCGCATTGGAAATTCCTCGTTCGGTTCGTGCCGCGATCGCTGCATTACAACAGCGAGGCCAGCTTGAAGATGGGCAGATACATCGCGATCACGGCGGCGGCAACGACAATGCCGATGCCCGTCTGCACAAGCGCCGGTGTCAACGAGGACTGGAATTCGGGCAATGCCCCGACGCTGCGCCAACGCGCGCGCAATGTCGCCAGCGCATCCTCGCGATCGGAGATTGCCAGGGCCGCGTGAAACTCGCTGTCGAATCCTCGCGCCTCTTTCAGGCTGGCAAGAATCTCCTTGCCCGTGGCTGCGGCACGCAGGACTTCCGCGCACGCACGCGAAAGCGCACCGCCCCGATGCCATGCCTGTGCCGCTTCGATCGCGGTCAGTTGGGAGGTTGCATCGACCGCGGCAGAACCAAGCCAGCCGGAAATCCTGTCGCTGTTGCCTTGGCGTATCTTCGCCCCGATCAGCGGCAGCGCCAGCAGCAGTCGATCGAGAGGCCGCAGCAACGGGCCGAACACGAACGGCACAATTCGCCACATGAGCAGGATCAGGAGCGCCAGGGCGGCGATCCAGATGAACGGACTGGATGGCCCGATCAAGGCAAGCACCAGGCGTGTGAATGCCGGCAACTCCGTACCCGCCGCGTCGAACATCGACTGGAACTGCGGCAGCACGAAAATCGCATGGATCGCCAGCACGATCATCAGCACAACGAGTTCCACCGTGATGACGCCGAGCGAGGTTCGCCCTTGCGCGCGCGGGATCCCTTGTCGCGCGAGCAGGCGCAAGGCCATTTCGCCGCGACCTCGCGCTTCGCAGCCAGCCACATGCGCGACGACACTTGGCACCGAGCCAGGGCTGCCTGCAGGCGGCACAAGCATGCTGGCAATTGCCGAAGACAGGGGACGGCTGGAATCCGCGTTCGACTGCGTGGGGAGAATTGATTCAGCCACCAGGATCTGCACGGCTCTTGCGGGCACAATCGATTCCTCAAGCAAGGCGTGCAGACGCCGCGCGACGGCGGCGACCTGGCGGTGATTCCCGGATGCACTGGCCATCGATGCTCCTGCTTTCATTCGCTGTGGCTAGCGGCTCAGCCGCGACAGATCGACGGCAACCACTTCGCCTCGACCGGGTTGGCGGCAATGCTTCCCTGGGCCTGATAAGCAGCACCCGCAGCGGGATCCTGCTCGGCGCACGACCAGATGATCGGGCTGCCTGAAACACTCTTGTTCAACCACGGCCGAAACGTCAGCGTGCGCATGATCGGCTGCTGGTCGGAATCCTTGCCCAGGTCCATCAAGGCGACCATCACGCCATCATGGACGCTGAGGCTGCGCACATAGTTGCCGCGCACCGCTTCCGGCTCGCGCAGGCCGGCCTCGCGGTTGTCCGCGGGCATGCGACCCCAGCGCGAATGGAACTCATTGATCGCACTCTTTGCGTCACCGAGGAAGAGCAGGCTCTCGCTCACTTTGCTGCGCAGGAGATAATCCCGATATGCAGGAATGGCAATGGCGGTGAGCATGCTGATCATGGCAACCACGATCAGCAATTCAATGAAGGTGAAGCCCGCGCTGGATCCGTTCGCGCCACGGGCGGCCCGGCACTGCCGCAGCGGCTGCCGAGTGGAGATGCTCAAGGGATGGGAAAAATCCACATGCGATTCACCACCCGCTTCCACTCGAAATTCATCGCCCATCATCAGCGCCATGCCCCGATTGCCTGCCGAGCCGACAATAGATCAATTCGCGCGATTCTGGAAGTTGCCAACTCGCGTCATGCCCGGCACCGCCCTGGCGGACACCTGATGCGGTTGTCGAAGTCCATTGCCCGCATCTCCCGCTTGACGCGCTTCTCGACCCTGCCCTTTCCGCGTACCTTGGCGACACCATGACCATTTTCCTGCCCCTGCGCCACGTGTTTCACCGCACCCTGCTCGGCCTCGTCGTCGTGGCGATTGCGGGTTACCTCGCGCTTGCATTGTTCGTGCATCCATCGAACGCACGCGACTGGTCGCCCGACCAGGAGCGCCTGGCGACCGCGGAGTTTTCCGGCGACAGCGTGCGCGTGCACAACGTGCGCAGCGCGATCTACCGCTCGACCACGGACTACGATGTGCGCTGGCAGGAGCGCAGCTACGATCTGCGCCGGATTGAATCGGTCTGGTTCGTCGTCGAGCCCTTTGCCGACTGGCGCGGTCCGGCGCACACCTTCCTCAGCTTTGGATTTGGCAATGACGAGTACGTCGCCATCTCGGCCGAGATCCGCAAGGAGCGCGGTGAGTCGTTCTCGCCACTGCGCGGCTTGCTGCGCCAGTACGAACTGACCTACATCGTCGGCGACGAACGCGACCTGATCGGCCTGCGCACCAATCACCGCCACGACGACGTGCACCTCTATCCCGTCCATGCGACCCGCGACGCGGCGCGCCAACTGTTCGTCTCGATGCTGGAGCGCGCCAACACACTGGCGGCGAACCCTGAGTTCTACAACACGCTCAGCAACACCTGCACCAGCAACATCGTCGACCACGTCAACCTGATCCTGCCTGAGCCAATCCCCTTCAGCTACAAGACCCTGCTGCCTGCCTATTCGGACGACCTCGCCTTCGATCTCGGCCTGATCGACACCAAGCTGCCGCGCGAACAATTCCGCGCCGCCTTCCGCATCAACGGCCTCGCCCGCGAACACGCCGACCACGCCGACTTCTCCGCAGCCATCCGTTCGCAGCAACGCGATTGAGGCGGGTCAACACCATGCAGCTCGAACCAATTCAACCCCCGCGCAGCACATTGAATTCGCTAAACAGACGTGCCGGCAATGGCGTACCGAGTTGCCAGATGATGTCCATCGGGCTTGAGCCAGACGCAGCAAGCAAGGTCACCGGACCACATGCGATGAATGGCGACCCGCGGTTGCTGCGGACAAACAATTGGAATGTCCAGCCATTTCCTGGGCTTTCCAGGTATTGCTTGCCAATGGGAGTGGTCGGGCCGGCGCTGTTCTGCGTTTGCCAGTGAAATCGGCTGGGGCTGATTGCATAATCTCGAAAATTGATTGTTTCGTGGAAGCCACTGCTCTTGTCCAGGGTGACGAACAACAATTCGGTTTTTCGTTCCTTCAGCCGCAGCACTCCCTCGCGTGATGCGGGTCGCGCGGTCGCTGTCAGCCAGCCAACTGCGCTCAGGATTTCCCGCCTTTCGTAGCGCCCATGCAGGACCAGTGGCGTATCGGTCAATCCCGGCAATGGAATGGATGGCAGCGAGCTTTGCACTTCCAGTACGTCCGCCAACTCGCGTAGTTCGCCGACCGAGGCATGATTGTCGGCAAGCCGTGCAAGGAATTGTTGCGGACCACCGACCCGGTTGCTGGCACCATCGACCTGATACGCCAGCATCTGCAGCAGTGTTGTCTGAATGCGGTCAATTGGTTCCTCTGCGGCGGCCGCAAGGTCGGCTGCCATGCGCAGCGCCTCGATCTGGTTGGGGGCATCGCGATGACACAAGCTGGCAAAGCGTCTCGAGAAGTACTCTTCTTCCGGCCCTGGCTCGGCGATCAGCAATCCCGCATCACGCTTGAGTGAAGACCAACCTGCACGTGCAGCGTCACGATAAATGTCCGAGAGCGGGATCCCTTGCTCATGCATGAACTCACCCAAGGTCGGTGGCTTGCCACGCAGTGCCGTCAGTGTCTGCAGCTCCGATCTGAGATAGCGCCAGTGTTGCTGCAACTGGCTGCGCAGGTTGGCCAGCACGCGTTCACGCACCTGGTGCTGCAACTGGATATGACAGCCCGCGGGTAGCGCGGAAAATTCGCTCTCCAGGCTTCCGATCAATTCGCGACGTGATTGGCCGGTGATCGTCGACAGCAATCGGTCATAGCGGAACTCGGTGTTGTGCTGGCCAACGAAATCCAGGACCAGGCAACTTTCCTTGCCCGGATGCAGACGAAGACCGCGACCCAGTTGTTGTTGAAACAAGAGTGCACTCTGCGTTGGACGCAACAACAGCAAGGTGTCCACCGCTGGCAAATCAACACCTTCGTTGTAAAGATCAACCGTAATCAGGGCGCACACTTCACCTTTTTCCAGCTGGATACGCGCACGGTCGCGCTGATCAGCGGACGTTTCCCCATGCACGCACAGGGCCGGCAGCCCGGCGCGGTTCAACACGCCAGTCATGAACAATGCATGCTCGACCGACACACAGAAGAGCAGTGCTCGACCATCGCGTGGACTGGCGCTCAAACGCTGCCATTCCCGCAGGACCAGTCTTGCGCGAAGGTCGTTGTTGCTGACCAGCGCTGAAATTGCCTGCTGCTCGCCGACACGATTCCATGGCACCTGCGAGAAATTGGTTTCGTCGTCGCACGCGTAATATTCGAATGGCGCGAGCAGTTGCAGGTCCAGCGCATCCCACAGGCGCAATTCGACAGCCGGGCTGCCGTCGGGTCGTGGATGAAAATAGGGGCTGATCGGTCTGCCGTCGGTGCGTTCCGGGGTAGCAGTCAGTCCGAGCAGGATCTTTGGCGTGATGCATGATGCCAGCGCGTCGAAACGGTTGCTGGCCATGCGGTGGCATTCGTCGATTATCACTGTATGCCAGTAATCGGGGCCTAGCGTTTCAAGCAATTGCCTTGAAGTCAGGCTGTCGATCGTGGCAAACAAATGGTCGTAGTTGTCGGGCGTGAACGCACCGCTGAGCAGTTGCCCAAAACTGCCATCACGCAGAATCTCCCGATACGTACGCAGCGCCTGCTGCAGGATTTCAATGCGATGCGCGACGAACAACAGGCGCGGTCGGTTGTGCATCTGCTCGCACGTGCGCCGGTAATCGAATGCGGCGACCACGGTCTTGCCGGTGCCCGTGGCGGCGACCAGCAGATTGCGCGTGCGTCCATGTGCGCGCTCATTTGCAAGTTGCTCCAGCATGTCCTGCTGATAAGTCTTCGGCTGCAGTTCAAAGAACGAAACCAGGGTGCTCTGGGTGCCACCTGCTTCGCGTCCAAGCGCACGCGTCAACGCCAGGCGATGGTCGTCGTTGCTTGCATCGTAGGGTTGAAACTCCGGATCCTCCCAAAGGGTGTCGAAATGTGCGATTGCACGCGCGTACAGCTCGCCCTGCGTGCGCTCCGTAAATTTCACCGTCCATTCGAGACCCCCGGCCAATGCCGCACCAGTCAAGTTGGCGCTGCCCACATATGCCGAACCGAAGCCCGTGTCACGGTGGAAGATCCAGGCCTTGGCATGCAGGCGTGTGCGTCGACCATCCAGCGACACCCGCACTTCGCAGCCTGGCAAGCGGGCCAGTTCATCGACCGCGGCAACCTCGGTTGCGCCGATGTAGGTCGTGGTCAGGACCCGGATGCGAATCGGCGGCCTTCCGTCTGCACCAATGGCGCTGATGCGAGTGAGCACATCACGCAACTTCCGCAACCCGGAAACCGTGATGAAGCTGACCAGGATATCGACCTGCTCGGCAGCCCCAGTTCGCGCCGGAGTTCGCTCAGAAGCGATGGCGTTCCCTTTCCGGCGGTGAACAACCACGGAGCAGTCAATCCGGTCTGTGGCGACTCATGGTGAAATCCGTTTCGCAGCACGGAGGTCAGGACGGTGGGCGGATCGGCCACCAGCTCCAGCGCCGCCCCCGCCTCCGGTGAAAGTTGTCGTCGAAGCTCGGTCAGGAGGCCGTTGACCAGCGCCAGTTGTGGCTGGATCGATTCGCCATCGGCGAGATCATTGAGGACTCCAGCCAGCTGTCTCTGCAACACTTCGGCAAGTCTTGCGCTTTCCGCGATATCCAGCAAGCGGGTCCTGCTGGAGGCCAAGTCGAGCGCCTCGCTGGCACGATCAGTAAGCAGAAGGTCATGGAATCCTGCTGGCAGCTTGCTCGACATCCGGCGCACCTGGCTTGCTCCATGCAGAGCATCCCAGGATACCTGCGCCCAGCGTTCCTATCGAGCGACACGAAGCATGCGCACAGCAACCCGGGCGTGGCGGTTTCCGTTCAATGTGGATGCCGGATTGACCTCTGCCAATGAAAACCCCCGGGATTTGCACCCCGGGGTTTTGTGATTCACGTGCTGACTGTGTCAGTTGTGGCGGCGGATTGCCATGAGTCCGCCGAGGCTGAGGAGGACGAGCATGAGCAGGCTGCTCCAGGTCGACAGCGTGTCGATCTGCACCGGACCGACGAGGCCGGCCGGCAAGCCGGTTCCGATCAGCGTCGCCGTGGCCGTGCCGACATTGGCGGTAACGGTGACCAGCTGGCTGTAGGGGCCTTCAAGCGTTGGCGAAAAACTGTACAAGACCGTGCAACCGGCCCCCGCCACGAGGTTGAACGGCACCGCTCCGCACATTCCTCCTGCGACCTCGGCAAACGGTGCCGCGACCGGCGAAATGCTCGTCACCTGCAAGGGGCCTGTGCCGGTATTGATGATGGTCAGGGCAAGCTGGCTGGTCGAGCCCAGCGGCTGCGATCCAAAGTCTACCGTCGCCGAGAGCACGCCGACCACGCCCACGCCACCGATGCCGCTGAGGCTGAAGGCGCCATTGCCGACATCGGACGTCACGCTCAGGTTTTGCGAGGCGGGACCGCCCGCGGTCGGGCTGAAGTTGTAGTTGAGCGTGCAGGAAAGGCCGGTGCCGATCGAGAACGGCACCGCGCCGCAACTACCGCCGATCGCCGCAAACGGTGCGACGGCGGCGCTGATGGCGGTGACCTGCAGCGGACTGCCGCCGCTGTTGCTCAGGGTGATGGACTGGCTGGCACTGCTGCTGCCCACGGTGATCGTGCCGAAATCGAGGTTCGCCGGAGCGACGCCGAGAACACCCGGCTGCAGCACGCTATCGGTGTCGGTCGCCGAATTGTTGGCAGGCGTCGGATCGGTGACACCGCCCGGTGCGCTCACGGTTGCAGTGTTGGAGAGGCTGCCGGAGGCGGCTGCGGACACACCGCAATTGGCCGTATAGGTTGCCGAAGCACCAGCCGGCAGGTTGGCCAGGTCGCTGATGTTGCCGGATCCGCCTGCCGTGCAGGTGCCGCCACCGGCCCCGCTGCAGGTCCAGTTGCAGGTCAGCGAGGCCGGGAAGGTATCGACAACGGTCGTTCCCGGCGCGTTGCTTGGCCCGGCATTGCTGGCGACGATCGTGTAACTCACCGAGCCACCGGCCACCACCGAGGTAACGCCATCGGTCTTGGTGATCGAGAGATCGGCCTGCGGCGTCAGCGTGTCGGTATCCGTTGCCGAGTTGTTGCCGGGGGTCGGATCGGTGACGCTGCTGCTGACGGTCGCCGTGTTCGACAGCGTACCGGTTGCCGAGGCGGCGATGGCGCAGCTCGCCGTATAGGTGACGGAACCGCCAGCAGGCAGCACCGCCGCATCATTGATGTTGCCGGCTCCGGCTGCGGCGCAGGTGCCGCCACCGGCACCGACGCAGGCCCAGGTGCAGGTAAGCGCTGCCGGGAAAGTATCGGCCACCGTGGCTGGTGCGGCCGCATCCGGGCCCGCGTTGCTCGCGGTTATCGTGTAGGTCACCGACCCGCCCGGCACGGCCGTGGTCACGCCATCGGTCTTGGTGATGGCGAGGTCGGCGCTGGACGCCCGGCAGGCAGTGACCGAGACATCGTCGATCGCCGCACCGGCCAGGTTCACAGTGGTGTCACCGTCGAGGTGGAACAGCAATTCGGCATTGGTTCCGGCCAGAGAATCGGCGCGGCGCGTGAACTCCGCCCAGCCGGCACTTTCCGCCACGGTAACCGTGGGATTGCCCACGGCATTGGTCATCGTGGCATCGAGCCATTCAAACAGCTTGAGCGGATTGGCGCCGCCGACTTCCTGCGCGGTCACCGAATAGTGGTCGAAGGACGCCGATTCCATTTGATAGCGCTGCGCCCAGCGGATCAGTACCGGTGCTTGCAGGCCGCCGAGATTGATGTTCGGTGACAGCAGATCCTGGCTGGAGCTGGCGTTGTAGGTATTGTCGAGATCGGTTTTCCAGCAGTTGCTGCCGCTGTTGCAGGTGGTGATTGGCGCAAACGTCGGCAGGCCGAGCTCCCATTCATCGCCCGTGCCGGAATGGGTGAAGCCCGTGGCCCCGGCTTCGAAGTCGGTGCTGTAGACCGTCGTCTGCACAGTGCCGGCCGGGCAGGCCGGGGGTGGCGGCGGTTCGCAGACGGTGATGCTCCAGGCGTTCAGCGTGCCGCCGTCTCCAGTCGCATCGTCACGCAATTGCAGGGTCCAGGTGCCGCCCGCGTCCTCGCCATCGAACCAGGCCAGGCGGTAGTTCAACTCGGGTTGCACACGGTATGCGGCGGTCAAGGCAAACGCGAACGGCACGGCGGCTTCGTCATCGAGGACGATGTCCATCAGGGTCTGCGCACCGCCGACGGTGCTCGCACCGATGTCCGTGAACAGGCCATTGTCGTTGCCGGCCGGCGAGATCAGATGTGCATCGATGTCCTGCATGAAGGTATGGTTGAGATTGATCGAGACATCGAGATCGGCAATGCGCGGGTTGCCGGGGATGGTCAATGTCGAGCTCACGGACCCGGTCACGGTCGGGATCGTTTGCGGCACGTCGGTCGAGGTGTAGGTCGTGCACATGCCGGCAGGCGTTGGCGGCGGCAGCACCGAGACACTGAGGTTGTAGGTTGCGTTGGCACCAAGGCCGGCGGCAGCGGTCGAATCAACGTAGACGTAATAGGTGCCGGCATCCTTGACCGTGAAGAAGAAGGCTTCCGAATTGGGGTCGGCTGGCGTAACACCCAGGTTGGCATCATTGGCCAGCAGGATCTGGTTGGCCGGCGGGTTGCCGAACAGGGCGAAACCGAGGCGTCCGTTCCAGACCGCCGCATCGCGCTCCGGATTCATGTCGAGGCTGAGGTAAACCGTATCGCCGGCAGCCAGGGTGATGCTGTAGAAATCCGATTCACCTGGCGAGACTGCGCTGATCGTGCCCGAGACATGTCCCGAGGCCGGTATCGGCGTTGCCGTTGCCGGCGTGTTGTTCGGCTCGGCCTCGGCGGTCGGCGGCGCGCTTTGCTGGCGGAAATAGAGGAAATATGGCCGCACCGTGCCGGTCGTGAGGTTGTGCGCGACACGCAGGTAGTAGGTTCCGGCAGATGGGATCAGCATGCCGGCCAGCGATGAACTGCTGGCGTTGAAGGTGCCGTCGTTGTTGTCGGTCTCGATTACGGTGGAGCCGTCGCTGGCAACCAGTTGCAGGGTCGTGTCACCGGAAGCGGATGCGTCGGACTGCGTCTGTGTCGCCGCATAGATGCGGTCGCCAGCGGCAGCCGTGAATGAATAGAAATCGGCATCAGCGGCAGGGAACACCGTTCCCTTGATGCGCAGGCTGGTGCCGGAAAGTGGCGTGGCACTCGCCGCGGTGCCGTTCGGTTCCACTTCGATCGGCAGATCCGTGCCGCCGGCAATCGCGTTCGGCATGGCGCTGCCCCCGGCAAGGCTGCCAGCGCGTTCCGCCGCTGCCTCGGGCGCATTGTATTCGAGCAACTGGAACGCAGCTGTTGATTCCGCGAACGACGGCGACGCAATCAATAGTGAGAGCACGGTCCACAACGCAGCGTAGGCCACGCGCGGCAATCTGGTCTTGGCGTCTGACATTTCCCTTCCCCGGAATTTGCAGCACCGCAGCATTGCGCGCGGGGTCGCTCCGCATTATCGCGAAACGGGGACTGGCGTCCATTCCAATCGAGGGCAGATTGCAGATTTCGGCAAGTGCCGGGCATCGCCGGCATCCCGCAGCTCGGAACTTGGCGAAGTTCGAGGCGCGACAGGCGTCGCGCCTCGAAGGTTCGAACTCAACGTGCGGCGTTGCTGTTCATCGTCGAGTTGCGGGTGGTGTTGAGGTATTGCGCCGGATCACGCATGCCGCTGGTGTGGCATTGGCCGGTGACATGGCCGCGATTGATGCCGCCGGAAAGCTGGCCGTTGACCTGCTCGGTGGTGCCGTCTTCCGGATCACTGAGGACGAGATCGGTGGCGAACTGGCAGTAGTCGTTGGTGTACCAGTTGGTCAGCTTGAACGAGGTCGTGTAGTAATTTACTTTGCCGCGCGATGCGGTCGGGATGCCGGCCAGCCATGCCGATGCGCCGCTGTAGGTCAGGTTGCTGTTGGAGCCGCAAGCCACGCCGAACCAGTTGCCGAGGGTGGCGAGGATGCCGGCCAGGTTGGTGCCCTTGTACGGCGTGCCGACCGATTGCATCAGGCGATTGCCGGTGGCGTTGTCGAGGCCGCTCCAGTAGTAGGCGTAGAGGTGCAGCGAGGCCATGCCGCCCTGGCTGTGCGCGACCGTGCCGAACGAGTTCCAGGTGGAACCGAAGGTGCGGATGCGCTGGGCGAACTGGTCGTTGCTGCGGTTCTGGTTGACGTCCAGAAAGGTCGATGAGGTGGCGAACTGCGAAGCCGGCCAGACCCCGCCCGAGCAATAGCCATGGACGAGCAGCAGACGCGTGCCGACGCCTTGCGTGCTGTGCCCCTCGGCCGGACGCGGCCCCATGGTCATGCGTTCGTCGATGACGATCTCGGATGCCCGGGCACGCGTGCGCAGTGCGGGAACATCGAGCGCCATGCGTCCCGCCGAGGCCACGGTGATGAAGTTGTCGGCATCCTCGATGCGCAGGTTGCGCAGCTCGTACGGGCCCTTGGTGCCTGCCAGCACGAACCAGCGCTCATCGAAGCCCAGAGACAGCACGCCGTCGACCGGCGTGACCATGCCGCCAAGCCAGGCGACCGCGGTCGGCTTGCCCTGCGCATTAGCGCCCCACACCTCGCCGATCGCGCGATAGTGCTGGCCCGGATTGCGTGCGCTGACCGGCACGCGGATGGACAGGCGATCCGTGTCGCCAGCGACGGCGACCGCGCGCGTTGCGCCCAGGGCAAGGCTGGCATCGACCACCGGCAGCAGATGCTCGGCGGTGCGCACGAAGGCCTTGCCGCGCTCATTGACGCCGCGCGCCTCGACCTGGGCCACGTAATTGCCGCTCATGCTGGCCGGGAAATCACCGGCAAACAGGCCATCGCCGGCCACGCCGTCGTTGTGGCGTCCATCATCGAACATTGGATAGCTGGCAACGGAATGATCCGGCGCGGTGACGCGGATGCTCGCCTGGCTGATGCGGCCGGCACGCTTGCCGACGTGCACGTTGTCATCAAGGGAAGTGGTCAGCAGCGCGGTGAGGCCAAGGCGCTGGCCGACCAGTTGCCGCGCGTGGGTCTGCCACGAGGCCAGCTCGGTGGCTTCGTCGCCCTCGATGAGGACAAAGCCGTCCTTGGCGTTGGCCGGCGCGCGCAAGCGCAGCGTCCAGTTGTCGCCGTCGAGCGTGTCGAAGTCGTAGCGCATGGCCGGAACGCGGGCCTGTTCGATGCCGAAATCGGTATCGATGACGCGGCTGGCCCGGGATGCCGCCGAGACGGCGCGCCCACTGGCGTTGACCAGTTCCACCTGCCAGTTGCTGTCGGCCGGCTCGAAGACGACAAAGCGCAGCGTGCCGTTCTCCACCGGCAAGGTGCCTTGCCAACTCAGCTCGGCGGAACCGTTGTCGCTGAAATGCACGGGCAACAGGGCGCTGCGCGAATGGATCGTGGCATCGATTGGCGAGGGCGCGCGCATGCTCGCGATCTCGGCGGCAGGGCCGGACAGTTGCTTGGCGAAGGCGGCCACGTCGGCCTGCTCTTCCGCAGCCAGCAGTGGCAGGGAAACAAGCAGCGCAATCAGGGATGACGCAAGTTGGGTTCGATTCACAGCATTCCCTCCCAGGAAAGCATGGTGGACAAGCGGGTTTGGCCTTGCTCAGGAAGGCCGAGCTGATGCCGCCATCGCACCGCGTGCCGCTTCTCCCCAGCGGTCGCGCAGTCCTCCCTCGATGAGCGGATCGGCGCGAAGTCTGTACGCCGGCGTATGGATCAGCAAGACGCGCTGCAACATGCCCGCAACCACGCGCTTCCGGGCCGCCTTTGGGGTATCGTCTGCCGACTTGCGTAGAAGTGGCAACTTCAATCCGCGGGGTTTAGCCATGCGTCGTTTCCTGCTGCTGACCGGACTGCTTGCGGCGCTGCCGTGCCCCGCCGACAACACCTTCATCGTCAACACCCTGGGAGACGGCGGCGCCGGCACCTTGCGCGCGGCCATCACCCAGATGCAGCCGAGCAATGGCGTGCAGACGATCCGCTTCGAGATCCCCGGCAGCGTCGACATCGTCATCACCTCGCCGTTGCCCGCCCTGGTGGGCCAATCGATCGTCCTCGATGGCAGCGCCAGTCCCGATTTGCGCATCAATGGCGCGGGCTGGCCAATACTGAAGTTCGCCACCGGCGGCAGCGCGCAGAGCATCCGCTTCGATCACATGAACTTGCGCAACGGCTCCAACGGCGACGGCGGCGGCTGCGTCGATGTCAAGACCACGGGCAGCCTGCAGGTTTTCGATTCGACGTTTGACAGCTGCTTCAGCTGGGGGCCCAGCGCCTCCGGCTCCGGCGGCGGCGCGATCAGGACCAATGGCAACCTGCGCCTGACCCGCACCCGCTTCACCGGCAATGCCTCTTCGGACGGTGGCATCGTCGGTCTGGTCAATGCCGGCGGTGCCGTGAATTCATCCGGCGCCTCGGTGTTGATCGAGTCGACGCGCTTCATCGGCAACCGCACCGACGCCAGCCCGAGCAGCGCCACGAACTGTCGCGGCGGCAGTGGCGGTGCCCTTGCCCTCAATGTGCCCGTCGGTGGCAGTGCGTCGCTGACCGATGTGCAGTTTGTCAACAATGCGACAACCTGCCCGTCGACCGGCTCACAACAGGCCGGCGATGGCGGCGCGCTGTCTGTCTTTGGCCAGGGCACGACCAGCCTGGTCAATCTCGATCGCGTGTACTTTGGCCAGAACGAGGCCTTCGAGGGCGGCGCCATTGCCGGCTACAGCGTGCGCCTGGTGGCAACCAATGCGACATTTTTCGAAAACACCGGTTTTTTTGTCGGTGCCATCTACATGCTGACGCGCACCAGTGCGCCGCCGACGACGATCCAGTTGCGCAACAGCACCTTTGCGCGCAATTCGAGTTCATTCGGCGGGTCGGCAGCGCATCTGCAACTGCAGAATGGCGCGACGATCAGCGAGGTACGCAATACCGTGTTCGCGCAACCGCTGGCGGGCCCGGGCTGCGTCCCGGCCAGCGCCGATGTGCAACTCGGCGGCCAGGTCTTCACCAGCGATGACAGCTGCTTTTTCTTTGCCAACGGCGGCACCGAACTGCTGACCTTGCAGTTCCCCGGCAATACCTTTGGCCTCGTCGCGGCAACGCAGACCTACGGAAAGATACCCACCGTGCACCCCCCCGTCGGCAGCGTGCTGATCGACAACGGCATCAATTCCGGCTGTCCTTCAGTCGATGCACGCGGCTTGCCGCGCCCGGTCAATGGCGGCCTGGCGACGCTCTGCGACATTGGCGCCGTCGAAGTGAATCCCGATCGCATTTTCGGCAGCGGCTTCGACGACTGAACCACGCGAAACCGCAATCGGCAGCGCACGCCTCGCCGGCGCTGCCACGCCGGCCTGCCCTGCAAGGCGGGACTGGACGCCCGCACATTGCGCGGCGGCCTCCGCGTTGCGCACTGGAACTGTCGACGCCGATCGGTGACCATCGCCAATGGAAACGTGCGACATCGACTTTGCAGCCGAGCAAGGAGCCAACGTGACAGTTGAACAGGAACGTTCCAGCGGCAAGCGACGGCGAATCCTCTCGCATCTGGCTGCCTGGCTCCTGCTTCTGGCGCTGACGCCGGCGCTGGCGGACGTCGACGAGGTTCGCCGCGTACCTGCGCCGGATTGGGTGGTGCCGGTCGAACGCGGCAGCATCGATGAAAAAATGCTGGGGCGGATTTCCGGCGGCAGCTACTACCTGCTCAGTGACATGCAGATCAACGTGCAGGGCAAGCGCAGCATCTACCGGCGCATTGCCAGCAAGGCCATCAATAAATCCTCTCGGGTTGCCAACACCTTTGTCGTGCGCCGGGAAAGATCCACGGCCAGCGTGCCGGGCGTTCCCGCCGAGGCGTTTTCGCTGTAGGCAGGCTTCACGCGCCCCAGGCCGCAGGCGGCGGCGCAAGCGCATGGGTCAGGTTGAATTCGACGCGGAACCAGCGGCCCTGGCGACGAAGTTCATAGGCAAAGCGTTTGTCGTCCACTTCCACGGCCCAGACATTGCCGTTGGACACCTGCATGGCATTGGCGGTGAACAAGGCGATGGACTGCGCGTCGGCGGGAAACTCCTGGCGCGTCGCGCTGCCCGGGTTGACGGTGTCGCCGCCATACTGGGTGATCGCATCCTCGCTGCCATCTGCATGGCGATGATCATGTTTCAGCCGCAGGTCCTGCGCGGTGCGACTCAACACCCAGGTACGTGAACGGTTGTCGCCGACATGGAAGGGGATGCGGATTTCGTCAGCCGTGCATTTGCTGATGTGCATGACCATGGCCTGGCCGGCCATGTCCGCGTCGGCGGCATCGGTGGAAACCAGGCGTCCGCCGAACGCCTCGCCGCAGCGACGGGCGATGGCATTGAAGAACTGCTGCTGCACGTCGTGCGCATCCGCTGCAGTCATCGGCGCGGCGGTGTCCGCTGTCGCAGCCGGCTGCGCACATGCGCCAAGAAGTGTCGCCAGTGCCAGCAGTGCGGCCGTGGGCAAGCCAGGCATTGTCATGTCGGAATCTCCGCGTGCATGCGACCCGCGCAGTGCGGGCCAGGCCCGCTACCTTGCCCCATGCAGTGAGCATTGGGAACCCGGTCACGCCGTTTGCCGGAGAGGACGGCGCGCGCGCCAGGGCATCGTGCGCAGGATGATAAAGTGCGCTGCTCGATTCCGCTGACCCTCGGAGTGCATGACGCCATGACCCATCCGGCACCTTATCCAATCGGCACACCCGGCACGCCGTGGGGCGCGAACGAGAAAGCCGCCTGGCTGGCGCGGCAGTCGCTCAAGCGCAGTTACGCCGACGAGGTCCTGGCGGTGATCGATGCCTTGCACACGCGTTTTGACGTCGAGCAGTACGGGCAGCTCGATCATCACCCCGAGCGCTACCCGCTGCTGGCGCTGCGCAGCCATGCCTGGGACGACGCGCTGCCGATCATCCTCGTCAGCGGTGGCGTGCACGGTTATGAAACCAGTGGCGTGCATGGCGCCCTGCAGTTCCTCGACCAGCACGCCGCCGACTATGCCGGCAAGGTCAACCTGCTGGTCGCGCCCTGCGTGAGTCCCTGGGCCTACGAGATGATCCATCGCTGGAACCGCGAGGCGATCGATCCGAACCGCTCGTTCCGCGCCGACAGTCCGGCGCAGGAATCCGCCGCGCTGATGGAGCTGGTGGCGCCCTGGGTCGATCGCGTCCTCGTGCATATCGACCTGCACGAGACCACCGACAGCGACGAATCCGAATTCCGCCCGGCACTGGCCGCGCGCGACGGCGTCGCCTTCGAGCCTGGCGAGATTCCCGACGGCTTCTATCTGGTCGATGACGAAGACAAGCCGCAGCCGGCATTCCAGCAGGCGATCATCGATGCGGTGGCGAAGATCACGCATATTGCGCCGGCCGACGCCAAGGGCGAGGTCATCGGTTCGACCGTGTACTCGCCCGGCGTCATTCGCTACGCATTCAAGCCTCTCGGCCTGTGCGCGGGCGTCACCAACGCGGCGTACACGACAACCACCGAAGTCTACCCCGACAGCCCGCGCGCGACGCCCTGGCAATGCAACGCGGCACAAGCCGCTGCCGTCTGCGCGGCCATCGATTTCGGCCTGGCGCATCCGCCGCAGGCCTGAGCACGGTCGTCGCCGCGGCCCTCATCGCGCCGCGCCCGTCGCCTGGGGAATGGGTGGCTCCTTGCGCGTCGCGGTGCAGATCAGCGGCATGAAGACGAGGCTGGCGACCAGCCAGTCGATGGCCGCCGACCACAGCGAATGACTGGCGAAGTGCGCGCCCTGCACGGTACGCACGAGGCCGAAAAGCACGCCGGCAAGGAGACCAATGGCAAGCCCCGACCAGCGCCAGCCACGGTGACCGGCGGCCCAGCCGGCAAAGTACAAGGCCAGCAGCGAGAAGCCGGCACCGGCATGGCTGTTGGGCAGGCAGCGACCGGCGTCGGCGCGTGAACGCGCGAACCAGTCCTGCACGTAGTCGGCATAGCCGCCGTAGCGCACGATGTCCCACGGACAATGCGCGGCGGTGACCTGCTTGAGGATGCCGATCAGCAAGGGGCCGATGCAGATCGACGCCAGCACGGCCCACAACACGCCGCGCCATGGACGCAAGATCTCGAAGCGCGGAGCGGCAAGCGCGGCAATGCCAGCGAGGAAACCAATGCCGATGGGCACGACCAGCAACAACTGGTGGCCGAGCAATTCCAGCCAGGGCGAATGCCGCAGGCGGAAATCCTGCAGGCGCGGATCGTAGAACAGATCCTCGATGCGCAGGTCCCACCCGGAAGCGCGCAGGAACAGCGCGGCGGCGGCAAACAAGGCGCTGATCGCAATGACCTCGACCAGCAGGTAACGCGCCAGTCCGGCCCGCTGCACGGGCGCGGGCACGGCGACGCTCATTTTGCGCGCTGGCGACCGTCGGCAAACAGTTGCCAGGACAACTGGAACAAGGCCTGGGTGTCGCGTTCCAGTTCGCCGTTGCTGGCCGTGGTGGTCAACTCGTCACTGGCCGCGTCATAGCGTTCGGTGCCGAGGGTCTTGCGGAAGCCCAGCACGGCCAACTCGCCATCGCGCAACATGGCCACGTTGCGGTTGTGGTTGAAGATCGCGTAACCATCGCCCGGCTGCATGCGCAGGATGTCGCGGCCCGGCAGCCAGGATTCATAGGTCAGGTGCAGCAGGCCGAGCACGGTCGGGCCAATGTCGACCTGGCTGGCGAGGATATCGATGCGCTGTGCCGGGATCATCCCCGGCGCGTGCACGATGAAGGGAATGGTGTAGTTGGATACCGGGATCTGCGCACGGCCGTAGACGCGCGCGCCGTGGTCGCCGGCTATGACCAGCAGACTGTCCTTGTACCAGGGCTTCTCCTGCAACTTGTCAAAAAACCGGCCAATCGCGTAATCGGAATAGCGCACCCCGGCCTCGCGCCCGCCGCCCTTGGCCTTGATTCCCGGGATGCCTTCGGGAAACAGGTAGGGTTTGTGGTTGGAAGTGCTCATGACCAGCGAGAAGACGCGCTCACCGCGGGCGACCTGCTGGTCGAACTCCGCCAGCGCGTTGTCGAATAGCTCCTCGTCGGCGATGCCCCAGATGGTGGCGAACTTCGGCTTCGGCATGTCGGTGCGATCGATCACGCCCCAGCCATTCGCGCGATAGTAGGAGTTCATGTCATCGAAGGTGCCGTAGCCGCCGTAGATGAAGGTGGGCGAATAGCCTTGCTGGCGGACGATCGTCGCCAGGTTGAAGAGATTCTCGTTGCCGCTGCGCTTGACCACGGATTCCGGTGGCACCGGTGCCAGCGAGGTCGTCAACGCCTCCATGCCGCGCACGGTCCGCGTGCCACTTGCATACATGTGCGTGAAGCTGAGGCTGCTCGCGGCAATGCGATCGATGTTCGGCGTCCAGCCCTTGCCGCCGAGGCTGCCAACGAATTCGGCGCCCATCGACTCCTGGAACAGGATGATGACGTGGCGCTTGCGCGGCGCGCCAAGGTCGGAATTGTCGACCGCGCGCGCCAGCGGGTTGCCCGTATTGGCAGGCGTGGCCAGCCAGCGCGTGTTGGATTGCTGCAGCAGCCGGCGCACGCGCGCCACCGCCTCGGCCTCGGGCAAGGTCGCGTAGTAGCGCGCGTAGTCGATGCGCGCATTGCGCAAGGCACTGAAGAACGAATAGACGCCGTTCGCCGCCACTTCATCGGCAATGCGGTTTTCCTGTGCGCTCTGCATCGATTCCAGGCTGATTGCGCGCGTCGAAAGCACGGCGATGAGGACAAGGACGAGGGTGACCAGGCTGCGGCGGCTGAAGCGCAACGGATCGCCGAAGCCCACACCAATGCGCCGGCGCAGCAGCCAGGCAATGAGCAGGCCGCCAATCGCGCACAGCGTGAGCACCTGATCGACCGGGTAGGAATCGCGGATGTTGCCGATCACCTCGGTCGGATAGATCAGGTATTCGACCGCCGTGTAGTTGAAGCGCGCGTTGAATTCATCGAAAAAGAAGTACTCGGCGGCAATCAGGTAGAGCAGGCCGAAAGCGGTCGCGGCAAAGCCGAAGTAGAGGATGGCGCGGCCAATACGCGAGCAATACCAGCGCGCCGGCATCAACCAGATCCACAAGGCCATCGGCAGGCACAGGTACAGTCCGGCCAGCGCATCGAGCAGGAACCCGGCACCGAATGCACGCGGCAGGTTGGCCGGCGTGATGAGCCCGGCCTGCAGGCTGAGCGCCGCCAGCACGATGCGCGTGACCAGCGAGGTGGCGAGAAACAGCAGCCAGAGCAGGATCAAGTGCCGATATTGGCCCCAGGGCGAACGCGGCGGTGCCGGACGCCAATCCGAAACGTGCATTTCCGACATCCGCAGTGCGACTCCCGCCTGGCATTGAAGCGCGCCAGACTAGGCAAGGCGGCGTCGAAGTCGCGTTTCGATCATGTCGAATTTTCGTCGAAGAGGAGTTCGAAGCGCGTGCCGTGCTGTGCAGCGGATGTCGCCGAGGTGACGCGGATCAGCCAGCCTTGCTGTTCGCAGACACGGCGCGCAATGGCCAGGCCAAGGCCGTGGTCGGCGTCCGTCACCTCCGCCGTGCCGGCCTGGTCGACCAGGCGGCCATGGTGGAAGCGTTCGAAGACGAAGGGCAATTCCGCCGCGGCGATGCCAGGTCCGTCGTCGGCAAGGATGAGCGCCTCGCCTTCAAGGCGAATCCCGAGCCGGGCCGGCGCGGCATGATCGATGGCATTGCCGATGAGATTGCGCAGGACAATCTGCAGGGCGTAGCGATCGGCGTGCAGGAAGTGGCCGGCCGCCACCGCGTTGACGATATGCAGGCCGGCGGCGGCGGCGCGCGCGGCGAGGGTCGCGCAGACTTCCTCGATCAGCGCACCGAGATCAAAGGCTTCGCGCTTCAGTGCCGCGCGCGGACGGCTCAGCGCGCGCGCAGCGGCAATGGTCGCGCTGACCTCGTCGAGCGCCTGGGCCATGCGTTCGAAGCGCCGTTGCTGCTCCGGTGCAAGGCGCTCATCGAGGCTGATCATCTCGATATCCGTGCGCAGGGCGGCCAATGGCGTGCGGATCTCGTGGCTCAGGTTGGCGGCGAATTCACGCTCGCGGGCAATGGATCGATCGACCCGATCCTGCATGCGGTTGAAGGCTTCGAGCAGGCGCCCGGCTTCGTCCTTGTGCGCGGCGCGTTGCAGGGTCGGGATGCTCGCATCGGGATCCCACTCGGCAATGCGCTCGGCAATCGCATGCAGGCGGCCGACGACGATGCCGGCAGTGGCGCGCGCCAGCCAGTAACCAGCCGCCAGGCAGACGATCCACAGCAGCAACATGATCAAGCCGAAACGCCTGACCCGCTCCTCGTTGTCGGTGGCATCGAACACCAGGGTCAGCTGGCCGGCGCTGGAGTTGGCGACAATCGCGTGCAGCACGCGATCGCCGATCTCGATCTCGTGCGGCCCGGCCGCCAAGCCGCGCAGCGGCGCAGGCATCGCGGCATCGGCAGCGCTGCCCGCCAGCCATGCCTCGATGCGCGGCCCGATCTCGAGCGGTTGCCGCGTGGTGTCGAACTCGCCGGCTTCGATGCGCTCGATGAGTCGATGCATCTCGATCTGCACCAGCTGGTCGGCGAGCTCGTCTTCCTGCTCGTACATGATGGAAAAGGCGAGCACGGCCATCAGGCCGACGAACAAGGCGACGGTTGCGGTCATCGCCCAGGTGACCCGCGAAAGCAGCGTGTTGCTCATGCGCGATGGCTGTTCGCGACCAGGCGCAAGCCGACGCCGTGCACGGTTTCCAGGCCGTGGAATCCGGCCTCGGCGAGCGCCTTGCGCAGCAGATGGATCTGGCTGCGCAGGGCGTCGGTTTCCGGCGGATCATCACCCCACAAGGCGTGTTCGAGCTCGACCCGTGGTACCACGCGACCGGGGTCGCGCAGCAGAAGTTCGATGAGGTTCCAGCCTTTTGGCGTCAGTCGCACTGCAACCGTGCCGACGTGCAACTGGTGGCGTCGCGAATCCAGGCGCAGCGTGTCGAACTGTCGCGTAGGCGTTGCCACGCGGCCGCTGGCGCGGGCGAGCAGCGCACGTACCCGCGCCTCGATCTCGACCAGGGCGAACGGCTTGGTCACGTAGTCGTCGGCACCATGCGCAAAACCGGCCAGCTTGTCGCCCATCTCGTCGCGCGCGGTCAGCAAAAGCACGGGCACGGCCAGGCCCAGCTCGTTGCGCAGGCGCTGCAGCACGCTCAAGCCGTCGAGCGCCGGCAAGCCGACATCGAGAATCACCGCTTCGAAGCTTGCACTGGCCAGGCGCTGCAGCGCGGTGCGCCCGTCATAGGCGGCATCGACGGCGAAGCCGCGCGTCTCGAAGAACGCAAACAGGTTGTCGGCGATGGTCGGATCATCTTCGACAATCAACAGGCGAGGCAGCGGATTGCTCATGGCATCGCCATTCGGACGGGACGTGGCCAGCTACTTTACGTTGCCTTCACGGCGAGCGGCGAATCCGCGTCCTGTCTCGCCGGACAGGCCGATCGACTGCCGCCCCGCGCATCACAGCGCGTCGAGCATGGCTCTTGCCTGGCGGGTCATGGCCATGGCGTAGTCCGGATCCTTGGCCTTGCCGAGGACGCGCTCGTATTCAGGCAGCAAGCCAAGCAGCTCTTCCTTGCTGTAGCATTTTTCCAGTTTGAGCGTGAACATGAAGGAACGCAGGCCCAGTGCGGCCACGCTGGATTCGTTCATGAACTGGCGAACCAGGCTGATCGGCGGCAGCTGCGACTCATCGGAAGATGCATTGGCTGCAGCAGGTGTCGGCGTGGCGCGGGGCACCAGCGTCGCGCCCGCCATGCCGGAAACCTCGAGCAGGCCGGAGGCGCTCAGGTCGCCGATGATGGCGTCGACATCACCGAGCACCCGAAACTGCTTCCGCAGCTCCTGCATGGACTGATGCCCGTTGATGGCGATCAGGACCGTGCGCTGGCGCGGATTCAGGTGCAGCTTGCGCGCGGTGATTTCCGCCCGTCCGGCCATGGTCTTGTTGGGTACGTCGGTGTCGCGCATAAGCTGTTCCCCCTTCATTCGATCCCGGCGCGACAATATCGCCGGATTCACCCGTGCTGGTCACGGCATTCCCGCCGTCAAGCCCGCCCTCCGGCGTCGGCGCGACCTTGCACCCGCGAATTGTTGCAGGAATCGCGCCAACATCCACCAGTCTTGCACCACATCCCCTGCCAACACCGGCAGAATCCCGCTGCCGGCACCCGATCAGCCAATCCGGTTGCACCACACAAACGCACCGGTGCCGATCAGGAGGGTCGCCAGGAGGGCAATGGTCCAATGGTAACGATCGTTTCGGGTTATCACGGCGACGCAGCCGGCCAGGACGGGCAAATCAAGGAAAACAATGTTTTCCAGATCGGGCAGATGACCGGCAAGAACCGGAACCTTGGCCAGGCTGGCCGCGATCATGGCCACCAGCAGCACAAAAAGGGTCGCGCATTGTCGAATTGGGCGCTGCGCACGTCGAACCCCGATTTCGCGTCGGCACCGCCAGGGGCGAGCACGATGGCCGACATGCCGCATGGATTGGCGGACGGTTCGGCGTAATCAGGCGCGTTCAAGCATCTGCATGGCAAACCACTGGCGGGAATCGCTCCAGCTCCGCACCACGCGCAGGCCGGCCTTGGCCGCCATCGCGGCGAATTCCTCCACGGCGTACTTGCAACTGTATTCGACCAGCATCGCCTCGCCCGCGGCAAAGGCAAAACGATGCGTGCCAATGGCCACGACCTGGTCGATGCGGCTGACGACATGCGTCTCGATGCGCCCGGCCTGCGCGTTGTAGCGGGCGCGATGGTCGAACTCGTCGAGGTTGAAATCGGCCTGCAGCTCGCGGTTGATCCGCGTCAGCAGGTTGAGGGTGAATTCACGGGTTACCCCGGCGGCATCGTTGTAGGCGGCTTCGAGGATGGCCGCGTCCTTTTTCAGGTCGATGCCGACCAGTGCCGCGCCCTGCCGACCCATCTCGATGGCCATGGTGCGCAGCAGGGCGATCGCCTCGCGCTGCTCGAAGTTGCCCAGCGTCGATCCCGGAAAGAACACCACGGTGCGCCGCGCGGCCTGATCCGGCGCCGGCAGATCGACCGGCTGGGTGAAATCGGCGCTGACCGGCAACATGTCGACCTCGGGAAATTCCTCGCTGAGGTTTTCCACGCTGGCATCGAGTGCACTCCGGGAAATTTCCACCGGCACATAGCCGACCGGCTGCTCGAGCGCATCGAGCAGCAGGCGCGTCTTGATGCCGGCACCGCTGCCGTACTCGACAAGCAGGGCGCGCGGCCCGATGGCCTTGGCGATGGCGGGTGCATGCTCTTCGAGAATCGCCAGCTCGGTGCGGGTCAGGTAATACTCCGGTTGCGCGCAGATCTCTTCGAACAATTGCGAACCGCGCGCATCGTAGAAGTACTTCGAGGGAATGCGTTTTGGCGTCTGCGCCAGCCCGTGCAACACGTCGGCACGAAATTCAGCGATCGCCTGCGCGGCAGCACCGGCTGGATTTTCCCCTGCGGCATCGGGAGTCATTGGTCTTTCCCCAGGCGCAGCCCCATGAACTGCCAGCGATCGGCCGGGGCAAAGAAATTGCGGTAGCTCGCCCGCATGTGCGTGGCTGGCGTCGCGCAGGAGCCGCCACGCAACACATATTGGCCACACATGAACTTGCCATTGTATTCGCCGAGCGCGCCGGGCGGCACCCGATAGCCGGGATAACTCACGTACGGGCTGGCGGTCCATTCCCAGACATCGCCGAACATCTGCCGCAAGCCCTTCGCCGGCACAGCCGCGTGCGGATGCAAAAGACCGGATTCCACATAGTTGCCTTGCGTTGCATCGAAAGCACTCGCCGCCGATTCCCATTCGGCTTCGATCGGCAAGCGTGCGCCGGCCCAGCGCGCAAACGCGTCGGCCTCGAAAAAGCTGACATGGCTGACCGGCGCATGTGCATCGATGGCGCGCAGGCCGCCAAGGCTGAACTCGGCATCCAGCGTGTCGTTCCAGTACAGGGGGTGCGCCCAGCCGCGCTGGCAGACGGTATTCCAGCCTTCGCTCAGCCACAGCGTCGGCGTGCGATAGCCGCCATCGCGGATGAACTCGGCAAACTCGGCATTGCTGACCGGCCGGTTGGCGAGCGCATGCGCGTGCAGCAGGGTGCGATGGCGCGGCGTCTCGCAATCAAAGGCAAAACCTGCACCGGCATGGCCGATCTCGATGATGCCCTCGGCACCGTTGATGAATTCGAGCGGCGTGGCGGCTGTTGCACTCGGCAGCGGCAGATGACGGTAGACCGGGCGCAGCGGATTCAGCGAGAACAGGTGCTTGATGTCGGTCAGCAGCAATTCCTGATGCTGTTGCTCGTGATTGAGACCGAGCGTCACCAGGGCATGGAGTTCGGCATCGATGCCCTGCGCCAGCAGATCGTCCATGCGCTCGTCGATGCAGGCGCGATAGGCCAGCACTTCGGCAAGGGTTGGCCGGGTCAGCAGTCCGCGCTGCGGGCGCGCATGCATCGGCCCGACCGACTGATAATAGGAGTTGAAGAGGAACAACCAGTCCTCGTTGAAGAACCGGTAGCGGGCATCGCGGGCGAGCACGAACTGCTCGAAGAACCAGGTGGTGTGGGCGAGATGCCACTTGGCCGGGCTGGTCTCCGGCATCGATTGCGCCACGCTGTCCTCGGCCGCCAGATCGGCAACCAGACGCAGGGTCGCCGCGCGCACCTGCCGCCAGGCTTCGTCAATCCGGCCCGGGCTGGCGCATGCTCGATCAATCTGCTGCATGGCGATGGCTCCACTTCGATGGGCGGCAGCATTGATGCACTTGCGCCCTCACCCTGCATTCTGCACAGGCAAGTCGAACCCGCAATGAAGATGCCCGCGTACGCGTGGCAAACCTTCAGTCGCGCTCAGTAATCGAGGAACTCCACCACGCCGGTTTCCAGGGAATACTCGGCACCGACGATGCGCAAGCCCTCGTTCTCGACCAGGTTCTCAAGGATTGCCGAACCCCGCCGCAACTGGTTCACCGACATGCGGATGTTGTTGTGCACCGCGCGGCGCACCAGCTCGGCGGGATTGTTGGCGATTCCGGTTTCCATCAGCACCTCGACCGACGGGCGCACGCGGCTGACGATCGAACGCAGGTTGTTCGACTGTTCTGCCAGCGGCAGGCTGAGTTCGTCGATGGTCGCCAGGATCGCTCCGCATTGGGTATGGCCAAGCACGACGACCAGGCGGTTGCCGTGTCTCGCCGCCGAGAACTCGATGCTGTCGACTTGCGAAGGAGCGACGATGTTGCCGGCGACGCGGATCACGAAAAGGTCGCCGAGGCCCTGGTCGAAGATGATCTCAGCGGGCACGCGCGAATCCGAACAACCGAGGATGATGGCAAAGGGCTCCTGCCCGGTGGCCAGGTCGCGACGGCGCTGACTGCTGGTTTCGCCGCTGCCGCCAAGTTCGGCGACGAATCGCTGGTTGCCATCCTTCAATCGTTGCAGGGCTTCGTTCGCCGTCAACATTCGCGTCTCCCGGGAATCAGGTGCAGGAAGCGGGCGTGCTTCACTGCGGCAAAGGGAATGAATCCGCAAGATTGTGAAGGATTCACGCAGATATCGAAACCTTGCGGCGCATTTCCTGCGCTGCAGGCGCGGCACTGGAACGTCCAAACTGGCTAGAATGCGTCGATGACAAAAGCCAGCATCGCCACCACGCGCGCGCCGAATCCGCTGCTCAAGCTGCTCGGGCGCGGACTTGAAACCGCGCTCAATCACGCCTTGAGCCTCGATGCGGACAGCCGCGCTGCGCTGGCCTCGCTGGATGCGCGCGCCGTGCGCGTGGATTTTCGCGGCACCGGCTTGGCCATGCGCATTGCCGTCAACGGTCATCGGCTCGCCGTCGGCCCCGCGTTCGAGGGCGACAGCGATTTGCGCGTGGCGGCGACACCCGGCAGCCTGCTCGGCATGGCTGCGGCACGCCTGCGCGGCGACAAGGATGGCGGCTTGCCGCCGGGCTCGGTCGAGATTGCCGGCGATGCCGAACTGGCGCGCCGACTCGAACGCCTCGCCACCCGCTTTGAACCGGACATCGATGAGGCGTTTGCGCGCGTCTTCGGTGACGTGCTCGGCTTCCAGGTCGCGCGCGGCTTCCGTCGCGCCTTCGCCTTCGCACGGGAATCGGCCTCGGCACTGGCGCGCGACACCGCCGATTACCTGGTCGAGGAAAGCCGCGACCTGATCGCCAAGGCGGAGATGGAAGAATTCCTCGATGACGTCGACGCGCTGCGCGAACGCGGCGATCGCCTCGATGCGCGCATGCAGCGCCTGATCGCGGCGCACAAGGCGTGAGCACATCCTTGCGCATGTTGCCGCGCGTGCTGCGCATCGCCGCCCTGCTGGTGCGTTACCGCCTCGATGACGTCATCGACGATGCCCATCGCTTTCGCCTGCTGCGCTGGGCACGCCTGGTGGTGCCGCGCGCGCCCACCGCCATCGCCTCGCTGCCGCGCGGAGAACGCCTGGTCCTCGCCCTGACCGAACTTGGCCCGATCTTCGTCAAGTTCGGGCAGATCCTGTCGACGCGTCGCGACCTGCTGCCTGCGGACATTGCCGATGCCTTGACCGCCTTGCAGGACAAGGTCACGCCATTCCCCGGCCATCTTGCCCGCGCCGCCATCGAGCAGGCGCTTGGCGCACCGATTGGAGCACGCTACGCCGCCTTCGATGAAACGCCGCTGGCTTCCGCCTCGATTGCCCAGGTGCATGCCGCGCAATTGCCCGGTGGTCGCGAGGTCGTGGTCAAGGTGCTGCGTCCGGATATCCGCGAGCGCATCGACCGCGACATCGATTTGTTGCGCGCGCTCGGCGAACTGGCCAACCGCGTGCATCCGAATGCCGACAAGATCCGCCCGCTCGATGTCGTCGCCGAGATCGAATCGACCCTGCTCAACGAACTCGACCTGCAGCGCGAAGGCGCCAACGCCAGTTTGCTGCGACGCAATTTCCTCGATTCCGATGATCTGTATGTACCCGAGGTGTTCTGGTCGCACACCAGCGTCGGCGTGCTCACCCTCGAACGCGTGCGCGGCATCCCGGTCGATGACCTGGCCGCGCTGGATGCGGCCGGCATCGATCGCCTGCGCCTGGCCGAGAAAGGCGTGCAGCTTTTCTATACGCAGGTGTTCCGCGACAATTTCTTCCATGCCGATGCGCATGCCGGAAACATCTGGGTGGATGCTTCGCGGCGCGACAATCCGCGTTTCATCGCGCTCGATTTCGGCATCATGGGCACGCTCTCGGAGCAGGATCAGTTCTGGCTTGCCGAGAATTTCCTCGCCCTGTTCAAGCAGGATTACCGACGCATCGCCGAGCTGCACCTGCGTGCCGGCTGGATGCCGGCGACGGTGCGCATGGACGAACTCGAGTCGGCGATCCGTGCCGTCTGCGAGCCGTACTTCACGCGACCCTTGAGCGAGATCTCGCTGGCCGCGGTCATCATCAAGCTGTTCCAGACCGCGCGCCGCTACGAGCTGACCCTGCAGCCGCAACTGATCCTGCTGCAAAAAACACTTCTGAACATCGAGGGCGTGGGCCGCCTGCTGCATCCGCAGATCGACATCTGGGCGACGGCGAAACCGGTGCTGGAAAGGATCTGGTGGAAGCGGCGCGGCCCGCGCGCCATGCTCAAGCGCCTGCGCCAGCGCGTGCCGGAATGGCTGGCCGCCGCGCCCGACATGCCGCAACTCGCGCACAGCTACCTCGAACAGGTCACCACCGGCACCCTGCAGTTGCGCATTGCCTCGGAAGACCTGCGCCGCCTCGAAGCAAATTCGCGGCGCGGTTCACCGCTGGCCGTGCGCCTGACCCTTGGCGCGACCTTCGCGCTGTGTGCAGTCGGCTTGCAGGTGTTCGATACGCAAACCCAGCGCGTCGGCGGAATCTGCGTGTGGGCGATCGGCGCGGCAGCGATCTCGGCGATCGCCTTCGTCAGCGCGCTGCGTTCGCGCTGATTCGACAGGCCAGGCCGATGATCCTCTACAGCGACGAACACATTGTCGTCGTCGACAAGCCCGCCGGCATCCCCGTGCATCGCAGTCGCCTGGTCAACGACGGCGACGTCTACCTGATCGACCAGGTGCGGGCACTTGTCGATGGCCCCCTGCACCTGATCCATCGGCTTGATCGCGCCACCAGCGGCGTGCTGCTGATCGGACGCAATGCCGAAGTGGCCGGCACGCTCGGCCGCCAGTTCATGCAGCGCGAAGTCGAAAAGACCTATCTCGCAGTCTGTCGCGGCTGGCCGGAGGAAGTGGGCGAAATCGATTACCCGCTGCCCGGCGTGCGCGAGAACAGCGATCGCAAACCGGCGCTGACGCGCTGGAAACGCCTGGCCACGATCGAAGTGCCGATCGCCATCAATCGCTATCCGCAACAACGCTACGCCCTGGTCGAAGTCTCGCCCGAAACCGGTCGCTACCGGCAGATCCGCCGTCACTTCGCCCACTTGCGCCATCCACTGATCGGCGACACCAGCCACGGTCGCACCGAACACAATCGCCTGTTCAAGCAACACTACAACGTGCACCGCCTGCTGCTGCACGCCTGGCGCCTGCAATTCGATCACCCGGTCGAGGCCAAGCGTATGCACATCGAGGCACCGCTCGACGCCGAATTCGGCGGATTGCTGGAACGCTTTGGCTGGACGATTGCGAGCGCCTGAGGCTGGCGCTTCAAGGCTTTGGCTTGGGTGTCCGCCGCGGCCCCATTTCACGAGGTCGAACAAACAACATGAGCGCCGGTGATCGGCGTGCCGGACGGCGTCCCCTCGACTCAAGCATCAGGCGTTCGGCTTCTCGACTGGCCATTTGATGAACGCAAAGACCCAGATGAAGACGATGTTGACGACCGGAATCAGCAAGAGCAGGGACACCGCTCCGGGAAAGCCGGCCTTTGCGGCGATTCGCCAGGCGGGGATGATGAAGACCGCCAGCCAGAGAAGTACGATCAGCCAGTGCAAGGTGTTGAATGAGTTCATTGCTTCCTCAGATGAGTTTCGAGATGGAACGTAATCAAGAGCCTTGACGCTTTAGGTGATCCTGGTTCCCGGTGCTTTGCAGCCGCGAAGTTCAATCATTCGCATTATCCGTGCACGCTGGTTCCGGCTGGGGAACTGACCGCCAGTTTGTGCCATTTGGATAGAAACAGATTTCGTAGCGTATATCGATTCCCAATGCCTCATTGGTATTGAGGCATTCGCAGCAGCGAGAAACTAAGGAACAAACCGATGGCCAGCAATCGCCCGAATGCTCAAGGCAAAGGCACTACACGACCTGAGTTGACGGGAAGTCACTTGCGAATCGTTAGGCTTCGTGCGGAATGATTCGGGCTTGGCGAACTTCATAAACGAACTCGGGCCCATTAAGAAATTGGTCAGCAACATCCCATAGTGGGTTCGTCCGATCAAGCAGATTCTTCTCCAACGACTTGATCTCTGGTGGTGCATCATTCCTGAAATACCCTTTACTGCCTTCATTCTTGTCATAGCGTACGCCTTTAATCTCGAACCTTAGCGGCGAGACTTGTTTGGCCTTCTGCTGCTCGATGTCAGTGTGTGCCGCTTCCCACGTTAGGGCACGCGTCATTAGGTAGTAGGCACGCTCGTCGAATCTTCCGTTGATTGTGAAATCCGAACGTGGGGGATACTTCGGATGAATCTTCCTTTTGAACAAGCTGCCTACCACGAAGCGGAAGTGCATGCTGTCGGACGACATCTCGAAGCGGCGGCTGTTGACGACGTCGACCCAGTATCCTTTCGACTGGGCAAGATGCTTTTTCACCAGAAGAACCGCAAATGCTTCTTCCGTACTTGCGTATTGACGATACCTTTTGAGTAGCTTCTCATCCATGGATCGTTTGCCAACAAGGTGATTTCACGACGCCTAACGAGGCTGCAGAAAAACTCTGCCGATCTTGCTGCAATAGCCGTACGTGGACAAGGGGTATTTGTGGATGGCTTGTTATCGGCATGTTGACCTGAGTCCACTGCTATTGCCGGTGGATCTGGAGTCGCAGTTGGTTCCTGGCACGTTTGCCAATGCGGTGCATCATCGGGTGGACGATCTGGATCTCTCGGCGTTCGATATGCATTACCGCAACGATGACAACGGCGCCCCAGCGCATTCGCCGGCCAATTTGCTGAAGGTGGTTCTGCTCGCCTACTCCCAAGGCCTGATCAGTTCACGACGTATCGAAACGGCGTGTCGGGACAATGTCCTGTTCATCGCGATCAGCGGCGATGCCAAGCCGCACTTCACGACAATCGCGGACTTCGTCAGAACCTGACCATCCATCCGGCCGTCTCAATGTGTTTCTACTGATCCTCGAGCACCGACGAACCCGATGAATGAACGGGGTCTCCGGGTGCGGTCAGCCCCAAGTCCGCGTCAGCAGCAGCGACTCAACAAGACCGTAGCGACCGATGGAAGTCCCCTTTTGTGGGAAGGAAATGCAGTCTGACAACCGTACCGTCACGATGCGAACTGGCAACGCAGCAAGAAACAAAGGATCAATTTAATGACCAGCAAAGGCCTGAAAGCTCAGGGCAACGGCATCACTCGCCCCGGGGTTGACGGGAGGTCTCTTGAGAATTGTTAGGTGCCGCCCCGTTAGGGCACATACACGGCGTGGATGCTGACAACGCCCGATGGGGCCACGTGAGCGTGCATGACCAGATCACTGCAACCTTCCTCCTGGGTCCAGAGGTCTACGAGCACATCCCAGTGATGCCCGGACCAAATACACACTGATGAGTCCCAGGTTTCATTCGGCACCGGCACAAGAGTAGCGCCGTAGTCCGTCAGATACTCGCGCACTTGCGAGGCAGTGGAAGCAGACGTGGGCTCGACGCCGCTCAGGCCCTGCAGCTTGAAGTCGCCTGCCGCGAAGGCACTTGCCGCCCTTTCGAGTGCTGGCCGCCACTCAAGGGGAACGGACTGCTGCTCGTCAGACGGGTGCGGCATATGCATTGGAATCGCTCACGTTGCGGCTACCTCCTCGCGGCACCTAACGTTTGAGTTCAGCGGCTGCCGTAGGCAGGAAGTCTCTTACCGACTTGTTAGCGCGCTTCTATTCATTCGTGTCGCTCGTTGCAGCAACAGGCTTTGGTGCTGCCTTTGACTGCGCACGCGCATTCTTTGCAGCGGCTTTCTTTATGCGCTGTTGCGCGTCTTTGACCTTTTCCCCGTCAATGACCTCACGCTTGAGAATTTCGTTTGTGAGTAGATCAGAAATACTCTCTGGTTCAATTTTCAGTTCTGGGAAGTAGCGGCGCATTTCACGCCTGACGCACGATACAACTGGCTCGGACAAAAGAACCTGTGCGACTGTGAATTTGTTGAGCAGAGAAATGTGCTGGTGGTAAATGCCCATTGCATCTGATGTGATTCCCTCGCGGCATAGCAAGAACAACTTGCGCTGATCTTCTTCATTCTTGAGATTTACATCAGCAATGCAGAATGCCGAGACCAACTCCCAGTCAACGGGTTGTCCGAACTTGATCCGATAGAGACGCCATTCAAGCGCATTGGTCAGGACAACCCACTCGATTCCCTCATGTGCTCCGTAATTAATGGCCTGGCGAAGGTGGTTCTCGCTCAAGCTCAGAGCCGCAGCTTTGACTTCAATGAGCACGCGGATCTTGCCGTCAATGCGTACAGCCAGATCACAGAACGTTCCCCGAATCTGTTGCTCGCTTGTGAGCTCGTTGTACTTCTCATAGCCAAAAATGTCCGCGAGCATGTCTTTGACGAGCGTGACGGTATCCGCTTCAGAGACATCTTTGGTCTTGTGGGAAATAGCCACGGTCGTGAGTGCGCGGACGGAATTCGGCCAGCGATCTGCAACTTTCTTCGGAATCTTGATCATCAGTTCTTCCCCTAGAAATGTGATGAAGTGCTTCTGCGCGCTAACGCCTGAATTAAGCCGAGCCGCGAAGCGGCTTCGGCTGACTTGTCAGGCCTTACCGATCGTGAACCTCAATCCGTACAGTTGAGTTCTTTTCGGCGTAGGCAATGATCTCGTCCGCAGACATGCCTGCGACACGATCCTTGATGCGACCAATTGTCGGAGATTGAAGCTCCGGATTCTCAACAACCTCTCTGGCGCTGTTGACGCCAATCATGTTGATGGTCAGGACCGCCAAAGCAAGTTGCTTCTTCTTGGCCTGCGGCAACCTGTCGAACATCGCATTGTAGGAAGCGTCCGCAGTTGCTGCGGTGGAAGCATCAATGCGCGCGACGGCGGGGCTGGATCCGTGGGTGGCACAGCCTGCCACAAGCACTGCGAGAAAGGCTGCAACCATGATTTTCTTCAGCATCAATAAACTCCCAGTAAGGCTTTACTTCCACCCGATCCTAAAATGGGATCTGTTCCATCAGCCTAACATGGCTTATTGCGCAAAAGCTGCGTGGCGTTTCCGGCGCGTGTCGTGGTTGTTCGATCATGGTGCGGTCGTATTCGTTGGTCGGATTCTGGGGTATTTCCGGGCGCTTCGATGCACCAGGCGCTCTTGGCGACCTTTCGACTTCGCGCCTGCGGCGCTCGCTCGGAGCATGCGCCGGACTCGATCCGGGGGCGAGCGATGGTTTCCGTTCCCTCCGCCCGGGGCGTGCGCCCGGGGACCAGCATCTGGGGGAGTTGCCGAGTGATTGCGTTGGGGTGGGCTTGATCTGGCTGGCTTCTGCTACCTCGGCGGATGTCCGGGTCAGTCCGGGCTAGAATGCCGGGATGTTTGAGATCGATGACAACCTGCGGATTGCCGATGACGAACTGGTCGAACGGTTCGTGCGTTCGTCGGGGCCTGGTGGGCAAAATGTGAACAAGGTCGCCAGCGCGGTGGAGTTGCGTTTCGATGTGGCGAATTCGCCGTCGCTGCCGGATGCCTTGCGTGCGCGCCTGCTGGCGCGTCGCGATCGACGCCTGACGGCGGAGGGCGTGCTGGTGATCCAGGCCAATCGCTTCCGTGATCAGGTGAAGAATCGCGATGATGCGCGCGCGCGCCTGGCCGAGATCATCCGTGCCGGCCAGTTTGTGGCGAAGAAGCGCGTGGCGACGCGGCCGACGCGCGCATCCAAGGAGCGCCGCATCACGGAAAAGAAAAAGCGTGCGACGATCAAGTCCGGCCGTGGCACGCAGAACTGGAGTGGTGATTGAGCGCCGAATCCTTGCCGCGACAGTTGCCGGCCTCGGTACCGCAATTGCAATCGCATGTCGGGCGACGCCTGGCGCGCTGGATCCTCCGCATCTGCGGCTGGAAGCTGGTTGGCGAATTCCCCGATGTCAGCCAGCTCGTGCTGATCGCCGCGCCGCACTCGTCCTGGTGGGATGGCGTCTGGGGAATGCTGGTCAAGGTGGCGCTCGGCATCGACATTTCCTTCATGGGCAAGCGCGAGTTGTTCGTCGGGCCACTGGGCTGGCTGGTGCGCACGCTTGGCGGCATCCCGGTAGAGCGCAGCAGCACGCACGGCGTGGTCGAGCAGATGAGCGAGCGCTTTGCGCGCCAGCCGAAGCTGTGGCTCGGCATCGCCCCGGAAGGCACGCGCAAGCCGGTGAAGAAATGGCGCACGGGTTTCTGGCATATCGCGCACGCGGCCAAGGTGCCGATCCTGCCGGTTTATTTCCATTATCCCGAGCGCACGATCGGCATTGGCCCGCTGTTCCAGCCAGGCGATGACATGGTTGCGGATCTGCAACTCCTGCGCGATTTCTACGCGCCGTGGCGGGGAAAGAACCGCAGCGTCGGCTGAGCGATGTTGCGCCGGGCAATGGCCCGAACCGAGCCAATCATTGAATGACAACGGGGAGCGCTGGCTTGCGCGCCCGGTCGCGGCCACTCGCAACGGGGAATGGCGGCGAGGCGAGGCGGGGCTGTCCCTGGACCGGCCTCCGGCCCGCCAGTCCGCCTGCCCTGCAGCACGGCATGGCGACGCTCGTGTGCGCCTGCCTGGCCGCCCGGATCGCACAGTACTCGTGCGCATGGAGGCTCCCGCCGCCGCAGGTCGCGACGAATTGGCTCGATTGGCCCGATTGGGGGCGATTGCCACGTAGAATAGGCGATTCGACGTTTTCTAAATGGTCCGTATTACATGCCTCGACCTGCTGCGCTCGATTACGAGCAACTCCTCGCCTGTGCCCGAGGCGAGATGTTTGGCCCCGGCAACGCGAAACTTCCCGCTCCACCGATGTTGATGTTCGACCGCATCACGCGGATCGACGAAACCGGCGGCGTCCATGGCAAGGGCACCGTGCATGCCGAGCTCGATATCCACCCGGACCTGTGGTTCTTTGCCTGTCATTTCGAGGGTGATCCGGTCATGCCGGGCTGCCTTGGCGTCGATGCGATGTGGCAACTGGCCGGTTTCTATCTGCCCTGGCTCGGCGAACCGGGTCGCGGCCGCGCGCTCGGCGTCGGCAAGGTGCGCTTCAGCGGCCAGGTGTTGCCGACGGCCAAGCGGGTGCGCTATGAAGTCGATGTGCGGCGGATCATGCGCGGCAAGCTGGCCCTGATCATTGCCGATGGCCGCACCTACGTCGATGATCGTGAAATCTATGCCGCCGACGACTTGCGCGTCGGCCTCTTCCAGTCAACGGACGGATTCTGAGATGCGTCGTGTCGTAGTGACCGGCATGGGCCTGGTGTCCTGCCTTGGCAATACCCTCGAATCGGTTTCGACATCCCTGCGCGAGGCCATCAGCGGCATTTGCCATGTTCCGGAATACGCCACGCTCGGTTTGCGCAGTCGCGTCGCCGGCGTGCCGCAGTACGACCTGGAAGCCTCGATCGACCGCAAGCTGAAGCGCTTCATGGGCGATGCGGCGGCTTACGCCTATGTCGCCATGCGTTCGGCAATCGCCCATGCCGGCCTCGCCGAGGAACATATCCGCAACGTGCGCAGCGGCGTCATTGCCGGCTCCGGCGGCGGCTCGCCGCAATGGCAGATCGAGGCGGCCGAACTGCTGCACAAGAAAGGCGTGCGCCGCATCGGCCCGTACATGGTGCCGCGGACGATGTGCTCGACCGTCTCGGCAACCCTGGCCACCGCCTTCGGCATCCTCGGCTTGAGCTATTCGATCTCGGCCGCCTGCGCGACCTCGGCGCATTGCATCGGTGCCGGCGCGGACCTGATCCGCCACGGCGCCCAGGACGTGATGTTCGTCGGCGGCGGCGAGGAATTGCACTGGGGCATGACCTCGATGTTCGATGCCATGGGCGCGCTTTCAACCAGCCACAACGATCACCCGGCCCGCGCCTCGCGTCCATATGATGTCGATCGCGATGGTTTCGTCATCGCCGGTGGCGGCGGCATGCTCGTGCTCGAGGAATACGAACACGCCAAGGCCCGCGGTGCGCAGATCCACGCCGAACTGGTCGGCTACGGGGTAACTTCCGATGGCGCCGACATGGTCGCGCCAACCGGTGAAGGTGCGGTGCGCTGCATGCACATGGCGATGGCCGGCATCACGCGGCCGGTCGATTACGTCAACACCCATGGCACGGCAACGCCGCTCGGCGACATCGTCGAACTGGAAGCCTTGCGCGAAGTGTTTGCGGCCGATGTGCCACCGCTGTCCTCGACCAAGGCGTTGAGCGGCCACTCGCTGGGCGCAGCCAGCGTGCACGAGGCGATCTACAGCCTGATCATGCTCAAGGAAGGCTTCATCGCCGGCTCGGCGCACATCGACAACCTCGATCCGCGCGCCGAAGGCTTCCCCATCGTGCGCGAAAGCCGCGATGCGAAACTCGCCACGGTGATGTCCAACAGCTTCGGCTTCGGCGGCACCAATGCCAGCCTGGTGTTTGCGCGGGTGTGAGGTGCTGGGAATCGGGAATGGGGAATCGGGAATCGGGAATAGGTAAAAGCAGTTCGCGCAGGACGGTGGATCCCGCCTCGCGACCGCGGCTTCCCGCTCACCGCTTGGCCGATTCCCTATTCCCCATTCCCCATTCCCGGCACTTCAACCATGCAGGATGCAGCGCGCGAGCTGGCGTAGCTGGCCGGGCTGGAGCAGCTCGATGTCGCGTTCCTCGACGCGGATCAGGCCCTGGTCCTGGAAGCGCCGCAGCACGCGACTGACCGTTTCCGCAGCCAGGCGCAGGTGGTTGGCGATATCGCCACGCGGCATGCTCAAGCGGAAACTGGTCGCCGAGAATCCGCGCGCCGCATAGCGATCGGCAAGCACGATGAGGAACGCGGCCATGCGCTCGTTGGCGTTGTAGTCGCCGGCCAGCAACGCCGCCTTGCCGATGTCGGCGCTGAGCAGTCGGAACAACTGCTGCTGGATGCCGGATATGCGCGTGGCCAGCACGGCCAGCGCCGGGAACGAGAAGCGGCACAAGTACACGGTGTCGAGGGCGATCGCATCGCAGGGATAGCGGGCCGGATGGATCGCGTTGAGGCCGACCATCTCGCCCGGCAGGTGGAAGCCGAGGACTTGCTCACGGCCTTCCTCGTCGATCAGCGAAGTCTTCACCGTGCCGGCACGAACCGCGAAGATCGATTCGAATTTCTCGCCGGTGCGGAAAATGTGGTCGCCGGCGTGGAACGGACCGACATGCTCGACCAGGAAATGCAGTTCCTGCAGGGTCTGCTTGTCGTAGCCGCCGGGCAGGCAGATTTCGCCGAAGGCGCAGGTCGAGCAGAAATGCACGGCATCGCCATCGCCTTCGCCCGGATCCTGCAACGCGAATCGACCTATGCGTTTGCTGCTGCTCATTGCCACCATCGGGATCACGCCATAGCGGCGCGTTTCAGCTTTGTCGCGAGATCCCATGACCTCGCGCACCGGGGGTGAATGATACGCAGGATGGCGGATTCCTGCGAACCCGCATGTCCGCAATGTGCCGTGGCATGTGCGCGCAGCAGGTGGCAGAACTCAGGCGCTGCCTTGCTTCAGGGCTTGTCGAGCACCCGCTTGATGGCGGCGATGAAATCGGGGTCCACCTTGCCCATGATTTCACTGCGCGCGGCAATGCGGCCTTCTGCATCGAGCAGGATCAGCACGCTGGTATGGCTGAACTCGCCATCGTCCAGCGGCCGGTACTGGATGCCGAGAACCGCGGCAATCTTGCGCACATTGGCGGCATCGGTGCCGGTCAGGCGCCAGCGCCCGGTATCGATGCTGCGCTTTGCGGCAAGCGCCTTGAGCGCGGCCGGATCATCGCGCCTGGCATCGAAGCTGACCATCAGCACGGACAACTTCGCACGTTCCCCGGCATCGAGTGCGCGTTCGCTCATGCGCGCGGTGTCGATGATCAGCGGGCACATGTACGGACACGATGCGTAGAACATCGTCACCAGGCGCGGCTTTCCGCGCAGGCTGGCGAAATCCACCGATTGGGCATCCTGGTCAAGCAGGGGCACATGCAGGTGGTAGACGGAATCGCCCGGCAGCTCATCCGCGCGCGCCGCCTGCGCGCACAGCGCCAGGCAAAACAGGCCGGAGAGAAACAGCACGAGGCGGATGCAGTGATTCATGGGCCTGCTCCGGCAATCGGGCGCACGCAACGGAAACCGACGTTGCCGGTGACATCGGCACCTTGCAGCGATGACAGCATGGCGATGCGCATGAGGATGGCGTAGTTGTCGCGATCCTGCATGGACAGCGCGCCGGCACCGCAGAACTTGAGGCGCTCGGGATCGCCCTGTTCGCGATTGTCGGCACTGACCATCAGCGCATTGAAATCATCGACCCACTCCCAGACCAGTCCGTGCAGGTCGCGCACGCCATAGGCATTGGCCTCGCCGCCGATCGTTCCCGGCGTACCGCCGGAAGCCTGCGAGTACCAGGAAAGAATGCGGTTGCGCCACTCCGGATCGGCGCGGGCATCACGCCGCGTGGCGTCGGCGGCGGCGACGTATTCCCATTCGTACCAGCTTGGCAGGCGCGCGTTCTCGCTCTCGCAATACGCCTGCGCGGCAAACCAGCTGACCTTGACCACGGCCTGGCGTGCCTGTTCGGCCGTGATTGCATCCGCGGCCGGCCAGTGGTCGAGGTAGCGCGCCTCGGCGAACACCGAGGCGACCTTGTCGCGCCGCCATTCGGGGTTTGCCTTGGCGAAGGCGAGGAATTCCGCATTGCTCACCGGTTCGCTGCGCATGCGCATGGCGGCGACGTCGACAGCGCGCAACTTGTCCTCGCCACCAGGCAGCACCGACTGGAACGCACCGGCAGGGATGTCGACGTAGTCGGCGGCGTGCAGCGGCATCACCCCGGCCAGTGCCAGGGTGATGCCAAGCCGGATGGACAGGCGGCGGGTCATCGGCGTCAGTGCGCCGCGCCTTCGGCACGCGGGGTTTCGGCGCGGATCTTGGCCACCTGATCGGCGCTGACACGGCCATCCTTGTTGCCCCAGCTGTTGAAGACATAGGTCAGGATGTTGGCGACCTCGTCGTTGTTGAGCTGGCTCATCGGCGGCATCACCGAATCGTATTCCTTGCCGTTGACGGTGATCTTGCCGGCCAGGCCATTGAGGACGATATGGATCGCCTGCTCCGGATCCTTGGCGATGAAGTCGGACTTCGCCAGCGGCGGGAAGATGCCGGGGATGCCGGCACCATTGTCCTGGTGGCAGACCGAACAGGTGCCGTTGAAGTGCGCCTTGCCGGCGGCGATCTGCTGTTCGAGGGTCAGGTTGCCGCTGACCTCGGCACTGCGCGCTTCGCCGACCGATGCGAGATTGGCGGCCTTGTCGCCGAGATAGACCGAATCGACTTCCTTGCCCGAATAGATCGCCTTGTTCTCTTCGCCATCGACCTTGAGGATGGCCAGCGCACCCTTGTTGAAGGCGCGGAAGATCGAATGGTCGACCAGCACATAGCTGCCCGGCACCTCGACGCGGAAGTCGGCCATCATCGCGCCACCGGATGGAATCAGCGTGGTCTGCACGTTTTCCTGGTAATGCGTGCCGCCTTCGTACCAGACCCGATCAAAGATCTCGCCAATCACGTGGAAGCTGGAAACGAGGTTCGGGCCACCATTGCCGACGTACATGCGGATGGTCTGGCCGGTCTTCGCCTTCAAGGCCTTTTCGTTGATCAGGGCGCCTTCGGAGCCGTTGAACAGCACGTAGGTCGGGTTCTCGTCGATGGCCTTCTGCATGTCGAAAGCCTGCAAGCCCTTCTGCCGGTACTTGCCGACCGTGTAGAAATCACCCTGCATGACGTAGAACTCGTGATCGACCGGCGGCAGGCCTTCCGGCGGCTCGACGAGGATCAATCCGTACATGCCGTTGGCGATGTGCATGCCGACCGGCGCCGTGGCGCAGTGGTAGACGAACAAGCCGTGGTTGAGCGCCTTGAAGGTGAACTGCGACTCGTGGCCCGGCGCGGTAAAGCTCGAAGCGGCACCACCACCCGGCCCGGTCACGCCGTGCAGGTCGATGTTGTGCGGCATCTTCGAATCGGGATGGTTCTTCAGGTGGAACTCGACGGTATCGCCCTGGCGCACGCGGATGAAGCTGCCCGGCACGGTGCCGCCAAAGGTCCAGAAGGTGTAGCGCGCGCCTTCGGAAATCTCCAGCTCCTTCTCCTGTACCTCGAGCTCGACGATGACCTTGGCCGGTACGCTGCGCCCGGTTGCCGGCGGCACTTCCGGCGGGCTGGTCAGGATGGCATGCACGGGCTCGCCTTGCGGCGGACCGAGATCGCCCTTGGCCGAGCCACCGGTATCGTTGTTGACGGCTGCCTGCAAACCCTTGGGCGCCGAGGCCGTATTGTCGGGTGCGCAGGCCGCAAGCAGCAGGGTGGACAGCACGATGCCGGTAATTCCGAATCTCATTTGAACCTCTTGTCTATATGACTGTAATGACGGGGCGGGAGGATGGGCGAGCGCATGCAATGCGCGCTTGATGCCGGTCAAGCCAGATTCAAACCGGTTGCCACTGCGGCGTGGCAAGCTGTCGCAGAATGCCGACAATTTGATCGATGTCAACCGTTGTGGCCTGGCGGCTGCCGAGAATCCAGTGGCTCGAAAACGAGGAAGGGCGATGCAATCCGTGGAAACCTACAACGACAAGGTCGTGCGCCAATTCACCATGGCCACGATCTTCTGGGGCGTGATCGGCATGCTGGTCGGGCTGGTCATTGCCGCGCAGCTGGCCTGGCCGGCGCTGAATTTCGATATCGCCTGGCTCAGTTACGGGCGCTTGCGGCCACTGCACACCAATGCAGTGATCTTCGCCTTCGGCGGCAGCGGCCTGTTCGCGACCTCGTATTACGTGGTGCAGCGCACCTGCCATGTGCGGCTGTTTTCCGACCGTCTGGCCGCATTCACCTTCTGGGGTTGGCAGGCGGTCATCGTCGCCGCCGTGATTACCCTGCCGCTGGGGCTGAGCCAATCCCATGAATACGCCGAACTGATCTGGCCGATCGACCTGCTGATCACGGCCGTCTGGGTGACCTATGCAGTGGTCTTCTTCATGACCATCGCCCGCCGCCGCATCCGCCATATCTACGTCGCCAACTGGTTCTTTGGTGCCTACATCCTGACCATCGCCGTGCTGCACATCTTCAACAACCTGCAGATACCGGTGTCGTGGACCGAGTCGTATCCGGTCTATTCAGGGGCCGTCGATGCCATGGTGCAGTGGTGGTATGGGCACAACGCGGTCGGTTTCTTCCTCACCGCAGGCTTCCTCGGCATCATGTATTACTACGTGCCCAAGCAGGCGCAGCGACCGGTTTATTCGTATCGCCTGTCGGTCGTGCATTTCTGGGCGCTGATCTCGATCTACATGTGGGCCGGCCCGCATCACCTGCACTACACGGCGCTGCCGGACTGGGCGCAATCGATCGGCATGGTGTTTTCGCTGATCCTGCTCGCGCCAAGCTGGGGCGGCATGATCAACGGCATGATGACCCTCTCCGGCGCCTGGCACAAATTGCGCACCGACCCGATCCTCAAGTTCATGATCGTCTCGCTGTCGTTCTACGGCATGTCGACCTTCGAAGGCCCGATGATGTCGATCAAGACCGTCAACGCCCTCTCGCACTACACCGACTGGACCATCGGCCATGTCCACGCCGGCGCGCTGGGCTGGGTCGCCTTCATCACCATCGGCGCGATCTACAGCATGCTGCCCAGGCTCTATGGTGCCGAACGCATGTACTCGATCAAGGCCATCGATGCGCACTTCTGGATCGCCACCATCGGCATCGTCCTCTACATCACGGCGATGTGGATCGCCGGCGTCATGCAGGGCCTGATGTGGCGCGCGACAAATCCCGATGGAACGCTCACCTACACCTTCATCGAATCGGTGCGCCAGACCTACCCGTATTACGTCACCCGTTTTGTCGGCGGCATCCTCTTCTTCAGCGGCATGCTGATCATGGCGTGGAATGTGCGCAAGACCTGCCAGATGGGTGCCGGGGCACCCCTGGTTCGCGTTCCCGTACCGGCCCACGCCTGAGGAGATGACCGATGAAACATGAAATCATCGAGAAGAACATCGGCCTGATGGTGGTCTTGATCGTGCTGGTGATCGCGGTCGGCGGCCTGGTCGAGATCGTGCCGCTGATGTTCCAGGCGCAGACGATCACCGCCGCACCCGGCGTGAAACCCTATCCGCCGCTGCAACTGGCCGGGCGCGACATCTTCATCCGCGAAGGCTGCGTCGGCTGCCACTCGCAGATGATCCGCACACTGGCTTCCGAAACCCAGCGCTACGGGCCTTATTCGGTGGCCGGCGAATCGGTGTATGACCGTCCGTTCCTGTGGGGTTCCAAGCGCACCGGGCCGGATCTGGCGCGGGTCGGTGGCCGCTATTCGGATGACTGGCACCGCGTGCACCTCAAGAACCCGCGCGATGTCGTGCCGGAATCGAACATGCCGGGTTATCCGTGGCTGACCGCATCGCTGCTCGATCCGAAACTGATCGAGAGGAAAATGCGCACGCTGGCCTGGATGGGGCATCCCTACACCGATGCGGATTTTGCCGGGGTCAAGGATGCCCTGACCGGACAGACCGAACTCGATGCGCTGATTGCCTACCTGCAGGGGCTGGGCGTGAAATCGCCCGATGCGACCACGGAGGCGCAGCCATGATTTCCGGCACCCTCACCAGCATCCTCATGCTGACCTTCCTCGGCCTCTGGGCCTGGGCCTGGAGCAATCACCGCCGCGCCGATTTCAGCGAAGCGGCGCATATCCCGCTTGAAGACGACAGCCGCCCATATGCGGAGGACAAGCCATGAGCGCCGGATGGAACTTCTATATCGTCGCCCTCACCGCGATCAACCTGATCGGCCTGATCTGGCTGCTGCTGGCAACCGCAGCCAAGCCGAAAAACGACAAACCGGCCACCGAAACCATGGGCCATGTCTGGGACGGCGACATCGAGGAGTTGAACAATCCGCTGCCGCGCTGGTGGTTCGTCCTGTTCATCCTCACCTTCATTTTCGGCTTTGCCTACCTGGCCCTGTATCCGGGCCTCGGCACCTTCAAGGGCAGCCTGGGCTGGAGTTCCGGCGCGGAAGTGCAGGCCGAGCTCGATGCGACCAACGCCAAGCTGGAAACGCTGTTTGCGGGTTTCCGCAACCAGCCGCTGGCCGACTTGATCGACAACCCGGCCGCGACCAAGGTTGGCCGCAATGTGTTTGCCAACAATTGCGCCGCCTGCCACGGCTCGGATGCGCGCGGGGCCATCGGCTACCCGAACCTTGTCGATGGCGACTGGCTGTACGGCGGCGAGCCGGAAACCGTGCTTGCCAGCATCATGAACGGCCGCCACGGCTTGATGCCGCCCATGGTCGCGACCTTGCCCGGCAACGGCGTCGAGGAAGTGGCGAACTATGCCTTGAGCCTGTCCGGCCTTGCCCACGACGCGCGCCTGGCCAGCGTCGGCAAGCCGAAATTCGAGGCCATCTGCGCCGCCTGCCACGGCGTCGACGGCAAGGGCAATCATGCCCTTGGCGCACCCAACCTGACCGACGACATCTGGCTGCACGGCAATGGCAACCTCGCCGGCATCAAGAACACCATCACCTATGGTGCCAGCGGCGTCATGCCGGCCTGGGGCGCGCTGATCAGCGAGGATCGTGCGCGCCTTGCCGCCGCGTGGATCCTCGCCCAGGGCAAGAGTTCGGCCGAATCCGAGCGCGATGACGCGGCACGTTCGGGAGGCGCTCGATGAGCACCTCGCGGTCGCCTGCCAGCGTCGGGGATGCCAGCCGGGAAACGCCGCGCGACTCGATGGCCCGGCGTTTCGGTGCGGTGATCTGGCCGTCGTTCTTTGCCGCAGGCGTGGCCACGATCGTGTTCTTCGCCATCGTCGATCCCGTCGAGCTGGCGACGATCACCTGGCCCGATGTCGAAATCACCCGCCTGGCCGGCTATTCCATCGGCTTCTTCATGTTCTGGTTGTGCACGCTGTCGGCCTGCCTGTTCACGGCCATGCTGATCGCACCGCCGCGACAGCCGCTGGCGCATCGAGACGGACGTGGATGACTGCGCGGCACGCGTATCGGCCGTTGCTCCTGCGGATCGCCTGAGCGATCCGCATTGCACGGCAGCCCGCCGGGGCAGTCGGTGCGCCGGCCGCGACCACGGGTCGCAGTTGCTGAACCGGCACTTGAATACGCCCGCGTCGACAGCGACATCCATGGCAAACCTTTCAGTCCATCACTCCAGCCAATGACTCCGCGCAGGAAAATCGACATTGCCGTCGTTGACAGCAACGACTCCCTCTACGCGAGGGAGCCGAAGGTCTACCCGCGCGAGATCGACGGCCGCTTCCAGCGTTGGCGCACACTGGCCGTGTTCTGGTTGCTCGGCATGTTCTACGCTTTCCCGTGGATCAACATCGGCGGCCAGCAGCTGGTCTTGTTCGACCTGCCGGCGCGGCGCTTCCATGTCTTCGGACTGACCTTCTGGCCGCAGGATTTCTACCTGCTGACCCTGCTCCTGATCATCGCCGCGCTGAGCCTGTTCTTCTTCACCGCCGTGGCTGGCCGCCTGTGGTGCGGCTATGCCTGTCCGCAGACGGTGTGGACCGAAGTGTTCCTGTGGATGGAGCGCAAGATCGAAGGCGGGCGCAATGCGCGCATGCGCCTGGACAAGATGCCGTGGTCGTTCGACAAGCTCTGGCGCAAGTCGGCCAAGCAGCTGGCATGGGTCAGCTTCTCGCTGTGGACCGGCTTCACTTTCGTCGGCTTCTTCACGCCAATCCGCGAGCTTGGTGGCAACCTCATGCAGGGCTCGGTCGGCGGCTGGGAGGGATTCTGGATCCTTTTCTATGGCTTCGCCACCTACGGCAATGCCGGCTACCTGCGCGAGCAGGTATGCAAATACATGTGCCCGTATGCGCGCTTCCAGAGCGCGATGTTCGATCGCGACACCTTGGTCATCAGCTACGACGTGGCGCGCGGCGAACCGCGCGGGCATCGGCGACGAGTGAAGGCCGACGCCGGAAGTGGCAATGGCCAAACCGGCCTCGCCGCCAGCGTGGCCCTGGCCACGGCAGATGCGTCCGCCGCCAGCGATTCCCGGCCCCTCGGCGATTGCATCGATTGCCTCGCCTGCGTGCAGGTCTGCCCGACCGGCATCGACATCCGTGATGGCCTGCAGATCGAGTGCATTGCCTGCGCCGCCTGCATCGATGCCTGCGACGAAGTCATGGACAAGATGCACTATCCGCGCGGGCTGATCCGCTACACCACGGAAAATGCCCTGGTCGGCAAGCCGCAGCACCTGCTGCGTCCACGCACCTTGATCTATGCCGCGGTTCTCGCCGGGTTCATCACCGCCTTCCTCTGGCTGGTGGGTTCGCGTGATGCCGTCATCATCGAGGTACTGCATGATCGCAACGCCTTGTTCCGCACGCTGGGCCAGGGCTCGATCGAGAACAGCTACAACGTCAAGCTGGCCAACAAGACCGATGCCGACATGCTCCTCTCCCTGCGCACGGAAACCGAGCTGCCCTTGCGCATGATCGGCAAGCCGGCGGTGACCCTGGCACCGAACGAGGTGTTCTCGCTGCCACTGACCCTGCGCGCCGATGCCGGCGCCAGCAGCGGTCGCCAGCCGATTACCGTGCTGGTCCTCGATGCCAACGGTGCCGTCGTCGCGCGCGGCAAGACCCACTTCTTCGCACCGGAAAAGCCATGAGCCCCTCCGCACCCGACAGTCCCTCGATGCCCTGGTTCCGGGTGCCCGAGGTGTGGCTGATCCTGTTCCTGCTCGGGGCCACCGTGATCGGCTCGTTTGCCCTGCTCGCCGAGGCCATCGATACCCCCGACACGCACATCGTGGTGCCTGATGACGTGCCGCGACCCAGCCGCATCCCGCCAATCAATCCGGCTGCCACGGACACCGACAACACAGCCGGGGATCACGGGCCGGCGTCGTGAACGCGCAGGCGTGTTTTCATTGCGGCGAAGCGAATCCCGACTCGGCACCGATCCTCGCCCGCGTGCAAGGCCGGCAGCACGCGGTCTGCTGCCCGGGCTGCAAGGCCGCCGCGGAATGGATCGAGACGCTCGGCCTCGCCGATTACTACCGCCTGCGCAGCGAGCCGGCGCAACGCCACGACGGCGTCGCCGACCATGCCGCCTGGGATCGGCCGGCGCTGGCGCGCCTGCATGTGCGCAGCACGAGCGCCGATCGTGCAGAAGTGATCGTGCTGGTGGATGGCCTGCGTTGCTCGGCCTGCGCCTGGTTGATCGAACGCGCCCTGCGCGGCATCGATGGCGTCCTCGATGTCGGCGTCAATGCCCTGGCGCGCCGGGTCAGCCTGGAATTCGATCCGCGTCGGATCAAGCTGTCGAGCCTGCTTGCCGCGCTGTCGCGACTCGGCTACGTGCCGCATCCCCTGACTGCCGGCATGATCGATTCGCAGCGCCAGCGTGAATCGCGCGCCGCCCTGAAGCGCCTGGTTGTCGCCGGGCTCGGCACCATGCAGGCGATGATGATGGCCGTGGCCCTGTATGCCGGCGTGTTCGACGGCATCGATCCGGCGGTGCGCGAGTTCTTCCGCTGGATCGGCTTCCTCGTCGCCACTCCGGTCGTGCTGTATTCGGCACAGCCGTTCTTTCGCGGTGCCGTGCGCGAGTGGCGCGCGCGACGCCTGTCCATGGATACGCCGGTGGCGCTTGCCGTCGCCCTGATCTACCTGGCCAGCATGCTCAACGTCTTCGTTGGCAGCCACGAGATCTATTTCGATTCGGTCAGCATGTTTGTCTTGTTCCTGTTGCTCGGGCGGCATCTGGCCATGCGCGCGCGGCATCGCGCCGGCGATGTCGTCGATGCCTTGTCGCGCCTGCAGCCGGTACTGGCCGAGCGCCGCGAGGCGGCGGGCTACACGACGATTGCCGTGCATGAACTGGAGGCCGGCGACATCGTCCGCGTCGGCAGTGGCGCGGCGATTCCCGCCGATGGCGAACTGCTCGGGCCGCGTTGCCGCATCGATGAATCCCTGCTCAGCGGCGAATCCACGCCGATCGCGCGCGAACCCGGCCAGGCGCTGATTGCCGGCAGCCTGGTCATGGACGGGCCGATCGAAGTGGTCGTGCATCGCATCGGTGCCGATACCGTGCTTGCCGGCATCGTGCGCATGGTCACCCGCGCCGCCAGCGAACGGCCGGCACTGGCGCGGCTGGCGGATGCGCGGGCGGCGCGCTTTGTCGTGCGTGTGCTCGCCGCGACCCTGATCACCGCCCTGGCCTGGGCCTGGTTTGATCCAGGTCGCGCCCTGCCCGCTGCACTGGCCGTGCTGGTGGTCAGTTGTCCGTGCGCATTTGCCCTGGCCGTGCCCTCGGCGCTGACCCGCGCCGTCGCCGTGCTGGCCCAGCGCGGTGTTCTCGTCGTCGATGCCGATGCACTCGAGGCGCTGGCCAGGGCCGATCGTTTCATCTTCGACAAGACCGGCACCCTGACCGAGCCGAGTTTCGAGCGCGCCCGCATCGAGGTCATCCGCGGCAGCCTTGAGCAAGCCCTCGGCATTGCCGCCGCGCTCGAACAGTCCAACAGCCATCCACTTGGCCTCGCCTTGCGCCGCGCTGGGGCATCGGCACCGCCGAAGACCGCCACGGCGCTGCGCCATGTGCAGGGTGCCGGCGTCGAGGGCGACATTGACGGCATCCGCTATCGCCTCGGCCGGGCCGACTTTTCCCTGCACGCGCCCGGTGCGGACACGGTGCACGACGACGCCCTGGTGCTTGCCGACACAGACGGCGTCATCGCGCGCTTTCCGCCCAGCGAACAATTGCGCCCCGCCGCCGCGGCCCTGATCCGCAGCCTTGGCGATGCCGGCATCAAGTGTGAAATCCTCAGCGGCGACCGCGCCGCGCGCGTGGCGCGCATTGCCGGCCTGCTTGCCATCGACGAATTCACCGCCGCGGCGAGCCCCGCCGACAAGCTGGCCAGGCTCGCCGTTTTGCGCGCGCAGGGTCATGTCGTGGCAATGGTCGGCGACGGCATCAACGATGCGCCGGTGCTTGCCGCCGCCGATGTCGCCATCGCCATTGGCGAAGGCAGTGCCATGGCGCATGCGGCCAGCGGCATCCTGCTTGCCTCCTCGCGTCTGGAAAGCTTGCTCGAAGCGCGTCACGTCGCCGCCGAAATGCTCGTGCGCCTGAAGCAGAACCTGAACTGGGCGCTGGCCTACAACCTGTCGGCGGTGCCACTCGCCGCGCTTGGCTTCGTGCCGCCATGGCTGGCGGCAATCGGCATGTCGGCGAGTTCCATCGTGGTCATCCTCAATTCCCTGCGCATCGGCCGGCACGCCACGGCATCGCCGGATGCGCCGCGGCCGGTCAGCGAGGCGGTCGCATGAACATCATCCTGCTGCTGATTCCGATCAGCATGGTGTTGCTTGGCGTCGGCATCTGGGCGTTCTTCTGGGCGGTCAATCACGCCCAGTTCGATGATCTCGACACGCCATCGCTGACTCCGCTCAGTGAAGATCGCCCCGCCGCGCCCGACGCCGAGGAGCCGTGAACGGATCGCTGACCGTGGCCGCTGCCTTGCTGCTGGGTTTCCTCGCCAGCGGCCATTGCATGCTCATGTGCGGCGGCATCTCCATGGCACTGGGCGTGGCCACGGCCAAGGATGCCAGCGGACGGCCGCGGCGCAGCCTCCTGCTCGCCTATCAACTCGGGCGCATTTCCTCCTACAGCATGGCCGGACTGCTGATCGGCGGCATTGGTGGCGGCCTCATCGCCGTGCTCGATATCGAGCACGTGCGCATCGCCTTGCGCCTGGCCAGCGCGGCGGCGCTGCTGCTGGCGGCCCTGGTCATGCTTGGCGTGTTGCGTGATCCGGGCTCGGGCCTCGGCAAGCGCCTGTGGCCGAAGCTGGCCCCGCTTGGCCGTCGCCTCATGCCGGTCAGCAACCTGCCGCGCGCGCTTGCGTTTGGCGCGCTCTGGGGATGGATGCCCTGCGGCCTGGTCTACACGGTGCTGCTGGTCGCCGCCTTGAGTGCACAGCCCGTGCAATCCGCCGCCGTCATGGCTGCATTCGGCCTCGGCACCCTGCCGGCGATGCTGGCGACCTCGTGGGGTGCGCCGCGCCTGTTGCGCCTGTCTTCCAGTCGTGGCTTGCGCCGCGCGGCCGGCTGCGTGCTGCTGGCAAGTGCCGTGCTCACCGCCGCCGCACCGCTGCTGATCGGCCACTTGCCGTGGCTGCAGGGCTGGCTGCCGTTCGACTGTGCGCCGACCGAATAGAATTTCAACAGCCTGCTAGAAGCTTTCGTCGTCGGCCATTTCCGCCAGCATCGCCAGCGCGGCTGGATCGAGGATACGCACCGTGCGCCGATCAACCTTGAGCACGCCAAGTGTCTGCATGCGCGAGAACAGGCGGCTGATCGTCTCGATGACGAGGCCGAGATAGTTGGCCAGCTCCTGGCGCGACATGCTCAGGGTGATTTCATGCGGATCATGGCCGATGCCTTCGAGGCGTTCGGACAGGCTGCGCAGGAAAATGGCCAGGCGCGAAATCGCCTGCTTGCGCCCCATCATCACCGGATGCTCGAGCTCGCGCGAAAACTCGCGACTCATGATGCGGAACAGTTGCTGCTGCAAGCCGGGAATCCTTGCCGCCACCTCGGCCAGCGAGTCGAATGGAACCTCGCAGACGATGGTGCGCTCGAGGACTTCGGCGGTGCAGCGATGGCCAGCGGCGGACAAGCCATCGAGACCGACCAGCTCGCCGGGAAGGTGAAAGCCGAGGATCTGCACATCGCCTTCGGCCAGCGTCGTGTAGGTCTTCAGCGAACCGGCGCGGACGATGAACAAGGCCGGTTGCCCGGCCCCTTCGTGAAAGAGGATATCGCCACGTTCCAGCGCGGGCCGTTGCCGCACGACATGATCCAGCCGATCGAGATCATGGCCGCCAATCGAGGCCGGCAGGCACAACTGGTTCAAACCGCAATCGCCACAGGATTGGCGCAGCGCGCGCAGGTTGATGATGGAAGTGACGTTGGCCATGGCGCGGCCATTGTCACATGGCACGCGCGGGGCTTCATCTCATTCCTCGCCAAAGCGTGAAAAATAGTGAAATGAATCGTCAACTCCGCGCGGCGGCGGATCAGAGGGCTTTCGAGTAACTTGGCGTGCCGCTTGCGGCAGCGCGGCCCAGATAGGCATCGAAGCACATGGCGACGATGCGCAGGAGGAAGCGGCCACGGGCGGTGATCTGCAAGGCGCGTGCGCCGACGTCGATGAGGCCGTCCTTCTCCAGCGCCTTGAGGCGCTCCATTTCGGCGGCGAAATAGCTGCGGAACTCGATGCCGTAGTGCTGCTCGAAATCGCCCATGTCCAGCTCGCCATGGCACATCAGCTGCTGGATCACGTCGGCGCGGATCACGTCGTCGTCGCTGAGCAGCATGCCGCGCTGCACCGGCAGGTGGCCACTGTCGATTGCCGCATAGTAGGTCTGCAGGTTGCGCGGATTCTGGTGGAAGCTGCGCCCGATGTGGCCGATCGAACTCATGCCGAGGCCGATAAGGTCGCAGTCGCCGTGCGTCGAATAGCCCTGGAAATTGCGCTGCATGGTACCGGCGCGCTGCGCCCGCGAAAGATCGTCATTGGGCAGGGCGAAATGATCGAGGCCGATGTAGCGGTAACCGGCGGCATTCAGCGTGGCCACGGTCTGTCCGATCAGCGCCAGCCGCGTCGCCGCATCCGGCAGATCGGCGGCATTGATCTGGTTCTGCGCGCGGAAACGCTCGGGCATGTGCGCGTAGGAATAGGTGGCGATGCGATCCGGCTTCAGCGCGATCACCTGCTCCAGCGTGCGCGCGAACTTCTGCGTGGTCTGCTTGGGCAGGCCGTGGATGAGATCGACGCTGATCGAGCGGAAGCCATGCTTGCGCGCCGCCTCGATGACTTCGCGGGTCTGCTCGACGCTCTGCACGCGGTTTACGGCGAGCTGCACGTCGGCATCGAAATCCTGGATGCCGAGCGAGATGCGGTTGAAGCCGACGTCGGCGAGCATGCGCACGGTGGCGGCATCGCAAAAGCGCGGGTCGACCTCGATGCCGAACTCGCGATCCGGATCGTCGGACAGGTTGAAGCCGGTCTTCAATGCATCCAGCAGGCGCACCATCTGCGCGGCATCGAGGAAGTTCGGCGTGCCACCGCCAAGGTGGACCTGGTTGACCGAGCGATCCTTGTCGAAGAGGGGGGCAGTCAGTTCGATCTCGCGGATCAGGCGGCCGAGGTATTCATCGGCACGCGTGCGATCGCGGGTGATGATGCGCGTGCAGCCGCAGTAGAAGCACGGGCTCAGGCAGAACGGGATATGTACATAGATTGACAATGCCCGTGGAATCGGATCCTCGTTGGAGGCCTGGGCAATGCGGCGCAGGTCGGCCTCGCCGAAGCGCTCGTGGAACTGCGGCGCGGTGGGATACGAGGTATATCGCGGGCCATTGATGTCATAGCGCGAAATCAGCCCGGCATCGAATACCGGGGCGCGCGAAAGTTGCGGGTGTATGAGGGTGGGAGCTGGCATGACTGCATGCTGCCGCGACATCGAAGTGATCTCCTTGATCCAGGTCAACCGAGCCCTGGGACAGCGCTGTCGCCGCAGGCAAGGTCTCGCGCCGCGCTTGTTCGACACGTCGCGAAAAGGTTTCCGCCGCAGGCAAGTGCGCCGCACGACGGCGGTGGAGCATGCGCGGCGGCGGCCGGCAACGCCGGCGGACGTTCAGGAAAGGTCGAGACTGTGCACGACCTCATGCGGGTTCTGCGGATCGAAGTGGCGGCTGAAACCGAGGTCCCCGGCGAGCTCCTGCATCTTCTCGTTGCCCGGATCGTCGATCGAGAAGAGGCGCTTGAGGCCACGTGCACGGGCCACTTCGATGAGGCGGCGCATGAGCAAGGTACCGATGCCGCGATGCTGCCAGTCATCGTCGACGGTGACCGCACATTCGCCGGCCGTGCGGTCGGCGCCGGTGGCATAGCGGCTGACGCCGATCTCGACCTCCTTGCCGTGGTGGTCGATGATCGCCACGAGTGCCATCTGCCGGTCGAAATCGAGGTCGGTCAGGCTCTTCAGCAACTCCTCGCTGGGTGCGTTTACGTGGGCGAGGAAGCGCATGCGCCGCGCTTCCGGCGACATGCGCTCGATGAAGTCGCGCTCAAGCTCGACATCGTCCTTGCGGATGGCACGGATGAGCAGCTTGGTGCCGTTGTCGAGGGTCTCGTTCCAGCGCAGGGATTCGACTTCGCTGCGGGCCGATGCGGAAGGCGTCATGGGGCGAACTCCGTGGGGGTGAAAGTGCATGGTGCGCCGGCCATGGCGAGGATGAATTGATCTGGATCAGATGCGGTGACGCTGGCTGATGCGTGGTCGGGCAAGGCCTGCACGGCCACCCGGCCGTGCTTGATCCGGATCAGCAATGAGGCACGGATGCCGGGTTAAGCTCGGTCCGCGCATCGGCCTGCCGGTGCCCGTCGCCGGGTGCATTGTTGTACTGTCCGGTCATGCCATTCCCGACTGAGCGCAAAGAGCCATGAGCCCCGCAATGGAACCCGCAAAGTCATCCCGCCCTGGCGGTGACGAGGACGACCTGCGCTTCGTGCGCAATCGCCTGTTCAGCGAGATTGCAGTCGGTGACCGCGTCAGCACCGAGCGCACGCTGAATGCCAGCGACGTGCAACTTTTCGCGGTGATTTCCGGTGATGACAACCCGCAGCAGGGCGATGGCGGAGCGAGCGCCGCATCGTCCGGGCAAGGCATGTTCGCGCATGGCATGTGGGGGGCGACGCTGATCTCGGGCCTGCTTGGCACGCGCCTGCCCGGTCCCGGCGCGATCTACCTTGGCCAGACCCTGCGCTTCCTTGCCCCGGTGCATGTCGGCGACACCCTGGGCATTGCCGTGGAAGTGCGCGCCCGCGATCCCGGCACTCGCCAGCTCACCCTTGCCTGCACCTGCCGCAACCAGGATGGCGTGGTGGTCATCGATGGCGAAGCGACGGTGATCGCGCCCGAGGAACGCATCGTGCGCCCGCGCGCGAGCCTGCCCGAAGTGCGCTTTGGCGACGGCGATGGCGTGCGCCGCCTGCTCGATGCCGTGCGTGACCTGCCGGCACTGCGCTGCGCGGTGGTGCATCCCTGCGATGCGACGTCGCTGGCTGCAGCGCTCGACGCCCGCGATGCCGGCTTGATCGTGCCGGTGCTGGTCGCGCCACAGGCCAGGCTGGAGGCGATTGCCGCGAAGGCCGCACTTGATCTGGCCGGTATCGAGATTGTCGATGTCGCGCACAGCCACGCGGCCGCCGAACGCGCCGCCGCCCTGGCCCGCAGCGGCCATGTCGATGCGCTGATGAAGGGCAGCCTGCACACCGATGAATTCATGAGTGCGATCCTCGCCAGCGCAGCCGGGTTGCGCACGTCGCGTCGTGTCTCGCACTGCTACCTGATGCAGACGCCGGCTTATCCGCGGCCGTTCATCATCACCGACGCGGCGATCAACATTGCCCCCGATCTCGCCGCCAAGGCCGACATCGTGCGCAATGCCATCGACCTCGCCCGCATCATCGGTGTCGAGCAGCCGCGCGTGGCGATCCTCGCCGCCGTCGAGACAATCAACGCGCACATGCCAGCAACCCTCGATGCCGCGGCGCTGTGCAAGATGGCCGATCGCGGCCAGATCAGCGGCGGCATCCTCGATGGCCCGCTGGCCATGGACAACGCCATCTCGATTGCCGCCGCACGCATCAAGGGCATCGTCTCGCCGGTCGCCGGTCGCGCCGACGTGCTCGTCGTGCCCGATCTGGAAAGCGGCAATATGCTGGCCAAGCAACTTGAATTCCTCGGCGGCGCGGATACCGCCGGCATCGTCCTCGGCGCGCGCGTGCCAGTCATCCTGACCAGCCGCGCCGACGCCCGTGATACGCGGATCGCCTCCTGCGCCGTCGCCCTGCTGGTTGCCCGCCACTACCGGACCTCGCCCCCATGAGCGATCCGCGCCCCTGCATCCTTGTTCTCAATGCCGGCTCGTCGAGCCTGAAGTTTGCCCTCTACGATGTCGACGCCGGCGATCCGGCCGAGCAGTCGCGCTGGCGCGGCAAGATCGACGGCATCGGCGGCAGCTCGCCAAGCTGGACGGACAACCGCAGCGAGCACGCGCGGCCGCTCGTGCTCGATGCCGAGCACCCGTTCCGCGCCGCGCTCGATGAAGTGCGCAAGCACATTGGCGAGTACACGCCGACCAGTTCGCTGCGCGCGGTCGCCCATCGCGTCGTGCACGGCGGCAGCCGCTATTTCGCGCCGACCCGGGTCAATGCGGACGTGCTGGAGGAATTGCGCCGGCTGATCCCGCTGGCACCGCTGCACCAGCCCTCGACGCTCGAAGGCATCGAATCGTTCTTCGATTCGCATCCCGATGTGCCACAGATCGCCTGCTTCGACACCGGCTTCCACCACGGCATGCCGCTGGTCGAGCAATTGCTGCCCCTGCCCTACGACGCCTGGGAGCGTGGCCTGCGCCGCTATGGTTTCCACGGTCTTTCCTATGAATACCAGTCGATCGCCCTGGTGCGACGCCACGGCGACCTCGCCCGTGGTCGCGTTCTCGTCGCGCACATTGGCAGCGGTGCCAGCCTGTGCGCGATGCGCGGCTTGCGCAGCGTTGCCACGACCATGGGTTTCTCGGCCCTCGACGGCCTGATGATGGGCACGCGTTGCGGTTCGCTCGATCCCGGCGTGGTCCTCTCGCTGCTGGAAACCGGGCGTTTCAGCCTGGAGCGGCTGGGCCAGTTGCTGTACCGGGAATCAGGCTTGCTCGGCGTTTCCGGCGAATCCTCCGATCCGCGCGTCCTCCTCGCCACCGAGGGGCACAATCCGCGCGCCAAGCTCGCCCTCGATCTGTACGTGCACCGCATCGTGCGCGAGATCGGCGCGCTCGGCGCCGTGCTCGGCGGTCTCGACCTGCTGGCGTTCACCGCCGGCATCGGCGAGCACAACGCGGTCATCCGCGAGCGCGTCTGCGCCGCCCTCGGCCTGTTCGGCATCCGCCTCGACGACAGCGCCAATGCGCGCCATGCGCCGGTGATCTCGGCCGCCGACAGCGCCTGCGTGGTCGCCATCGAGCCGACCAACGAGGAATGGCTGGCCGCGCTGCGCGCCAACGAGCTGACCCGGCCATGAGCGCATGCGCCATGCCGTCGCGATGCAGTGGAGTCGGGCATGCCCTCGCCGGCACATGATGTGGTGATTGTCGGTGCCGGCATTGCCGGCATCGTCTGTGCGCTGGAGTTGCTCGAGCAGGGCAAGCGCGTGCTGCTGCTTGATCGCGACCAGCCCGACCAGCTCGGCGGCCTCGCCCGGCGCAGCTTTGGCGGCATGTTTGCGGTCGACACGCCGGAACAGCGGCGCATGGGCATCCGCGACAGCACGGATCTCGCCCTGGCCGACTGGCAGTCGTTTGCCGGGTTCGATGCCGATGCGCTGTGGCCGCAGCGCTGGGCGCGCGCCTATGTCGGCCACTGCACTGCACACATGTACTGGTGGCTGCGCGGCAAGGGCATCCGCTTCCTGCCGATGCCGAACTGGGTCGAGCGCGGCCAGTTCACGCCGGGCAATTCGCTGCCGCGTTTCCATATCGTCTGGGGCACCGGCAGGAAACTCGCCGAAACCCTGATCGGACATCTGCAGCAGCATCGCAACGCGCGCCTGCTGGAAATGCGTTTTGGCCAGCGCGTCAACGGCCTGCTGCGCGATGGCGACCGCGTGATGGGTTGCGAGGGCGTCGACGAAGGCACGGCGCGTCCGTTTGCAGTGCATGCCGAAGCAACCGTGATTGCCGCTGGCGGCATCAACGGCAACCTCGATCGCGTGCGCGACAACTGGCATGCGGATTGGGGCACGCCGCCGCAGGTCCTGCTCAATGGCTCGCATCGCTTTGCCGATGGCACCCTGCATGATGCCGCCGCCGCGGCCGGGGCGCGCATCACCCATCTCGACAAGATGTGGAATTATGCCGCCGGCGTGCACCACTACGCGCCGAGCCAGCCGTTTGCCGGACTCAGCCTGGTGCCGCCGCGCTCGGCGCTGTGGCTGAACTGGCGTGGCCAGCGCATCGGCCCGCAACCGCTGGTATCCGGTTTCGACACGCGCGACCTGGTGACCCGCATCTGCCAGCAGCAACGCGCGTACTCCTGGCAGCTCATGAACCGGCGCATCGCGCTGAAGGAACTGGCGGTGTCGGGCGCGGAACACAATCCGAGCATCCGTGACGAAAGCCGCCTCGGCCTGCTGCGCGACCTGCTGTTCGGCAATCGCTGGTTGCTGGATACCCTGATGTCCCGCTGCGTCGACGTGGTCGCCGCGCAAAGCCTGCCCGAACTGGTCGAACGCATGAACGCGCTGCAGGGCGACGATGCCGTCGAGCTGGCCACGGTCGAGCGCGAAGTGCGCCAGTACGACGCCCGCGTGATGCAACCCGAGCGCTTCCAGAACGACGAACAACTGCGTCGCATCGCCTTCCTGCGCCGTTATCGCGGCGATCGCCTGCGCACCTGCAAGCGCCAGCCCATCCTCGATGGCAAGGCCATGCCGCTGATCGCGATCCGCGAGTTCATCATCAGCCGCAAGAGCCTCGGCGGCATCCAGACCGATCTCGCCAGCCGCGCGCTGGATGGCCGCGGCCAGCCGATCGACGGCCTGTATGCCATTGGCGAGGCCGCCGGCTTTGGCGGTGGCGGCGTGCACGGCCTGCGCGCCCTCGAAGGCACCTTCCTCGGCGGCTGCGTGTTGACGGCGCGTGCCGCTGCCGCCGCGCTCGATGGCCGTAACCTGCTTGATCGCTGATACTCGCATCATCACTTGCTGGAGGTGGGCACCATGAAGAAGACCGGAGCATGGCTGGCGCGTTACGCGCTCGAGCAACTGGGCATCCGCTACACCTTCGGCATTCCCGGCGTGCAGAACACCGAGCTGTACGACGAGCTCAACAACTCCGAGAGCATCACGCCGGTGCTGGTCGCCCATGAAGGCGGCGGCGCGTTCATCGCCGATGGCTTGAGCCGCCTGTCGGATACGGTCGGCACCCTCGTCGTGGTGCCCGCGGCCGGCCTCACCCACGCATCGAGCGGCATCGGCGAAGCCTTCCTCGATGGCGTGCCGATGCTGGTGATCTGTGGCGGCATCCGCACCGACATCCCTTGGAAATACCAGTTGCACCAGATGGACCTGCACCAGTTCATGCGCGGCATCACCAAGGCCACCTGCATGATCGAGCGCCATGAGCAGATCGTGCCGATGATCTTCGATGCCTATCGCACGGCGACCAGCGGCGAGCCGGGACCGGTGTTCATCGAATTGCCGGCGAACCTGCAGATGTTTGCCGCCGAAGTCGGCGAGCTGCCGACCTGGCAGGCACCGGCGCTGCCCGCTCCGGCCAGTGCCGGCGATATTGCCGCTGCGGTCGCGCTGCTGCGCGAGGCCAGGCATCCGGCACTCTTTGTCGGCTGGGGCACGCGTGATTGCCTGGCTGAACTGAGCGCGCTGGCCGAACACCTGCAGGCACCAGTGGCGACAACCTTGCAGGGCTTTTCAATGTTCCCGGCCAGCCACCCGCTGCATGTCGGTTTCGGCTTTGGCGAAGCCGCCGTGCCGGCAGCCCGCGCCGCCTTTGCCGACTGCGACGTGCTCCTCGCCATCGGCACGCGCTTTGCCGAGATCGCCACCGGCAGCTACGGCGTCAGCGTGCCCGAGCGCCTGATCCACATGGATATCAATCCAAAGGTATTTAATGCCAACTATCCGGCAAAGGTCGCCATCGAAGGTGATGCGCGGGTGATCCTGCCGCAGTTGCTGGCTGCCCTGCGCGAGGCGATGCCGGCGGCCGCGCCAAACCTTGCCTTGCAGGCGAAGATCGCCGCCGCCAAGAAAGCCTACCGGCAAAGCTGGTACGACCACGACAGCAAGGGCCGGGTCAATCCGGCGCGCTTCTTCGATGCCTTGCGCGCGGCCAACCCGGCCGAAGCGGTGACCGTGGTCGATGACGGCAACCATACCTACCTGGTCGCCGAACTGATGCCGATCCTGAGCGCGCGCTCGGCGATCGTGCCGACCGATTTCAATGCCATGGGCTATGCCGTGCCGGCGGCGATCGGGGCCAAGCTGGCGCGCCCCGATGTGCCGGTCAACTGCATCATCGGCGACGGCGGCTTCCGCATGACCTGCATGGAGATCATCACCGCCACGCAGAACCGCCTCGGCATCGTCTACTACGTGTTTTGCGATGGCGAGCTGTCGCAGATCGCCCAGGCCCAGGAGATTCCGTACAACCGCAAGTCCTGCACGGTGTTAGCCCCGGTACAGATCGACGGCGTCGCCCACGCCGTCGGCGCGGCCTATTTCAAGATCGCCAGCGATGCCGATCTGACCGCGCAGATCGCCGCCGCCAATGCCGTCGCCCAGTCCGGCCAGCCGGCAATCGTCGAAGTCGGCATCGATTACAGCAAGCGCACCGCCTTCACCGAAGGCGTGGTCAAGACCAACTTCAAACGCTTCACGCTGGCGCAGAAGGCGCGTGCGATCACCCGCGTGCTGGTGCGCAAGATCACCGGTTGAACACATCGCCACGACGCATCGATGAACGCCAGCGCGCGCTGCGCCGGTGACGGCCAGCGTCGACAAGCGCGCCCCGGCTTGCTATCTTCGCGCCCGTCATCGGGGAGTAGCGGCCTCCACAACGGAGGAGCCGACGTCAACATACTTGGTCCACAGACCATGGCGTCGGCGGCATCTGCCAGGCGAGACCTTTGACCTTTGCATCATGCGCCGGGGCTGGCGATGGGTGCCAAGGTCATTGGTTTTCCATCGCCAGCCCCCGGAATGAATCCCTTGGAAGCGTTGATTGCCTCGTTCGGCCTCGTCGCCATCGCCGAAATCGGCGACAAGACCCAGTTGCTCTCGTTTGTCCTCGCCGCACGTTTTCGCGGCCAGCATTGGCGCATCATCCTCGGCATCTTCATCGCCACCATCATCAACCACGCGCTGGCCGCCGCCGCCGGCGACTGGGTGGCGCAGAACATCAGCGCCGCGATGATGCGCTGGATCCTCGGCCTGGTATTTCTTGCCTTTGCCGCATGGGCCCTGATTCCCGACACGCTGGATGACGATGACGCCAAGCCGCGGAAATACGGCGCGCTGCTGACCACGGTGGTGTTGTTCTTCCTCGCCGAGATGGGCGACAAGACGCAGCTGGCGACGGTGGCGCTAGGCGCGAAATACACCAGTGTGCTCATGGTCGCCATCGGCACCACCTGCGGCATGATGGCAGCCAACCTGCCCGCCGTGCTCATTGGCGAAAAACTGGCCGAACGCTTTCCCTTGTCGAAGATGCGCTTCGTCGCCGCGCTGCTGTTCGCGCTGTTCGGCATCCTCATCCTGCTGCAATTCGACTTCGTCCTCGAGCTTGTGCCCTGAATGAGGCCGGCTGTGCTTGCGGTTGCGGAAGATCCGTTGGCGGATTTTCCGCTGGCGAGAAAAGCGCCCCGCCAGGCGGGACATGCGGGTTGCCGATCAACAGGGCAACGGGCTCATCGGCATCGAAGTCGTTTCAACGGTCACATGCACCAGTTGCCGTTCGCGATTTCGACAGGCGCAGGGCGTTTGCGACTACCGACACCGAACTCAGGCTCATCGCCAGCGCGGCGATCATCGGGCTCAGCAGCAGGCCGAATGCCGGGTACAGCACGCCAGCTGCAATCGGCACGCCGAGTGCGTTGTAGAGAAAGGCAAAACCGAGGTTCTGTTTCATGTTGCTCACCGTCGCCTCGGAGATGTTGCGTGCGCGCAGGATGGCACCGAGGTCGCCCTTGACCAGGGTTACTTGCGCGCTGGACATGGCGACGTCGGTTCCGGTGCCCATGGCAATGCCGATGTTGGCGGCGGCCAGGGCCGGCGCATCGTTGATGCCATCGCCAGCCATGGCCACGCGGTGCCCAGCCTTTTGCAGTGATTGCACCAGATCGGCCTTGTCCTTTGGCCGCACGTCGCCACGGACATCGTCGATGCCAAGGCTGCGCCCAACCGCATCGGCAGTGCGCTGGGCATCGCCCGAGGCCATGATCACGTGCACGCCGGCTTCGCGCAGGGCGTCGAGCGCGGGTCGCGTCGATGGCTTGATCGCGTCGGCGACGGCGATCGCGCCAGCAAGGCGACCGTCCACGGACAGGTACATGACGCCCGCGCCTTCGCTCCTGAGGTTTTCCGCCCTGGCCGCGATGTCGCCCAGCTCGACCTGCGATTCGCTCATCATTTCCCTGTTGCCCAGCGCGAGTTTGCGCGCGCCGACGCGGCCCGTGATGCCCTTGCCGGTATGCGATTGGAAATCGCCTGCGTCGCCCAGGGACAGGTTGCGCTTCTTCGCCTCGCCGATGATGGCTGCGGCCAACGGGTGTTCGCTGCCGCGCTCGAGGCTTGCGGCAAGGCCGATGACTTCGTCTGCGGAGTGATCGTTGGCAAGCAGGACTTCCCTGAAGGTGGGCCGGCCTTCGGTCAGGGTTCCGGTCTTGTCGACAATCAGGGTGTCGATCGTGCGCAGGTGCTCGATGGCTTCGGCATCGCGGAAGAGGACGCCCGCCTGTGCTGCGCGGCCGGTGGCGACCATGATCGACATGGGTGTCGCCAGGCCCAGCGCGCACGGACAGGCGATGATCAGCACCGATACCGAGTTGAGGATGGCATAGGTCCAGGAAGGTTCCGGGCCAGACAGGCCCCAGACGAAGAAGGTCACGATGGCCGTGCCGATGACGCCCAGCACGAACCAGAACGAGACCTTGTCCGCCATCTTCTGCATCGGCGCACGCGAGCGCTGCGCCTGCGCGACGAGTTGCACGATCTGCGCGAGCATCGAATCCGAGCCGACCTTCTCGGCGCGGATGACGAGGCTGCCATTGACGTTCTGGGTGGCGCCGATGACCTTGTCGTCGACACCTTTCTCGACCGGGATCGCTTCGCCGGTGAGCATGGACTCATCGATGCTGCTGCGCCCTTCGAGAACGATTCCATCCACGGGCACCTTCTCGCCCGGGCGCACGCGCAGGCGATCGCCGGCCTTGATCTGGTCAAGGGGGACATCCTCATCGTGGCCGGAATCATCAATGCGCCGCGCGGTCTTTGGCGCCAGGTTGAGCAAGGCCTTGATCGCGGCGGAGGTCTTGCTGCGTGCCTTCAATTCAAGCAACTGGCCAAGCAGGGTCAGCGAGACGATGACGGCGGCGGCCTCGAAATAGACGCCGATGCGGCCATGCTCGGCGAACGAGGCGGGAAACAATCCGGGCGCGAGGGTCGCCACCAGGCTGTAGGAGAATGCCGCGATGACACCGGTTCCTATCAATGTCCACATGTTCGGACTGCGGTTGCGGAAGGATTGCCACCAGCGCTCGAAGAATGGCCAACCCGCCCACAGCACCACCGGCACGCTCAGCACCAGTTCGATCCAGGTGCGCGTGCCGGCCGGCAACCACGGCAGGTAGTGGCCGAACATCGCCAGCAGCAGCACTGCCAGTGACAACGGCAGCGTCCACCAGAAGCGTCGCGAGAAATCGCGAAGCTCCGGGTTTTCCTCATCGTCCAGGCTCGGCGTTTCCGGCTCCAGCGCCATGCCGCAGAGCGGGCAGATGCCGGGGCCGGCCTGGCGGATCTCCGGATGCATCGGGCAGGTGTAGATGGCACCGGCTGGGGCGGCCGGGGAATCACTGCTTTTCTGCGGATGCAGGTACTTGTCCGGGTCGGCGCGGAACTTCTCGAGGCAACGCGCCGAACAGAAGTAATGCATCGTGCCGGCATGCTGCAGATGATGGGCAGCCGTCGCCGGATCCACGCTCATGCCACACACCGGATCGATGTGCGCTGCAGCCGTGCCGGGATTCTTCGTCGCGCAACACGCTGCAGCGGATGCGTTTGCCGCAGGCGAAGGGTGGCCGTGCGTATCGTGGCTCATGGGAACTCCTTGAAGATTGCGCCGGGAAGCGGCGATCCTGACCCGGCCAGTGTGGACCCTGGAGCCGGGTCCAGAGTCAAGCCCCTTCAGGTGGCATCCGGTTTCCTTGCCCGGGATGACCAGTGGATGTGGACGATCCTCCAGATTCCGCCGATTTCCTCGAGGATCATGGTCTCGGTGGACAGCAGGCTGGCGGCACGGTCGTCCTTGCGATAGTGGATCTCGCTCTCGCTGCCGACCCAGACCAGCGCGCCGCTGCGCCTGGTCGTTCGCTGCACGAGCTGGACACGGGCATCCTTGAGGAACTCCATGTCGCTGGCCGCGTGATGCGCCAGGTATTCCTGCCGGCTGCGTTCGGCACCGCCGCTTTCGAGGATCAGGACCCCGGCATCCAGCAACAATTCGACGGTCTTCAGGTCACCCGCTTGCAGCGCCGCGCTGAAACGATCCACCACGGCCACGGCGCCCTGCACGTCCGCCGGCAACATTTGCGATGCCTCGGCGGCATGGGCGTCGTGCTCGTGTGCGTGCGCTGCCCGTGCTGTGCAGGCGCAGGCCGCTGCGACAAGCAAGGCGGCAAGTACGGGCGCGGCAATCGGTGTTCTCTCGTGCATGTCCGGCATTCCTGATTCGTGCGGGCCAAGGCAACACCGGCGGCGAGCCGGGTGTCTCCAGCGTGGTCAAAATCAACGTGCGCGTAATCGGCGGCCTTGCCAGGCGCGCGTGAGCAGACTACGCCAATGCGGCGCGAACTTGCGCCCCTTCATGATGCCGGTGCAAGCCCGCATCATGGCCGGGCGCGATGCTGCCGATGCTGCAAGCGGAATCGTCCTGGTCATGCGCGTTCATCTCGATATCAGGCAGCGCGGTCAACGGCCGCATCAGCAAGGCCGCGTAGCGGGTTTCAACGCACGACGCGTTTCGACGCGAGCCGGCCAGCCGGCATCGCGCAAGGGCATCCCGAATACCCGGCCATTCGCGCGGCCGTGCTGCACTGCATGATTGAACTCCTTGCCGCTGCAACATATGCTGGCCTGTCAGGGGATGTACTTGTATCAAAGGGGAATGAAATCATGATGGGAAACAACAATCGGCGATTGGCCGCTGCATTGCTGTGCGCTGGTTTTCTGGGGGTGCTGGCGGCGGGGGAGACGCAAGCCACGGATGTGCGGGGGTCCTCGCCGGCATTGGTCCCGGGTGCGGGCAACGGTGCCCTGCAAGCCGCACTGAACGAAGAGGAAGTTCGCATGCGTGCGGAACGCGCGAATTTCGGCCGCTTTTTCGCCAACGCGTATGCGCACTATCCGCGCATCCCGCGTGGCACCCTGGAAGCGATCGCCTATACGCAAAGCCGCTGGGACAATCTGAATCCGGATGCGCGGGGCGCGAATACGGGACACCAGGACATGCCTCGCGCATGGGGCCTGATGGGTCTCTACCACGGCGAGGGCTTTGCCGATCAGGTTGCCCTGGCAGCCGACTTGCTGCAGCGTCCCGCAGGCGAGGTGATGACGGATCCCGCCGTCAACGTGCTCGCCGCAGCGGCCTTGCTGGATCGCGAACTGCCGGCTTCGCCCGTGGATGAAATCGCGACGATCGCGGACGCCCTCGAGCGCTATGCGGGCTTTCCCGCCGAGCAGGGATCGGTGCTGTCCTACGCGCGCGCCAGCTTCGCGTTCGATGTCCTGCTGGCCCTTGATCGCGGCGTCAATGACCGCGGCATCGTGGTGCCCGAACGCGCGGTGAAGTGGGAGTTGGCGTTCGAGCCGGACATGCTGGTCAAACTGGATGCGCCCTTCCTGCGCCTCGATGTGCAAGGCGACACCATTGAGACTGCTGGATACCGCGTCGATCCAATCACCGAGCAACTGGAGCGGAATTCCGCACCGGCCGAGAACACGTCGTCAAACAACAGCGACGGCGGAATCGGCGTGTTGAGCACCGACTACGCACCGGCCATCTGGCTGGCTTCGCCCAACTATTCATCACGCGGCGGCAGCGCAGTGCGCGAGGCGGTCATCCACACGACCGAAGGCACCTATGCCGGCGCCATCTCGTGGTTGCGCAATCCTGCCAGCCAGGCCAGCGCCCACTACGTGGTGCGCAGTTCCGATGGCCAGATCACCCAGCTCGTCCGCGAAAGCGACAAGGCCTGGCATGCGCGCTCGCACAATCCCTATTCGCTGGGCATCGAGCACGAGGCGTTTGTGGGCAACAGCAGCTGGTACACGGCGGCGATGTACAACGCCTCCTCGGGCATCGTGCGCATGTTCTGCGCACGCTATGCGGGCATCACCTGTTCGAGTGCCTACAAGGGAGCGTCCAGCAGTGGCCACATGGTCCTGGACGACAGCGTCGACATCAAGGGACATCAGCACCTCAGCGACAACGACCACAATGATCCGGGCATCTACTGGAACTGGGCGCGCTACTACGACCTGATCAATCCGGGCAGCGCTGGCGGCACGGGAACAAAGATCCTCGATACCTTCGAATCAACGGTGGGTCACTTCGTCACCAGTCCCACGTATTCGGGCAGCACGGTCGGCGTGGCAACGACTTCCAGCGCGGTACGTGATTGCAGCATCCGCAAGCTTGGCAGCTGCTCGCTGCGCGTGGAGTTGATCGACAACACCGCCAGCAGCGCAGATTGGGCGGTGCGTCTGCTTTCGGGCAGCGGCACGCCCGGCAGCAACGTGCAGTTGGCGCGCAATGGCCGGGTCGGCTTCTGGGTCTTTGCCGCCGGCACCGGCATGCAGGTCGGCGTCGGCATCGATGACAGCGACGGCACCGAGCGCTCGGTTTCGCGTTCGCTGCCGGCCAACACATGGACCTACGTCGAATGGAGCCTGTCCGATGCCGCGCAATGGAGTGCATGGGCCGGCAGCAGCAACGGTGCCATCACTGCCGGCAACGTGACCCTGGATGCAATCTGGCTCTACCACGCGAATACCGCATACACCGTCAACACCTACATCGACGACGTGCAGATCCGCTACTGATGACGCCTCCATGCGACGCATCGCTGACGGTGCGTCGCATGGATTCTTCCCGGGAAGGGAATCCCGGGGCAGGAACCGACCGACAGGCTTTCGCGTGGCGGTCGTCATGGCATATCGTCCATGCAGGGGAGTCCCGATCGACCGTGTGCTTTGTTTGTGGCGAAACCCATGTCGAATCGGCATCCGCTGCGAAGCGTTCGTCGGCGATGGCATTTGCGTCGGCGGCAGTCCAGCCCTAGGCTGAGCAGGCATCGATTCACGTGCGCGAGAAAGTCAGGAAATCCATCGCCCTGCATCGGGCTGCCGGGTGTTCCAGCGATGCCCCGGAAACCTTCCAAGCAATGGCTGCGCGCGCCAGGAAAAGTTGAAATGTCGGGCTGCAAACAAGGCAATCGTCACAGGTGGAGAAACCCATGAAGCGCGTGACCGGAATTGGTGGCATCTTCTTCAAGGCGAAAGACCCGAAGGCGCTGAATGCCTGGTATCGCGATCACCTGGGCCTGGACGTCTCAGAGTGGGGCGGCACCGTTTTCGAGTGGGGCGGTGCGGACAGCGCCCCGGGCATGACCCTGTGGACTCCCTTTGCCGAGGACACCAGCAAGATGGAGCCTGGCACGGCATCGTTCATGGTCAATTTCCGCGTGCACGACCTGCAAGCCCTGCTTGCGGCGCTGCGCAGCGAAGGCTGCAACATCGTCGGTGAACCGGAATTCTCGGAGTACGGGAAATTCGCCTGGGTCATCGATCCCGAGGGCAACAAGATCGAGCTCTGGGAGCCGCCCGCCGGCCAGTGAGCGCGCCGGGCAATTGCCGCAACCGGGCGACTGCCGGCACTGCCGAAGTTGCCGCGACACGCCGACGCATCCTTGCCGTTGTGCCGCAGCGAGACGATACCGCGATTGAGCACAGCCGCATCGCCATCGGCCGGGTCGAAGCCATGTCGCGCCGCGTCGATGCACAGGGTGCCAAGACGCGCTATCTTTCCCCACGCGTCCACGGTCCAGGGGAATCAATACATGATCATTTCAACGGTTTTCTATGCCGCGGTGACACTCTCGGCATCGCGTTTCGGCCCGAACAACATGGTTCTGGTCGAAGCCGCCGGCGATGGCGCGCGGATCACCGCGTATGGCGACACCCAGGTGGTCAAGATTCTCGCCCAGGATTTCGAGGTCGAGGATTGCCTGGAAGTCATGCGCGATGGCATGCGTCCGGGCCGATGCCTGTTTTCCGAAGGCGAGGTGATCACGCTGAGCCAGGATCCCAATGGCATCCGCATGAGGTTCCAGGGCGTCGGCAAGGACAATTTTGTCGAGTTCGTCGCCCATCCCCGCGAGCGTGAACGCGGGGCCAAGGCGCTGGAAACACGCTGATGCGGCGTGCGTCGGCGGATTGATTCCGCTGGCAACACTGCCGCAACAGCCTGCCAAGGGCCCGCCAGCAGCCCCGGCCCGAGTGCCGGGGCGCGTTCCTGTCCGCGGCAGATGCGCCTTCTCAATCAAAGCCGTCGGCGAAGATCACGTCGCTGCATTCGAATATCTGCTGGGCATCCAGCACGACATGGAACTCGGTGCCAACCGGAATGGTGGCCAGATCCTGGTTGTAGATGTACCAATTGCCACCGGTATAGTAGACGCCGGTTTGATGCGCATTGAACGTGCTGCCGCCAATTCCCGTGGTTGTCTGGAAGCGTGCGCAGCGACGGCCATTCAACAAGGGGTGATCGAGCCTGGTGACGTTGCCGATGCTGTTGCCGGCGGTTGCCGTGTGCACGAATGCATTCGCGCTCGGCTCCTGCCAGTAGATGTGGAAGCCGCCACCCGCAGCCATCGCGGTGGCATCCAGGTGCGATACAAACCAGCTTCCCGGGCCGCCCAATGCGAAGTAGAAGACGCCGAACGGATGCAGGTCATCGTAGATGGTGCCGCCAGGATCGCGCGAGTCTCTGGTCGCCAGGACAATCCGGTTCGATTGGCCATCCAGACCAGCCGCGCTGAGCGAGGTCGCATCACCTGAAATGTTGGCGGCGGTGACCGCGTGCAGGTATTGTCCGTTTCCCGCTGCCGGCACGAACACATTGAAGCGGGCATCGTCCGGGAAAACAGCAAGATCCTCGTGGCGCAACATCCAGCGACTGGTCGCGGTTGAATAGATGGCACCGACGGGATGATTGTCGTAAAGGCCAGTGGCACCGTCCGGGTTCCAGTTCGAGGTCACCTGCAGGTAGCGCGAGCCGAGGCCGTTGCTTGCCGGATTGTCGATCACGCTGGAAGGATTTGGCGAAGCGTTGGCGACGCGATGCAGGAAGGTCGTATCGCCGAATTCGAGCGCGCCGATGTCCACGGCGTTGCTGCCGCCCTTGAAGCGACGCAGACCGGCCGCATCCACGCGCGCAATGGCGGCAGTGCTGAGCAGGTTGCCGAGTGCCACACTGTCGCCCGCATCGATTGCCGGCGAACCCGCATTGAGCCAGGGATTGCCCGGGCTGCCGCGCAGGCGGGGATCGCTGCTGATCGTGCCGCTGCCAGCCGTGGTGCCGCTGATGCTGCCGCCAAACAGCAGATTGTGGTCGTTGCTGATGCTGCCAGTGCCGCCTTCGATCAAGGCAATGCTGAGGATGTTTCCGGCCAGCAGGTTGTTGGCAATCCGCCCGTTGCCGCTGGCTGCCGCAGCGATGTACACATTGATGCCCGAATAGGCACCCGTGACGGTATTGTTGAAGGCCTGCAGGTTGAGCGCGCCAAAATAGGCATCGGCGGCAATGCCATAGGCGTCACCGCTCCGTGCAAACGGGGTGACGATGTTGTTCAGCACGTATCCGGTCAGGCTGCCGCCACCACTGCCTGTCAGGCTGCCCTGGCGCATGTAGATGCTGCCGTAGCGGTTGCCGCCACGGATCCAGTTGCCGAACACCCGCGTGACATGGGCGTGATCCCGGGTATTGACGAGGATGCCGTTCGACTCGCTGCCGCTCGCATTCACGCGGTTGTCGTGGATGCTTCCGTTCGCATTGCCGGTTCCATTGTCGAGTACCTGGATGGCTGCGCGGATGCTGCCGTCGAAGGTATTCCAGTAGAAGCCAAGGTCGTTCTCGGCAATCTCGTAGCTGAGGCTGGCATTGGACGGACTGTAGAGGCTGATTTCGGCAGCTCCGTCAATGGCTTCGAGTATGCGGATCCGGCGCAGGCGAACCGTGGCATTGCCGCTGTTGTGGGTGACGCTGACGAATCCGCGCTGCACGAGAATGCCTTCCACCGCGTAGGTTCCGGCACTGTTGATGCTGACCGTGATGACGCGGCCGGCAAGCAGTTGCGGCGCAAATCCGGAAGCCGCCCGCAAGGTCAGCGGGATGGCGAAGTTCGGCGACTCGTCGATGGGCGCATTGCTGGCAAGTTCCACCGTAGCGCCGGCGCTGGCACTGTTGATGCAGGCTTGCAGGGTCGTGTTGCACGGCGCGGCGCCTGGCCAGAGCAGGGCCTGAGCCAGCGCCGGAAGCATGAGCAAGGCACTTGCCAGGATCCACCGATGGAATGTCATGACTGCGCTCCCGATTCTGCAGAAGTACGCATGCTAGACCGGTCCGGGGATCACATGGTGAACCCGATCACGGCCGCCATGACAACCTCGTCACATTGCCGGTCTGCGCCGCTGGTCGCGACTGCCAGCCTGGCATCCCGACACGTTCATTCACTGGATTCGCGCTACAGTGCCGCTTCGTTCCGCCGCGGGGAATCCGCTTGAGCAACGACCCGATCCATCCTGCGCTGGCCAGGCTGCTGCTGGTGCTCGGCCTGCTGCTTGGCGCCGCCAGTGCCACCGCCGCTGCCGCCGATGCATCGATGCCGGCGCATCTGACCCTGCGCATCCCTTCAAAAGTGCTGGCCGAGACGCGGGTGGTCAATGTCTATGTTCCACCCGGCTACGACGGCAAGGCGCAGACGCGCTATCCGGTGCTGTACATGCTGGATGGCGGCGAGAATGAGGATTTCCCGCATCTCGTCGACACGCTCGATGGCCTGATCCGGGCCGGCGGCATTCCGCCCATGCTGCTGGTCGGCATCGAGAACACCGAGCGACGTCGTGACATGACCGGCCCGACCACGGTTGAAAGCGATCGCCAGATTGCCCCGCTGGTTGGTGGCTCGGCGACCTTCCGCCAATTCCTTGCCGAGGAACTGCTGCCGCAAATCCGCGCCATCTACAACGTCAATGACGAGGCGGCGATCATTGGCGAATCGCTGGCTGGCTTGTTTGTCATTGAAACCTTGTTCGTGCAAAACGATCTCTTTGACACCTATATCGCGATCGATCCAAGCCTGTGGTGGAACGCCGAGCAATGGTGGCGTGAAGCCGGCACCCGCCTGGGTGGTGCGGTCGCCATCCACGCGCGCCTGTTCCTGGCCTCGGCCGGCGACAGCGGCGGCGCAAGCGCCCATTTCGCCGATGCCCTGTGCCGCAGTCCGTTGGCCGACCTGCGCTGGACCTACACCCATCACGCGAAACTTCGCCACGCCAGCATCTATCGCAAGCTGGAGAAGGGCCTGCTGACCGAGGCATTTTCCGGGCAGGCGATGTCGGCGACGGCTTGCGACTAGCGGAGGCTCAGAAGGACGAGCCGGGCTGCTGCAGGAACGCCAGTTCTTCCGCAGTCGACTGCCGGCCAAGGATTGCGTTTCGATGCGGATAACGACCGAAACGGTCGATGATGGCCTTGTGGCGCACTTCGAAACCATGGCTGTCTGCCGATGCCCTGGACTTGAACAAGGGCTCGCCGATTTCGTGGATGCGCCTTGACTCGCTGTGCATCCACGGCATGTAGAGGAAATTCCGCTGCACCTGCGGCAAGGCCATGTCGGCACCGAGTGCCACGGCTTGCTGGGCCAGGGCGAGGGCCAGCGAATCGCTGGCGAACGCGGCCGGCGTGCCGCGATGGATGTTCCGCGGGAACTGGTCAAGGACGATGATCTCGGCCAGGCGTCCCGCCGGGTCGTCGCGCCAGGCAAACAACTCGCAGCAGGAGGCTTGCGCAAGGACATCGGCGAAGCGCTCGGCGATCTGTCGATCAAGCGCATCATCGGCTTGCCACCATTGCGCCGGAGTGAGCTTGTCGAACCAGAACTCCAGGATGGCGTTTTTCATCGTCTGTATTGGTGCGTCGAGTGCGTCGACTGGGCGTGACGGGAATGCCATTGTCGCCGACGCAAAGCGCCTGATCCATCGAGCACGATCGTTGCCCCGCACGTCGGCGATTTCGTCGACAATGCGCCCATGCTCGATATCGTCCTGCATCGCCCCGAGATCCCGCCGAACACCGGCAACGTGATTCGCCTGTGCGCGAACACCGGTGCGCGGCTGCACCTGATCGCTCCTCTGGGTTTTGCCCTCGATGATGCACGCCTGAAGCGGGCAGGCCTCGATTATCACGAGTACGCACGCCTCAGCGTGCACGAGGATCTGGCGGCGTTCATTGCCGCGGTCAATCCCGTGCGCCTCTTCGCCGTGTCCACGCGCGGCACCGTGCGTTACGACACGATCCGCTATGGCAGCGGCGACGCGGTGATGTTCGGTTCGGAGACGTGTGGCTTGCCGGGCGAGGTGCTTGATTCCATCCCGGCCACGCAGCGTATTCGCCTGCCGATGCGGCCTGACAATCGCAGCCTCAATCTCTCGAACGCCGTCGCCGTCATCGCCTACGAGGCGTGGCGGCAAAACGGATTCGAAGGCGCGGCATGAAACTTCCGTACGCCGTTTCATCCCCTGACCGCTCGCACTGAGCGCAGCGGTCGCAGACCGCGACGTCGAAGCGTACGCGCAACGGAACTCCGACAGAGGCCCGGGCGATGCCGGGCCCGCGCGGCTCAAGCCGTTTCGAGATCGACCTTGAAGTCGCAGCCGGTTTTTGCCTTCACCTCTTCGAGGCTGACGCCCGGATGCAGTTCGGTGAGGGTGAGGCCGCCGCCCTCGGCGACTTCGAACACGCACAGGTTGGTGATGATCTTGTCGACGCAACCCTTGCCGGTGAGCGGCAATTCGCATTGCTTGAGGATCTTCGGCGAACCGTCCTTGGCCGTGTGTTCCATCAGCACGACCACGCGCTTGACGCCGGCGACCAGATCCATCGCCCCGCCGGGGCCCTTGACCATCTTGCCGGGCACCATCCAGTTGGCCAGGTCGCCCTTTTCCGAGACCTCGAGCCCGCCAAGGATCGACAGGTCGATATGGCCGCCGCGGATCATGGCGAAGGAATCGGCGCTGGAGAAGAAACTGCTGCCCGGGATCGTGGTGATGGTCTGCTTGCCGGCATTGATGAGGTCGGCGTCGACCGTGGCTTCGGTCGGGAACGGGCCGATGCCGAGCAGGCCGTTTTCCGATTGCAGGGTGACGTTGACGCCTTGCGGAATGTAATTGGCAACCAGGGTCGGAATGCCGATGCCGAGGTTCACGCAAAAGCCATCGCGCAGTTCGCGGGCGGCGAGTTGCGCCATCAGCTCGCGCACGGGACTGGACTTGGCCGCCGGCGCGCCATCGGACAAGGTGCGGAATTCAATGCGCTTCTCGTATTTGCGGCCCTGGATGATGCGATCGATGTAGATGCCGGGGAGGTGGATCTGGTCAGGCTCCAGGGTGCCGGTCTCAACCAGCTCCTCGACCTCGGCAACCGTGACCTTGCCGCAGGTGGCAATCATCGGATTGAAGTTTCGCGCGGTCTTGCGAAAGACCAGGTTGCCGAACTTGTCGCCCTTCCACGCCTTGACGATGGCGACATCCGCCTTGATCGCCGCCTCGAGCACGTATTCGACACCGTCGAACACCTTGGTTTCCTTGCCGTCCGCCAACAGGGTGCCAAAGGCGGTACGCGTATAGAAACCCGGGATGCCGGCACCACCGGCGCGCAGGCGCTCGGCGAGGGTGCCCTGTGGCACCAGTTCCAGTTCCAGTTCGCCGGCCAGCACCTGGCGTTCAAATTCCTTGTTCTCGCCGACATACGAGGCGATCACCTTCTTCACCTGGTGCGTCTTCAGCAACGGGCCCATGCCGAAATCATCGACGCCGGCATTGTTGCCGACGATGGTCAGGCCCTTGGTGCCGGCATCGAGCAATCCCTGGATCAGGTTTTCCGGAATGCCGCACAATCCGAAACCTCCGGCAGCGATGGTCATGTTGTCAAACAGCAAACCTTCGAGCGCGGCAGCAGCAGATGCATGGACTTTCTTCATTGCGGATCCTTGAGGCAGAGGGTCGGCGACGGCGCAGCGAGGTGCGAACCGGTGCCGACATCAGAGGAGGACAGCCAGACTAGTACGAGGCCACGCGCGGTTCAATCCGGCCTTTAGGACAATGGCGCGGAACGCTACTCTGCGTTCAGCCTGCCGGGATGTCGATTCCTTCGCGGCGATGGCCGTATTCAGCGCCGCTGTCCCGGCGCGGGCAATCGATCCAGCTTCGGCAGTTCCAGCGGCACCTGGCGGCTGTCGCAAGCGCTCATGGAACAAAGCATGTCGCGCATCGGCGGATTGGCCTGCACCAGCACATGGAACAGCACATTCTGTTCGATGGAGCCATGCACGGCTTGCGCACCTGGCCCACGCGCATAGGCGGCGACATCCTCGCCGGCGTGCGTTTCGCTGCGCAGGGGAATGCCGGCTTCCTGCAGGTAATCGGGATGCTCGGTGTCGACCTCTTCCAGTTGCGGACGCGGCACGGCACCATCGACGTACTGCGCAGGCGCGTGCGGAAAGTGTTTCGGCCCCTCGGCTTGCGCATCCGTGGCGCCGTTGTTGCCGGGACCATTGGCGTAGCCGAGCGTCGTGTAACTGCGCCCGAGTGCATCCTTGCTCAACTCGGCCGCCGGAGAGCCATCGCGATTGCGACTGCGCACCTTGCCGAGTATGGGATTGCCGCGCACCGGACTGCCGGCCATGGTCAGGGTATGGCTGTGGTCGGCGGTGACCAGGATCAGGGTGTCTTCGGCACGCGTCGCGTTGACTGCACTGCGCACCGCGTCAGACAGGACGATGGTTTCATCGAGCGCACGGAATGCATTGCCGGCATGACTGGCGTGGTCGATACGACCGCTCTCGACGACGAGGAAGAACCCGCGCGGATTGTGGCTGAGCAGGGCAATCGCCTTGCTGGTCATTTCAGCCAGGGTCGGCTCGCCGGCGCCATCGCTGGCCCGGTCATGGTGATACTGCATGTGGCTGGGTTCGAACAAGCCGAGCACGCGGCCCGGCTTTTGCGCATCCAGTGCCTGGAATTGCGCGGCATTCCAGACAAAGCGCGAATCCGCGGCGCGCTGCCATTCGGCAATCAGGTTGCGTCCATCGAGGCGCGTGCCATGCAAGGCGGGATATTCGGGATCGGCCACGTCCTTCGGCAGGAAGCGGTTGCGGCCGCCGCCAAGGACGAAATCAATGGCGGAGGCAGATGGGGATTCCAGCAGTTGTCGCGCCGTGTCCACGCAGCCTTGCTGGCGCGCCGCGGCCGTCATGTCGGCATCGCTTTCCCAATAGCGTTCGACCGTATGCGCATAACTTGTCGCCGGCGTCGCATCGGTGATGCGCGTCGTCGTCACCACGCCGGTGGCAAGTCCGGCCGCGCTGGCCAGCTCGAGTGCGCTCATCGCCGCGTTGCCGGTCGCCGACGGGCAATCACCGCGATGCACGCGCTGGGTCATGTTGACCACGCCATAACGGGTCTTGATGCCGCTCATGATTGCGCTCATCGTGCCGGCGGAATCCGGCGTCTGCGCATCGACCTCGTAGGTGCGCACGAGTGCCGTGTACGGAAATTCCTCGAAGGCCAGGCGCTGCTCCTCGCCGCTTGCGCCCTGGCGCTGGCCTTCAAGGATGCGCGCCGCCGCGATCGTGCTCAGGCCCATGCCGTCACCGAGAAACAGGATCACGTTCTTCGCCGTACCGGCACGCTCGCCGCGCAGCGCTGCCGCCGTTTCGGCACCGGCACGGAACCACCATTCCGGCGTTTCCCCGCCAGGCCGCTGGATAGCCGCGAGCGGCACGACCTGGGCAGGGCTCGGTTCGGCGCGCGGCACCGGCGTGCTGCTGCAGCCAGCGAGGACTAGCGCAATCAGCGCAACGAGGCATCGACGATGGGACATGCGACACGGATCCTTCAGGCGTGGACTGCCGATTATCGCCAAAGCCGATGACTTTGCCATGACCATGTCGCCATGCGCCCGGCACACGCCCAGTGCCGCTCGCTGGCTCGCCTGCCCGGCACACCGCGGCAAGACAATGCTATTTGATTCAATAGTGGAGTTATAGCAACTTGCTCCAACGCAGTTCGGCGACGCCCTTTGGCGGCATGAAACTGTCGGCGCGGGCGTCTGCCCAGAACTGCTGGAACACAGCATGCTGCGGCAGGCCGCCAAGCAGTTCGCCGGGTTTGACGAAGGCATGCAGCGAGCCGAGCGAACGGATCTCCGAGCCCGAAACACGGCACAGGATGTGCTCGGGGCCAAGCTGGCCCGGATGATCGAGACCGGCCGCGGCAATCATCTCGCGCAGCGCGCGCAAGGTGTTGTCATGGAAGTTCTTCACGCGCTCGGCCTTGTCCGGCACATCCAGCGCACGCCAGCGACTCGGATCCTGGGTGGTGACGCCGGTCGGGCAACGATCGGTATGGCAGGTCTGCGACTGGATGCAGCCGAGCGCAAACATGAAACCGCGCGCGGCATTGCACCAGTCGGCACCCAGAGCCATGGTGCGCGCGATGTCGAATGCGGTGATGATCTTGCCGGCCGCGCCGATGCGGATGTCCTGGCGCAGGTTGAGGCCGACCAGGGTGTTGTGCACGAGCATCAGGCCTTCGCGCATCGGCACGCCAACGTGATCGATGAACTCCATGGGTGCCGCGCCAGTGCCGCCCTCGCCACCATCGACAACGATGAAGTCGGGGCGGATGCCGGTGGTCAGCATGGCTTTGGCGATGCCAAACCATTCCCACGGATGGCCGATCGCCAGCTTGAAACCGGTCGGCTTGCCCGCGGAGAGCTTGCGCAGTCGATCGACGAAATGCAGCAGGCCTTCCGGTGTCTCGAACTCGGCATGGCGTGACGGCGAGATGCAATCCTCGCCCTGCGCAACACCGCGTGTCTCGGCTATTTCGGCGGAAACCTTGGCCCCCGGCAGGATGCCGCCGTGCCCGGGCTTGGCACCCTGCGAAAGCTTGATCTCGATCATCTTCACCTGATCGAGCTGGGCACGCTCGGTGAATTTCGCCTCGCTGAAGACGCCGGCGCGCTCGCAGGCACCGAAATATCCGGTGCCGAGTTCCCAGACTATGTCGCCGCCATGCTCGCGGTGGTATTTCGACAGCGAGCCCTCGCCGGTGTCGTGATAGAAGTTGCCGAGCCGCGCACCCTTGTTGAGCGCAAGGATCGCGTTTGGCGACAGCGAGCCAAAGCTCATCGCCGAAATGTTGAAGACACTGGCCGAATACGGCTTCGTGCATTGCGCGCCACCGATCGGCACGCGGAAATCATGGTCGGCGATCACGCTTGGCAGGATCGAGTGGTTGATCCACTCGTAGTTGTCACCATAGAACGCGAGTTCGCTGCCGAATGGCCGCGTTTCCTGCTGCTGCTTGGCGCGCTGATAGACGATCGCGCGCTGGTCGCGCGAGAACGGTACCTCGTCGGTGTCCCCCTCGACGACATACTGGCGCAACATCGGACGGATCGCTTCCATCAGGTAGCGGCTGTGGCCGGAGACCGGGAAGTTGCGCCGCAAGGCATGCCTGGTCTGGATGAGATCCCGGATGCCAACCGCGCTCAGCAGGCCGGTCGCCAGGAAAATCCACGGCCATATTCCACCCGTTTTCAATAAAACCGCACTGAGCACAAAAAGCACAATGCATGCGGAGAACATCCAGTAGCGGCTGGGCAGCAGCGATTTCAAATCGGTTCTCCCGGTGCGGTGTCCAGGGCAAGGATAGCCGAAGGGCCGGCGACCGGGTGCCTGGCGATCAGCGCTGGCGTACGCTGAAGATCACCCGCCCTTCGAACGGCTGGCCATGGATGATGACCTGGCGGTCGCGCGCCTCCAGCGCCGCGCGCAGCCGCGGCCAGAGTGATTCCTTGCAGATGTAGACACTGTGCTCGCCATCGGCGCGGGCCAGCTCGGTGTCGAGGTCGGTGTCGTACTCGGGACCGAAGGCGTCGGCGGACAGCGGATCAATCGAGACCTTGTGCACCTGTGCGCCAAGATGCAGGTGGATGCCGTAGCGAGCCATGTCCTCGACGAAGACCACCTGCTTGACCGGCTGCTGCACGCGCGTGCGCAAGGCGTCGGCCCAGGCTCCGGCATCCTTGTGCGTTGGCCAGTGCGCTGCAATCGGGCGCAGGCCGAGGAGGATGACCAGCCAGGCACCGAGAAACAGCGGGCGCGGAAACAGGCGACCCTCCATGCGCATCTGCCGGGCAGCAATCAGGGCCAGTGGCGTGAACAGGGGCAACACGTACAGCGGCAGGCGTGATTGCGACACGCAGAACACCAGCAGCGGCAACAGCACCCAGAGGGCGAGCAGCAATCCATCTGCATCCTGCTGGCGGCTGTCGCGCTGTCGCCAGCCACGCATCGCCGCTGGCAATCCGCGCAGCCAGCGCCACAGCATCCAGGTCCACGGCAGGCTGCCGATGATCAAGGTCGGCGCATACACCTGCAACCAGCCGTACCATTCGCCGTGGCGGCCGAATTCATTGGAGGCAACGCGTTCGACGACTTCGCGATGGAGGAAGTATTCGAGCAAGCCCGGCGTATCGCGGATGACGACGAGATACCAGGGCAAGGCGGCTGCGACGAAGACCAGCAGGCCGCTCCAGTGGAACGGCGAATTCGCACGTCGCGACGGTGCCAGGATCGAGCCGGCCACGACCGCCAGCAGCGGCAGCAAGGCCGGCGGACCCTTGGTCAGGAAACCAAGGCCGAAGCCCAGCCACATCAGCATCACCCAGTAACGCGAGCGCGGCGCTTGGACATGACGCGATTCCAGCCACGCCGCCATCGCGCCGCTCAGGCAAGCCGCCAGCAGGAAGTCCGTCGTCAGCATTTGCGCGGCGCCAAACGGCAGGAACATCGTCGCGTAGATGATTGCCGCCTTGTTTTCGTCGCCCGGGGTCATGCGCCGCGCGATGAACCAGACCATCCAGGCACAGAAGAGGTACGCCAGTGCATTCGGAATCCGCGCCGCCCAGGGGTTGTAGCCGAATGTCGCCACGCTGGCGGCAACGGCCCAATAGGTCAGCGGCGGCTTGGTCCAATGACCGACATATTCGTTGCGCATAGGGTGCAGCCAATCACCGCTTTCCAGCATGTTCAGGGCGACATTCGTGTAGCGGCCCTCGTCCGGATCCCAGATTGCCCGCGTGCCGAGAAAGGCAAAGGCAAGCAGGACGATGATGATCGCGGTCTGCAGCAGGGAGGGCTTGAAACTGGAACGCATGAACGAGATCCGGGATGTGGACGAGGCCATGTGCAGGAAGGAACCAAAGCGTGACGCGGCAAGTTCAGCGGGGCGTCAAAGGCAGGCAGATGCGAACCGCAGCCGCCTGGCATTCCTCGACCACCCACGCCATGCACGACGCCAGCCTCCCGCCCAGTGTCGCACTTGCGCCGCAATCTGCGGAAGCAGTGCCGGGCCGCAACGCGGCGTTTTCCCGGCAAGTCGGCAGGATCGCCAAGACGGCCGTCTGCGCAATCGGGGGCAGCTTCATCTGCCGACTGCAGATCATTCACGCAGCAGCGGCCGCGCTCGCTGCCCCGGACCATTCCCCGGCCGAGCCGCGATTGGCGGGCAGCAAGCGCGACTGGGTTATAATCCACCGCGGCCTTGGTGCATCCTGTCCACACGGATCCGCTGGCCGTCACCCGTCTTGCCACACATGCGCCCGTAGCTCAGCTGGATAGAGTACTGCCCTCCGAAGGCAGTGGTCGGGGGTTCGAATCCCTCCGGGCGCGCCAGATCCCCTCGTAACCATTTCGTGACCACGCTCGTGAGCGTCGGTCAGGCAGGCATTGAGATGCGGATTCCCGATACAGGCAGAGGCGGGTGCACCCTCCCGGTGCGGGCGTCGGCTTCTGGCTGATCCGAGTCACCCAACCGGTCGCCGAGACTGGTCAACTGCGGTGGCTGTCGATTGGAAATCACACCCCGCGCCAGGAAGCATGTTTCCATTGTGGGCGACAGACTTCCACCCGGAGTGCTCCGCTCGAAGCGCCGGAAGGAGGCATCGCTACGGGCTCCAAATCAGCTGCAATCGGGCCTCGTCATCGAGTAGAGTGATCCGGCACAAGGAGTCGCTGAAATGCAGACATCCGAAGCGGGAGAATCCACGGGCGGGGCAAACCTGCCGTTCGAGCTGGTCTACGAAAGACTCCGCTCGATCGCGCGACGGGAGCGCCGACGCTTTTCGGCCGGACACACGCTCAATACGACGGCCCTGGTCCACGAGGTATATCTGGATGTGTGCGCCGATCGCGAGAACGAACTCGCGCCACGCGATTTTTTCGCCTACGCCGCACGCTCGATGCGGAACCTGCTGATCGACAATGCGCGACGCTGTCTGCGGGTCAAGCATGGTGGCGGGCAGCATCACACCGGCCTTGATTCGCCCGCGGTCGATGCCGTCAATCTGGATGCCTCCCAGGCACTCGAGCTGGATGCTGCCCTGGTCAAGTTCTCGAACGTCGATGCCCGCGCTGCCGAAGTGGTCGAGTTGCATTATTTTGCCGGCCTGGAGCTGTCGAAGATCGCCGAATTGCTTGGCGTTTCGGAACGCACCGTCAATCGTGACTGGCGCGTTGCGCGCGCCTGGTTGCAGCATGAGCTGCAGGACTGAAGGTTCTTCCGCCTGCCTGCCGCCCGCTCCGGCGTGCCCCGGGCGATCGGGCCAGGGTCCAACCGTGGAGGTGCCATGTTCCGCGAATCGGGACTCCCGCGACGACTGCGTGCAACACGAGCCGGACGCCGGGATTCAGTCGCTCGTGTCCGCATTGCACACCTCCTTGCCGTCATCGATGCCTGCGCGATATCCCGCCCGGTTTCGATTGTCGGGGTGAATGCGGAATGTCGCTCAGGACCGTTGTTTCACGTCTGGAATGGACATGGAAAATACCTATGACCGCTTGCGCGCCCTGTTCGAGGAATGCGCCGATTTGCCCGAGGCGGAGCGCGAGCAGTGGATGGAACAGAATGTCACCGATGCGGATCTGCGCCTCGAACTGGAGCTGATGCTCGCGGCGGATCGCAACGAGGCCGGTTTCTTCAGGCAGGACGTGGCCGGTCATATCGATCAGTTCGATGAGACCGCAGCGCTCGGCTTTTCGCCGGATGTGCTGATCGGCCGACGTTTTGGCGCGTTCCGCCTGCAGCGTCTGCTTGGCCAGGGCGGCCAGGGCACGGTCTTCCTGGCCGAGCGGGTCGAGGGAGATTTCACCCAGGTTGCCGCCGTCAAGCTGTTGCGTCGAGGCATCCATGATTCTGGCGAGCACCGCCGTTTCCGCCGCGAGCGCGAAATCCTTGCGCGATTCGAGGATGCCGGCGTGGCGCGGTTGATAGACGGCGGCGTCAGTGGGGACGGTGTGCCGTTCCTGGTCATGGAATACGTCGAAGGAATGACGATCGATCGCTGGTGCGAGTCGAGGGCTCTTGATCAGCGCGGCTGTGTCGCAATGATTGCGCGCTTGTGCGAAATCGTGTCGGCCGCTCATCGCGCGTTGATCGTCCATCGTGACCTGAAGCCCTCGAACGTCATGGTTACCTCCGCAGGAGCGATCAAGGTGCTGGACTTCGGCATCGCCCGCCTGCTCGATGAGGACGAGTCGCCATCGCAGACGGCCGGGCCGCTGATGACTCCGGGCTATGGCGCACCCGAGCAGGCGACCGGAGGGGTGATCACGCTGGCCACCGACGTGCATGCGCTTGGCATGTTGCTGCGTGTCCTGATTACTCGCCGGCCACCGCCTGCATCGGCCGAGGATGATTCGAGATGGTCGTTGGATCTGCCGGCGGAGTTGCGCTGGATCATCGCCAAGGCCTGCGCCGCGGAATCGGAGCGTCGCTATCGCGATGCTGCAGAGATGGCGGATGACCTCCATCGCTTTCTCGGCGCACGACCGGTGCTCGCCCACCCACCTTCACGCTGGTATTCGACCCGCAAGTTCATGCGCCGCCGCCGAGGTGGCGTCCTGACCACCTTTGTCGTGGTTCTCGGCATCCTCGCCAGCGCCAGCCTTGCGCTATGGCAGGCCAAGGTCGCGCGCGAGCAGGCCCAGCGGGCCGAGGCAGCACGCGACTTCCTGCTCGGTCTGTTCGAGGCGGCCAAGGAGGATTTGCCGCGCGACGAGCGGCCCACGCCGGACGTGCTTGTGCGTGTCGCGGCGGCAAAGCTCGATGACGATGCTCGTCTGGGTCCTTCGTTGCGCGCGGAGCTTCTCGGCACCTTGAGCGCAATCAGCTACAGCAGCAGCGATTATGCCCAGGCGGTCGATCTCGCCGAGAAAGGCTCGGCGGTTCTCTCGGCTTCCGGAGACGGGGAGTCGCGGGAAGCACTCGCGCTTGACACGAAACGTGCGAGCGCCCTGATCAGCCTCGGCAGGGCCAAGGAAGGCGACCGACTTCTCGGGGAGCGAATTGCCGCGATGCGAAGTGTTGCCGACGAGGTTGCCGTCGACGGTCTCGATACGTATGCCGAGGCGCGTCTGCAAATGGGCCACTCCGACGAGGCACGTGAACTGGCCAAGGCGTCAGCGGAAACGGCAGAAATCGCATATGGCAGAGGATCGGAGAAGAGTCTGATCGCCAGGGCCAGCTATGGGGATTTTCTCGCCACTGCCGGTTACAACCAGGAAGCCGCTGAAGTTCTCGAACCGATACTGGCCCAATGGCGGGCCAGCACCAGCCCTCCGGGGCACCCATTCGCCAATTCGACCCAGAACCTAGCCGCTGCGAAATATCAGCTCGGTGACATCAGCGGTGCCGAGCGCCTGGTGCGCGAGGCGCTCGCGCTATGGCGGCGTATCCACGATGCGCCGCATGAGCGAATTGCCGACGCGTTGTACAGCCTGGGCACCACTTTGGCCGTGGCGGAAAAATATGACGAGGCTGAGCAGGTCCTGCAGGAAGCAGCCTCGATGTACGTGCTCCTGTTTGGCCCCATGCACCCGCAAATCGCGGGGATGGCAGACGGCCTCGGTTCGCTGGAACTGGACCGTCAGCAACCCGCCAAGGCGGTGGAATACTATCTGCAAGCCACCTCGATCTGCACCGAAGCCAGGCTCGAGTCGAACGCGGACTGTGCCCGCTACTGGCAGAACCTGAGTGCCGCGTATTTGCGCATGGACAAACTCGGGGAGGCGGAGGCTGCGAACATGCACGGCCTGGAGCTTCGGCGCAAATTGCTCGGGGAGAAACATCCTGCCTATGCCGGCAGTCTTGCCGGTCGCGCTTCGGTGCTCATCGAGCTGGGCAAGTTCGGGGCGGCCCTGGAGAGCATCGATCAGGCGCTGGCGATTTCTTCCGCCTCCGGCCAAAGCGAGAGCCGGTCCGGAGCGGTCATGCGCAGGACTCGCGCCGCGGTCCTGGGACGTCTCCATCGCAGTGAGGAGGCGCTCGCCGTGCTCGACGAAGCCGATGCGCTGATCTCTCGCATTCAACCCGACAATACCGAGCTGCCGTTTTCGTTCCAGGTGGTGCGCGCCGAAGTGCTCAGCGATGCCGGGCGGGACACCGATGCCCGCAACGCTGCCCGCCTCGCGCTCAGGATGGCACCGAAGCACAACGATATCAGCGCGCAACGCTGGCAACGAATCCAGGCACTTTCACGCTAGGTCACATCCCCTGTTCTGCCTTGGTCCCGGGGCAACACAGTACGGCGCTGCCCGGGGGCCTGCTTCATCGATTCTGGCGTTCTGAGCGGCGACAAGGATTCTGGATGAACCAATTCAAGGGCGCCGCTGGCTTCGCCGTGCAAACCGGTCTTCGAGAGACTGCGGATGCCGGCCTGGATTGCGCGGCCGGAGCGTCCCGGAACTCGCCGATCCCGCTCAGGCAGGAATGAACCCCGGGACCCGCCCTGGAAGGGGCGGGCCGTCTTGCTCGGAGCCCAGGTGAGGGCAGCCAGCCGCAATGGAGCTCACGATTTCGAAGGTGCCTGGCAACCGCGGGAACGGCATTTCCGCCCGGCTGCCAGTCGACCCGGGGAGTGCGGCTCAATCGGGATCGAATCCACTGCTGAAGATCAGATCGGATGCGGAGGGCATTTCGTAGGCGCCTGCGTCCTGCGCCCCGAAAGTGTTGGCGGACTCCGGCACGTCCGCAACGCGCGCGGCGCCATCCCGGGTCACGGCACTGACCAGTGCCGGTGCGAAGTCGATTGCCGGGGATGTCGGCAGGAGCCTGAGGTTCCCGTTGGCCACGTCGGCGAACTGCGGATCGGCAGCCAGAGAAAGGAACTGATCGGCTGGAGCGAGGCCTGCGAGGCTATTGGCGACATTGAAGCGACCACAACCTGCGATACCCGCAATCGTCGTCGAAACCATCGTCTTGCCTGGTTGCAGGAAGGCATTGCCTTCCATGAATGAAACGGTGGAGGCCGCTGGTCCGCAGGACATTGACTCGTTTGTGAAGGAGGGCGCACCAAACGTGTTCCCGGCAATCGAGGAGTTGGTGACTTCGGTGCGCCCGCTGCTTGAATTGACGAAGAACCCTTGCGCCTGGTTGTTGTCGATCACGGCACCGTTGAAGGTGACCTTTGATCGGCTGAAGAAAAGCGATGTATTTGCCATTTTCAGTCGGACTACGCTGTCGCCGTAGTTCTGGGTCAGGCGCGTCCCGATGAGAACGGCATCCGAAAAGCCGTCATCGTCAGTTGACACGCGCAACGCACCTCCCTCCCGTGCGTTGCCACCCACCGACTCCGCCCGATTGCTCTCGATCCGGTTGCAGGCTTCAGGCTGCGTGCAATTGAAAGCCTTGCTGAAGGTGGCCGTATCACCGTTCGGCGTTGCCGCAGTGAAGTAGCGGCTGGCCACGAAAGTACTATGGTCTTCCACTCCATCGTCGTAGAGCGCGACGCCACCACCGCCCTCCCGTGCAATGTTGTTTCGAATGATCATGTCCCAGGCATGGACTCGGGCACCCTGCTCGATATCGATGCCGCCGCCAAAGGTGTTTGCCGTATTGTTGCTGAGGATCTGGGGACTATCGGGATTGACGTTGTAGAGATGCATCACGGTCTGGCTGCCGTTGGCAAAGATTCCACCGCCCGCACCGTTCGCATTGTTGCCATCGAAAACGACGCCCTGCCCTCCGACATTCACGAGGCAATCGTCGGCGATCAGGCCGCCGCCGTAGCCAATATAGTTGGGCATTGCGACGGCTTCGCCCGCGGTGTTCTGGAAGATGAAGTTGTTGACTCCCTTGATGTCGAGGGTGGCGCCGCGACAGAAGATGCCGCCGGCACCATGAATGCCGGTGTTCTGCAGGACGACATTCCTCGAAGCCATGCGCACGTACACGCCACTCTGTGAAGCCGTGCCATTGCGGATGCTGATCGCACCTCCGATGCCGGCCCGGTTGTTGAAGAAGCGATTCTCTTCAAGATAGACGAGGGCGTGCGGTCCCTGGGTGATGTCGATGGCGCCGCCATAGCTGGAGGAGTCCGTGAGCTCGTCGCCATTCTGGAAATCGAGCAGGTAGATGCCGATGACGGCAGTTGCGCCCCGGATGTTGAGGATGCTGCGGGCGGACCCGCCCGCACCGTTGAGCACGGTCTTCGTGGGGTCACGCGTGGTCTGCTGGCAATTTGCATAGCCGCCAATGAGGCGCACGTTCTTGCCGTCAATATCGAGTTGCTGCGCGTTGTACGCTTGATTTCGCGCAATCAGGATGTTGGTGATGCCATTGGCAGGCAGCGCGCCGTTGATCGCGGCCTGGATCGAGTTGTAGTTGCAACCTGCGCCACCTCCGACGCGAACGTCGATATCGGCGCGCGCCGCGCCTGGGAAAAGCAATGCCGCCAACAGAAAAACAAGACATGTAACCCGCATGATCGCCTCCGAAAGTGTCCGTGCAATCCCAAGGACGCCTTTGGGCGCGATGGACCGACATGGAAAGTCGTTTCAGGAGGTGTTTCGCAGCGACCAGACCGTCGCCATGACACCAGCGCAACAGCTATCAGCACCATCGCCGGTGCCTGTGCGCCTGCGGTTCAGTCTTCAGGCATGGGCGCGGAAGTGTCGAAGCCATCTGCAAACAGCCGGTCGCCAACCTGGGTCTCGAACGCACCCGCATCGTAGGGGCCGCCGATGTCGGGAATTTCCGGGAGATCCACGCCACGCGGGTTGTCGCGGACATCGACATTGAACGATGTCGAATTGCTGCATGCGTCCAAGGCTTGGCTATCCGGGCGCAATCGATAGGCGCCGTGGGCAGCATCGATGAATCCGGGGTCGAACACGCGAACGTCCCCACCTGGATGGAAGTTCTCGTGCGAGACGACACAATCCGTGGATATCGTGCTGGCTCCGGCTATCGCTGCGGCAACCCGTGCCGGTTGGTGGATGATTGAATCGAGGACGTTCAGCGTTGCATCCGCAATGCCGAGCAGCGGGCCACTGCCAGGTTCGCCGGTCAGGGTAATTCCCTGCAGATCCAGGGTCGCTGCGCTGCTTGCCAGCAATGTGCCTCCATCGCCAATGTTGCCACTCACCAGCACGGAATCCAGCGTGAGCGTGGCGTTGTTGCCTGCGGCCATTCCCGCACTTCCCTGCTCAGATCCATTGCCGCGAAGCTCGCCAACAAGAAAGGTGACGTGTCCTCCGAGGCCCGCGAACAGACCGCCGCCTTGGCCGGAGTGGCCATTCAGGCCCGCACGATTCCCGCTGACTGACGCACAGGGTGCATCTGGCAGGCAATAGTTGACCGGATCTCCACCGCTGTCCCCTCGAATCAGGATGGTGCCGCCGTCGCCGGCATAGCCGCCGCCGCCACGACCTGATTCCAGTGTGCCAGCCCGGTTGCCGTCGAGTTGCAGACCGTAGGCGAACAGGTAGCTGCCCGGACCGCTCACAAATATCCCGCCGCCATCGCGGCCGGCTTCATTGCTGGAGATCCGGTAGCTGCCTACCGCGCTATACCGGAATACGTAGTGCATCAGCCCACTGCCAATGTAGATGCCACCGCCATCCTTTTCAGCCGTATTGGAGTGGATTCCATACGTCCCGGGTGGCGCTACGCCTGGGTCAAATGCGAAGTAGCCCTCACCATCTGGCCCGAAATAGATGCCGCCACCTGAAATCGCGTGGTTCCCCGCAATGCGCGCACTACCGGCATTGAGTCTCGCGTATGCGCCGATGTACACGGCTCCACCAAGACTCGCAGTGTTGCCCTCCGCGCGGAACGGTTCGCCAGTGGCCGCGTCGCGGCCGAGACTCAGATCGAGTATTCCGGTCAAGCTGTTGCCTCGAGCGTGGATTGCGCCACCGGAGATCGCGCTGTTGTCGTGCAGGTAGACGCCGAGCAGGTCAAGCTGTGCGTTGCCGACGATGCGAAGGGCACCGCCATCACCGGTCGTTGCGTGGCCACCTCGCAACTCGAGACCCATGATCTGAACAAGTTGACGGGTGTTGCCAGGACTGCGGATCTCAAGAACTGGATTGTTGCCATTGCCGGCACCATCGAGAACAGTCATTGGAAGGTCTCGGGTGGTGGAACTGCAGTCAGCGTAACCACCGCGAAGCAAAAGCCTCTGACTGTCGATGACCAGCGCCTGGGCAACATAGCTGAGGTTGCGCGCGATCACTATGCTATCCAGCGTTTCGCCACCATTGGCAGCAGCGGCGTCGATTGCCGACTGGATATCTGTATGCGTACAGGCTGGGTCGCCGCCCACGCGGAATACGGCAGCCTCGGCGCTGGGAGCGAGCAAGCCGAAAAGCCACAGCGTCATCGCAAGGCCGGGACGAGTAACGATAGTCTTCAGCATCTCCATCTCCATCTCAAGTCGATCGTCGAAGCAGCCGCTGCGGCCGGCGCAATACGTTGCGGCAAGCTCACGTGCTACTCGAATCCATTGGCAAAGATGCTGTCGCTCAATTGCCTCTCGAAAGCACCGAGATCTGCGACACCGAGCCCGTTCGGACGATCCGGCAGATCGACCTGTCGTGGATAGCCATCTGCGTCCCATTGCATTCCGGAATGTGCAGTAGCGGCATCCACAGCCGGTGAGCTCGCAGCCAGATGGAAGTCACCGCCACCGGCCGCCAGGAAGACAGGGTCGCCAACGAGAATGTGCGCCTGAAGCGCGAGATCACCGGCATCCGCGACCAGGACTTCATCGGCAATCACGCTGGTCGGGACAAGCCCACCGATCAGATCGCGGCCCGGCTCCCAGAAAATGCTGCGCCGTATTGCAATGCTTCCATTTGTCTGCAGGACCGAACGAGCATCCGGACTTGTGCCGGTACCGGTTATCGTCGAGGACAGGACCTCCAACGCAGAGCCATAGATCAGCTGAACCAGTACCGGCGTTTCAGGATGGTAGGCGACCAGGCTGTTGCGAACGATCAACAGGCTGGAGGCGTTGCACTCGATACTGAGGCAGGTATCCGAAAAGACGCTCGATCCACGGTTGTCGAGCAGGCGTGCGCCAGCGAGGACAACGCGCGTGGGTGTGACAACTGCTGCCGAGTGCGAAAGCATGACCGCAGCACCCGGTACGTCATTTCCGGAAGCGCTGCGCGCGATATTGTTGGCAATCACGCAGAAGTAGTCGAGGTAGCCGTCTCCCGAACACTGCAATGCGTCTGCAGGACGGTCCGGATCGTTGCGATCCAGCACCTCGAACTGCCCGCCATCAATGGCCAGAATTGCGCCGCCGCCTGCATTGGCGTGGTTGCCCCGAATCACCGGGTTCCACAGGCGAACGCGCGCGGTCTCGCCGAGTACAGCGATACCGCCGCCTTGCGAGGCCGAATTGAGACTGATCCAGATCGGAAAATACTCGTCGACGGAATAGCCCTGGACATCGCTCCAGGCCGCTGCCGCGACACCGCCGCCATCGCCCAGTTCCGCGATGTTGGATTCCACGACTTCGTGGATGGATCCGACTGATGCGTCGAGCATGCGGCCGCGCCGAAGGACAAGGTGGGCCACGTTGGCGGAGCCTTCTCCAGCCAGGAAGATGCCACCACCATCGTGCACCGACGTATTGCCGTGAATCGATGTCTGCATGCCATCGACGAACACGCTTCCACCAAAGATCGCCAATCCACCACCACTCCCTGTGGCAAGGTTGTTCGAGATCTCGACTCGGTCACCGAGTCGCATGCTGGCCTCGGCAGCCCCGTAGAACGCGATGCCGGCGCCATAGGAGGCCTCGCTCTGCGAGATCTTCAGGTGACTGAGGGCAAGATCGACGTGACCATCGACACGCAGACCGCCTCCCGCTCCAAAGATGGCATCGCCGCCGACGATGTCGAATCCGGAGATCTCCACATGCATCAACTGGGAACTGGCCGTGTTTCGCACGATGAGCGCGGAGGTCATCGAGCCGCCACCGGCGTTGAGGACAGTTGGCTCGAACAACGGCTCGTCCGGATTGCAGTTGACGTGGGCACCCGAGAGGATCACATCCTGATTCTCGATGACGATGCCCTGGGCCTGAATCCCATCCCGACGGATCACGAATATCGTATCGGTTCCGGGATTGGTTTCCGCCGCATTCAATGCAGCCTGGATGCTGGTGTGCGTGGTGCCGCCGCCGGGTGCGCCAACACAGTAGGTCGCGGCATTGGCCGTGTTGGCGAAAAGGAGACAGAGCCCGATCAGGGTGACAGGACGATTCACGATGGATGCCATGGGAGTGGGGTTATTCACATGGACGCCCAAAGGTGGCTCCGAGCGACACGATGTCTGTCACAGGGCAAACAGGACAGGATTGGGGATAGCTGCCATATGGGCGGGTCGGCATGAAACAGCCTTGCTTTCGTGACTGGAGCGGGGAGCGTCGAGGCGGCCTGCGCGACTCGCATCCGCAACCGCCATGAGGCGAGGGTGATCTGGCGCGGCGCGTACTCTTGGGCGATATTGCTGCATGCTGGACCGTGCAGGCACCCGGGATTCCGCGTTTTCCACTTGATTCACGACTACTGCAACGAAATCGACACGAGTGTCGGCTTGTGCGAGAACATCACTATCCTGATGGGAACTTTGCAGAACGAAGAGATTGCCGAGGGCGACCCACCATCCACCGCTCGCCGAAATCCAGCACGACGCAGCTTCTCCGGCGCGTGCTGCGGAGGCGAGCGGGGGATTCCTGTTTGGCCAAAGCGTCGCAAGCGAACAAGCAACCGCGTTGAATCTACCGCACCCAAGAAGCCGCAGAGAATGCACAGATGTTGACCCAATTGCACATCAGGAATTTCAAGGCCTGGAAAGACACCGGACCCATCCGGTTGGCGCCGCTGACGGTGATCTTCGGTGCCAACAGTGCCGGCAAGAGCAGCCTCGGTCACCTGCTGCTGGGCCTCAAGCAGACTTCGTTGCTGACGGATCGCCATCGCGCCCTGCACCTTGGCGATTCCAACTCGCTGATCGACCTCGGCACCTTTGCCGATTGCCTGCATGGCCACGACCTCAAGGCCAAGCTTGAGTTCACGCTGGCCTGGCGATTGCCGCAAACAGTTGAGTTTCGCGACCCTTTGCAGTCCGGCCATCGCTTTACGGGAAATAGGATGCAGCTGGCTTCGGTGTTGCGTGCCGATGCGCGCGGACTGCCGGAACTGCAACGCTTCGATTACCAATTGATGGACGAAGGCGGCACTCGGCAACTCTATGTAGAACACGGCCTGCGTGACAGCGGCAAGGCCTATCTGGACGTCGATCCCATGAAGCTGGTGACGAAGCAAGGTCGCAAGTGGCCGATCGAACCGCCGGAAAAGTTCTACCGCTTCTCCGATGTCACCCTGGCCCGTTACCAGAACGCCGACTCGTTGAGCCAGTTTCCGCTTGCGACCGAGCGCCTGCTCGCCGGCTTGACATACCTGGGGCCTTTGCGCGAACCGCCACGGCGGACGTATTCATGGGCGGGCGACATCGTTCCCGATGTCGGCGCACGTGGCGAGTTCGCCATATCGGCACTGCTGGCGGCGACGCAACAAGGGCGCGAACTGAATCGCGGATATCGCAAGAAGAAGGATCGCTTTGATCGCTTCATCGCCACATGGCTTCGCGATCTGGGTGTGATCGAGAGCTTTTCTGTGCAGGCGGTTGGCAAGGGCCGCAAGGAATACGAAGTGCTGGTGCGGGCGCGCAAGGGTGCTCCCGAGGTGAAACTGACGGATGTCGGCTTTGGCGTTTCGCAGATGCTGCCGGCGCTGGTACAGGCATTCTATGCACCAGCGGATTCCATCGTCTGGATGGAGCAGCCCGAGATCCACCTCCACCCCCTGGTGCAGGCCGAACTCGCGGACGCTTTCATCAGTGCGGTGCAGGCACATGAAGATGGCAGGCCGCGCAATGTCCAGTTGATCGTGGAAAGCCATTCCGAGCACTTCCTGATGCGCCTGCAGCGGCGCATTGCCGAGGAACTCATTTCGCCTAACGACGTCGCGGTGTACTTCGCCCGGCAGGCGGGAAGTTCGCTCGACCTCGAAGCGCTGCGCATGGACAGGTATGGCGAAATCGAGAACTGGCCGGACAATTTCTTCGGCGACGAGATGACCGAAATCGCCGGGCGCACGCAGGCCGCGATGAAGCGCCGCATCAGGGATCGAGGCACGACGAATGGCTGACGTGGTCGTGGATACCAATGTGCTGCTGGTCGCCGAAGGCAGGCATGAGGCCGCGTCGGAGGAATGTGTCCTGTCGTGCGTGGATCGGCTGCAGACGATCATGGCGTCGGCCACGGTCGTCGTTGACGACGGCTACCGGGTATTGGGCGAGTACCAGCACAAGCTCGACCCGAAGCGAGGCAAAGGGGTTGGTACCGCGTTCCTGAAATGGCTGCAGCAGAATAAGGCAAATCCAAGCCGGGTGGCTCATGTCACATTGACGGAAGTGGCAGTGAATCAATTCGCGGAGTTCCCGGTTGCGGCGCTGGAGGCGGACTTCGATCCGTCCGATCGCAAGTTCCCGGCGATATCGAATGCGCACGCGCACAAGCCGCCGATCCTGCAAGCCGTGGATTGCAAGTGGCTGCGTTGGTGGCCTGACCTGGCTGCAGCGGGTATCCGGGTCGAATTCCTTTGCCCGGACGATGCCCGCCGATTCTTTGCCGGCAAGTTCCCGGACGAAGCGCTTCCCGAACTGCCATGAACGAAGATTTCTTCCGCTTCCCGCATACCCCCCACATCATCTGGCTTGGCGCAGGCACACCCCGCGACGACAAGGTGCTTTCACCTGAGGAGGCGAGCGCCCTGCTGGAGGGTCAGGTGGTCGTCGAGGAAAAACTCGATGGCGCCAATCTCGGTTTCTCGGTGGGGCCGAACGGCCTGTTGCGTGCACAGAACCGCGGACAGTATCTGCTCACACCGCATGAGGGGCAGTTCCAGCGCCTGCCCGACTGGATGTCGGTGCACGGGGTCGCCCTGGCCGAGGCGCTGGGCGAACACCTGATCGCCTTTGGCGAATGGTGTGCCGCGCGCCATTCGCTCGATTACCCCGCGCTGCCGGACTGGTGGCTGCTTTTTGACGTCTACGACCGGCGCAAGCAAAAGTTCTGGAGCACGCCACGGCGCAACGCACTGGCGCAGCAGCTGCGCCTGGCCGCGGTGCCACGCCTGGCCGAGGGCCGCCATACCCTGGCCATGCTGAAGGAGGGCGTGGAACTCTGGAACAGCCGTTATCGCGACGGCATGCTGGAGGGCGTCATCGTGCGCCGCGAGGATGAGAATTGGCTGCTTGCGCGGGGCAAGCTGGTTCGAGCCAACTTCACGCAAGCCATCGACAGCCACTGGCGCAGCCGCAGGCTGGAATGGAACCGCGTGCATTGGGCGGGAAACCAGGCGCCTGATTGATTGGCCTGTGCAGGGCAACGCTGCCCTGGCCGCAATGACCGATCCAGCCTTCCTTGAAGGCAATCCGCACACTGGATTGCGCCGACCTGCACGTGCATGCGTGCATTGCAGCGATGTGGCCGCCGCCTGGCGTGGTGATGCGTGATTCGATCGAGGAATGGCTGTGACGAAAAAGGCCGGCGATTGCCGGCCTTTCCCTTGCTGCAAGGATGCGGCGACGATGTCGCCGGCCTTGCCTACTTCAAGCCGCGGAACTCGAGCAGCGGTTCCACGCTGGGATCCTTGCCGCGGAACTCCCGGTACATTTTTGCCAGTTCTTCCGAATTGCCGCGCGAGAGCACCTGGTCGCGGAAGGTCTGGCCGTTTTCGCGGCTCATGCCGCCGTGTTCCTTGAACCACTGGAAGGCGTCGTGATCGAGCACTTCGGCCCACAGGTAGGCGTAGTAGCCGGCTGAATAACCGCCACCCCAGATGTGCGCGAAGTACGGGGTCTTGTAGCGCGGCGGCACTTCGGCGACGTTGATCTTGTAGCGATTGAGCGCATCCAGCTCGAACTTGTCGACATCCTGCAAGGGCGCGTCTGCCGGCAACTGGTGCCAGGCCTGGTCGAGCAGTGCCGCGGCGAGGTATTCGACGGTGGCGTAACCCTGGTTGAAGGCGCGTGCCTTGACGATCTTGTCGACCAGCGCCTGCGGCATCGGCTCGCCGGTTTCGTGGTGCTTGGCGTAGTGCGCGAACACGCTCGGCTCAAGCGCCCAGTTCTCGTTGAACTGCGAGGGGAATTCGACGAAATCGCGCGAAGTGTTGGTGCCGGCGATGCTCGGGTACTTCACGTTGGAGAACATGCCGTGCAGGGCGTGACCGAACTCGTGGAACATCGTGGTCACGTCATCGAAGCTGAGCAGGGCGGGCTGGCCTTCGGCCGGCTTGGTGAAGTTGCAGACATTGAAGACAACCGGCTTGGTGCCGGTGAGGCCGTTCTGTTCGACGAACACATCCATCCAGGCACCGCCGCTCTTGCTCGGGCGCTTGTAGAAATCGGCGTAGAACAGGGCGAGCTGCTGGCCGTCGGCATCGAACACGTCGAACACGCGCACGTCGGGCTGGTAGACCGGCAGGTCATGGCGCTCCTTGAAGGTCAGGCCGTAGAGCTGGTTGGCGGCGAAAAACACGCCGTCGTTGAGCACGCGGTCGAGTTCGAAGTAGGGCTTGATTGCGGCTTCGTCGAGATCGAACTCGGCCTTGCGCACCTGGTCGGCATAGAGATCCCAGTCGGCCGCAGTGAGCTTGAAGCCGCCCTTCTGCGCATCGATCACCTTCTGGATCTTGCCGGCTTCGCTGCGCGCGCGTGCGGTGGCGGCCGGAACCATGTCGGTCATCAGCTTGACCGCATTCTCCGGCTTCTCGGCCATCTGGTCGGCCAGGCTGTAGGCGGAAAAGTTGGCGTAGCCGAGCAGCTTGGCGCGCTCGGCGCGCAACTGCGCAAGACGCGAGATGAGCGTGCGCGTGTCGTTGGCGTCGCCATGGCTGGCACGGGTTTCCGAAGCGGCAAGCACCTTCAGGCGCAGGTCACGGTTGGTCAATGATCCAAGCACCGGCTGCTGCGTGGTGTTCTGCAGGGTCAGCAGATACTTGCCATCGGCGAGCTTGGCGTCCTTCGCCGCATCTGCCGCCGCGGCAATGCCACCTTCGCCAAGGCCATCGAGCAGGGCCTTGTCATCGACCTCGACGGCACCGGCATTGGTGGCGGCAAGCAGCTTGTTCTGGAACTCGGTGGAGAGCGTCGACTCCTCCTTGTTGAGTGCGCGCAGCTTGGCTTGATCCTCGTCGCCCAGCTGGGCACCGGCACGCACGAAATCGGTGTAGGTCTTCTCCACCACGCGCATCTGCAAGGCATCGAAGCCGCTGCTTTCGCGGGCGTCGTAGATCGCCTTGACGCGCTTGAACAGGTTGGCGTTGAGGTGGATGGCATCGCTGTGTTCGGCCATCTTCGGGGCCAGCGCGACCTGGGCCGCCTGCAGGGTGTCATTGGTGTTGGCCTGGGCCAGGCTGAAGAAGATGCGTGCCGAGCGGGTGAGCAGCTCGCCGCTGCGCTCCATGGCTTCGAAGGTGTTGGCGAAGTCCGGTGCCTGCGGGTTGTTGGCGATCTTCTCGATCTCGGCCAACTGTTGGCGCATGCCTTCCTCGATTGCCGGCTGGAAGTCGGCATCCTTGATCTTGTCGAAGGGCGGTGCCTGCATCGGCAGGGTGCTGGCAGTCAGCAGGGCATTCACGGGGGCAGCAACCTCGGCAGTGGCGGCGGGTGCGCTGGCGGGCGTCGAGGTGCTGTCCGTCGATGGAGACGAACAGGCAGCCAGCGCGACGACCATGGCGGCGGCAAGTGCGGATCGGATCATGGGGGATTCCCGGGGACAGTGGATTCGCACAATAGTCCTGAACGGCCGATTCCGCCAAGTGCGGGAGGTCATGTGCAGGTGCTGGCAACGAAACCGCCGGGTGCCGGCGGCAATCCAGGCGCCGATGAAGCCATAATGCCCCGGTTGAAACCCTGGGGAATTGCAATGAAGACAATGTCCGTGATCCTCTTCGCCGTGCTCGTCGCGGCGACGTCGGTGCATGCCGCCGAGCGCGTTGAGCGCAGCACCTTGCTGGTGGCCGGTGCCAAGGCCGGATTCCAGGAGGCGCGCTACGGCGACGATGGCAAGCTCGCCGTGCATTTCGAGTTCAACGATCGCGGGCGCGGGCCGAACCTCGATGCCATCTACGTGCTCGATGCCCACGGCATGCCGACGTCGATCGAGCTGAAAGGCGTCGATTACCTGAAGGCGCCGGTCGCGGAAACCTATACGCGCAATGGCGATGCGTTGAGCTGGAAGAATGCCTCCGAGGACGACAAGCGCACGCTTGCCGGATCGAGCTTCTTCCTCGGCCTCAACCAGGTACCCGAGGATTCGATCCTGCTGGCCCGCGCTGCACTCGCCGCGCCCGAACACAAGCTGGCGCTGGTGCCCGCCGGCGTGGCCAGCATCCACAAGCTCGCCACCGTGCAGGTGCAAGGCAAGGACGCATCGCGCAGCGTCGACCTGTATGCGTTGAATGGGCTCAACCTGTTGCCGGATTTCGTCTGGCTCGACCAGGACCAGCGCTTCTTTGCCAGCTATTCGGGCTGGAGCACCCTGATCCGCGAAGGCTTCGAGGATGCGATCAAGACCATCGGCGATCGCCAGGAGCAGGAGGAAAAACGCCTCGCCGAAGCCCGCGCCAGCGAATTGACGCGGCAGCTGACCTCGCCGCTGCTGATCCGCAACGTGCGCGTGTTCGATCCACCGAGCGGTGAAGTGGTCAATGGTCGCGCCGTGCTGATCGATGCCGGCAGGATCGTCTCCATTGGCGAGGCCGATGTCTCGCTGCTGGATGGTGTCGAGGAGCTCGATGGCGGCAATCACTTCCTCATGCCGGGCCTGTGGGACATGCACGTGCATTTCACTGGCGGGGCCGACGGCCTGCTCGACCTCGCCTCGGGCGTGACCACGGTGCGCGACATGGCCAACCAGGTGGAAACGCTGAAGGCCCTGATCGATGGCATCGAGGCCGGCAAGGACATCGGCCCGCGCATCATCCGCGCCGGCATCATCGATGGCAAAGGCCCGTTCGCCGGACCGACCAAGGTCCTCGTCGACAACGAGAAGGAAGCGCTCGATGCGGTGAAGATGTACAAGGAAACCGGCCACGAGCAGATCAAGATCTACAGCTCGGTGAAACCCGAACTGATGCCGATCATCGCCAAGGCCGCGCACGAGCAAGGCTTGCGCGTCAGCGGCCACGTGCCGGCGTTCATGACCGCGCGCCAGTTCGTCGAGAACGGTGCCGACGAGATCCAGCACGTCAACATGCTGTTCCTCAATTTCATGTTCGACAAGGTGCAGGACACGCGCACGCCGGCGCGTTTCACCGCAGTCGCCGAGCACGGCGCGGCACTCGACCTGAGCTCGCCGCCGGTGCGCGATTTCATCCAGTTGCTGAAGGATCGCGACATCGTCGTCGATCCGACCGTCGGCACATTCGAGGACATGTTCCTCGGCCGCCCCGGTGTGCCCGGTCCGGGCTTTGCGGCGATCGTCGATCGCTTCCCGACCACCTGGCAGCGGCAGATCCGCTCCGGCGCGGGCGGCCTGGAAATGAAACCCGGCCAGCAGGCACTGTTCCGCGACTCCTACCAGGCCATGGTCAACATGGTCGGCGTGCTCCATCGCAGCGGCGTGCACATTGTTGCCGGAACGGACAACCTGGCCGGCATGACCCTGCCACGCGAACTGGAACTCTATGTCGAGGCCGGCATTCCGCCAAAAGACGTGTTGCGCATCGCCACCAGCGGCAGCGCCGAAGTGATGAAGCGCGACGGCGACTATGGCCGCGTTGCGCCCGGGTATGTCTCGGACCTGATCCTCGTCGACGGCGATCCGACCATCAACATGGCCGACATCCGCAAGGTGCGCACGACGATTCGCGGCGATCGCCTGTACGACGCCGACGCCTTGTTCCGCGCCGTCAGCATCCGGCCAACCCCGAAGCAGTAACGCCGGAAAATCATCGAAGCGAAAATGGCCCGGCCGGCTTCTGTCGGTGGCGATCAAGCAGACCGACCGGCATCACCAACACCCCGAGGACCCAACATGCTCACCCTCTACTATTCACCCGGTTCGGCCAGCATGGTGGTCCACCTGGCCATGCTCGAACTCGGCCTGGCGCACGAACTGCGCTTGGTCGATTTCGGCAGCCTGGCGCAGAAGGATCCGGAATACCTGCGCCTGAATCCCAACGGCGTCGTGCCGACCCTGATCATCGATGGCGCGCCGGTCTATGAGTGTGCGGCCCTGCTCCTGCTGCTTGGCGAGCGCCACGCCGAAAAGGGCCTTGCGCCGGTTGTCGGCGCCGCCGATCGCGGCCTCTACCTGCAATGGGTGCTGCACCTGGCGAACACCGTGCAACCGGCCTTCCGCCAATGGTTCTATCCCACCGACTTCGGTCCGGACGACCAGGCCGATGCCATGCGCGAGTACGCACGCCGTCGCATCGAGGCAGCCTGGGATCGCCTCGATGCGCATCTCGCGGCGCACGGGCCGTTCATGCTCGGCGCAAGGTTCAGCCTGCTCGATCTGTATGCGACGATGCTGATGCGCTGGTCGCGCAACATGCCGAAACCGGCCGATCGCTGGCCGGCGATCAGTGTCCTTGCCCAGCGCATCAAGGCACGGCCATCGTGGCAGCGCGTCTACGAGGTCGAAGGGTTGACCGAGTGGGCGTGAGCGGACTGCAAGCCTTTCCCCGACAACACGGAGGATGCCATGAAGTTCCTGCACAGCATGGTGCGAGTGAGGGATCTCGAAGCCTCACTCGAGTTCTATTGCACCCAGCTTGGCCTTGTCGAGATTTCGCGCCGCGACAATGAGCAGGGTCGCTACACCCTGGTCTTCCTCGCCGCCCCGGGTGATGCCGCGCGCGGGCAGATCGAACTGACCTGGAACTGGGACAGCGAGGACTACGGCAGCGCGCGCAATTTCGGGCACCTCGCCTTCGCCGTCGCCGACATCTACGCCACCTGCCAGCGCCTGATGGATGCCGGGGTGACCATCAACCGGCCGCCACGCGATGGGCGCATGGCCTTCGTGCGCTCGCCCGACCTGATCTCGATCGAGCTGTTGCAGGAGGGCGATGCCCAGGCCCCCCGCGATCCCTGGGCATCGATGCCGAATACCGGGGTGTGGTGATGGCCCCGGCAATTGGCAAGCAAAGCGGTGGCTCGTCGATGCTGATGCCGAGGCCCTCGAAATCCCCTGTCGACGGTCGAGCCGGCATCGACTGTTCGCGACCAGCCAGGTAGGACGCCATGAATCCCGAGCAGGATCCTTCGCCTACCGCGGCCACCGAACTCGACGGCATGCCAGCGCGGGTGAGCGGTGCCGACACGCTGGCAGCAGGGACGCGAATTGGTGCCTACCGGATCCGCCGCGCGCTCGGCGAAGGCGGCATGGGCCAGGTCTTCCTCGCCGAGCAGACCGCGCCGGTGCATCGCGATGTCGCGCTCAAGCTGATTCGCGAACAAATCGCCAGCCCGCTGGCGCTGGCCTGGTTCGAAGTTGAGCGGCAGGCGCTGGCGCAGATGCAGCACCCGGCCATCGCGCAGATATTCGATGCCGGCACGACCGCCGAGGGTCATGCGTACATCGCCATGGAATATGTCGAAGGCGAATCGGTCACCGATTATTGCCGGAGCCATGCGCTGTCCCGCGAGGCGCGCATCGCCTTGTTCATCCGCATTTGCCAGGGCGTGCAGCATGCCCATCAAAAGGGCGTCATTCACCGCGACCTGAAACCGGCCAACGTGCTGGTACGCGACATCGATGGCACGCCGATGCCGAAGATCATCGATTTCGGCATCGCCATCGGCGGCGATGCCAGGAATGCCGGCACCGTTTCCACGGCGCATTCCGCGCGCGCCGGCACCGCCGTCTACATGAGTCCCGAGCAGGCCGGCCTGCATGGCCGCGACATCGACACGCGCAGCGACGTCTACTCGCTCGGCGTGATGCTCTGCGAAATCCTCACCGGTGCGGATGCCGCCAGCCTGACCGGCGATGCGCATCATTCGACGCGAGCCGCGCAGGCGACCTTGCTCACCGCACTGGCCAGCGATGCCACGCCGGGCGATGGCGAATCCGCGTCGGCGAACCTGCTTTCCGCCGCGCACAAGCTGCCTGCCGAACTGCGCGCGATCCTGCGCAAGGCGCTGGCGGAAAACCGTGCCGATCGCTACGACTCGGCAACGGCGCTGGCGGAAGACCTCGATCGCCATCGCGAACGCCGCCCGGTCAGCGCCATGCCGCAGACGCGGGCTTATCGGACGCGCTCGTTCATCCTGCGCCATCGCCTCGGCATTGCCATGGCGGGCATCATCGCGATTGCCTTGCTGGTCGGCACCGCCCTCGCCGTGCATGGCCTCGGCGAGGCCCGCCAGTCCGCCAGGCTGGCCAAGGCCGAGGCCTTGAAAGCCGAGCAAATCGCCCAGTTCGTGCGCAGCATGCTGGCCGGCATCGACCCTGATCGAACGCGCGGCATGGACAACACGCTGATGCACACGATCCTCGACGAGGCCGCCAAACGGGTCGGCAAGGAGTTGTCCGAGCAACCCGACGTGCGCGCCAGGATCGAACGCACGATTGCCGACAGCTATGGTTCCTTGGGTGACTACGAGCTGGCCCAGCAGCACTTTGCCGCCGCTATCGACGCCGCCCGCTCGGCCCGCCTTGCCCCCGGCGAGATCGGCCGCATTGCCGCGGGTGCCTCGATCAACCTGTGGAACCAGGGACGCCTGCAGGATGCCCTGGTCGCCGCGCGGGAAGCCTTCGCCATGGTCGAGGCCTTGCCTGCCGAGGATCGTGACCGCCTCAGCGTGGAATCCACCCTGGCCAGCATGGAAGCGGCGACCGGCAATCCGGAAGTGGCGCGGCAGCGCTTCCAGCGCGTGCTGGCCTTGCAGCGCAAGCTGTTCGGCAACGACAGCGAGGATGTGCAGGCGAGCATCGACAGCCTCAGCAGCGTGGACATCGACACCGCGCGCTTCGATGAAGCGCGGTCCTTGCTGGAAGAATTGCTGGCAACGCGTCGCGCCAAATATGGCGACGAACACTCGCGGACGTTCGCGGCAATCAACGGCCTGGCCATCATTGCCCTCGAACAGAAACGCTTTGCCGACGCGGAAAAACTGCTGGCCCCGCAATTGCCGCTGATTGAACGCATTTTCGGCAAGGACCATCCGATCGCGCTGCGCCTGATCAGCAACCTGGGCGGAGCGATTCGCCAGCAGGATCGCAACGAGGATGCGCGCCCCTACTACGAACGCAGCGCCGCTCTGGCGCAGAAACTGTACGGCGCGCAAAGCCCGCCGGCGATCATTGCCGAATCCAACCTGTCACTGTTGCTGCGCGACAGCGGCGATCTGGCTGGCGCCGAAGCGCGGGCGAGGACAGCCGCCAGCAACAGCGACATCGTCTGGGCCTCGAATGCCTACCGCGGAATCATGCATCGCGAGCTGGCGACAATACTTGTGCAGGAAAAGAAATTTGCCGAGGCCGAGAACGAGCTCGGCATCGCCTGGGACGTGCTGCTCCATGCCGAAGGCTATGGCGCGGAACACCCGCGCAGCCAGGATGTCGTGGATACCTTCATCCAGCTCTACCAGGCGTGGCACAAGCCGCAGCGCGAGGCCGAATGGCGCTCGCGCAAGCCACCCGCGCCAGCGCCATAGGCAGATCGACTCAGCGTTGCACCTGGATCAGATCCAGCGGCGAACCATCCGGCAGGCGCGCGCTGATCTGCCCTTCAATGCGGTCGAGGTCATGCGCGCGCTGGCACAGGGCATCGGCGCGCGCTTCGAGTTCCTTGGCATGCTTGCCGATGGCCTTCTCCACATTCGCCTCGATCGAGCCGGCGCGGGCCTCAAGCTCGGCGACGGCCGCCTCGTCGCCACTCAAGGCAACCTTGATGGCCTGCGCCGTGATGTTGCCGACCATCTCGCCGATCAGCGAACCGACCGAGCCCTCGATGAGCCGACTGACCTCCTGTTCCGATTGCGGGCCCCAGTCATCCCGCGCCTTGATCGCACGCTTCAGCTCCTCGGCCGTGCGCGCAATGCGCATGGCGCTTTCCCGCGCCGCCCCGGCATCGCTGGCGAAGCCCGAGGACACGTGGCCGACCGCCTCGAAGGCGATGCCCACGGCGTCGACCGCCAGCGCCTTGGCCTCGGGGATGAGGTCGCGGATTGCACGCTCCAGTTCCGCGGCATGCGCGCGATCCCGCGCGTTGAGATGCAGCGCCCGACCGTCCACCTCGATCACGCCGCCGGCAAGCAGGCGGATGACGCGTTTCGTCTCGGCGTTGGTGAAGGCAATCTCGCGCGCATCAAAGCGCGTCGAATAAGTGCTGTCGACATCGCAGCGCACCGTATCGACGGTGATGCTGGCGCGCGCCGGACCGAGGCCCAGCGCCATCGCCGACGCAAGCAGAACGACAAGCGGATGAAATCTCATGACACAACCTCGGACGGTGGGTTTCATCCTTCGATGCCGGAATCGCGTTGAAGGTTTAGATTGCGGAAAAACGGGGTACGCCGATCTGCTGAAAGTGGCTGCAACCTTGATGCTTTTCGCCTTGCCCGCTTTACGCCTCTTCGAGGCGCGGCATCCATGCCGTTTTTCACTCTCCTCCCGGCGAGCGAGTCACTTTCTCTTGCGTGGCCAGGAGAACGGCCGCCTCGATACAGCGGCATAGGAGCCCCGGTCACTGCGCCTCGCGCGCAGCAAAGCCGAAGCAGATTCCCGCACGCGTCCGGATCCGGCTCTGGATGTTCCTGCCTCCCTCCCTATTCCCTGTTCCCCGTTCCCGATTGCTGGTGTTCCTGCAGCCAGATCATCGAGCGGTGCACGCGCGCATAGCCGCTCGGGTGATCGTAGAAGATGATTTCCTCCAGCGCGCCGGGCTTGATCTTGCGATAGGTGGAGAGGCGCATGGCGGCCATGGCAAATCCATTCGGTTCCTGCGCGGCATTCAGGCCATAGGCATCGGCCTCGGCTTCTGCCTGGCGCACCACCGAATTGGTCAGCGGCGTGGCGAAGAAGAAAAACAGCGAGAGGATCGCCAGCGCCAATGGCAGGGCTGCCGGATCAGCACGACCCTCCAGTCCGAAGCGCGGGCCCCAACGTAGCAGGGCGCGGTCGAAGAGGCGATGCACAACCCAGAAGCCGCAGCCGAGGATCAGGGTCATGTAGATGATCAGGCGCAGACCGTGATTGAGTACGTAATGGCCCATCTCGTGGCCAAGCACGGCAAGGATCTCGGGTTTCGAGGTGCGTTCGAGCAGGTTGTCGTTGAGGGCAACCCGCGTGGTGCCGAGGAAACCGGAAACATTCGCGCTGATCCGCGTGGTCTGCCTGGAGGCATCGAACTCGACCACGTTGTCGTCCGGAATCATGTTCGCGCGCGCCAGCGACAGCACCTCCTCGCGCACCTCGCCCTGACGCAGGGGTTTGTAGTCGTTGAATACCGGATCAAGGAAAACCGGCGCGATCATCATGAAGAACAGCATCAGCAAGAACGTACCGCCCGTGGCCCAGATCCACCAGCGCTCAGCGGTCTTGCGCACCGCTGCATAGAGCAGGCCAATCACCGGCGGCATGATGATCAGGCTGATGAGCAGGCCCTTGAGCTGATCGACCGTCCAATCGCCGAAGCCCTGCGTGGCGAGGCCGTAGGCGTGCTCGCGAAAATAGCCCTGATAGACCGTCAGCGGTAGCGCCAGCAAGCTGCCGACCAGGACCCATTGCGCCACATAAACCATGGTGGCCAGCCAGGGGCGCTTGCTCACACGCCGTCCGAAATCGCGCATCTTTCGCGAGAGTCCGCTGCGCAACAGGATCCAGGCGACTAGCAGACCGTACAGAAGTCCCCAGAGCTGCAACCAGTAGCCGCCCTCGAAGTACGCATCCGACTGCGCGCGCTGTTCCGGCGAGAGCAGGGCCAGATATGCCTCGGTGGCGCGATCGGCATTGAAATCCGGTCCCGGCCGCGCCGCATCGGGGATCTGCAATCCGGGCGGCAATTCGGTGGTCGGTGCCGCCACGGCCAGCACGGACCCGGCCAGCAAGACACCAAGCACAACCCAGACCAGCAAGGAACGAAGGCTTTTCATGCGGCAATCCCCAGGCAACGGAGAGCAGACACTACATCAGCGCAGCATCACCGCGTACTGCACAAAGTAACGGGACAATCGCCGACAACTGCTCGGCAACTGCTCCTGCGTTGCTCTCGACGGCTGTTCCCGACGCCGTTCTACCGCATCCATCCATGGATGCGTACCTCCCGCATCCGTGCAGTCGTCCTGCGTTGTCGGCATGCATGCCACCATGGCAACAGGCCGCGACATCGGCGATGTCGCGGCCTGGCCGGATGATCACGCGCCTGTAGAGGGGTGATCTCAATCGGCGGCGCTGATGGTGAAGCCGCCAATGCTGACGCCCAGGTTGACGCCCTCGCCGGTGCCGGCCAGTGCCAGCGATACCGTACCCTTGGTCAACACCTGCGCGGTTGCGCTCTTGCCGGCAGCAGCAGTCGCTTCACCCTGGGCGTAGGTGCCGAGGATGTCACTCATCCGATGCACGTCGGTGAACTCGCCCTTGCCGTTGTCGATATGCACCTTGCCGAGCGTCAGACCGGCACCCTTGGCCGTGATGTTCACGCGCATGGACTGGCCGTTCTCGCAGGTCACCACACCGGTACCTTCGGCATGCTTGAAGATCGCTGACCAAGCGGTCAGGCTGAAACGCATGCTGCAATCGAGACTCGCCTCGGCCGCCTCGGCACGCGGTGCGGCAACTGCGGCAATGGCCAGGGCCAGACCGGCGGCGACAAAACCTGACTTGATGGCTGTCATGGGAAGCTCCTCTGGTTGGGGAGGGCGGAGTCTCACCCGGAATTGCTGAACGCGATGGAACCGGCAGCGCGTGCAGGTGGCCCATCGACAAGTTGCTGTTCAGCCGGAGAATTCGTGCCGCCAGCGAACACGCGCGCAGGCGCGGCAGGGCATTGGCCGGAGAATCAAGGGCAACTTGAGCCGAGGCAAGGCACAAGCAAAGTCGCGATGACTTGCCGCTGGATTTGAAGCCCGTGAGCCACGGGTCTTGAGCGCAGCACGCCACGCGGTCAAGCGGGTGTGGCGATCAGTCCACGCGCACCTGGCCGTTCATCAGCAGGGGGAGCAGCCAGTCGCGGAGTTGGGCTAACTCCAGGTTTTGTTTGCTCAAACCTACGCACTGGTCAAATGTCGGACGCAGCAGCTTGTCCAGTTCCTTTATCAGTGGCAGCGGCGGTATGACGACGGCACTCTGCCGCAGGTGATCCAGGGTGATGTGGCCCATGGTCGTCTTTCGTTTTTCGGCCATCATCTTGAAATGACCGAGATAGTTCAGAAGCTCGAAGTAAATGAAGCTCTTCGGATAAGTTTCTGACGTGACCTTGAAGATATGCTGATTGAGCGCTCCACGCCCGCGTGCCCAAATCTGGACTGCAAGCGTTGCTGACCACGAAAAGAGAATGTCGCCATCGTCCACGATGAACTTTTCGCCGATCAATGGACTTGCGCGCTCCGTGTCCGAAGAGAACCCGTCGCTCATCTCCTTGATCTTGATGACGGGCAGAAAGTCGTCACCTTTCGGGCGAAATTTTTGCATCGCAAGGCCATTCGTGTAGGTTGCGATGTCCCATAGCGACCCGGCGTTCCATCCCACCGGAATCTCGCGTTTGAGCGCGTCGTTCCAGACCATCGCGCCGCCGCTGGATTTGTAGGGACGGCCGTTGGCGTCGGGGAGGTCGAACTGCACGAACCAGTAGTCGTAGATCGTCTTCGCCAACGCCTCCAGCTCGGCGTTGATGCGGTTGTTGAGGTCGATCTTGGCGTCGAGGGCTGAGAGTACAGCGGCGATCTCCCGCTGAGCGGTCGGTGGTGGCAACAGGAAGGGATAGCTCTGGATTTGTTCCTTGCTAATGTGGGGTACGAGCGATCCCGTAGTGATGCCTTGGATGTATTTGGCATACGGCGAACCAGCAACCACGTAGTAGATGAAGTCGGTAGAAGTTCCGCCCTTCCCTCGCAAGCAAGCTGTCCGCTGTACAAGCAGCGAAGGTGTGTCCTGTTTACGAATTCTTGCGTGTTTGAGCCCCGCCCCTACCCAAGGGCGGTCCATTGCTAGCACGACATCACCCTCACGCAATTCATACGTGGAGTGATCTGGAGCAGATTCTTTGGACAACCTTTTTGCATCTGCCCAGACGATACGTCCTTGGCTAATATTGTCGCCGCGCAACAAGCGAATTCCATCGCCGTCATCGCAGAAAGTGTCGCTGCGGAAGGGATAGCCGACAAAAACATCCGTTTCAGCTCCTAACGTGGTTGGCTTGCCATCAAACTCAAACATTGAGTGCCAACCTGGAAATATTCCGCTGAATGGTCTTCTCCAGAGCGTTCGACTCCGCAAACATTTTTGAGAGTCTCGACTCGTACCCATCGATCTGCTCTGCAAACTCCCTCGGCGTTAGATCGACATAATCAACCCTCACCTCAAAATACTGCCCCGCACTCAACGAATAGTTCTTCGCCGCAATCTCGTCGTAATCCACCACCACCGAAAAATCCTCCACCGCTTCGCGTGCATTGAACGTCTCGACGATGCGCTGTTCTTCTGCGTGGCTGAGCAGGGTCTTTTGGTTCTTTCCCTCCTTCACTTTCTCGCCCAGCGCCGACGCGTCGATCAACACCACGCCGTCGCGACTGGCGGTGTCGAGAAACAGGATCGACACATTGGTGCCGGTGGTGGCGAAGATGTTGCTGGGCATGGAGACCACGCCGGCGATCATCTTTTCATCCACCAGTTTCTGGCGGATGCGCAGCTCGATGCCGCTGGCGGCGGTGATGAAGCCGGTGGGCACGACCACGGCCGCTTTGCCGCCGGGTTTCAGGCTGGCGATGATGTGCTGGATGAACAGGAGGTAGATCGCCATCTTGTCCTTGGCCTTGTTCGGCACCTTGGGGATGCCGGCGAAGAAGCGGCTGGCGTTGGCGTCGGTGTCCAGGTCATCGCGGAAATCGCTGAAATCCATCTTGAACGGCGGATTGGAGACGATGTAGTCGAACTGGCGCAGCGCCTTGTCCTGCTTGTGCACCGGATTGAGGATGGTGTTGCCCTGGGTGATGTGCGGAATGGAGTGCACCAGCTTGTTGAGCACCAGGTTGAGGCGCAGCAGGCTGGAGGATTTCTGCGAGATGTCCTGCGAGAAGATGCTGCAGTGGTGCTCGCCGATGGCATGCGCCAGCGCCATCAGCAGGGTGCCGGAACCCGAGGCCGGGTCGTAGCAGGTGACGTTCTTCACCTTGCCGCGCTGCGCTCGCGGCACGAGGATGTCGGCCATGATCGTGGCCACGGCGTGCGGCGTGTAGTACTCGGCGTATTTGCCGCCGTTGTCCTTGTTGTAGTCCTTGATGAGGTACTCGAACAGGGTGGCGTAGAAGTCGTACTTCTGCTGGAACAGGTGTTCGAAGCTGACGCCGACCAGCTTGTTGAACAGCGCACGGACGAAGCCGTCCTTCTTGTCGGTGCTGCCGGTGACGTAGTCGCTCAGGCGGTCGAACAGCGGCACCTTTTCGTTGTCGTCGGTACTCACCGCGAAGATGTCGTTGTTGGCGACGGCGATGGCGATCAGGGTGTCGTCGAACAATTTGGCGAAGCCGGGTTCGCTCTGGCGGTTGAACAGGCTGGGGATCAGCTGGTCAACGGTGAGGCGTGGCACGTCGGCGCCCAGTTGCAGTTCCAGCATCTCGCGCTCTTTCGCCGGCATGGCTTGCCAGGCCGCGATCCAGTCGTCCGCGCTTGCCAGCTTCGGTTCGACGCGCTTCATCTCGTAGGCGAACTTGTCGCTGAGCAACTTGTACAGAAAAGTCTGCACAATGATCTTGTATTCGTTGCCGTCGTTGCCGAGGCCGTTCTGGGCGCATATGGCCTTGAGGCCGTCGATCAGGTCGCGTGTTTGTTGCTGGTAGCTGGGGGTCATGGCGTTCTGTGTGGTGGGCGGGCGGGGGCGGCGCGCGTCAGTGGAAATCGTCTTCGCGTTGATGGCGCACGGCGAGGATGGTAAGGGTGGCGCCATCGGTGATCTCGAACAGGGCGACGTAGCCGGCCCCGCCGAAGGGGATGACCAGTTCGCGCAGGAAGGTGTTCGCGTCATCCGCCTTGCGGCAGGCGAACGGCATTTCCTCCAGGAAGGCGTAGCCGCGCTCGATCGCCGCACGTGCGCGCAGGGCGGCGGCGTAATCCAGCGGCGCCAGAAAATCCAGCAGGCGTTCCAGATCGTCCTGCGCCGCCTTGCTGATCCGTACCGTGAAGCTCACCGCGCGCCGGGCTTGTGGCGGGCAAGCACGGCATCGAGTGCGGCCAGCGATTCCTCCTTGCCGACATACACGCCGGTGCGCTGCGCCTCATCCCGCGCAGCGAGGCCGCGGGCAATGAACTCGGCCTGCATGCGGCGGCGGTTCACTTCGCCGCGCAACGATTGCTCCATCAGACTGGACAGGCTTTCGCCCTCCTGCAGCACGGATTCGGCGGCCTGGCGCAGTTCCGGCGCCACGCGCAGGGGCGGAAGAGTGGCGGATTTCATGACAGCGTCCTCGTGTATTGCATTTGCAATGCAAAGCTTAGCATGGTCGCGGAAGCGCCACGCAGGGCGTAGTGCGATCAGCCGAACGGCAGCCGGCCTTGCGATTCATCGAGGTATTCGCGCGCCAGCAGCCGGTTGATCAGGCGGCAGGTCTCGGCGTCCGGGCCGGGCGGCTGGGCGTCGCGGAACGAGCGCACGATGATCGGCATCAGCTGCTTTTCGAAATAGTCCGGCGTACCCAGCAACTGGCGATTGCCTAGTACGGCGCGATCGGTCGCCTGCTTCACCGCATCGAGGGCGGCGTGCAGGCGGCTCTGACTGTCGCCAAGGCAGTGCGATTCCAGCAGGCGCTTGTGCACGCGCATCAGCTTGGCGTCGCCGCCGTAGCGGGCCGCGAGGTTGGCATTGGCCTGGTTGAGGCTGCGCGCTTGCTGCTCGATTTCGCGCAGCGCGGTGATGTTGGCCTGCATCTCGGCCTGGCTGACTTCACCGAGTTTCTTGGCCTTGAACAGGCGCTCCAGTTCCTTGCGCAAGCTGATCCATGCCGGGTCTTGCGGGTCCTGCGTGGCGGCCAGGGTTTCGCGGGTGCGGCGCAGGATGTCCTTCAACTCGTCGGCCAGCTTGAGTTCGGCCTCGCCGACTTTCTCGAACTTGAAGATCACGTTTTCCAGCGCCTGGTTGAGCAGGCCGGAGGTGTCGTGCGCGTGTTCCAGTTGGTGCTTGAGGTTGAGCGCGGCCAGCGCGCGCTGCGCCTCGCCGTGCAGCTGGCGCAGCTTGTGGAAATCGAGCAGGCCGGCGAGCTCCTGGTAACCGTTGAGACGGATCAGGTTGTACAACTCGCGCGCCAGGGTGAGCGCCTTGACGATGGCGAGCAGTTGCTGGCGATCCTGGATCTGCCCGACCTGCTGCGAGAACAGTTCGGCATCGTCGAGGGAAAAGGCGAACAGCGCTTCACGGATGGCTTCGACATCGGCGCGGATCTCCGCTTCGGTCTTGAACAGTTGGCTGTAGTGCTCGATCTCGTCGCCCAGCTCGGCGGTGAGCTCGTCGTAGTAGTTGCGGTTGGCCTTGTCGAACTCCGCCTGGATGTCGGCGAAATCCACCACGTAGCCGTAGCGGAACTGGTGATAGCGGCGATTGACCCGGGTCAGCGCCTGCAGCAGGTTGTGGTTCTTGATGACGCGGCCGAAGTAGAGCTTCTTGAGGCGCGGCGCATCGAAGCCGGTGAGCAGCATGTTGTAGACGAACAGCAGATCGACGCGGCCCCTCTTGTATTCCTTTATCTGATCCTCGCGCGACTTCTTGTCGCCTTCATCGTGCAGGATCAGTGCGGCCGTGAGTGGCCGCTTGCCGTATCGCAGGGTTTCCTCGGCAACGCGATCCTGCTGGTATTCAGCATCGTTGGCCGACTCGGCAACAATCGGCCGGGCATCTGCGTGCATGAGCGCCAGGAATTGGCCATACAGCTCGCGTGCCTGTTCGGCGCTGTCGCAGATCACCATGCCGCCGATGTGTTGGCGCTCGTTGAAAACTGACCATCTCTGCTCGTTGAAAATTGACCAGGGATGGAAGCCGAGGGAAGGCTCCTTCGGCTTGGTCGGAGTGTAACTCCGAGCGTTGGGTCAATGGGATCAGAAG
>Ga0066256_1000353_pt1 | contig 153653 bp, 151 predicted proteins | sample ThiBio_1000_biof_FD_87107 | JGI IMG/M metagenome (GOLD analysis project Ga0066256, IMG submission 87107) | Wastewater bioreactor microbial communities from Cape Town, South Africa - Thiocy_expt_1000_biof (version 2) | ecosystem: Engineered > Bioreactor > Thiocyanate-remediating >...
GCTCAACAATGCCATGTCGATCACTCCACAGCCCCCGCTCAAACCACGAGGGGCAAGGGTCACACATGGGTCAAATCTCGATGGAAAAATCCCAGCCTGCTGGGTCAGTTCTCAGTGGCAATCAACAGAGGGCGGTTCTAAGTGTGTCGTCGAAGCTCGCCCTGGGCTGGATGCCATGGGCCAGCTTTTCGGCGACCGCGAGCTTGTCACGCTCGAGCGCCGCGATGCGGCTTTCATAGGCCGCGATGACGCTGGGGATCGACGCATCCATGATGCGTTCGAGCAGTTGCGAGACCTGCCGCTCGATGCGGTCGAGTTCGCTCTTGCGTCACCTCGGGCGAGACCTTCCGCAACCCGCGTCAAGCTATCGATACCGGAATTCTGATGATGGCGGTGTCGGCTGCCCGTGTCGACAATGGGCGCGACCGACGCTATCCGACCTGGCGGGAGGTCGATCGGCGCCCTAGATAGACCGGCGTTCTAGGATCGCAGTTCGGACTGTTCCGTCGAGGACTGGCTCTTTCGCTTACCTGCTCCGACTATGGCGCCGGCGAAGTCTGGTGCCCGTCCCGCAGCCGCTCATCTCGAGCCGTCCCCTGCAGCAGGAAGGCGGAGCTGCAGAGCGTGCGCGGTACTTCAGCAATTAAGTGCCAGAAACGAACCCAATAGATGGTCTCCACCACCCAGCGCATACCCTTGGGCCAAGGTGTCGCATTCGTTTCGTCGGTAGCCGTCGTCCGACGGAAGAGGCGCCGGCGAGCTGGGATTCGTCGCCGAAGCGACCGCGAGTGCCGCAAAGCCCAGCACGATCACCCCCAAAAGCTGCTTCGCTTGCTCGTCTCGTTCGGCAGCTTCGCGAGCATCCTGCCTATACTGCTCTAGGCTCTGATGGCCCTCCAGGCGGAAAAGCTTGTCAATTGCCCCTGCGTGCTGCTTCGTGGCAAGGTCGCGAAGAAGCGCTTCTGCGAGCTCCGTATCTCGAGGCACGTGACGGCCGTCCTCATAGATCAGCGCCACCATGTACTGCGCATCCAGACTACCCATTTTAGCAGCTAGAGCGTAAGCTGCGGTCGATCGCGGGTCCTCTGATCGAGGCGTAGTGTTCCTTGAACGTGCGGTCTCTCACCTCGATGTGCGTAAACTTCAGATAGAAATCTTCAAGCATCACGAGCATCGCAATGGCCTGCTGATCGGGGATTGGGACGCCTTGCGCTTTCGCGAAACCAGCGAACGAAATGACAACCATCCACGTAACAAAGGCGGCCCTGGTCCCCCTGGCAAACCCTCGCACTCTCGGCCCCCTGCGATAAGCGGTCCATCAGTCAACGATCGGTAGCACTGCCTCAAATCGCTCGCAACGTATGGCAACTTGTGACTCGTGCTCCTTTGGCCTGCAGGATCCGCGTCGTGCATGGTTGTGGGATCATCGGGGTGTTCGCGAACAACTGCGCGATCTACGGCACGAGCAGTAGCCGCTCAAGCGTCATTCCGGACACCATACTCACGAATGAAGTTCTGCAAGTGAAGCTCGATCGACAAACCGTCCATGCAGCCGCTGCGTAACGGGAGGACCGTTGGGACTGTTGATCGCCGCCATCATCGCCCTTCGCCCCATCTCGTAGTAAGGCAGCTCCATGGTGGAGAGCCCCGGCTTGAGTAGGCTAGCGATCGGCTCAAGATTGTCAAAGCTGACCACGGCGACGTCACGCCCAACTTTAAAGCCAAGTTCCGCCAGGTCGAAATAAACATCCATCGCTAGGATGTCCTGGCCGCAGATGATCACGTCGGGGCGTTGGTCGGTGGGCTCAGCCATCAAGCGGGAGAGCAGGCGATCTGCGATGAAGGTGACACGGCCATTTCCCTCCTCGACGGCTGTATGAATCCGGGGTGTCATGTCGATCCCCAACGCGTTGGCGGAGTCGGAAATGCCGGATGCTCGCAGTCCCGCTGCTACGATGGTCTTTGACAGGTTGAGGAACACTGGACGCCGATAACCGCGAGTGAACACAGCGTCCGCGAGTCCGCGTGCGAGGGCATAGTCGTCGGGAATAACCGCCTGGTGCCTGCCTTCTGGATCGAAGCAATTGAGCAGGATGCGTGGCACGGACGAGGGCGGCAATTTCACCGCCTGATGGTAGCGCGCCGCGTAGATCACAGCCTCGGCGCGGAAAGCGGTCAACTGCGAGTCAGCGAGATGGTGGCTTGGCGCCCCTTGCTCGATGTTGAACAGCATCATCTGCTTGCCGTGCTCCCAGGCTGCGTCCTGGGCACCCCGGATCAGGTCGATCGAGGATGGGGTCGTCGCAACACCGTCGGCGAGAAAGCCGATCACATCTGACCGCTGGAGACGCATCATGCGCGCTGCTTGGTTCGGCTCGTAGCCGATCTCGGCGATGATCGCTTCAATCCGCTCGCGCGTCACGACGCTGACCAGGGGATCGCGGTTAATCACCCGTGACACGGTCTTGAGCGAGGTCCCCGCTCGTTCGGCGATTTCGCGTTGACTTGCCATGCGGCCCTTGTCCGACGAAGGACAGCAGTTTGCAAGCCAGGCACCAGATTCGGACCTTCCACCGCCAGGGTCCCGGAAAGAGCGCCAGAATCTGTATTGACAACGTAAGACAATCGCGAATACCGATTGACCATCGTGAGACAGGGTGAACACCGGGTCGCACGGACAAACGGGAGGAACATCATGAAACTTGCCCTTGTGGCCGCATTGGCGACCCTGCTCGCCGCCAGCTCCGCGCTCGCCCAGAGCCCCGCCATTCCGCCGGCCGGCGAGATCGTGCCGCGCGAGATCACCTGGCTCGCGTCGCGGCCGTCCGACGGTCCGGTGCTCAGCACCGTTCGTGCTATCGCCGACGAATATGCAGCGCAGCATCCCGGGTTCAAACTCGACATCGTCGAGACACCGGACCGCCCGTCTTATCTGCAGAAGCTCGAGACGCTGGCGGCCGCGCGTCAGCTTCCCGAATTCTTCGACACCGACGCCACGCCTTTCGCCGACAAGCTGCGTCAGCAGGGGCTGATGGTCGATACGGCGGCACTGCTCGAGAGCTATGGCCTCACGGATCAGTTCCGCCCCGTCGCACTCAACTACGATCGTTTCGGCGACGGCAGCCTCTACCTCATCCCACTCGAGTTCGGGATGGAGGTCTTCTGGTACAACAAGGCAATGTTCGAGGCTGCGGGTGTCGCCCCGCCATCGACGCTCGACGATCTGCCCGCGCTCTGCCCCAAGCTCGCTGCGACGGGCGTGTTGCCGCTGGCGCTCGACGGTGTCGATGGCTGGCCGCCGCAGCGCATGATCGCCTGGTATCCGTTCCGGCTCTCGGGCGGCGACTACCTCGACAAGCTCAAGAAGGGCGAGGCCAAACTCTCCGACCCGATCGGCGTTAAGACGACAGAATGGCTCGCGAGCTTTGCCAGCAATGGCTGCCTCGCCAAAGACTTTTCGGCGCAAGGTTATACCGATGCACGCGATCAGTTCACCCAGGGCAAGGCCGCAATCTACTACATGGGCACCTGGGAAACCGATGCGATGATCAACGAGGCCTCGCAGGCCGAGGCGGTGCGCGGCAACATCGACTACTTCACGCTGCCGCTGACCCCCGATGCGCAGACCGGCGCCAACGAGTTCTTCGTCAACTCCGGTATCGGCATGGCCGTGGGCTCTGGCACATTCGACCCGTTGGTCTACGACTTCGTCAAATACATGCTGACACGTTACTCTGAGCTCTACGCCAACACTGGCGCCCTCTCGCCGATGACCTACACGCCCGAGAAGCTGCCGAACGACGCACCGCTCTATGCCAAGATCGTCGGTGAAATCCCCAAGCTCGGCTCGCTCTATGCCGTGCCCTGGGACACGCAGCTCGATCCCAAGTCGAACACGGTGATGCAGCAACAGCTGACCCTCCTCCTTCAGGGCAACATCACCGCCGAGCAGTTCCAGCAGACGGTCGACGCCGCCATCGCCGAGAATGCGCCGCGCTTTTTCAACTAACTCGTCTCTCGTCCCCTGACGTGCAACTCTGGCGGCCGGGCCCTGGTCCGGCTGCCGATTGGAGGAGGATCGACCATGCTGTCCTACAGATCGCGCATCGCAGTCCTCGTCTTCCTCACACCGCCGCTGCTCGCTTACGTCGTCGCGGTCGTGCTCCCCATCTTCCAGTCGCTCTATCTGAGCCTCTTCGAATGGGACGGCATCTTCGATCCCGTCTTCGTCGGCCTGGGCAATTACGTGAAGATGTTCACCGCCGATCCGTCCTTTTGGGGCTCACTCGGACGCTCGCTGGTCTATGTCGCGGTGACGCTCGTCTTTCAACTCGGCGTCGCGCTGCTGATAGCGAACCTCCTGACCTATGCGACGCGCGGCCGCGAGGTGATCAAGACACTGGTCGTTCTGCCGGCCATCGTCTCGACGGTTGCGATCGCACTGCTCTTCCGCCGGCTCTATTCCTTCGACCCCCCGGGCCTCATCAACCAGCTGCTCGACTTTGTCGGACTCGAGGTGCTGACGCGGGCCTGGCTGTCCGACCTCGGCACGGTGCTTACCGCCGTGTCCGTGCCGGAAGGCTGGCGCTTCTTCGGCATCTACATGTTGATCCTCTATGGTGGCCTGCTCGCCGTGCCGCGCGACCTTGAGGAAGCCGCCAAGCTCGACGGCGCTACCGAGTGGCAGGTCTTCCGCTATGTGCGCTTCCCCTATCTGCGTCCGGTCTGGATCACCACGACCATCATGGCGACCACCAATGCGCTGCGCGGCTTCGACATCCCGTACCTGTTGACTAATGGCGGGCCGGGCGAGTCATCGGAGCTCCTCACCACCTACATGTACAAGACCGCCTTTGCGCACACCCAATTCGGCTACGCCAGCGCCCTCTCTGTCGCCATCGTGGTCGAGTGCCTCATCGCCGTCGGGCTGATCCTGTTCATGGTCCGCAAGAGGGGCTTCACGGTATGACATCCGAGGCTGTCGTGAACCGCTCCGCTCCATCCTTCCCCGGCACTGGCGCCCTCAACCTCCAGCGCGCGTTCTCGCAGGTGATCATCCTGCTGATCGTACTGGTGCAGGTCTACCCGTTGGTCTGGATCCTGCTGACTGCGTTGCGACCCGCTCAAGAATTCGCAGCCGGGAATCCGTTTGCTATCCCCAGCGTCATCACCCTGGAAAATTTCGAACGCGCCTTCGCGCAGGGCAATCTCGGCCACTACCTGCTCAACAGTGCTATCGTCACGCTCGCCGCCGACGCGCTCATCGTCGTGCTCGGCATGATGGCGGCCTACGCAATCCAGGTGCTCGGCTTCAAATACAGCCGCCTCGTGCTCGGCTTCTTCATCGTCGGCATCGTCGTACCGGCGCACGTGACGCTGGTGCCGCTGTTCCTAAACTACCGCAACCTCGGTCTGCTCAATTCCTACTGGTCGATCATCGTGCCGCTGGTCGGTTTCTCGCTGCCGATGGCTGTCTACCTGTTCCAGAGCTTCTACAGCTACATCCCACGCGAGCTCTACGACGCCGCGACCGTCGACGGAGCAGGGCCCTACCGCACGTTCTTCTCGATCACGGTGCCCATGTCCGTGAACACCGTGGTGACGGTCGTCTTCGTCAATACCATCTTCATCTGGAACGACTTCATCTTCGCTAACACCTTCGTCCTCGACAAGGACATGAAGACCGTTCCACTCGGACTGCAAAGCTACATGGGCGCGATGGGCTCGATCGACTGGACGGCAACGTTCGCTGCCGTCTGCGTCACCATCACGCCGTTGCTCCTCGCCCTACTCGTCCTCAACCGCGCCATCATCTACGGCATCCAGGGCGGCGCCACCAAGGGCTGACCCAGCCTCATCGAGACCAATAATGACCACCGCAATGTCCGCCGTCGCCATGAACTTTGCCGGAGTCCGCGATCCCCGCATCGACGGACCGCAGGGCGACGCCATCCCGTTCTTTCACGAGGGCCGCTATCACCTCTACTACCTCGAGGCTCCGGCAGGAAAACTCGACCAGCCCGACCGCGGCCGCACACCCTGGCGACACGTCGTCAGCGACGACCTTGTCCACTGGGAAGACCTCGGCATCGTGCTGCCACTCGGCACGCGCGAAGAAGCCGATCCCGACGGCATCTGGACGGGGTCGGTCATTGCCAAGGATGGTCTGATCCACATCTTCTACACGGGCGGTAACCGTCCGCGCGAAACGCCGCAGACCATTTGCCACGCGACCAGCGTCGACGGGATCACCTTCACCAAGGACCCGCGCAATCCCCTCTTCGGGCCCGACACCGACTGGTTCGAGGCCAAGGACTGGCGAGACCCGTTCGTATTCTGGAATGCGGCCAGGGGTGAATACTGGATGCTGCTTTCGGGTCGCGTCCGGCAGGGGCCGCTTGGACGGCGCGGCGTCGTCGTGCTTTGCACGTCATCCGACCTCGACCAGTGGTCGGTGCAACCCGAGCCCTTCTACGCGCCCGGCAACACCTATTGCATGGAATGCCCCGAGGTCTTCGAGCTCGGAGGAAAGTGGCGCATGGTCTTTTCGCGCTTCAGCGAGCACGCGGCGACGATGTATCGCGAAGCCGACACGCTCGAAGGACCCTGGCGCATGCCTGCCCACGACGCGCTCGACGGCGCGCGCTGGTATGCCGCCAAATCGCTGACAGACGGCAAGGGCCGTCGCATCGCGTTCGGGTGGGTGCATGATCGTCGCGGATTCTCTGACGATGGCGAGTGGCTCTGGGGCGGCGACATGTGTCTGCCGCGCGAAATCTACGCTGGCGAGGACGGCCGTCTTTGCGTCCGCCCGCCGGAGGAGATCGAGGCGCAGTTTGCACCGCCGCAACCGCTGTTGCTGCGACCGTTGGCCGGCGACTGGGAAGGGGGCCGCGGCGGAGCTGCAGGAAAATATGCCGCTACAGCGATCCCTGTCGAACTCGACTCCCCTGAACTTGCAAAGCTCACCGTCGAGGCCGCCTTCGATGATCTGCGCGGTGGTATCGGGCTCAGTCTATTTTCGGGCGACGGGCTGAACGAGGGCCTCGATCTTTTCTTCAGTGCTGCAACGGGCGATATCACGCTCGGAGATCAGGTAGCCGGCAGGGAGCCTGACAGGCGCCCCACACCGCACGTGACGGCCTGGCTGCCGCCGCGCACCAGTGGCTCCCTGCGTATCGATATCTATCTGCGAGGAGACATACTCGAAGTCTTCCTGGACCGTCAGGTCGCGCTGACCCACCGGACCTACAGCAAGGCGGCCATCGCACCGGTCCTCTATGTCGAAGACGGCATCGCGACCATCGAGGCGAGCTTTGCCAAACTCGGCGGAGGGGAGCTGTGAACTCCCCCGAACCTTATCGTCCAGCGCTGCATTTCTCGCCGCGCTCAGGGTGGACGAACGACCCCAATGGGCTGATCCAGGTCGATGGCATCTGGCACATTTTCTACCAGCACGAACCTCACAGCACAGTGCACGGTCCGATGCATTGGGGGCACGCCAGCAGCCCAGATCTGACGACCTGGATCGAGCATCCGATTGCTCTATATCCGGACGCGCTCGGAACGTGCTTTTCCGGCAGTGCCATCGAAACACCCTCCGGAGAGGTCAAGCTGTTTTACACGGCCCATCGCGCGCGGCCGGATGGGTCAGACTTTCAGGTGCAGTGCCTGGTGCACGCCGACCGCGGGCTGACGCGCTTCACCCCCGATCAGCACAACCCGATCGTCGGCAATCCTGGACTTCTGGTCTTCCGCGATCCGAAGGTGTTCTGGCACGCGCAGACGCAACGCTGGATTATGGTTGTCACTCACGGTCAGTCCATCGGCATCCGGTCGTCGACGGACCTCGTGCATTGGGAGCTCGAAAGCACGTTCGGTGAGCACGACGGACAGCATGGTGACGGTCCATGGGAATGTCCCGACCTGTTTCCTCTGCAAGCGCCGGACGGCACGACGCATTGGGTGCTGATGGTCGGGATCGGCAGCGATTCATATGGCGGAGGTTCAGGCACGCAGTACTTCATCGGTGCGTTCGATGGGCACAGCTTCGTCAACGGAAATCGGCCGGAAACCGTCCTCTGGGCCGACCACGGCCGCGACTACTACGCGGCGCAGTCGTTCTTCGGCGCCGAACGTCCCACAACGATAGCCTGGGCCAGCAACTGGCAGTATGCCCACAACGTGCCCACGACAGCCTTCAGGGGCGTGATGACCCTCCCTCGGGAGTTGAGCCTGATCGACAGCCAATATGGGTGACGACTCAAGCAGAAAGTGCCGGCGGCCGTTAGCGCCCGCTTCGAGCTTCTCGCCTCGGGCCAGACGCCGACGAGCGGGACGTATCGTTTGCGCCTGTTTTGGAACCACTCCGGCGAGCTGAAGGTCAACTTGTTCGGCAGCACAGAGCCGCATTTTGTGGTGTCCCGTCGCGGCAATGCAGTGCACGTCCGCACCATGCGAAGAGATACCCACAGCATCGCCGGCCTGGCTCACGACTATTCAATGGAGTTGGCAGCCCACGTCGATCACATCGACATCTTCGTCGACAACGGGCTTGTTGAGCTTTTTGCTCAAGATGGGCTGGTCTGCATCACAAACCTCCACTTTCCATCGAACCCCTCTGGAGTCGTGCAAGTCGAGGTTAACAAGTTGGAGGCAACGGAAGGCCACGTCAGCGGGTAGCTGCAAGGGCGCCAAAGTCCCACGGCCCCATGGGAGTCGGTGCCAGCTTCAGCTCTCCGCGCAGCCATCACGTCTGACCCCGACGGTTTTGTGGAGGCAGGGCGATGGAGCAGTTGCTGGGCCTCATCGCACCCCATGCCGCTGGGCTCGTGACCTCGCCAGACGCACCGAACCGCTGCAGTCGGGTTTCGGCCCATTCGGGCCACGATCGCGGGCCAAGGGCAGAGAGGCGGCATGCGGCGGAGACTGCCGCACAGTGGTTCGTTTGTCGCGCACCGGGGTGCGCGTGAACCCTTTCTGCGAGCTTACACCGACACCAGGGGACAAGGGCCCGTCGACTGGCAAGACTATCCGTTCGGTGATCCGCCAGCATGCCACTGGCGAGGGGCGCGAGAAGGTCGGGGTTGGGTGCCGTCGGCGATGATGTTCGTGGAGCATTCGGATGATGCTCAGGCGAGAGGAGCGACCGTGGCTAACGCCGCCGCCGAAGCGGCATAGGTCGCAGCGACTGGGCAACTTCTAGGGCGTCGGCTACTCGGCGCTCCGATTCTATTGCCGACTCCCGACGACCTCGAATGGACCGACCAGCGTCCGGGATGGCGCGCATATGCCGGCGCGCCGAGCTTGCTTGCCACCGTGGCGAACCGGCTGCCGCTCCTCATGCAAGAAACCCGCCCGCGAGCTACAGTTGAAGGCAGGGACAGCTCCGGCTCGTGTCCGCGCCTTTCAGCCCGAACTCGTTTCACATGACCGTGCGAGCCATTTGGTGCGGCGCCGAGCTCTGCGAGGCACGAGATGATCAGAGCGACACCACAAGCGAATACTATCCCGAGGGAACAAATGTAAGGAGCAATCCTCCAGTGGCCCTCTACTATGGCGTCGATCAGATCGGATCCGTTCGGCGCGTCTTTGACAGCGAAGGTACGGCGCGAGCTTTCAGCTACTGAGTTGGATCGGTGGGTCGACACTATTGACAGCCACCGTTCTCAGCGGTTCGCGGGAGACGCGTATGCCAACTGGCACATTCGCGGCGGCCCTGGGAACCCGACCATCGGAACGGAGCAAGGTTTGGGCAATTTTGTAGAAGCGATTCCACACGCTGCTCAGTGACTGCAACACATACAAAACACTGCGTCAGCAATTGGCTTTCCGGCTGCATCTTGCCTTCGTAGCGAGGTCCTCCCGCGTGCGTGGTTGAGATATCTATCACAGTATGATATGTTGTTGGCTACAGACCGAGAGCGCGATCACAGTCCATAAGAGCCACGCAATGACGTCAACGACGGTCACTCCACCTCAGCAGCGTTCTCAAGCCGAAATGGCTTTCCTTGAGGAGCAGTTGGTCGCCCTCGACGAAGTGCGACAAGACGGGCACGTCTCTGATATTGCCCCCTTCGTGCACGATGGACTTTGCCGTGCGATGGAACTTGAGAACGTCGCCGATGCACAGACTTGTGATCGAGCGACCCGATGGACCGATGATTACCGCAAGTTGCCAAAAACGCTTGTCCACTGATCGGTGAACGAGACTAGAACGGTCGACTAGATCAAAGGCGCCGCGTGACATCGGATGCTTTGGTAGACTCGTACATCACGCACTGATATATCTCTGTGCGCGGACTGAGTGTCCGCGATCAAGGGCGTCTCGACCAAAAGTTTCGAGTTGTCATGACCAACGGCCTCCGGCCGGGGGTGGTATTTCTTTTTTTAGGAGACACATGCATGAAGCACTTCTGGAAAGGCACGCTCGCTGCGGCGATCATCGGCTTTGCCGCGGCGAGCATGCCAGTTCAGGCGGCAGACGAGACCGTCTGCGGTACCGACAGGAGTATTGACATTGCGGAGATGAGCTGGCCTTCGGCCGCTGCACTTGCGCGTATACACGCTTTCATCCTCGAGAACGGCTACGGCTGCGATGTCGAGGTGGTGTCAGGCGACACCGTCCCCACGTCGTCTTCCATGCTGAGCCGAGGCTCGCCCGCCATAGCACCCGAGCTTTGGACCAGCTCGATCGAGAAGCAGTGGACGGAAGCTATCAATGAGGGCAAGGTCGTGAAGCTCTCGGACGCCATCACCGACGGCACGCTCGAGGGCTGGTTTATCCCCCGATATGTGCAGGAGGCGCACCCGGATCTCAAGAGCGTCGCCGATGTGATCGCGCATCCTGAGCTGTTCCCTGATCCCGAAGATCCTACCGAGGGTCGCCTCTACTCGTGCCCACCGGGCTGGGCTTGCGAAATCTCGACCTCCGCCTTGTTCGAGGCCTACGACATGGCCGAGGCCGGCTGGAACCTGTTTTCGCCGGGCTCGGGCGGAGCGCTCGACGCGTCTATAGCGCGAGCCTTCCTTCGAAACGAGCCGATCCTGTTCTACTACTGGGGGCCGACGTCGATCCTGGGCAAGTACGACGCCGTGCCACTCGACATGGGGCCGGTGGATGCTGAGATCTACGCCTGCAACACGAACCCGGACTGTGACCAGCCGTCGCGCAAGACAGCTTATCCGTCATCGCCTGCGATCGTGGGTGCAGCCGCCTGGGTTCCGGAGGACGCTCCGGTTGTTGCCGACTACTTCGCCAAAGTTGGACTGACCAACGACGAGATCAGCGCGCTGCTGGTCTATGGCGACGAGAACAAGGCAGACGCCGCCGCAACCGCGGAGAACTTCCTGCGCGAGCGCAAGGACGTTTGGACGACCTGGGTGCCGGACGACGTCGCAGCCAAGGTTGAAGCCAGCCTGGGCTGAGCCATGGCGCAAGGGTGGCCGGGGCTCGGCCACCTAAGCACCGCATTGTCGGCTTGGCACCCGGCAGAGAACTCTGAGGTCAGAATGTTTCCCGAATTTGTCGATACCCGCCCGCTCCGACGCGCGGTCGACGACGCCCTCAACTGGGTCGTCGCGAACTGGGGGGGCGCTTTCGAAGCAGCCGCCCGCCCGCTGCTTGGACTCCTCAACGCCATCCAATTTGCACTGCTCGCCACCCCGTGGTGGGTGATCATTGCCCTGGTGACGCTCGCCGCATGGCTGGCCACGCGCCAGTGGAAGCTGCCCGCGATCGTGTTTGCTGCCCTGATCTTCCTCGGCGTTATGGACCTGTGGGAAGACGCGATGATCACCACGGCGCTCATGATTGCAGCGACCCTTACCGCAATCGTCGTGTCGATTCCGGTTGGCGTGTGGATGTCGCGGTCGCTGCGCGTCCGCCAGGTGATCACGCCGATCCTCGACCTCATGCAGACGCTGCCCAGCTTCGTCTATCTCATCCCGACCGTGATGATTTTCGGTCCCGGCAAGATTCCGGCGCTGCTGGCGACCATTGTCTATGCGGCTCCGCCACTCGTCAGGCTCACGGACCTGGGCTTGCGCTCTGTCGATCCCGCAGTCATCGAGGCAAGCCGCGCGTTCGGTGCCAATCCGGGCCAGCGTCTTCTCGGCGTTCAGATACCGCTCGCCCTTCCGACCATCCTCGCCGGCATCAATCAGACGACGATGATGGCCCTCGCCATGGTTGTCATTGCGTCCATGATTGGCGCTGGCGGCCTCGGCTATCAGGTGCTTCAGGGCATCGGGCGACTTGAGGTAAGCCGCGGATTGTTCGCGGGGCTTGGCATTGTCGTCCTCGCCATCATCTTCGATCGCGTTACTCAGTCCTTCGGCAAACAACTGCAGGCACGCATCGGCCTGCAGGAGGTACGCATATGAACGCTATTCGCTATGATTCCAGCGACGTCGCGATCCGTATGCGCAACGTCACAAAGATCTTCGGCAAGAACTCGCTCGCTGCGCAAGCGCTTCTCGATGCTGGACGGTCCAAGACGGACGTGCAGGCCGAGACCGGCTGCGTGATAGGTCTCAACGACGTCTCGATCGACGTAGCCCCGAGCCAGATCTTCGTCGTCATGGGCCTCAGCGGATCCGGCAAGTCGACACTGATCCGCCACGTCAACAGGCTGATCGAGCCGACATCCGGCGAAATCCTCGTCGACGGCGCCGATGTTCGACAGATGGCAAATGACGAACTGCGCCATTTCCGTCGGCACAAGGTTGCGATGGTGTTCCAGAAGTTCGGGCTCCTCCCGCATCGATCGGTCCTCGACAACGTCGCTTACGGACTCGAGGTCCGCGGCGTAGGCCGGCACGCTAGGCTCGAAAAAGCGGCCAAATGGATCGAGACGGTTGGGCTCGCGGGGTATGAGAAGTCCCGGCCGCGCGAACTCTCGGGCGGCCAGCAACAGCGCGTAGGCCTTGCCAGGGCACTGGCGCTGGATACTGACATCCTCCTGATGGATGAAGCCTTCTCGGCGCTCGATCCGCTCATCCGCTCGGGCATGCAGGACCAGCTCATTAGCCTTCAGAGGTCATTGAACAAAACGATCCTGTTCATCACCCATGACTTTGACGAAGCGCTGAAGATCGGCGATCGCGTGGCCGTGCTGCGGGACGGTGTCGTCCAACAGCAGGGGCGGCCTGAGGAGATTGTCCTCAGGCCGGCAAACGATCACATCGAGCAGTTTGTCCGCGACGTGAACAAAGCCCGCGCGATCCACGTGAGTTCGATCATGGAGCAGGGGAAGTTCTCCGTCTGCGACGCTGCTGTCCCGCCGACGGCGCGCTGTGATGACGTTCTACCGCTCTTTGCCGCCAACCAGTGGGTCGGCGTGATCGACGAGTTCGGCCATCAGATCGGACGCGTGACGTCGCAACAGGTCATAGCTGCGCTGGCCCGTCATACTCCCCCGGCTCGCCAGCTCCTCCAAGCAAGCCCGGGAGAGCAGCATGAATAGAATACTGGCCCTGGTAGATCACTCGGTATACGCGGAAAGTGTCGTGGACCACGCCGCCTGGGTTGCGGGTCTCACAGGCGCGAGCATCGATGTCGTCCACGTCCTCGATCCCATCGATCCGGCTGCTGTAAACGCCGGCATGGCTGGGCTGGCCGTCGGTGGGCCGGGTATCGTAAGCGGCAGCGCGAGCTACAGCGAAGCCAGGCTTCAGCAGTTGACCTACCAAGCCCAGCAGCTGGTCGATCGCCTCACAACACGCATAGGGGATGCCGGCGCCGGGGCTGTCATCGGCCGCGTCATTGTCGGCGAACTTCGCCACTTCGCCGAGGAGAGCCAAAGTGACTTCGATCTGACGGTAGTCGGCAAGCGAGGCGAGACCGCCGACTTCGTTGGCCTTCGCCTGGGGTCCAAGCTGCGCAACGTGGTGCACGTCGCCAGCAAGCTCGTCCTGATCGTTCCCCGAGCCTACCGCCCGTTGGCGAGTTGGCTTCTGGCGGTAGGCAAGGACAACGAAGTCAGTCGCGGCCTCGACGACCTGGTCCAGAGCCGGATGCTCGAAGCCCTTCCGGGAGAGGTCGTCCATGTCGGTGAACTGACGGAGCTCATTCGCTCAGATCTTGAGAGCATCGGCCTGCGCCTGACCCATGCCGGGCACAGAGTGAGTATCACCGTTCTGGATGGCGAGCCCGTCAGGGCCGTTGCCGAGCGTCTTGCGACCGCGGAGAGCCAACTGGTTGTGGTCGGGAAGTTTGGCCGGTCGCGCGTACTTCCGATGATCTTTGGCGATGGTGTCGCCCGCGACCTGACGAAAGTGAATCAGGGACCTGTTCTCGTTCTGCCCGAGGCCGATGGGGAGATCGCCGAACAGCAGCCAGGGGCGACACCAGCCTTGGCCGACCAAAATCAGTAGGTAGCGGCCGTGAATCAGAACTATGACGCCAGCGGGAAGGCGGATATGTCGGGCATCTATAATCGAACCGACCCGGTCCCGTACTTTGAGACTCTCGGTACGCTTGGATACTGCATCCCGCAAGAGGCGAAGGGAACGGTACGTGCGCTCATCAACGCGCTTCGGAAGATCAGGCGACGCCCCGAGACCAGCCTCCTCGACATCGGATGCTCCTATGGAGTGAACGCCGCGCTGCTGAAATACGATATGACCTTCGAGGACCTGCGCGAGCACTACACCTCGATGGCCGACATCCCGCGCGACGGCATGCTGCGCGAGGACGCTCAGTTCTTTTCCGACCCTTATGATCCTGAACTCGAGGTCATCGGCATGGACACGGCGCATCGCGCCCTGAGATATGCTATTGACGCCGGCCTTGTTGACGGCGGCACGACCGTCAACCTCGAAGAGGATGACTGCGAGCTGACGCCCGCGCACCGGAAGCTCCTTTCGCGAGCCGACCTTATTCTATCGACCGGATGCTTTGGCTACGTCACCAATCGCACACTTGATCGTTTGCTCGAGTGCGGTCAGGACAATCATCCTTGGATGTGCCACACGGTACTGCGGATGTTCGACTTCACCGATGCGGCAGAGGCGCTGGCCGCCCAGGGATACGTGACAGAAAAGCTGGACCGCCTGACGCCGCAGCGTCGGTTCGTCGACGAAAACGAGCGTAAGCAAGTCCTCGCCAATCTCGAAGAGCTTGGCGTCGACAGTGCGGATCTAGAAGCCGAGGGCTGGTACTATGCCCAGTTGTTCGTTTCCCGACCTGTCCAGGATGCACGCGACATGCCGCTGCCGAGCCTTCTCGCGAACCCGTAGTTACGCCGCCATGCGCTCACGTGGGCGACGCTCGGTTGCGACGGTCTAGATTTCTCTCAGCGTCGCTGCCAGCTCGGCAGCCAGTTGCTTTCGCAAACGGCTGCTTTATATCATCGGCTGATAAATCCATGTCATCCGCCGATGAAACGCAAACTCGTAGCGCCCGATTTCGCTGAGACCGTCGAAGTACTGGCAACCTTCCGATTCGGGCTGCGGCGGTTCCTGAACTTCAGCGAAGGTATCGTCGGAGCGGCCGGCATCACATCACAGCAATATCAGGCGCTCCTTGTTCTCATACGCGAACGCGAGACGGGAGTTAGTGTTGGGTCGCTCGCCGAGGAGATGATTCTTGTGCCTCATGGTGCCGTGCAACTTGTCAACCGACTGAGCGAGGCTGGCCTGGCCGAGCGCAAGTCCGATGCTGTCGATGCGCGTGTTTCTCGCGTGCACGCTACGCCTAAGGCCATCCGGCTGATGAAGACACTCGTCAAGGAGCACGCCGCCGGGTTGAGCGCCCAGGAGCGGTTGCTGCGCAAGAGTTTGGATTCTCTGCGTTGGCTGTTGGTCGACAAGTCATCGCCGTGAAGTCCGAGAGCCAATTCTATTCAGTGCAACCGCTTCGGCCCACCGGTGAGGATGATGGCGGACTCATATCGACCGATGCATCGTCCGCTCTCAAAGCTGCTGAGAAGGTGTTGGGCGAGGCCGTTACCCTACATGGCAATGTTCCCCGCGCCAAAGTGTGGGCGATGAACGACGACTTCTCGACCACCCTAATAACGGTCTACAGCCCATCGACTGCGTGAACACCGAGGCCCGGCCGATGCCGGGTAACCATAGCGTGATCCGTGATCGAAGTGATAGACGGACGTGTCATCGAGTGACATAGTTTGGTGATGGCTGGTCACGTGCGCGGAGAGACCTCCGCAACCGCCGTATGCCGCGTACAGGCGCTTGGGAGCTCGCGCCGGTCAGCATCTCGGCGGCAGCGCATCAGACAGTCCCTTTAAGCGCGCTGCCGCCGATCAACGGGGGTCAGAACTGGTTTGATGCCGGCCTTGAAGGGGCACGACTCAGGTGACTACCCACGTAGGATGTCCGGCATTCATGCCTCGGGCAGGTCGTGTAGCGGTCGGGCCGCCAGCGTGCCGACGCAGTCGGACCATCCAGTGGCGACCCTTTCCTCACTCATGTCCTCTCATACCTTCTGCGCTCTTTGCTGTTCGAGAAGCCGGAACTGAGGATCGCGATTCACACGCCGGCACGCGGGGCTGATGTTCAGCCCTTTAGCCTTGGCGCTCGGCCTTAAGTCGCGCGGGAACGACATCAGGTTGGCAGCGCTATCGCAATTCGAAGCCTTCGTCGGAATGCGGGGCGTAGCGTTCGCGCATCTGCCCGGAGAGTCGCGGCGGGCTGGCTATCGGTAAACCCATCGGTGTATTTGGCAGTGCCTCGATCATCATTCGTCTTGGCTACGCTGATCTCCCGGCGGGCTCCACGCGGCCGGTTCTTGAAGAACGGCATCGGTCGGGTGGTGAGGGTGTCGGCATCGATCCGGGACCATACGCAATGGGCGTGACGCCAGCCGTCCTTCTCGTGGAGCACGATCGCCCGCGGCTGCCCCGCAAGGCCGAGGCTTTGCTCGATCCGGTCCACCGCCTCCTCGAAGGCGGCCTTCGGCAGCCGCGAGGCCTCGGGCGGATTGAGCGACAGCAAGAACAGCTACTGGGTGCACCTTGTGCCCAGGCTCACTGCCTCCGCCTCACGGAAGGCACCGGCCAGATCGTCCGCCGCAAAGCCGCACAGTAAAGCCGCACATGCTCATTGTCGTCGAGCCGCATCAAATGGGCCGCCAGGTTCTGGCCGCTGCCGCGGGCCGAGCCCTTTAGGATCATCGGCCACCCTCCGCCTGGAGGCCGAGGGCTCGCAGCAGCTCTGCCTCGGTCTCGGGCGTGGTCGGCAGCACCCCGATATGCACCGCCCGCGCGAGCTGGTTCAGATTGCTCGCGAGGCGTGAGCGGCCGAGCAGGGCCACCGCCTGGGCATGGGCTTCGCGATCGGCAACCGGCAGCCCGCTGCGGCGCGCCCGGCCGAGCACTGGCGTTCCCAGCACCCGCGACTTGATGTAGGCGCCCAGGGGCAGGCCGGCGGCCTCCCGCTCGAGCCGCTCACGTTCCTCGACCGTCAGCCGCAGTCCGAAGGGCGGTTGCCGTTTGCGGGGTGTCGGCGAGGGCGATCCTCTCGCAGCGATGCCAAAGTCCTCGCTCAGGGGCATGGCGGCACCGGAGAGTCCGGGGACTGCTGGCGCTCAAGGTACTGGCTCCACGCCTCCAAATCTGCCAGAAGCTGGTTCGAAACCGCGCCGTCCAGGCGCGCCAGTCTCCACATTCAAGGCGGGCCTGCGGCCAGGACTGCTGCGTCCCATGATCGTTCCATTGGTCAAAGACAAGACGCTGCGGTCCATCGAGGACCTTGTCGCTGCCGGGCTGTTGCCGGCCGCGGCGCTCGCCGAGCTCGAGCCCGTCGCCGAACAGTTCGCCGTCGGCGTGAGTCCGCCGATGGCCGCTGTCATGCGATCCGGCGACACGGATGGCGCGGTGCGGCGGCAGTTCGTTCCGGATCGGCGAGAGCTCACCGTCACACCGGCCGAGCGTCACGATCCGATCGGGGATGACGCTCACAGCCCCCTGTTCGGGCTCGTGCACCGCTATCCCGATCGCGTCCTGTTCAAGCTGGTCAGCGTCTGCCCGGTCTATTGCCGCTTCTGCTTCCGTCGCGAGATGGTCGGCCCGGAGGGCGATGGCGCCATGTCCGACGAGGATCTGGCGGCAGCCGCGGCTTACGTGCGCGCGCGCCCGGAAATCCGCGAGGTGATCCTGACCGGCGGCGATCCGCTGATGCTCTCGGCGCGGCGCGTCCGGACGGTGATGGCCCACCTCGACGCCATTCCGCATCTCGACATTATCCGCTGGCATACCCGCGTTCCCGTGGTGGCGCCCGAACGCCTGACGGAAGATCTCGTCGCCGCGGTGTCCCGGTCCGACAAGACGGTGGCGCTCGCCGTGCACTGCAACCATGCCGACGAGCTCACCGGGCCGGCAGAGGCCGGCCTCAGGGCGCTGCGCCGCGCAGGGGTCATGCTGTTGAGTCAGACAGTTCTGCTCAAGGGGATCAACGACAGCGTGCCGGCGCTCGAAACGCTGATGCGCGCGTTCCTCAGGCTCGGCGTCCTGCCCTACTATCTCCACCATGGCGACCTCGCCAAAGGGACATCGCATTTCCGCACGACGCTTGCCGAGGGTCTGGACCTAGTCGAGGCGCTGCGCGGGCGCCTGTCCGGGCTGGCCCAGCCGACCTATGTGCTGGACCTGCCGGGCGGCGCCGGCAAAGTGCCCGTCACCCGGGAGCTGATTGCGCAGGGTGGCGCGCGGACCTGGACGGGCGACTGGCACGCCTATCCTCCAGGGGCCGGCAGCTAGCACCCCGCGCGCCGTTCACCTCACGGCGACTGCTGCATGGCCTCGCGCGTGGTGCGCAGGATGCTGGCGAGGTGCGTGTGCATAGCACGGCGGGCCCGCTCCGGGTCGCGCAGTTTCAGCGCCTCGAGGATCAGCTCGTGCTCCCTGGCGCTGTTGGTCAGGACGCCCGGCGTTTCCGAGGCCACGCGGCGGACCTCGGCGCCGATGTGATAGAGCGACTGCGCGGTCCGCTCGAGGAATGGGTTGCCCGCCAGCCGCATCAGCGTGTGGTGGAACTCGAGGTCCATCACGCGGAAGGCGAGCGGGTCGGTGGTCAGTCGATGGCCCTCATGCACCATGTGCTCGAGATGCTCGAGCGCGGCCTCGTCCGCGCGCGCGGCACCCAGTGCCAGCAGTTCACCCTCGACGGTGAGGCGGGCCTCATAGAGCGCCTCGACATTGTCGTGGTCGAGTCCAACCAGGAACTGCAGGGGAGCCGCGAGGCGCGAGGGCTTGAGGTCGGTGACGCTGCAGCGCCCGCCCTGCCGGGTCTCGACCACGCCCAGGATCTGGAGGCCGCGCAGCGCCTCGCGGATCACCGGCCGGCTGACCTGCAGTGCGGCGCTCAGCTCCTGCTCGGTCGGCAGCGTGTCGCCGGCCTTCACGCTGCCCGAATAGATCAGCTCGAGCAGTTTCTCGACCACCATCTCGGCAGCCGATTTGCGCGCCACCGGCGCCATTCTGATCAGGGAGTCGAGTGCAGCCTGGCTCACGATCCAACCACGTCCAGAGGGAGCTTGAGCGCGATGGCGACGCGCGACAGCCTGTCGATCTGCCGGCCATAGCCCATGACGCCGTGATGAGTCGGGCCGCGCGCGCTCCACTCGCGGATGAAGCGGCGGAGGCCCTGTGGAAAGCGCACGCGCGCATTGGTGTCGCCCAACTGGAGCGTAGGTCCCGGCACGATCTCGCCTTCCGCCGCCACCATGCGGTAGCCGCCCGATGCATCCTGCATCACCGAGAGCAGGGTAACATCTCCCGCGCGCGGATAGAACTGCGTGAGATATCCCTTGCCCGACTTGCCGTGGAACACCTCGGACATGGCAAGGCGGGGTGGGGCGTCCGAGATCGCGGGGTCGCCGGCACCGCTATGGCCGATAATGATGACGTCGTCGTTGAAGTCCATCGAGTAGAGCTCGGCGAGCGTCGCGCTGCCGCCGACGGTCTTGAGCGCCAGCATCGCAAAGGCGACCTTCATGTCGGCCTCGACGGGACAGGCGATCCCCCGGGCGTTGAGAACCGACAGGGCGGGATTGAGGGCCGACAGCAGGACGGCGCGCTCGCCGCCGCTTGCGCCTTCATAGTGGCTTGCAATGGCGCTCAGATTGTAGCGCGCAACGACGCGGTGCAGTGCTGCCAGCACGGTGCCCGCCGTTTCGAACTCCGCCGCCGCCAGCGAAGTCGAGGCAGGAAAGGTCTGCCGGAGCTCGGCGACCGCAGCATCGCGCTCGTCGGACGTGACGGCTTTCATCTCGGCCACGGCGTCGTCCCAGTCGAGGTGGCGCACGAAGGTTCCGAAATGCGCCATCAGATGGGTCTCGTCGACATTGAGGTCCATCATTCCGGCAAAGGGCCGGCCGAGCAGTCCGAGCGACTGGGTCCGCAGACGGCGCCCCAGCCCGGCGATCTTGCACCAGAGCGCGAGTTCCTCGCTGAGCTCGGCATCGTCGTCGAGATGGCCGGTGATGCTGTCGAAGCGTTTGCCCAGGCGCAGCAGGACATTGGTCATTTCAGGCAGTGCCGCCGGGGTCACGCCGGCGGCGAGCCAGTCGCCGATGTCGCGCGTCCGCTCCATGTCAAGCGCCCGCCCCGGCTGCACATTGAGCAGGACGATCGGCACGTCGAGCGCGCGGATGGCTGGCAGCAGCGTCTCCGAATTGGCGTAGGTGGCCAGATGCACGAACACCACGTCGACATCGCCCGCCGCGAGCATGCGTCCGGCCGCGCGCGACGATTCAGCGTCGTCGGCCATCCCGGCGCTCACCAGTTCGGCGTGCTGCCCGATAAGGGCCTCGAGCCGGGCATGCGCCGCATCGATGACGCCGCGCATCCGCGGAAACTGTGGCCAGTAGCTGCCCAGGCCCACCGCCATAAGCCCCGCGCGCACCGAATTTTCTGCCACTTCATTCCCCAGAGTCGATCAGCGTTTCGGCGACTATCGCGCAAGCTACGCTGCTACTCAAGATACCAACATCGCAACTTGACTTACAAATTGCGATGTGTGAGCAAAGCACAAGGGAGGACATCGTGAAGCTGCTTGAAGACAAGGTTGTCGTCGTGACCGGGGGGTCGCGCGGGATCGGCGGAGCGACCGCCGTAGCAGCCGCGCGGCAGGGCGCGTCGGTGGCGCTCCTGCACCACCGCGATCAGGCCGGCGCCGACGCCGTGCTCGGAGAAATCCGTCAGAGCGGCGGGCGCGCCATCGCGATCGACGGCGACATCGCGCAGCCCGAAACCAGCGCGCGGCTCGTCGCCCAGGCTGTCGCGGAGTTCGGCCGCGTCGACGTGCTGGTCAGCAACGCCGGCATCTGTCCGTTCCACAGCTTCCTCGATCTGCCGGCCGACCTGCTGCAGCGCACGATGGAAGTGAACCTGCACGGCGCCTTCTATGTGGTGCAGGCCGCCGCCAACCAGATGAAGGCGCAGGGGCATGGCGGCGCGATCGTCGCCACCAGCTCGATCAGCGCGCTCGTCGGCGGCGCCATGCAGACGCACTACACGCCAACCAAGGCGGGCGTGCATTCGCTGATGCAGTCCGTCGCCATCGCGCTCGGACCCTATGGCATTCGCTGTAATTCGGTGATGCCGGGCGCCATCGTCACCGACCTCAATCGCGACGATCTCTCGCAGCCGGGCAAGCGCGCGTATTTCGAGAAACGCATCCCCATCGGCCGGCTGGGTCAGCCCGATGACGTAGCGGACTGCGTCGTTTTCCTCGCCTCCGACATGGCGCGCTACGTCACCGGTGCGGCGCTGCTCGTCGATGGCGGCATGTTCGTGAACCTGCAATGACGCTTCAGGTCGTCGATCCCCACATCCACTTCTGGGACATGGTTCCAGGGAACTATCCCGGGCTCGACAGTCCGGGCGAGGGGTTCCTGGGTGACAGTCGCCCGATGTGCGTGCCGCACCTGCCGGCCGATCTCAAGGCGCTGGCGGGCGACATCGACATCCTCAAGGTCGTCCACATTGACGCCATTGCCGCCGATCCGCTGCGCGAGACGCGCTGGCTGCAGCAGCTGGCCGATGAGACCGGGCTGCCCAATGCCATCGTCGCCTATGTCGACCTGTCTCGTCCCGATGCCGACGCGCAGCTTGAGGCCCATTGCACAGCGTCAAACCTGCGGGGCATTCGTCAGATCCTCAATGTTCACCCCGACAAGACCTATGACTATGTCGGGCGGGCCTTCATGGACGAGCCTGGCTGGCTGGCTGGCTTCGCGTTGCTCGAGCGGCATGGCCTGAGCTTCGATCTGCAGCTCTATCCCCACCAGATGCCACGTGCAGCGGAAGTGGCGCGCCGCTTCCCGGGCACCCCCATCGTCCTCAACCATGCGGGCATGTTCGTCGACCGCGCGGCACCGCAGGGCTGGCGCGAGTGGCGCGACGGCATGCGCCTGCTCGCCTCCTGCGACAACGTCCACGTCAAGATCAGCGGCCTGGGCATGTTCGATCACCGCTGGACCATCGAGAGCATCCGCCCCTACGCGCACGAGTGCATCGATGCGTTCGGTGTCGAGCGCGCAATGTTCGCCTCCAACTTTCCCGTCGACCGTCTGTTCTCGGACTACGCGACGCTCTGGCATGCCTTCGCCGAAGCGGTATCGGGCGTGACCGCCGACGAGCAGGCAAGACTCTTCCGTACCAATGCAGAACGCTTTTACAGGATCTGAACCGTGACCATCACCCCACGCATCAAGGCTGTGCGGACCTATCTGCTCGACGGCGCAGGGGGCGGTGACTATTTCCGCCAGAAGGGTGGCCACTGGTTGATCGACAGCCTGATCTCGAACCCGATGTCGGTCTATCCCGAATACAGGGAGACACGTACGAGCTGGGGTGTCGGCGTACTGGGCTCGATCGTCGTCGAAGTCGAGACCGAGGATGGCCAAGTCGGACGCGGTACAGGCTTTGGCGGACCGCCGGCCTGCTGGCTCATCAACCACCATTTCAGCCGCTTTCTGATCGGCGCCGACCCGCGCGACCTCAATCGCATCTGGGATCAGATGTTCCGCGCCTCGATGCCCTACGGCCGCAAGGGACTGACGCTCGCCACCATCAGCGTCGTCGATCTCGCTCTGTGGGACCTGCTGGGCAAGCTGCGCAATGAGCCGGTCTACAAGCTCATCGGAGGGCGCACCAAGGACCATGTCGATCTCTATTGCACCGGTCCCCGCCCCGATGCCGCGCAGAGACTCGGCTTCTTCGGCGGCAAGCTGCCGATACCGCACGGCCCCGCAAGCGGCCGCGCCGGCATCCGCGAGAACGTCGCCATCCTCGCCGACTTCCGCGCCAAGGTCGGACCGGACTATCCCATCATGGTCGACTGCTACATGTCGTTCGACGTGCCCTACGCCATCGAGATGGCTGAGGCGGCGGCTCATCTCAACATCCATTGGTGGGAAGAGGTCCTCCATCCCGACGACTTCGACGGCTTTGCGCTGCTCAAGCGCGCGCATCCCAAGATGCGCTGGACGACCGGCGAGCACGAGTACTCGCGTTACGGCTTCCGCAAGCTGATCGAGGGTCGCAATGTCGATATCCTGCAGCCCGATGTGATGTGGGTGGGCGGCCTCACCGAACTGCTCCGCATCTCGGCGCATGCGGCCGCCTACGATCTGCCGATCGTCCCGCATGGCAGCGGCCCCTACAGTTATCACTATGTGCTGAGCCAGACGAACGCGCCGTTCAGCGAATACGTCGCCAACAGCCCCGATGGCACCAGCGTGCTGCCCAGCTTCGGCAGCCTGTTCCTCAATGAACCCGTACCCGAAGGCGGCCGCGTCGACATCGTCGATGCACCGGGCTTCGGCCTCGAACTCAATCCCTCGGCAAAGCTCGTCGAGGCGGACTGAAGACCGGCAGGGCCGGCAACACAAAGGGAGAAGAGAAATGGTCTTGAGACGTGAACTTCTGGCTGGCTTGGCGATGAGCGCCGTGCTGCTGACGGCCCAGCCCGCTGGTGATGGCCTTCGTTGGAACGCTGTTCGCCACTCTCATCGCCTTCCCTCTGGCGTTCCTCGCGGCGCGCACCATCACCGCCAGCCGACCGGTCAACTGGCTGATGAAGCGCTTCTTCGATGTCATCCGCTCGGTCGATATGCTGATCTGGGCGCTGTTCTTCACGCGCGGCTTCGGCCCCGGTCCCATTCCGGGTATCGCGGCGATCCTGTTCACTGACACCGGTGCCCTCGGCAAGGTCTATGCCGAGGCGATCGAGAACATCGACGACAGGCAGCGCGAAGGCGTGCGCTCGGTGGGGGCGTCCGGCGGCGCGGTCAATCGCTACGGCGTCGTGCCGCAGGTGCTGCCCGTCTTTGTCTCCCAGTCGCTCTATTTCTGGGAAAGCAATACCCGCTCGGCCACCATCATCGGTGCCGTCGGCGCCGGCGGCATCGGCCTCAAGCTGCTCGAGACGATGGGCACCAATTCCGACTGGGACAAGGTGGCCTATATGGTGCTGCTCATCCTGTTCGTCGTGTTCCTGTTCGACAGCATCTCCAACGTCATCCGCCAGCGGCTCATCGGCACCACAAGCCATTGATTCGCCTGCAACGATCCGCCGTCGCCGGAGTTGTGGGCGACGGAGGCGGCCATGCAGACCAACTGGTTCATCATCTTCGAAGCGCGGGGCGCTTGGTATATCGACAACGAGGGCACCGAGTTCGGGCCGTTCCCCTCCAAGCGGCAGGCCGGAACCGAGGCGCTCACCATCGCCCGCACCTTCGGCGACAAGGGACGCCGCTCGCGCGTCTACATGCCCGACGATCACGGCAAGCATCAGATGATTTGGGAAGGCGCCTGAGCCCCTCAGCTGGCCGCGAGCCGGTTCTCCAGCACCGTGCCCACAGCACCGCACTCCCGTGCGATCTCGGCGGCAAAGTCGCGGATCATCGGCCGCTCCAGCGTCGCTCCCGACAGCGCCACCAGGGCCACGTCGCGATAGAGCGGCGCGAAGTCGCGCGGCGCTACGGCAACCAGCCGCCCCGCGTCGAGATCCTCGGCCACCGACGACCGGATGAATGGCCCCGTGGCGACGCCGCGTATGGCGAGCCGGCGCGCCGGCCCCGCCGGAATGTCCACGAAGGTCTGGGCCCGCCGTGCGAGGGCAACCGCCGCGTCGGGCTCGACCTGCCACCAGCCCAGCGATATCACCCGCGGCACCAGTTCGAGCAGGTCGGCGAGGTCGAAACTGTCGCCCAGCTTGTCGGCGATCTCGGGCGCCACCACCAGCGGCGCCTCCTCGCGCATCACCAGCAGCGGCTCGATGTCGGGCATCAGCGGATCGAGGTTGGGCCACACCACGATCGCCAGTTCCACCAGTCGGTCGCGCAGCATCGCCGTCAGGTCGCGGTGGTTCCCTTCTTCCACCAGCACGTCCACATTGGGATAGCTGTCCTGGAAACGCAGTAGCGGTTCGGTGATCAGCGGCAGGATCAGGCTGCGCAGGCACCCCAGCGACACGCGGCCACGCTCGGCCCGGCGCAGGGCTTCGCGTGCTTCCTGTGCCGCGCTCAGCATGCGCCGCGCATAGGGCAGGAAGCTCATGCCCTGGTCCGTCAGGGTCACCTTGCGGCCGCGGTTGAACAGCGTCACGCCCAGCAGTTCCTCGAGCGCCCGCATTCGCATCGACACCGTCGCCTGCGTGACGTTGAGTGTCGCCGCCGCTTTGGTGAAGCTCAGATCCTGGGCGATCCGGTCAAACGTCCTGATCTGGTCGAGGTCCATTGTCGATCAACGATGCCGATATGAGCGCGGTGACGGCGAGCCGCCACGCTGGCCTCAGCATTAGAAGCCTTGATGCAAGCCGTCAAACCCTCTCGTCAGGGCACGATGCCGATCGCCCCGGGGTCGAGGCCCTCGGCCCGCTCATGTGGGTCCTCTCCGCAAGCCGCCTCGCCATAGGGGTTGGCAGTGTCGCAGCTCATCGCCTCACGCATATAGCTGATGAACATAGAGGGCCGCTCGTCGCAGCCGATGCGCTCGATCAGCTTGCCATCCTTGCCGATCGCCAGGCCCGCCGCGCCGCCGCCCGCATCGTCCTCGACTTCGGGGTCAGGCGGAATGGCAAGCGAGTAGTAGACATAGTCGCGGCTTTCATCGGCCCATCGGATCGATACCAGATAGCCATCCGGGCCGTCCGAATGCGAGAACAGGAACGCCGTTTTACCATCGACGCCACCGGGCGGGAACGCATAGATCAGCTTGCCGTCGCCGTCGGCGTGACGCTCGAAGCGCAGATTGCTCCATGTCCCGTCGTCATGGGGGATGCCGTTGAGGTCGAGATAGCCCACATCGTTGACCTCGTCCGTCGTACACACGAACAGGGGTCTGCCGGTCCGCGTCGGTCGACTGCTGCCCCAGCGCGGGGATCGCCGAAGCCGAGAAAACCGGAAGAAGCAGCAGGAGGATCGTCTTGCTGGCGGTAAGCCTTTGCGGCACTGTCACGGCCGGTTTCCCTTTGACGCCTGCGCCATCTCTAGCCCGGGGACCGGCGCGCGCTCAAGCAGCCTGAGATCGAGGACGAACGATGACCTATCGCGCATTGGACACGCGCTACGACGCCATGAAGTATCGCCGCAGCGGCCGCTCGGGGCTCAAGCTTCCCGCCATCTCGCTCGGCCTCTGGCAGAATTTCGGCGGTAGTCGCGACTATCCCTCGGCCTTCGAGATCCTGAGCACCGCGTTCGACCACGGCATCACCCATTTCGACCTCGCCAACAATTACGGCCCGCCTCCCGGCGCGGCCGAGGAGCTGTTCGGCGACGTCATGGCGCGCGACTTCCGGCCCTATCGCGACGAGCTCATCATTTCCTCCAAGGCCGGCTACGGCATGTGGCCGGGGCCCTATGGCGAGTTCGGCAGCCGCAAGAATCTCCTCGCCTCGGCCGACCAGAGCCTCAAGCGGCTCGGTCTCGACTATGTCGATATCTTCTATTCCCATCGCTACGACCCCAATACGCCGCTCGAGGAAACCATGGGCGCGCTCGCCCATCTGCAGCGGCAGGGCAAGGCGCTCTATGTCGGCGTGTCAAACTACCCGCGTGAGGCAACGCGCGAGGCGCACCGCATCCTCGCCGCCATGGGCGTCACGCTCACCATCCACCAGCCCAGCTACTCCATCCTCAACCGCTGGATCGAGGAAGACGGCACCATCGACGCCTGCGGCGAACTGGGCGTCGGCGTCATCCCCTATTCGCCGCTGGCGCAGGGCGTGCTGTCGGGCAAATACTCCAAGGGCAAGGACGGTGCCTCGCGCGCGGGTCGCGCCGGCTCTACTGTGGGCACGCGCTGGCTGGCGCCCAAGGTGCTGGCCGCCGTCGATGCCCTCGCCAAGGTGGCCAAGGCGCGCAAGCAGACGATGTCGCAGCTCGCCTTGGCCTGGGTGCTGCGCCGCAGCGAGATCACCTCGGCGCTCATTGGCGTGCGCACTATCGAGCAGCTCAAGGATTGTCTCGGCGCGCTCGACAATCTCGAGTTCACCGACAAGGAGCTCAAGGCCATCGACGCCGCCACCGGCGACGCGCGCCTCGACAGCCACCCCCCGCTCAGCCTGCCGGACTGACTCGTTCCCGGGGCGCCGGCGGCGCATCGCGGCAGAAACCCAGGATGATCGCCGCCAGTCCCACATAGAGCGTGGTGTGGAACTCATAGCCGAACATCAGATAGGTGAGCCCGCAGGCGAAATAGCCCACGCTGAGCACCACCGCGCCTGTCACGCGCGCCGCATACTGGCTGTCGCGCGCCGAGCGGAGCGCGCCCAGCAGCGGCGCCAGCAGGATCAGCCCATAGGCGGCGAGCCCCATCACGCCCGCCGACACGCCCATGTCGAGAATGTCGGCATGCAGATGGTGATTGCCGCGCAGGCCGCTGCCCTTGGCATCGAACGCCTTGCCCTTGTCCGGCAGGTATTGGTAGGCCGAACGCACGCGCTTGCTCCAGCCATAGCCCACCCACGGACTGTCGACGAAGGCTGCGGTGCCCGCCTTCCAGAAGGCGAGCCGCGCGCCCGCTGATTTTTCCTTGATCGTCCCCGTCGTCACGAGCTGTACGATCACCGTCGTCGTCCGCTCGAGGCGCGTCAGCACCTTGGGCGCGAAGGGCAGCATCACTGCCCCGGCGATCACCACCACCACGCCGAGTGCGACGATCTGCTTCCACCACGGCCGGAAGCTCGTCAGCATCAACGCGAGGGCGATCACTGGCGCCGCCACCAGCGGTCCGCGCGACCCCGACAGGGCAACGACCCCGAGCCCGATCGCCGGCCCGAGCAACAGTACGAAGCGCCAGCGGCTGCGCATCGCGGGGAAGGCGACGAGGCTCAGGAAGCCCAGCACCAGCGCCGCTTCCGCCGCCCAGATCGGGTCCGACCACCAGCCCTCCGCCCGGCTGTTGCCTAGCCACGAGACCTCGCGCAGCGCCGTTACTGCCGACACCAGCGTTCCCACGAACGCCACCCACGACACCACCACGGCGCTATCGGGCGCCGCATAGCGGCTGAACCAGTTGACCAGCGGGATAAGGGCGAGGAGGAACGCGAAGTTCACCGCCATCAGCGCGTCGCCATGGATGCTGAACGCAATCCCGATCAGCACGAAGGCGGCGATGAAGCACCAGCCCGCCGGCCCGATGACCCAGCGCGTCCGTGCCGCCACGAGGCCGACCACCAGCAGCACCGTCAGCACCATCAGCGCATAGGCCAGCACGTAGCCGCCATTGAACGGCAGCACGAGCGTCGCGCCCAGGAACAGTGCGGTGAGGAACAGGCCGATCTGGCCGAACAGGCTGCCGATCATTTGCCGGGCTCCCGCTCGCGGCAGTAGCCCAGAAGGATGGCGAGGATGGCGGCATAGAGCGCCGTGTGGAATTCGAAGCCGAACATCAGGTCGGTGAGCCCGTCGAAGAAATAGGCGATCGTGATCACCGTGCAGCCATAGAGCCGCACGCGCCGCAGGCCGTCGCGCGGCGACAGCAGCCCCAGCACGATCGGCGCGGCCAGCAGTGCCACATAGCAGGCGATGCCGACGATTCCCCCCGCCACCGCGAAATCGAGGAAGTCGTTGTGGAGCTGCGGCAGGTCGGCGAGCTCCTGGTTCCTGAGATGCGGGATCGACGCGTCCATGATCCGCGCCCAGCCATGCCCGATGATCGGCGCCTCCTGGAACGCCTTCCATCCGGCCTGGTAGAGATCGAGGCGGAACTCGGCGGTGCGGTCGCGTACGAAGTCGCCCGACAGCATCGAATAGAAGATGCCCGGCAGCTTCGCCATGCGGCCGCCCAGGCTCATCACCCACATCGCCGTGGCCGCCAGCCCCGCCACCAGTCCCGCGGTGACCCACCACCAGTTGATGCGCAGGCTCCGCGCGAGGAAGATCGCCGCCGCAATGGCGAGCGGCGCAATGGCCATCAGCGGCCCGCGCGACTTGGTGAGGATTTCGGCCGATACGCCCGCCACCGGACCGAGGAGATAGACCAGCCGCCAGAAGCCGCGATCGGCCGCTGCCCCGACGAGCGCCAGGAAGCCCAGGATGATCGCGGTGTTGGCAAGCACGATCACGCCGATCAGGCCGGCATCGCTCCGCCGCCCGCCCATATAGCCGATACGCACCAGCATCACGACGACGCTGAGCAGCGCGCCCAGCAGCGCCAGCCGCGCTACGATCACCGCGCCATTGGCCGGCCGCCTGTCGCTCAGCGTCAGGTAGATCGGCGCGAACAGCACCAGCGCCACGAAGTTGAAGATGAACAGCACATCGCCGGGCTGCCGCGCGGTGATGGCAAAGCAGGCCAGCAGCACCAGCACGATGCCGAGGAAGGTCAGCGGCGCGGGCGTCAGCGCCTGCCGCCACGTCCCGTCGCTCAGCCGGGCGACAAGCAGGATCACCCCGATCGCGACGAGCATGTAGGGCGTGAGCAGTCCCAGCACCACCGACAGCGAAAGCGTCAGCACGAGGATCGCCCACACCGCGGCGCCGTCGATCCTGTCGCGAAGCGCGCTCACGGGGCCGCCCTCGCGAACGCGGCCGCGAGATCGGCGTCCGGCGTCAGCAGCTCGCGCGGCACCGGATCGGAGCTGCGCTTCCAGTTCGTATTGATGCCTCGGAAGTGCCAGTAATGCGCACCGTCGGGGGTGATCTTGGAAAACATCGGCCGGCCCGCAATCCAGTGCCAATAAGGGTGCACCTTGAGATTGGCGACCCAGCCGCGCCGCGGGTCAAGCGCCCATTTGTTGGGCCGCGACCGCGCGCGCTTGGTGTCCGTCAGCGAGAACCCGTAGCCGCGATGATCGGCCGCCGCGTCGGCCAGGGGAACCGCCTCGATCCAGCGCCCGCGAAACACCGCGAGCCCGTGCCTGAGGCCGCTGGCGACCGCGTAGATCGAGCGGCCGCCCGGCGGCGCGACAAGTTCGTCGATATCGGCGTTGAGGATGCCCGTCGCTTGCGCGCCATAACGGCGCAGCACTGCGCTCATGCTCGCGATCTGCGGGAAATGCGCCCAGTAGGGGTTGAGCCGCACCGCCGTATCGGTCCGGCCGAAGGGCTGTCGCCACACGGGCACGGCGACATGGGCGAGGCCGGGCACCGCGCGCAGCGTCTCGACCACGGCCTCCACCGCATAGTCGGTGGAGCCATTGTCGTAGAGCACAATCGTATCGGTGCCGTGGAGCCGCTGGTGGAAACGCGCCCATTCGCCGATCCACCTGAGATCGTTGTTCCTGTTCATCCCGAACAGGATCCGCGCGCCGGCGAGCTGCGCCGACAGATTGGCGCGGATCGGCAGCTCGATCGTCTCCCTGCCGAACCGGATCGCGATCGCCGTGCTGCCGGTGGGGACGTCGATCAGCTCGGTGATCATCACCGACAGGCTCGAATGGAACCGCCGCGTGACCGCGTTGCCCGAGGGCAGGGCGGTGAACCGGGCGAGATAGTAGTCGGCCACCAGATTGACCGGTGGCGGTCCCACCAGCAGCACGCGCCGGCCATCCGCGTGCCAGAAGCAGTCATAGACCATCCCCGTCGCGTCGAACGCATCGAGAAAGGCCTGGTCCCGCCTGCGCTGCGGCACGCGCGGCTCGCGGCGCGTGCCTGCGGGTAGCGCCGCTGCCGAAGACTCAGCGTCGAGCAGGGCCGCTTCCATCATCCGCGCAGCGTACCCCCGGTGGCCTTGCTCACGGCGGCGACGATGGCGGCGCCCACCTTCTCGATCTCCTCATCGGTCAGGGTCTTGTCGGTCGGTTGCAGCGTCACGCGGATCGCCACCGACTTCTTGCCTTCGCCCACGCCCGCACCCTCGAACAGGTCGAAGATGTCGACATCGGAAATCAGCGCCTTGTCGGCATTGCGCGCCGCACGCAGCAGCGTCGCCGCCGGCACGCCGCGGTCGACGAGGAAGGCGAAGTCGCGCTCGAGCGGCATCAGATCGCTCAGCCTGAGCGCCGGCTTGCCCTTGGTCGCCTTCTTGCGCGCCTCGGGGATCGCGTCGAGGTCGAGCTCGAACGCCACCACCGGCCCTGTCAGATCCATCTCCGCCGCCCACGCCGGATGCAGTTCGCCGAACCAGGCGATCACGTTGGTCGGCCCGAGCTGCACGCGCCCGCCGCGGCCCGGATGGCTCCAGGCCGGCGGCTCCGCCACCACCTGCAGTTTGTCGATGTCGTGGCCGAGCGCATCGAGCACTGCCGCGAGGTCGGCCTTGGCATCGAACACGCTCAGCGTGCCGCCACCCTGCCAGGTCCTGGGCAGGCTGCCGGCGCGCACCGCCGTCGCATAGGTGTGCTGGCCCTCGGGCTCGTCGCTCAAAAACACCTGGCCCACCTCGAAGATTGCGAGGTCGCGGAAACCGCGATTCTCGTTGCGGCGCACCGCGGCCAAGAGGCCCGGCAGCAGCGAGGGCCGCATGTCCGAAAGGTCCGAGGCGATCGCATTGGCGAGCTTGAGCTCGGGCTGGCCGCCGCCGAAGCGCTTGGCCTCCGCCTCCGAAATGAACGACCACGTCACCGCTTCGTCCAGCCCGCGCGCCGCAAGCACGCGCTTGGTGGCGCGCCGCCGGCTCTGGATCGTCGTCAGCATGCGCGGCGCCACGCCGGACAGGCGCGGCAGTGGGTCGAGCGGAACCTTGTTCACGCCTTCCATGCGCATCACTTCCTCGACGAGGTCCGCTTTCTGCGTCACGTCGGGGCGCCAGCTCGGCATCGCCACCTGGACCGTCGTTCCAGAGCCAGTGACGGTGAAGCCGAGCCGCGTCAGGTGCTCGCCGATCCGCTCGGGCGCCAGCTCGAGGCCGGTCAGCCGCCGCACTTCGCTCAGCGGGAAGTCGATCACGGTGTTGGGGAACAAATCCTCGCCCGAGATCGCGGGGTCCATCGGCGTGCCGCCGCAGATTTCCATGACGAGGCGCGTCGCGAGCTCGAGGCCCGGCTCGGTGAGCGCCGGGTCGACCGACCGCTCCAGCCGGTAACGCGCATCGGACACGATGCCGGTCTTGCGGCCGGTCCTGGCGACCTCCTGCGGGTCCCAGCTCGCGCATTCCATGAACAGGTTCACCGTCTCGTCGGTGCAGCTCGAGCGTTCGCCGCCCAGGATGCCGCCGAGGCAGAGCGGGCCGATATCGTCGGCGATCACGCACATCGTCGCGTCGAGCTCGTGCTCGCGGCCGTCGAGGCCGTCCAGCCTTTCGCCCGGTCGCGCATTACGCAGTAGCATCGTGCCCGTCACCTTGTCGGCGTCATAGGCGTGGAGCGGCCGCCCCCAGCCCTGCGACACGAAATTGGTGATGTCGGCGAGGGCATTGATCGGCCGCAGCCCCACCGCGCGCAGGCGGCTCTGCAGCCACTCCGGCGACGGGCCGTTCTTGACGCCGCCGATGTAGCGCCCGGCGAACTTGCGGATCGCCTTGGGCTCGTCGGGTCCGAACTGCTGCGGCAGCGGCGGGATCGGGCTCGGACCTTGCGAGGGCACCGGCGCCATGTAGCCATTGGTCGGGTTCAGCTCGCCCAGCCCATAGGCGGCGAGGTCGCGCGCCACCCCGTAGATGCCCGTGGCGTCGCCGCGATTGGGCGTGATCGAGATGTCGAACAGCACGCCGCCGATCCCGGCATAGTCTACATAGGGCGTGCCCACCGGAGCGTCGTCGGGCAGGACGATGATGCCCTCATGGTCGTTGGAAAGCTCGAGCTCCATCGCCGAGCACAGCATGCCGTTCGACACCTGGCCGCGGATCGTGACGCCTTCCTTGAGCGTGAAGTCTTTGCCGGGAATGTAGGTGCCCGGAAACGCGAACACCGACTTCATGCCGGTCACCGCATTGGGCGCACCGCACACCACATCGATCAGCGTCCCGGTGCCCGCATCCACCTTGCACACCTTGAGATGGTCCGAGTTCGGATGCGGCTCGGCGCTCACCACATGCGCCACCACGAAGGGCTTGAGCGCTTTGGCGGTGTCGTCCACGCTCTCGACCTCGAGGCCGATGGTGGTCAGCGCCTCGGCGATCTGGTCGGCCGTGGCGTTGGTGTCGAGATGGTCTTTCAGCCAGTCGAGCGTGAACTTCATTTCTTGTAGACACTTTCGGTCGCTTCGACCTTGGGCAGGCTGCCCGAGATCGCAAAAAGTCTGGCGAGCACATTGGCAAAGCCGCGTGCATCGTCGATGGCGCGGTGCGTGTGCTCGATATGGCCGTACCATTCGGGCGGCACGCGCTGCATGCCCCATTTCAGGTACTCGGCGCCGCGCAGCGTGCCCGCCATGGTGTAGAGGCACACGCCGCCGCCGCGGAAGATCTGCCGTGCATGCTTGAGCGGCGTGCCCAGCACGCGCGTGCCGGCATAGGTCTCGAGATAGTGGTCCATCCACAATCCGTCGAAGATCATCGGCGCCGCGGCGAACACGCGAAAGCCGGGCAGGCTCTCTACCCAGTCGGCATAGCGCGGCATGACCACTTCTGGCGGTTCCGGATTGGTCGTCGCATGCACCCAGGCTTCCGGCTGCGTCTCCCACCACGCCATCGTGTCGGGATGCGGCGTCCGGTCGGAACGCGGTTCCAGCACCGCCTCGAACTCACCCAGCACCGTCCCCGTCACGTCGCACGCCACCGAGGCAAAGCTCAGCATCGACGAGCGCAGCGGACTCGGTCCGTCTGCTTCGATGTCGGTAACGACGAACGTCGTGATCGGCGCCTCTTCGCTCATCGCGGCAGCACCTTGATGACGCGGATGCGCTCGCAGATCAGCTCGAGCGTCGGCGACCAGCCGCCATTGCGCTCGAAATAGACGATGTGGCCGGCGCGCCATTGCGCATAGTCGCCTTCGCCCTCAGCAAGTGCGAAGTCCTCGGGCACGTCGTCGAAACGGCGCTGCGTGACTTCGGTGTATTCGATGATCGCCGCCGGCCGCGCCGCCCCGTCGAGAACGACGTCCTGCCGGCCGACCGTGGGGATCGGCGTGCCGTCCGCGATGTAGTCGCGCAGGGCGCCGCAGGTGGCGGTCTTCTTGCCCATGAGGACAAGCGCCAGCAACTCGTCGGCGAGCCCGGGGCTGTCGCCGAACGACCAGCTCTGACGGCCGTCGATCATGGTTGGCTCGCTCACGAGCTCAGGCCTCCGAACAGCGTCGGCATGTCGAAGGCGCGGAACCCGTAGTGATCGAGCCAGCGCTTGTCGGCGTCGAAGAAGGCGCGCAGGTCGTTCATGCCGTATTTGAGCATGGCGAGCCGGTCGATCCCCATGCCCCAGGCAAAGCCCTGGTACACGTCGGGATCGAGCCCGCAATTGCGCAGCACATTGGGATGCACCATGCCGCAGCCCAGTATTTCGAGCCAGTCGCTGCCCTCGCCGATCTTCACCTCGGAGCCGGAGCGGTCGCACTGGACGTCCACTTCCATCGAGGGCTCGGTGAACGGGAAGAAGCTGGGGCGGAAGCGCAGCGTCACGCCGGGCACCTCGAAGAACGCCTTGAGGAACTCCTCCAGCACCCAGCGGAGTTGGCCGATATGGCTGTCCTTGTCGATGACGAGGCCTTCCACCTGGTGGAACATGGGCGTGTGCGTCTGGTCGCTGTCGTGCCGATAGGTGCGGCCCGGCATCACCACGCGGATCGGCGGGGTCATGGGCGGCGTGAGGTAGCCGGCGGCCGGCTTCTCATTGCTCTGCTTCATCACCCGGATCTGCACCGGCGAGGTGTGCGTGCGCAGCACCTTGCGCGTTCCGTCGGCGCCCGGCTGCAGGAAGAACGTGTCGTGCATCTCGCGCGCCGGGTGCCCCTCGGGGAAGTTGAGCGCGGTGAAATTGTACCAGTCGGTCTCGATGTCGGGACCTTCGGCGATCTTGAAGCCCATGTCGGAGAAGATCGCGGTGATCTCGTCCCACACCTGGCTGATGGGGTGGATGCGGCCCTGCGTGGTCGGCGCCGGCCGCACCGGGAGGGTAACGTCAACCGTCTCGGCGGCGAGCCGCGCATTGAGCGCCGCGCCCTTGAGGTCGCCGCTCCTGGCCTCGATCGCGGCGGCGATCTCGTTCTTGAGCCCGTTGATCGCCGGGCCGGCGGTCTTGCGGTCCTCGGGCGCCATGGTGCCCAGCGTTGCCAGCAGCGCCGAGACCGAGCCCTTCTTGCCCAGCGCCATGACGCGAACATTGTCGAGCGTTTGCTCGTCAACTGCCGCGGCGATTGCAGTCGTTAGGGTGGATCTCAACTGGGCGATGTCGTCTTGGAGGCTCATCTCGGTTCCGTTTCACAAGGGCAAACAAAAAGCCCCGCGCCATCCCGTCTCGGGCGGCGCAAGGCTTAACTTGTGGCCTCGGTAAAGGCTAGCGGATCAGGCGCTGACGCGCGCTGCGGTGGTTGCTTCGATCTCGCCCAGGTAGCCGAGCGCCTTCTTGGACTGCGCAACGAGCGCAGCGAAGGCGGCGGGCTCCGTGATGGCGATATCGGAGAGAACCTTGCGGTCCACCGCGATCTCGGCCTTCACGAGGCCGTCGATAAATCGGCCATAGGTCAACCCATGCTCGCGCACGGCAGCGTTGATGCGCTGGATCCACAGGGCGCGGAAGTTGCGCTTCTTGGCGCGGCGGTCGCGATAGGCGTACTGGCCGGCCTTGTCGACGGCGGCCTTGGCGACGGTGATCGAGCTCTTGCGGCGGCCGTAGAAACCCTCGGCGGCCTTCAGAACTTTCTTGTGACGGGCATGGCTGGTTACGCCACGTTTGACTCGGGACATCTCAGCTCTCCTTTAGCGCGCGTACGGCATGTACCACTTGACCAAATTCGCATCGCCCTTGGCGAGGATCTTGGTCCCGCGGTTCTGGCGGATGTAGTTGGCACTGTGGTTGAGGAGGCGGTGACGCTTACCCGCGACGCCGGCCTTCACGAGGCCGGACGCAGTCATCTTAAAGCGCTTTTTGGCGCCCGATTTAGTCTTCATCTTTGGCATTTTGCGGTCCTGTTTGGCCCTTGCGGGCTACGCATTCTGGACTGCCACGGCATGCCTTTCGGCCGGGCGGTCCGGTTCAGAAGCGGCGTCTATAGAGGGCTGGGCTCAGGAAGGCAAGTCCTGCCGGGCCTTGAGGTCGCGGATCAGCTCCTCGAGCGCGTCGACCAGGTTCGCCTGCTCGGTCCGGCTCAGCTCGCCCAGCACGCGCCGGTTGATCTCGGCCGTCACCGTCACCGCATCGGGCACCACCGCCGCGGCGCGATCGCTGAGATATAGCCCTTGCGCCCGCCCGCCGCGGCTCTCGCGGAAGATCCAGCCCTCGGCCTCGAGCCCGTTGAGCGTGCGGGCGACGCCGGGCTGCTCCACTTCGAGCCGCTCGACCAGTTCCTTCTGCGTCAGCCCCGGCCTGGCGCCGATCTCGATCAGCGCCGCCGCCTGCGCGGGCATCAGCCCTAGCGGCGCCAGCCCCTCGCGCAGGCGCAGCGAAATGAGCCGCGCCAGCTGCGCTGTCTGAAAGCCGATGGTCGCCCGCTGGTCGAAGGTCATAAGGCGTTATCTAGCTGATTTGCCCGACTCGGCCTAGCTGGGATGCGACCGCCCGAGCTCCTCCGCCAGGATTTCCAGCAGCACCGCGACGCGCCGCGGCACCCGCCGCGAGGGATGGATCAGGTGGATCGGCAGCGTCAGCATCTGCCAGTCGGCAAGGATCGGCACCAGCCGGCCCGCCGCGACATCCGCCCGCACCAGATCGGTGGGCATATAGGCGATGCCCGCGCCCTCGAGCGTCGCCACCCGCAGCGCTTCGCCATTGTCGATCTGCAGCCCGCCCTCGACCTCGGCGACCTCCTGCCGGCCGCCCCGGCTCAGCGGCCAGCGGTTGCGCGGCGACATGTTGAGGTTGATCAGGCAGCGGGCTGCGGTCAGCTCCCCCGGTGCCGCCGGCGCGCCATGCCGCTCGAGGTAGTCCGGCGACGCCACCAGCATCAGCCGGTAGGTGCCGACACGCCGCGCGATCATCGAAGAGCTCGGCAGCTCGCCGATCCGCACCGCGAGGTCCAGCCCGTCGGCGATCAGATCCATCCGGCGGTCGGAGAGGATCATCTCCACCGTCACCGCCGGATTGGCGGCCTGAAACCGGGCGACGATGCCCGCCAGGCTGAACACACCCAGTGTCGCCGGCCCGGTCATGCGGATGCGACCCTCGAGCCGGCCCGGCGCGGCGCGCATCGAATCCTCGAGCTCCGCCGCGGCATCCAGCACGGTTTCGGCGTGGCGCAGGAACGTCTCGCCCGCCTCCGTCAGCCGCTGCGCCCGTGTCGTCCGCTCGATCAGCCGGGCCCCATAGCGCTGCTCCAGTCCCTGGATGCGGCGGCCCACCATCGCCGGCGTAATGCCGAGCACCCGCGCAGCAGCGGCAAAGCTGCCGGTCCGCACGGCGCGCGTAAATGTCTCCAATGCGTCGAGGTCAGCCATTCGATACTATTTCGATACTCTGAAACGCGCTGGCCGGCAATTCCGTAACAGCAGGTATCGGCTTACATGCAGCACACCGAATACGAACCGAACGGAGAGATCAAATGACCATCGCAATTCTGGGCCAGGGCAATATGGGCAGCGGCCTCGCCAGGCGGCTCGAGGGCCAGACGGATCTGGCGCTGGGCGCCCGCGACCCCAAGGCCGGTGAGCTGAGCTATGCCGACGCCGTCGCCAAGGCCGACATCGTCGTTCTCGCGCTGCCCTTCGACGCCGCAGTGGAGGTTGCCAGGACACTCGACCTCGCCGGCAAGGTCGTCGTCGACATCTCGAACCCCGTCACGCCCGATTTCTCCGGCCTCAAGATCGGCCACAGCACGTCCGCTGCCGAGCAGATCCAGGGCGCCGCGCCTGGCGCCAAGGTCGTGAAGGCCTTCAACACCATCTTTGCGGCCCTGTTCGCCGCCCCGGTCGCGGAAACCCGCGGCGTCCCGGTGTTCGTCGCCGGCAATGACGAAGGGGCCGTGGCGCAGGTCGGCGATCTCGCCCGCAAGGCCGGCTTTTCGGTCGAAAATGCCGGCACGCTCGACGCCGCGCGCCTGATCGAGCCGGTGGGGATGCTCAACATCCGCTTCGGCTACGGCCTCGGCAAGGGCACCGCAATTGCCCCGGCCTGGGTCCAGCTCGCCGCCTGAGCGGCTCGGGAGAAATGAACAGGGCGGCCCCAGGGCCGCCCTTCTTCTTACCTCAAGGCGCGCCGGATGCCCTCATTTGGGGGCCAGCACCATCACCATCTGACGGCCTTCCGAGCGGGGCGAGGATTCGACCTTGGCCTTTTCGGCCAGCTCGCTCTGCACCTTCACCAGCAGTTCCATGCCGATGTCCTGGTGCGCCATCTCGCGGCCGCGGAAGCGCATCGTCACCTTGACCCGGTCGCCATCGTCGAGGAACCGGTTCACCGCCTTCATCTTGGTCTCGTAATCATGCGTGTCGATATTTGGTCGCATCTGGATTTCCTTGACCTCGATCACCTTCTGCTTCTTGCGCGCTTCGTTGGCTTTTTTCTGCGCAGCATATTTGAAGCGGCCAAGATCGAGCATCTTGGCGACCGGCGGGGTCGAGTTGGCGGCAATAATCACGAGGTCGAGGCCCAGTTCCTGGGCCTGCGCCAGCGCGTCGCGGGTTTTCACCGCGCCCTGGTTGACGCCCTCGGCGTCGATCAGCTGGACTTCGGGGGAGGAGATGTCCTCGTTGGACTGCGGCCCATCTTTCTGGGGCGCAACGGGTCTCATGGGTCGACGAATGGCAGATGGTCCTTCTGCGGTTGACGGATGCTCTTCGGGAAGCGGGGCTAAAATCGTGACTCGGGCGAGTGAAGTCAATCCACTCGACAGCAGGCAATTGCAAATGTCTAAGCCTGTTGCGGAGTTGCGTAGGAGTTTATCGCCATGACTGAGTTCCTGGCCGTGGGCGATCGGCGGATCGCTGTCGAACGGCGCACCGGCCGCCAGCCGGGCCTGTTCTGGCTGGGCGGCTTCCGCTCCGACATGACCGGCTCGAAGGCGCTGGCGCTCGACCGCTTCGGCGCCCAGCACGGCCTTGCGGTCACCCGTTTCGATTATTCCGGCCACGGCCAGACCGGCGGCGATTTCGACCTCGGCACCATCAGCCGCTGGCTCGAAGAGGCGCTTGCCGTGTTCGAGACCACCGGCGGCCCGCAGATCGTCATCGGCTCGTCCATGGGCGGCTGGCTGGCGCTGCTCCTCATCCGCGAGCTGCGCCGCCGCAGCGCCAGCCGGGTGATGGGCCTCGTCCTCATCGCCCCAGCCACCGACATGACCGAGCTTATGCTGGCGCAGATGGCCAAGAAATATCGCACCCTGCTGCTCAAGCAGGGCTATGTCGACGAACCGTCCGAATATTCGCCGGACCCCTACCGCATCACGCTGAGCCTCATCGAGGACGGCCGGCAGCATCTGATGCTCGGCCGCATCATCGAGACCGGCTGCCCGGTGACGATTCTGCAGGGCGCGCGCGACAAGGACGTGCCCAAGGAGCATGCGCTCAAGCTCGTCCAGCACATCGTCAACGACCCGGTGACCTTTACCCTCGTGCCCGACGGTGACCATCGCCTGAGCCGCGAACAGGACATCGCGCTGCTCGAGCGCACCATCGAAGGCTTGCTGGCGGATTAGCGCAGTCCAAAGCCGGGCGACCGCGAGCACCGAACGATGGTCTTCCGCAGACGGCTTGGGTTCCGGCCTTCGCCCGGATGACATTGGAGGTGGGCGGGCGGCAGCCTGCCACCCGACGCACAAATTAGAACCGAAGTTTAGTTCGCTGCGCCCCGTCCAGATCGAAATTGCCCGGATCGAGCCAGCGCGCAAACTCGGCTTTGATCCCCGGCCACTCGCTGTCGAGCATCGAGAACCAGGCCGTGTCGCGGTTGTGGCCCTTGACGATCATGTGCTGGCGGAACACGCCCTCAAACGTGAAGCTGAAGCGCCGCGCGGCAGCTTTGCTCGGCTCGTTCAGATCGTTGCACTTCCACTCGAAGCGGCGATAGCCGAGTTCGTCGAAGACGTAGCGCGCGTGGAGGAACAGTGCTTCCGTCGTCACGCGTGTCCGCGCGATCGCCGGTCCCCAATAGATGCCGCCAACCTCGATCACGCCATGCTCGGGCGTGATCCGCATCAGCGACTGGCGGCCCTCGGCGCGTCCGCTCGCCCTGTCGATCACCGCGAAAGAGAGCGGATCGTCCTTGGCACATGCCCGCGCCACCCAGTCGTCCATCGCCGCCTTGGATGCCGGTGCGGCCTCGAACAGATACATAAAACGCTGTTCTTGTCCGGTCGCGGCGCGATAGAGGTCGCCGCTGTGTTGCGGGCCGAGCGGCTCGAGCCGCGCATAGTGGCCCTCAAGCACCACGCGCTGCGGCGGGCGCGCAGCTATCGGGACGCTCATGCCGGCACCTTGCCGATTGCGCCGAGGCCCTCGCGATAGGTGGGATAGAGCAGGTCGATGCCGAGCGCATCACGGATCGCCCGGTTCGAAACGCGCTTGTTGTCCGAGTAGAAGCTGCGGGCCATCGGCGTCATATCGGCCTCCTCGAACGGCACATCGGGTGGCACCGCAACACCCATCTGCCGGGCGGCGTACGCGATCAGGTCCTGCGGCGGCGCCGGCTCGTTGTCGGCGAGATTGAACGTGCCGGCGAGCTTGCGCTGCGCCGCCAGCGCCGTGACGCGGCCGATATCCTCGACATGGATGCGGTTGAACACCTGGCCCGGCTTGACGATGCGCCGCGCCGTCCCTTCGCGCAGCTTGTCGAAGGCCGAGCGGCCGGGACCGTAGATGCCGGCGAGGCGGAGCACCAGCAGCGGCACGCCGCGCTCCTGCGCGTAGTCGCGCCATTGCTGCTCGACTTCGACGCGGTGCGCGCTGCGCTGGTTGATCGGCCGGGTCGGCGCGGACTCGTCGATCCACGCGCCGCCGAAATCGCCATAGACGCCCACCGTCGAATAGTAGCAGAGCCATTCGAGATCGTTGGCTGCGTCGAGGTCGGCCCGATGCATGCGCAGGGCAGGATCGCCGGCCTCGGTGGGTGGAATCGACAGCACCACATGCGTGGCGCGACGCAGATCCGCCGCTAGCGTCTTTCCCGGCGACTCCCCATCGAACAGATGCAGCCGATAGGGACAGTCCGCCAGCGCTTCGATCCCCTCCTCGGTCCGGGTCGTGCCGGCGATGGGGATGCCGCTGTCGATGATCTGGTGAATGGCCCGGGCCGCCGCCAGCGAGGAAAAGCCCATGCCGAAAAAGAACACGCCCATCTCTAGATCGTCTGCGTCCACTCGGTCCGGACGGCTGTGTCGGACTCCCGAGGCAGAAAGTCCAGCGCCAATCGCTCCGCCTTCCGTGGGTCGAGTCGCCGCACGGCCCACACGGCCGCACCGCGCACCAGTGGATCATCGTCGCCGAGCCGCGCCTCGGCCAGTCGAGCGAGGTCAGGGTCGCCGCTGTTGCCGATGGCGACCAGCACATTGCGCAGGAACCGTCCATGGCCGATCCGCTTGATCGGCGAGCCGGCAAACAGGGTGCGGAAGCCCGCATCGTCGAGCCCGGCGAGATCGCCGAGTGCCGGCGCGTTGAGGTCGTCGCGCGCCATGAGCTTGGCCTCCCGGCTGGCGCTCGCGAACTTGTTCCACGGACACACCGCAAGGCAGTCGTCGCAGCCATAGATGCGATTGCCCAGCGCAGCGCGGAATTCGAGCGGGATCGGTCCCTGGTGCTCGATGTTGAGGTAGGACAGGCAGCGCCGCGCATCGAGCTGGAACGGCGCGGGAAAGGCGTTGGTGGGGCACACGTCGAGGCATTTGCGGCACGAGCCGCAGCTCTCCTCATGCGCTGCGTCCGCCGGCAGCGCCGCGCTGGTGAAGATCGCCCCCAGGAACAACCACGAGCCGAACTCGCGGCTGACCAGCACCGTGTGCTTGCCCTGCCAGCCCAGCCCTGCCGCTTCCGCCAGGGGCTTTTCCATCACCGGCGCGGTGTCGACGAACACCTTCACCTTTTCGCCGCTGCGCGCCTCGAGCAGCCCGGCGATCTCCTTGAGCCGCCCCTTGATGATGTCGTGATAGTCGCGGTTGCGCGCGTAGACCGAGATGGTGCCGCGGTCGCGCCGGCCGAGCGTTTCGAGCGGATCGCTCTCGGGTCCGTAATTGACCCCGAGCATGATCACCGAGCGCACCCGGCTCCACAGCACGCCGGGACTGGCGCGCTGGTCGGCGCGCTCGGCCATCCACTCCATGTCGCCGTGCCACCCGGCGGCGAGCGCCGTTTCGAGCTTGTCGCGCAGGTCCGGACGGGCATCCGCCGCCGTGATGCCGAAGGCGTCGAAACCGAGCGAGCGGGCACGCTTGCGCAGCTCGGCGACGATGCCGCTACTTTGCAGCAATATCCCGTTCCATCAGCAGCCGGATGTAGCGCGTATAGGGTATGCCCTTCAGCCTGGCGCGATCCTTCACCGCTTCGAGCAGTCCCTCGGGCACCCGCAGATTGACCTGCGCTTCCTTCTTTTCGAACTCGAAATGGTGGCGCTTGAACTGCGAGAAATCGAGGTCGGACAAATCCTGCATCAGGAAGGCCTCGGCCTCCTCGTCCGTCTTCAGGACCGGGACCTTTCTTCCGCCCATCTTTCGATCTCCTTCTTATGCATGTATCGAGCGCTGATCGGCCGTACGATCTCTCGGCCCTCCGCTACTAGGATTGTGAAGACCACGAAGATCGGACGACCAACTCGGTTGCTCCCGATCGCAATCGTCCGTTCTTCGGCACCCAAGTGCCCGTAGTCCGGAACAAGAAACGGATCGCCGTCGAGCACATGCTCGATCTCGGCAACCGTCACGCCGTGACTCTGGCATTTGGTAAGATTGCCAGCGTCCCACTCGTAGCGAGACACGACACCCATCGTACAAGCTCATCAATGTATATACAAAAGTATAGCTAGAAATCAAGGTCGGCGTAGCCGGCGTGCGGCGGCATGCCGCCCATGCGGTCGTTGAGCAGCGTGCGGAAGGCCGGGCGCGACTTGATGCGGGCGTACCACTGGCGCACTTCCACCGCCGTCTCCCAGTCGACATCGCCGAGATAGTCGAGGCTGGAGAGATGCGCGGCCAGCGCGAAATCGGCGAGCGTCATGGCGTCTCCCGCCAGCCATTGCCGGGTCGCGAACAGCCAGTTGAAATAGAGCATGTGCTCGATGAGGTTGGCCTTGGCCACCCGCAGCACTGACGGATCGGGCGTGGCGCCCGGCCGGTCGCGCTTGAGGATCTTCTCCTCGACCACATAGCGCGTCACTTCGTCGTTGAGCTTGAGCAGCACCCATTCGCACAGCCGCCACATCTCGGGGCGGTTGCGCGGATCGGCGGGAAACAGGCCGGCCACGGCAGCCGGGCTGTAGCGGTCCTCGATGGCGTGCAGCACCGACAGCACGCCGACGGCATTGGGCTGCCCCTCGTCGATGAGGATCGGCACCGTACCCGCCGGATTGATCTCCAGCAGATGCGGGTCGCGCGCCCAGGGTTTGACGTCCTCGAGGTCCACGGCGACGCCATATTCGGCAAACATCAGCCGCGCGAGGCGGGAGGCGGGATCGAGCCGGTGGTGGAGGAGGCGAGGCATGACGCTTGGGTCTGGTCCAATTCTGGCGCGCTGGCGCAAATCAGCTTAGACGGAGCAGGGCTTTGGGGCCCCGCGATCAGTAGGAGATGAGATGAACGGCGATCAAGGTATTTTTGTGCCGGCGCTGCTCGGGATCGTCGAAGGGCTTACCGAATTCCTACCGGTTTCCTCCACCGCTCACCTCCTGCTCCTCGGCCATTTCCTCGATTTCAACAGCCCCGGCCGGCTGTTCGAGGTGCTCATCCAGCTGGGCGCCATCCTTGCCATCGTTGTGGTCTATTTCTGGCGATTGATCGCCATCGCCCGCGACACCCTGGCGCGCAAGCCCGGCGCGCTGCGCTTCATCCTGGGCGTCGTCCTTGCCGCCGCCCCCGCCGCCATCGCCGGCGTCCTCCTGCACGATTTCATCAAGACGGTGATCTACGAATCCCCGATCCTGATCTGCGTCATGCTCATCGTGGGCGGCCTGATCCTGCTGTGGGTCGACCAGCTCAAGCTCGAGCCGAAATACACCTCGATCTATGAATATCCGCCGCTGCTCTGCCTCTATATCGGCCTGTTCCAGATGGTCGCGCTGATCCCCGGCGTGTCGCGCTCGGGGGCGACGATCGTCGGCTCGCTGCTGTTGGGCACCGACAAGCGCTCGGCCGCCGAATTCAGCTTCTTCGTCGCCATCCCGCTGATGGCCGGCGCTTTCGGCTACGATCTTTACAAGAACCGCGAACTGATCTCGACCGAGCTCGGCCTCGCCGTCGGCGTCGGCTTTGCCGCCGCCTTCATCCTCGCCTTCATCGTGGTACGCTACGCGCTCGACTTCATCAGCCGCCACGGCTTCGCGCCCTTCGCCTACTGGCGCATCTTCGTGGGGGCGATCGGCCTGTGGGGCGTGCTGCTGTTCAGGTGAGGGGGCGGCCCGACGGCTTGGCCGTCGCCGGCGCCTCCTCAAGCCAGTGCGTGATGAACTCTTCCGACTGGTGGATGCAGATCATCTTGATGCGCTGGTCGCTGACTACCGTGAATTTGTGCGGCTCCTCGGGCGCCACATAGACAACGTCGCCCGGTCCCGCCTCGCGCGTCACCTTGCCGTCGGTGAAGGCGATGCGGCCCTCGACCACCACCCAGGTCTCGCCATAGGGATGCCAGTGGAGCCGGGGTCCCGCGCCCGGCGGCATGTGTTCGAGCAGCACCGTCACCTTGGCGCCGTGCGGCTTGCCCTCGACTTCCATGGCATTGCGGTCGCCCGGCAGCCATTGGCCCGTCGAGACGATCTCCATCAGGCCGTCTGCCGGTCGAACTGGCCGTTGGCCGAAAAGCGCCACAGATAGCCGGGCAGCACCGCATCGAGCGGCCGCGGCACGATGCCCATGCCCTGGAGCGTCCGCTTCTCCTTGCTCGCCTCGGGGGACACCACATTGTCGATGCCCAGCAGCGTCACCTGCTCGCCCGTCACCAGCGGATTGGGCAGGATGCCCAGGGGGAAGGCGAGAATCTGGCCGACAAAGCCGGGCAGCGGCAGGATCGGGTTGGTGCGGTTGGCATAGCGCAGCACCCGCTCGACCAGCGTACGGTTGGTCAGCACTTCCGGCCCGCCCAGTTCATAGGTCTTGCCGGCCTTGAGGCTGCCCTGCACTGCCTGCGCCACGGCCTCGGCCACGTCGCCGACATAGACCGGCTGAAACTGCGTCTGCCCGCCGAACAGCGGCATCACCGGCAGCATGCGGGAGATCAGCCCGAGCTTGTTGAAGAAGGTGTCGCCCGGCCCGAAGATCACCGACGGACGGAACACAATTGCCGAGGGGAGCACGGCGCGCACCTCGGCCTCGCCCATCGCGCGGGAGCGCGCGAACAGGCTCGCCGAGCCGGCATCGGCGCCGATCACCGACATATGGATGAAGGTCTTGACCCCCGCGGCCTTGGCCGCCTCGGCCACGCGCTTTGCGCCCATCACATTGACCGCGCGGAACCGCTGCTTGCCCTTTTCGACGCCCACCGCCGCGAGGTTGATCACCACCGAGGCGCCGCGCACGGCCGCCGCGATCGAATCGGGATAGCGCACATTGGCCTGGATCGGCGCCACCTGGCCGACGCTGCCCAGCGGCCGCAGATGCCCCGCCAGGTCCGGCCGGCGCACCCCGACGCGCACCCGGTAGCCGGCGCGCGCCAGCTCCTGCACGATCTGCGTGCCCACAAAGCCCGAGCCCCCGAAAATCGTGACCAGGTCCGGGTGTTCCATCAGGCGGCTCCGCACGGCGAAAAGACAATGGCCGCTTCTAGCCGAAAGCCCGGCAAACTGTCGAGGCTCGCGCGCAAGGCGCGGCGCTCCGCTTTGCCGATTGACAGACCTCTGGCGCTCCCCTAGGGGAAGCGCGCCCATCGGTTTGCCCTGGTGGCGGAATTGGTAGACGCGCACGGTTCAGGTCCGTGTGTTTAACGACGTGGAGGTTCGAGTCCTCTCCAGGGCACCAAGGCATCCCCAAGCGATGTCGGATCACGCGCGGCGACCGTCTCCCGCCGATCCTCCGTTTCAACCCGCTACAGCCTTATCTCTCGCCGTCCTTTCTCGCCTGAAGGAGGATGCTCGCAAGGACTGACGCACCACCGCCAGCAACTCCAAGAAGTGCTGCTTCGCGTTCCAGTCGAGCTGGGATAGCGCGCCGCATGAGCCCCCGGATTGGACGGCTGATGCTGCCTCGGCCAAATAGACCCCCGAAAAGTTCCATGCTAAATCCTTCAGGGAGCAATTGAGCTTGGTCGGGTGCGCAGACACCCGCGAATAGATCGCTATTTTTGGGGGTTTTCTTGGCTGTTTACGATCTTCGGAATTGGACGACGAACGTCTATGTTGGGCCCGAGAATGGTGGGGCTCGTGCCGGGTTTTACGCCGACGGCGCGCCCGTGGCTTACGCCTCACCCACTCACTTCCGGCTTCAGCCTCCTGGCGCCGCTGACTATGTCGACTACTTCGGCAGAGGCTTCATCTTCAATGAGGACGGCGAGCCCGTCGACGGCTTGATCCAGTCGATCAATAGCGGGACCGATGTAATCTCCGGCGTGTCGTGGGACATCTCGAACCTTACCGCGATCTACCTGTCTCCTTCGACGGCAGACGATGATGCCTTCGTGCGTTCCATCCTGGTCGGAAAGGACACGATCCGCAGCGGGTCGGGCAACGACACGATCGACAGCTATACGGGAAACGATCGCGTCTACGCCGGGCTCGGCAACGACACAGTCAATGCCGGCGCCGGGAGTGATCGCATCTATGCGGGTTTGGGCAATGACTTGCTGACCGGCGGGGCGGGCAAGGATCGCTTCGTCTTCGATACGGCGCCGAGCGAGGCAAACATCGACGTGATCGTCGACTTCCGGAGAAACGTCGACACGATCGCGCTTGAGTCCAGTATCTTCAGGCGGATCGGTTCGGAACTGAACTCGGGTGAATTCTATGCCAGGGCCGGCGCTGTCAGCGCGCACGACAGGTCCGATCGCATCATCTACAACAAGGCCACCGGCGATCTCTACTACGACGCCGACGGGAACAAGCCGGGCGGCGTAGCTGCCGTGCTTTTCGCGACGCTTGCGAGCAAGCCGTCGATCGATGCAGGCGACTTCCTTATCGTCTGAGTTGCTCGGTCGTCCGTAGGTCCGGGAGAGGGGGATCCTCTTCCGGTTTCTCACGACGTCGCGACAGGTAACCGCGCCACTGACCAGCGCCCGCTACTTCGCGCCCGTGCGGAACAGCATGATCCGAGCGGTCTTGGCCATGATCACCAGGTCGAGGTCGAAGCTCATATTCTTGACGTAGTAGAGGTCGTAGCCGAGCTTTTCGACTTCCTCGTGCACGGTGCTGGCGTAGCCCAGATTCACCTGCGCCCAGCCGGTGAGTCCGGGCCGCACCAGGAGACGGCTTGCGAATTTGGGCTCCACAGCTTCGGTCGCCTCGGCCACGTCCACCGTTGCCGGGCGCGGGCCGATCCAGCTCATCTCGCCGCGCCAGATGTTGATGATCTGCGGAATCTCGTCGAGGCGGAACTTGCGGACCAGTTTGAGGCCGGGGACGATGCGGCTGTCATTGTCGAGCGCCGAATGCCTGGCGGTGCTGGGCAGCATGGTGCGGAACTTGACGATGGTGAAGGCCTTGCCGCCATAGCCGCGCCGCTCCTGCCGGAACAGCACCGGCTGCCCCGCTCGCATCAGGATGTAGACATAGGTGATGCCGCCCACGATCAGCGCCGGCACGAACGCCACCAGCACGCCGAACACGTCGAGCACACGCTTGGCGCGCGAATAGAGAATCTGGCTGGGCCGGAGCACGATGTCGCTGAGGTCGAACGAATGGATGTCGACCCGCCCGCGCCGCAGTTCGAGGAACTGGACCCACGGCGTCACCAGGACGCCGCGCATATAGGAGCGCAGCAGGAAGCGCGACCATTTGTCGGAATAGTGCGTGCCCACGTCGATGAGGAAGCGGTCGAATGCGCCCAAATCCGCATCGGCGCCGCGGATGATGGGCAGCTTGCCGCCGATCTTGGCGGCGGCCGCCGCCGCGCCGGGGAAATCGAGGATCGCGACGCGCTCGGTCTGCGCCTGCTTGAGGCGCATCATCACCACGATCATCACGAACACCGTGGGGAGGGCGCAGAACAGCACGCCCGAATAGCTCATGAAGATGCGCAGCGCTGAGAGGATGGCGATCAGCACCGCCGTCGTCACCGCCGTCACGAAGGTCGCCACCGTCACCGGCTGCTCATGGTCGCGCAGCGACACCAGCACGAAGGCGATGATGACCGGCAGGGCGGCGAGCGAGGAGGCCACGATCGCAAACGCGCCCCAGTCCGGCCGGGCGCCGCGGGCGATCACCGCGAGATAGATGACAACGATCAGCACGGCGTTGAGCAGCACCAGCGGCGCCACCGACCAGGCGTCCTGCAGCACGCGGTTGCGGCCCACCGACGCGCCTTCGCCCAGCACATAGGCCAGGTCGTGCGTACGCCGCCTGCTCCGCTTCTGCCGTTTCGCCGCCTCGTCCACGCCCGCTACCGCTTCAACCACTGGCGCTGGTGGCTTGGCCGAACTTTGGCGCGCCTGTCAACTCAATCGCCCAGGCCCGGGCAGTATCCCGGCCTTTCCATCGCCAAGATGCTGTGGCACACAACCTCGCAATATTACGCGTTTTGACACCAATTGGGGGCGCTATGACGACCCGCCTGCACCGGGGCGACCTTCCGGATTTGTCTCGTTACGGCCGCGAAGTGGCGATCGACACGGAAACCATGGGCCTCGACCCGCGCCGCGACCGGCTATGCGTGGTGCAGCTCTCGCCCGGCGACGGCAGTGCCGACGTCGTGCAGATCCCCGCCGATCTGCGCGAGGCGCCCAATCTGGTGTCGCTGCTGACCGATCCCAACCGCACCAAGATCTTCCACTACGCGCGCTTCGACATCGCCGTGCTCAAGCACCGCTTCGGCGTCGTCACCGGCCCGGTCTGGTGCACCAAGATCGCCAGCAAGCTCTGCCGCACCTACACCGATCGCCACGGCCTCAAGGACCTCGCCCGCGAGCTGCTCAACATCGACATGAACAAGCAGCAGCAGAGTTCGGACTGGGGCGCCGACAAGATCAGCGAGGCGCAGATGGAGTACGCCGCGTCCGACGTGCTCTACCTGCACGACATCAAGCGGCATCTCGACCGCATGCTCCGCCGCGAGGGGCGCCTCGAGCTGGCCGAAACCTGCTTCCGCTTCCTCCCGACCCGGATCGAGCTCGATCTGCTGGGCTGGGACGAAGAGGACATCTTCGCGCATTCCTGATGGCAGTCGGCCGCGCCGAGACCTACGACCAGCGCTCCGCGATCCTCGACCGGCTGCGTTTCCGCAACCGTACCGTGGCCTTGCTGCGCATCGTCGTGCCGGCCATCGGCGTCATCGCTTTCCTCACGCTCACCGGCCAGATCTACGTCGCCAATCTGATGCGCCAGTACGGCGTCTCCGGCATCCGCGTTGACCGCGGCAACATCGTCGTGGAAGCGCCTAAATATTCCGGCATGGGAAGCGATGGAGCACGGTATCTGGTGACGGCTCGTGAGGCGCGCACGCCGATCGACAGGAGCAATATCATCGAGATGAACGACGCCACGCTCGAACTGCTGCAGCCCGACGGCGTGTCCTACTTCGCGCGCGCCGCGTCGGCCACGATGGATACCGCGACCGACTACGTCACCGTGCCCGGCGTCGTCGCGGTGAACGGCAGCGATGGCCTCGAGGGGACGCTCACCGATGTCGCCGCCGACAATCGCAGGGAGCTGCTCTTCAGCAACGGTCCGGTCGACCTGCTGCTGCCCGACGGCACCACCATCGTCGCCGACACCATGGTGCGCGACGGCAAGGTGCAGACCTGGACCTTCACCCGCGCCACCGTCGTTGTCCCCGATCTGCCGGAGGCGGCCGAATGATGCGGCTTCTCGCTGTTGCCCTCGCTCTGTTCGCGCTGGCGCTGCCCGTTGGCGCGCAGGAGGCCGATCCGGTCAACATCACCGCCGACAATTTCGTCGTCGACGATGCGGCGCGCGTCGCAACCTTCACCGGCGGCGTCGTCGTCAAGCGCAAGAAGCTCACCGTGTGGGCGCCCAAGGTCGTCGTCGAATACGGCGAGAACGGTCCCTCCAGCGTCAAGAGCTTCGTTGCGAGCGGCGGCGTGCGCATCAAGACCGAGGACCAGGACGCCACCGGCGACCGCGCCATCTACGACCCCAAGGCGCAGACGCTGCGCATCACTGGAAATGTCATGGTGGTGAGCGCCACGAGCACGGTCGGCGGCCCCGATCTGGTCATCGATCTCAACGCCGATACAACGGTGTTCCAGGGCGGCGGCTCGAGCGGGCGCGTCACGGGCGTGTTCACCACGCAATGACCGATCAGGGCGGCAAGCGCGTCGATCAGACCGGCTGGCTCGTCGCGCATGGCCTCGCCAAGCGCTTCGGCTCCAAGACCGTCGTGCACGATGTGTCGATCGCCGTGCGTCGCGGCGAGGCCGTCGGCCTGCTCGGGCCCAACGGCGCCGGCAAGACCACGGTGTTCACCATCATCATGGGGCTGCTCCGCCCCGACAAGGGCGAAGTCCGGCTCGACGGCGAACCCATCACGCGCCTGCCGCTGTTCCAGCGCGGGCGCCTGGGCATCGGCTACCTGCCGCAGGAGCCCTCGATCTTTCGCGGCCTCAGCGTCAAGGGAAACATCCTCGCTGTGCTCGAATCGCATGTGCGCTCGCGCGCCGAGCGCCACGCCCGGCTCGACCGGCTGCTCAACGAGTTCGGCATCGCCCATCTCGCCAATGTCAGCGCGCTGGCGCTGTCGGGCGGCGAGCGGCGCCGCGCCGAGATCGCCCGCGCCGTCGCCGGCGATCCGGTGTTCATGCTGCTCGACGAGCCCTTCGCCGGCGTCGACCCGATCGCCGTCGCCGATGTCAAGGCGCTGGTGCGCCAGCTCACCGAACGCGGCATCGGCGTGCTCATCACCGACCACTCGGTGCGCGAAACTCTGTCGCTCGTCGATCGCGCCTACCTCATCCATGACGGCCGGGTGATGATCCAGGGCAAGCCCGAAGTGATCGCCGCCGACCCCGAAGCCCGCCGCGTCTATCTGGGCGACAGCTTCGCGGTGTAGCGGAAAAGAGCGAATAGCTCGTCTGGCACGCTTCTTGCCCTCACCGTGCGAATAGTCCATGGTCGCGGCGCGTCGCACCTTCCGCGGCGCTGGGAAGCACGAAGTATGGCCCTCGCGCCGCGGCTCGAAGTCCGGCAATCGCAGTCGCTGACGCTCACGCCTCAGCTCATGCAGTCGATCCGCCTGCTGCAGCTCAGCCATCTCGAGCTCAACGCCTTCGTCGAAGCCGAATTGCTGCGCAATCCGCTGCTCGAGCGCGAGGACGGCGGTGAGCCGGCCGAGGCCGCCGAGGCGCCCATCGAGGTGAGCCCGTTCGACGACAGCGCCGCCGCCGTCGATCGTCCGCAGACCGCCGATGCCATCGCCGGCTCCTACGACACCGAAGTCGACAACGTCTTTCCCGAGCAGCGCAGCGAGGATCGCCTCGGCGCCGACTGGTCGGGGCCCGTCGGCGGCGAGGGTGGCGAAGCGCCCGATATCGACCAGTATGTCGCCGCGCGCCCCACGCTCTCCGATCACCTGTGGGAGCAGATCGGCCTGCTCCTCACCGATCCGGCCGAGCGGCTGATCGCCCGCTTCCTGACCGATGGCCTGACCGAAGCCGGCTATCTCGGCGTCGAGCTCGAGTCCATCGCCGAGCAGCTCGGTGCAACCGTCGATGCGGTCGAGATGGTGCTGCTCGAGCTCCAGACCCTCGACCCGCTCGGCGTCTTCGCGCGCGACGTCCGCGAGTGCCTCGCCATCCAGCTTCGCGAGCGCGACCGGCTCGACCCGATGATGCAGCGCCTGCTCGACAATCTCGATCTCGTTGCCAACCACGACCTCGTGGCGCTCGCCCGCACCGTCGGCTGCGACCGCGAGGACCTCCTCGACATGCTGGGCGAGTTGCGCGGCCTCGACCCCAAGCCCGGCCGCGCCTTCGAGCGGGGACCGGTCGAGGCGGTGGTGCCCGACGTGTTCGTGCGCCAGGGTCCGGCCGGCTGGATCGTCGAGCTCAACGCCGACATCCTGCCCCGTGTCCTCGTCAATCGCACCTATTATGCGAGCGTCACCGGCAGGACGCGCGACAGCGCCGACAAGACCTTCCTCGTCGATTGCCTGCAGACCGCCAACTGGCTGACCAAGAGCCTCGACCAGCGCGCCCAGACAATCCTCAAGGTCGCCGCCGAAATCGTGCGCCAGCAAGACGAGTTCCTGCATCGCGGCATCGCCTTTTTGCGGCCCATGACGCTCAAGCTTGTCGCCGACGCCATCGACATGCACGAATCGACAGTGAGCCGCGTCACCTCCAACAAATATGTCGCGACGCCCCGCGGCCTGTTCGAGATGAAGTACTTCTTCACCACCGCGCTGGCCTCGTCCACCGGCGATGCCGACCACTCGGCCGAGGCCGTGCGCCATCGCATCCGCCAGCTCATCGATGCCGAGCCGGCCGCCGATATCCTGTCGGATGACACCATCGCCGAACTGCTCCACAAGGAGCAGGGAATCGAGGTCGCGCGCCGCACTGTGGCAAAGTATCGCGAGGCGATGAACATCCCGTCATCGGTGATCCGGCGCAGGCAGAAGCGGGCCCTTGTCGCGGCCCGCTAAGCGCTCGCAATTGCAAGCGTTTTTTCGCGCGGCACCGCCGAAAATCGACTGAAACTCTCGGGTCCGATGCGCATTGCCCCTGATGTGCCCCGGGTCTAGTCTTGGGGTGCCCGGGTCGGCGTTTGCGGGCGCTGCCAGGGCGGAGGTTCAACCCACCAAGAGGATTTCCATGACCCTACGCGTCTCAGGCAAGAACATGGATGTGGGCGATGCACTCAGAACCAGGGCAGAGGGACATTTCGACACTGTCGTCAAAAAGTACTTCGATGGCGGCTACACCGGCCATCTGACGCTCGAGCCCGAAGGCTCGGGATTCAACGCGCTCTGCATGGTCCATCTGGACAGCGGCGCGGTGCTGCAGGCCAGTGCCTATGGCGGCGACGCCATCTCGGCCTATGAGATCCTCAGCGACACCATCGAGAAGCGGCTGCGCCGCTACAACCGCCGGCTCAAGTCGCACCGCCGGCACGTCAATGGCGAAGACACGCTCGAGGCGCAGAGCTACGTGCTCGCCGCCCCCGACGAGTCCGACGAATGGGAGGAGGATTACTCGCCGCCCGTGATCGCCGAAACGACGTCGAACCTGCGGCAGATGAGCGTCGAGGAGGCGGTGATGGAACTCGATCTTACACAGGCCGATATCGTCATGTTCCGCCATGCTGGACACGGTGGACTAAATGTGGTCTACCGCCGCGCCGACGGCAACATAGGCTGGATTGATCCGGCTCTCCGGGCCAACTAGGCCAGCAACGCCGGGACGATATTTAGGGTACATCTAATGGATCTGGCCGACATCCTCTCCGAGGAGTCCGTGCTTTTCTGCACAGACATCAAGACCAAGCGCGAAGTGCTCGAACGACTTGCGACTCGGGCCGCTGCCGCCACCGGTTTCACTGCCGAAGAGATCTTCGCCGCGCTCAACGACCGCGAGGCGCTGGGCTCGACCGGCCTCGGCAACGGCATCGCCGTTCCCCATGGCCGGTTCCCCGGTCTCAAGGGAGTCGTCGCCGTGTTCATGAAGCTCAGCGTCCCCGTCGACTTCGAGTCGGTGGACGACCAGCCGGTGGACCTCGTCATGATGCTGCTGGCGCCCGTGGGCGCCGGCGCCGACCATCTGAAGGCGCTGGCCCGCGTCGCCCGCGTGCTCAGGACCGACTCGGTCGCCGAGAGCCTGCGCCGCGCCAACGACCCCAAGCGGCTCTACGCCATCCTCACGCAGCCGCTCGAAACGACCAAGGCGGCGTAGTTCGCTCGGTACGGTAGGGGCGCGGGGGGCGGTGCCTGCCCCGCGCTCAGTGCAGCGCGACAATCCCCAGATTCTTGTCCGAGAGCCATTCGGCGACAGCTTCCTGGCTGTCGGCGACCAGTAGCGGCTGGCCGTCGGCCGACACCACGAGCTGGAACTCGGTTTCGGCGGCCGTGTCGTCGACATCGTCCATGAACTCGCCCAGCTTGGCGCCGCTGATGGGGCGGATGAACACCACCGCGTTGCCGCCCAGCGCCATGAACTGCGCCGCGGTCAGGTGCCGCAGCGGGTTATCGGGGAGCGTGTGTTCTGATCTGTCTTGCATGGTGTTCCCCTCTCTAGGCAGAACGGATTTCGATGCGGCGGCTGAGCCTATCAGCCTTGGGTCGGACTACCGAAATGACAAGCATGCCATGGCTGAGCACGGCGCCCTTCACCTCGACGCCGTCGGCAAGCAGGAAGCTGCGCTGGAACTGCCGGGCGGCGATCCCGCGATGGAGATATTGCCGGCTCGGATCGTCCTTCTGCCTGCCGCGAACGAGCAGTTGGTTGTCTTCCTGGTTGATCTCGAGCTCGCCCTGGGCAAAGCCTGCAACCGCGATCGAGATCAGGAAGGTCTCGCTGCCGTCCGCTTCGACGGTTCGTTCTATGTTGTAGGGCGGATACCCGTCCGCGGCCCGGCTGAGCCGGTCGATGCGTTCCTCATAGGCCTCGAAGCCAAGCAGGAACGGAGCCGAGAACATCGAGACACGAGACATTGTGTCCGTCCTTGATTAAGCAACGTTTCCCGGCAGCCCAGGTTTCAGCAACCTTTGAGCGGCACCGCCGGATGGCTGAAATATGGGGCAGCATCGGCTCCCCTTCAAGGATCGCGCCGCCATGGCTGAAACCGTTGCAATCATCACCCCCTGCTACCGCGCCGAGCGCTGGATCGGCGCTGCCGTCCGCTCGGTCCTGGCCCAGTCCTGGCCCGATTGGGAACACTGGATCGTCGCCGATGACGGCGCCGATTACGAGGCGATGCTGGCCGCCGAGGGGCTGCGCGACCCCCGCCTGCGCTTCGTCAGCTCGGGCGCCATCGGCGGCGGCGCCTCGCGTGCCCGCAACGTCGCGCTCGACGCGCTGACGGCCTCCTACGCCGCCATCCTCGACGCCGACGACCGGTTCAAGCCCGACAAGCTCGCTCAGGCGGTCGCCGCGCTTGGGCACCATGCCATCGTCTCGGTCGCGCTCGATGAATACGACGAGACGGGCCGGCAGCTCCGCCTGGTCGGGCAGGGCCCCGACCGCGAGCTCTCGCCCGCGGTCTACAAATGGACCTCGCTGTCGATGGATTCGATGATTCTGTGGGATCGCCGCAGGACCGACGCCCGCTACGATCTCGAGCTCACCAACATGACCGACCTCGAGCTGTTGCTGCAGCTTTATCGGTCGGTCCGGGCAAGCTGGCACCTGGGCACCCCGCTGCACGACTACCTCAAGCTCTCGGTGTCGATGAGCAACGGCCCGGGCGTCACCGAAAAGATGATCCGCTCCAAGCGTGAAATGCTGCGCCGTCTTGAAACGGGATTCTACCCGATGGCCGATGCGCGCGGTCCAGAGGGCATGGCGGCGTTTCTCCGCATTTCGCTCAGGGCCGAGGAGACCTATGACGACGCCGTGGCGGCGCAGCCGGGGTTGCTGTTCGAGGATCACCTCGAACCGATGCTGTGGGCCCATCCGCCGCCGGCCTAGTGCGGCGGGCTGGCCCAGCGCACCAAGCCCATGCGACCAGCCCGCCCGCGGGCCTCACACCACCACGATCCCCGAGTGCTTCGCCTTCGCCTCGGGCTCCACATGGATGGTGATCTGCGCATTGGCCACGGCCTCGCGCAGCTTGGCCTCGATGCCGTCGCAGATGGCATGCGCTTCCTCGACGCTCATCGATCCTGCCACCACAAGGTGGAAGTCGATGAAAATCGTCCGTCCCGCCTGCCGCGTGCGGATATCGTGTGCCTCGATCGCGCCCTCGGCATTGCTCGAAATCACGTCGCGGATCGTCCTCAGTGTCGTGGGGTCGACGGCGACGTCCATCAGCCCGATCACGCTCTCGCGGATCAGCCGCCAGCCCGACCACAGGATCGCAAGGCCGACCAGCGCCGCAAGGATCGCATCGAGCTGGTGATAGCCGGTCGCCACCACCAGCAGCACGCCGATCAACACGCCCACGGTCGAAACCACATCGGTCATCAGGTGCTTGCCGTCGGCGACCAGCGACAGCGAGCTTTCGCGCCGGCCGATGCGCATCAGCGTCCAGGCCCAGATGGCGTTGAGCGCCGTGGCGCCCATCGAGATGCCGAGGCCCACCGGGTCGGCGGTGAATGGCTGCGGCGCGCGGAAACCGTCCCAGGCCTTGGCGAAGATCAGAATGGCGGCGAGGGCGATGAACACGCCGATGATCACCGCCGAGAAATACTCGGCTTTGCCATAGCCATAGGGCAGGGCGGCATCGGCGGGTCGCGCCGCCAGCCGCACGGCGACCAGTGCCACGATGGCGGTCACCACATTGACCACGCTTTCGAGCGCGTCCGAATAGAGGGCGATCGAGCCGGTGAGCCAGGCCGCGGCGATCTTGAGCGCCAGCACGGCAAGGCCGATCGCGAGGCTGCCCAGCGCCACGCGCGCCACCACCGACGATGTCGACTCGTTCGCCATCAACCGCTGCCCCGTTGTTCCAGGCCGCGCCATAGCCGGGCCGCCCGAAGGGCGCAAGTGCCTGAATCTGCGAATGATTTCCAACCGCATTCGCAGCACTGCGAAGTGCTTGATTGACCACGCACATTGCCTCTGACAATGAAGGCGCAACGCGCGGCAGCCCTGCTATGCGGCTGAGACACACGTCCGGTGCGGTCGACCCAATCAGGGGACCAATTCCGGAGCTGCGGAGGGAAGATGAGTGACCTGCCTTTGCTGCCGCCCGATACGGGCGTCATGCTGTGCGGCCATGGCAGCCGTAACCAGTTGGCCGTCGGCGAATTCGCCGTCCTTGCCGAAGCGCTGAAGCAGCGGCTGCCCGGCATCCCGGTCGAATACGGCTACCTCGAATTCGCCAATCCGGTGATTCACCATGGCCTCGACCGGCTGCGCGCCCAGGGGGTGAGCCATGTGCTCGCCGTGCCGGGCATGCTGTTCGCCGCCGGTCATGCCAAGAACGATATTCCAGCGGTACTCCGGACCTATGAGGCGGCGCATCCGGGCCTGCGCATCACCTATGGCCGCGAACTCGGCGTCGACCTCAAGATGCTGCGCGCTGCCGGCGACCGCATCCGCGAAGGGTTGGCGCAGTCGCCGCGCCAGATCCCGCTCGCCGAGACGCTGCTGCTCGTTGTCGGTCGCGGCGCCTCCGACCCCGATGCCAACTCCAATGTCGCAAAGGTCATGCGCATGCTGTGGGAGGGCCTTGGTTTCGGTTGGGGTGAGGTCGCCTATTCCGGCGTCACCTTCCCGCTCGTTGCCCCCGCGCTCGATCATGCGGCGCGCCTCGGCTACCGCCGCATCGTCGTCTTCCCCTATTTCCTGTTCACCGGCGTGCTGGTGAATCGCATCTACGACGCCGCCGAGGCGGCGCAGGCGAAGTATCCCGGGATCGAGATCCTCAACGCGCCCTATCTCGACGACCACCCGCTGGTCATCGACACCGTCCTCGACCGCATCCGCGAAATGCTGGTCGGCCAGAATTTGATGAACTGCGCGATGTGCAAATATCGCGAGCAGGTGCTCGGCTTCGAGGCCGAAGTCGGCCTTCGCCAGGAGAGCCATCATCACCACGTCGAAGGCATTGGCGGCGGCCTCGAAAACTGCCCCTGCGGTGGCGACTGCGACAGCTCCTGCCGCGATCAAGCATTCTGCGAGAAGCACGGCCTGCCCTGGACGCCGTTGCACACACATGGGCACGGGCACTCGCATGCGCATGAGCCGCAAGGACACGCGCTGCTGGCCCGGCCGGTGCAAGCGGCCTCACCCTCATCCGGCTTCGACCAACGGGCGGATGAGGGGGCAGCCACGGCAGCCGGCGCGAAGGAGCATGCGCACCCCCACGATCATCATCACCACCCCTATCCGCACGCGAAACACCCCCATGGCCCGGTGACGCTGCCCAGAATTCCGGGCAAGCTGGCGCGGGCGGAGCGCGAGAAGTGACGTGACACTCTTCGATCGCTACATCGCGGTCGACTGGTCGGCGGCCAATGAGCGCCGCGCCGGTAAGGATTCCATCTGGGTCGCCGAGCGTGGCCCGGAAGGGCTGCGTCCGTCGCTCAATCCACCCACCCGCGCCGAAGCCACGGCGCTCCTCATCGAACGGCTCGCCGCCGCCCGCGCCGCTGGCGAACGCATCATGGTCGGCTTCGACTTCGTTTTTGGCTATCCCAAGGGCGCCGCGCGGGCCATTGCCGGCAAGGCCGGTTGGCGCGCCATGTGGGAGGCGATCGGCGCGGCCGTGCAGGACTCGAGCGAGAACAAGTCCAACCGCTTCGAGGTCGCCTCCGGTTTCAACCGCACGCTCGAGCTCGCCCATTTCTGGGGCCACCCGCCGCACCACCGTTATGCCGACCTGCTGCCCACGCGGCCCCTGCACGGCTATCTCCACATCGCCGAGCACCGCCTTGCGGAATCCTATGCGCGCGGCCCGCAGCCGGTGTGGAAGCTGAGCGGTGCGGGCTCCGTAGGCAGCCAGGCGCTGCTGGGGATCGCCCGTCTGCGACACCTCAAATCCGAGTTCCCCGAGGCCAAAGTGTGGCCGTTCGAAACCGCGTTCGAGGCCGATCTCGGACCGCTCGCGCTGGTTGAGATCTATCCATCGATGTTCCCGCTCTCGGGCACGGTCGAGCCCAAGGATCGCGAGCAGGTCGAGGTCTCGGTGGCGCGCTTCGCCGAGCTCGATGCGGCCGGCCTCCTCGGCGAGTTCCTCAGCGCCCCCGGCGTGCTGCTCGCCAGCCAGAAGCGCGATGCCCTCGAGGAGGAAGGTTGGATCGCCGGCGTCGGCCACGAGCACCTGCTGCGCATCGCGGCGCGCCGCTACCTGCGCAATCCCGACGCCATCTACGCCCAGAGCTTCGCCATCATCGAGCGGGAGGCCGATCTCTCCCGCTTCAGCGGTCCACTGCGCGACGTCGTCATCCGCATGATCCATGCCTGCGGCATGGTGGACATCGTCGGCGACATCAGGGTGGGCGGCGACTTTGCCACGGCAGCTTCCGCGGCACTCGCCGCCGGCGCGCCGATCCTGTGCGATGCCGAGGCCGTCCGCTCCATGATCATCGCCCGCCATCTGCCCGGCAACGAGCTCATCGTTACGCTCAACGATGCCGCCGTGCCCGACCTCGCGGCAGAGCGCGCCACGACGCGTTCCGCCGCGGCCATCGACCTCTGGCGCGACCGGCTGCGTGGCGCCGTCGTGGTCATCGGCAATGCGCCCACCGCGCTGTTCCGCCTGCTCGAGCTGCTCGAGGCCGGCGCGCCGAAACCCGCGGCCATCATCGCGGCCCCGGTCGGCTTCGTCGGTGCCGCCGAGTCCAAGGCCGCGCTGGCCGAGAGCCGGAGCGGCGTTCCGTTCCTCACGCTGCTGGGCCGCCGCGGCGGCTCCGCCATCGCTGCCGCCGCCCTCAACGCCATCGCCGCGGGAGCGGGCACATGACCCCGTGGCTCACCATCATCGGCTTCGGCGAAGGCGACCCGATGCCGCCGATCCCGCCCTGCGACGTGATCGTCGGTCCGCAGCGCGCCATCGATCGTCTCGGCCGGGGTATCCCGTGGCGCTCGATGAAGCTCGACGCCATGCTCGCGCAAATCGGCGAGCTGCGCGGTACGCCGACCGTACTGCTCGCGAGCGGCGATCCACTCTGGTTCGGCGTGGGTGCCACGCTCACCCGCCACCTCGCGCCCGGCGAGGTCCGGCTCATCCCGCATGCCTCGTCCCTCCAGTATGCGGCATCGCGCCTGCGCTGGCCCATGCAGCACCTCGCGACGCTCTCGCTCCATGCGCGGCCGGCTGAGCTGGTCCACCCGCACGTCACGCCCGGCAACCGCATCCTCGCGCTCACGACCGATGCCGCCACGGCTTCGCATGTGGCAAGGCTCCTCGTCGACCGCGGCTATGGCCGCTCGCTGCTGACGGTTCTCGAAAATCTCGGCGGTCCGGACGAGCGCGTGGCGTCCGGCGAGGCCCGCGCCTTCGACCTCGCGACGGGCGATTTCTACGTCCTCGCCATCGACTGCGTTGCCGATCCCGGTGCGGCGCTGCTGTCGACGGTTTCCGGCCTCCCCGACGATGTGTTCGTCAATGACGGCCAGCTTACCAAGCGCGAGATCCGCGCTGTCACCCTCAGCCGGCTCGCGCCCTATCCCGGGGCGCTGCTGTGGGATGTCGGCGCCGGTTGCGGCAGCATCGGCATCGAGTGGATGCGCGCCGCCCGCGACGCGTCAGCCATCGCCTTCGAGCGCGAAGGCGAGCGCCTGCAGATGATCGCCGTCAATGCCGCAAATCTCGGCACGCCGACGCTGCGCATCGAGAATGGCGACGCGCCCGACAGCCTCATCGGCATGCCGGCACCCGACGCCGTCTTCCTCGGTGGCGCCGTCGCCAACGAAACGCTGTTCCACACCTGCTGGACGGCGCTGCGCTCCGGCGGCCGCCTCGTCGCCAACGCCGTCACGCTCGAGGGTGAGCAGGCGCTCTACGCACGCCACACGCGCCTCGGCGGCGAGCTGCTCCGCCTCGACATCGCCGCCCTCGACAGCGTCGGCAGCCATCGCGCGCTTCGTCCGCGCCTGCCCGTCACGCAATGGAGCGTCACCAAGCCATGAGCGCCACGCACACCGGCACGCTCCACCTCGTCGGCGTCGGCCCGGGCGATCCCGAGCTGCTCACCCTGCGCGCCGTGCGCGCGCTGCGCAGCGTCCACGTCGTCGCCTATCCCTCGACCGGCGAGGGTGCCGCCTTCGCCCGCGACATCGCGGCCCGCCATATCCTCCCCGGCGCGGTGCTGCTGCCCGTCACCATCCCCATGACCGTCGAGCGCGGCCCCGCGCAGGCCGCCTATGACGGCGCCACCGATGCCATCCTCGCCCATCTCGCCGAAGGCCGCGACGCCGCCTGGCTATGCGAGGGCGACCCCCTGTTCTACGGCTCGGCCATGTATGTGCTCGCCCGCATCGCCGGCCGCGCCGATGTGCAGATCGTCCCCGGCATCACCTCGCTCACCGCCGCTGCCGCCGCCGCCGCGCGTCCCATCGCCGCGCGCAACGAAGTCCTCAAGGTCCTGCCCGCCCCACTCCCCGACGAGGTGCTGCGCGCCGAGCTCACCGCCGCGCCCGCCGCCGCCATCATTAAGGTCGGCCGCCATTTCGACCGCATCCGCGATCTGCTGCGCGAAACCGGCCACAGCAGGAACGCCGTCGTCGTCGAGCATGCCACCACCGTGCGCCAGCGCGTCACCCCGCTCGAAGGCTTCGGCTATGGCGAGCGGCCCTATTTCTCCACCATCCTGTGCTATCGCGGCGATGAGGCGTGGGGATGAAGCCGGCTATCGTCACCTTCGCGGCCTCCGGAGCCGAAACCGCGGCGCGCCTTGCCCCGCTCGTCGGCGCCGATGTGCATCATTGCGGCTACAATGGCGAAGACGGCAAGCTGCTGCTGCCGCGCCTGTTCGCCGAGGGCCGCCCGATCGTTGGCGTCTGCGCCGCCGGCATCCTCATCCGCCTGCTCGCGCCGTCGCTGGGCGACAAGCAGAGCGAGCCGCCGGTGCTCGCCGTCTCGCAGGACGGCACGCAGGTGGTGTCGCTGCTGGGCGGCCACCACGGCGCCAACCGTCTTGCCCGCGAGATCGCTGCACATCTGGGCGGCAGCGCCGCGCTCACCACCGCGTCGGACGCCAAATTCACCCGCGGCCTTGATGAGCCGCCGCCGGGCTACGTCCTCGCCGATCCTGCCGCTGCCAAGCCGGCCATGATGGCGCTGCTGATCGGTGGCCGTCTCGTCGTCGACGGCCATGCGCCCTGGCTCGCCGAAGCCGGCTATCCGGTGAGCTCGGCCGGCACGGTGAAAATCCGCATCGACGAGCACGCCACGCGCCGCGAGCGCGAGCTGCTCTATCATCCGCGCACGCTCGTTGCCGGCATCGGCGCCGAGCGCGGCGTCGCCGCCGACGAGGTCATCGGCCTCATCGCCGAGACGCTGGCGGCGCACGACCTCGCGCCGCAGGCCCTCGCGGCGCTCACCACCATCGACATCAAGTCCGATGAAGCGGCGTTCCACGCGGCGGCGGCCCATTTCGCCGTGCCGCTCCGCATCTTCACGGCGGCCGAGCTCAACCAGGAGCGCTATCGGCTGCTCAATCCCTCGCCCATCGTCGAAGCCGAAACCGGCACCCCCGGCGTCGCCGAGGCCGCGGCGCTCAAGGCCGGCAGCCTGCTGGTCGAGAAGCGCAAATCGCAGCGCGCCACCTGCGCCATCGGCCGCGCCAAGGCGCCCATCGATCCGCTGAGCCTCGGCCGCGCGCCCGGGCTGCTTCATGTCGTGGGCATCGGTCCCGGCGACAGAGCGAGTCGCTCCGCCGCCGCCGTCGCCGCGCTCGACGCCGCGACCGACTGGGTAGGCTACGATCTCTATCTCGATCTCGTCGCCGACCTGCGCCTCGGCCAGGAGGAGCACCGCTTTCCCCTCGGCGACGAGGAAGCGCGCGTCCGCCACGCCCTCGAGCTCGCCGCAACGGGCAAAACCGTCGCGCTCGTCTGCTCGGGCGACGCGCAGATCTATGCCATGGCCTCGCTGGTGTTCGAGCTCATCGAGGCTGTCGGCGCGCGAAAGGTGTCCGAGTCCGCGCGCCGCGTCGCCGTCGACATCCATCCCGGCATCTCCGCGTTTCAGGCCGCCAGCGCTGCGGCCGGTGCCCTCATCGGCCACGATTTCGCCTGCGTCTCGCTGAGCGATTTGCTGACGCCCAGCGACACCATCCGCCAACGCCTCGCCGCCGCTGCGTCGGGCGATTTCGTAACGGCGCTCTACAATCCGCGCTCGCAGCGTCGCACCGATCTCATCGAACACGCCAGGACACTGTTCCTCGCGCATCGTCCGCCCGAAACGCCCGTCATCGTCGCGAGCAGCCTCGGCCGCCCCGCCGAGCAGGTCACCGTCACCACGCTCGCCGCGTTCGATCCCACCACGGTCGACATGCTCACCATCGTCCTCATCGGCGCCTCCACCTCGCGCGCCGTGAAGCGCGGCGACGGCAAGACCATCGCCTTCACGCCGCGCGGCTACCATGTGAAGGCCGGGATATGAGCGCAGGCGATCGCACGCTCGGCCGCGCGGCGGGCAGGGACGCCATGCCATGACCGTCTACTTCATCGGCGCCGGCCCCGGCGCGCCCGACCTCATCACGCTGCGCGGCCAGCGCCTCATCGAGCGCTGCCCGGTCTGCCTCTATGCCGGCTCGCTCGTTCCCGCCGAGATCGTCGCAGCCGCGCCGCCGGGCGCCCTCGTGCGCGACACCGCGCCGCTGCATCTCGATGAGATCGTCGCCGAGATCGAAAGGGCGCACGTCGCCGGCCACGACGTCGCCCGCGTCCACTCCGGCGATCCCTCGATCTATGGTGCCGTCGCCGAGCAGATGCGCCGGCTCGATACGCTCGGCATTCCCTATGAGGTCGTCCCCGGCGTTCCGGCTTTCGCCGGCGCCGCGGCCCGCCTCGCCACCGAGCTGACGCTGCCCGAGATCAGCCAGACCATCATCCTGACGCGCACCTCCGGCAAGGCCTCGCCCATGCCGCCGCGCGAAAGCCTCGAAATGCTCGGCCAGAGCGGCGCGACCCTCGCCATCCACCTGAGCGTGCGCAACCTCGCCTATGTCGAAGCCGCGCTCACCCCGCATTACGGTGCGGACTGCCCGGCGATCGTCATCTATCGCGCCACCTGGCCCGACGAGGAGATCATCGTCACCACGCTCGCCGAAATGCGGACCCGGGTGCGCGAAGAGAAGATCACTCGCACCGCGCTCATCTTCGTCGGCCGTGTCTTCGGCGAAACGCGCTTCCGCGACAGCCGCCTCTATGCCGCCGACTTCGCACATGTGCTGCGCAACGCAGGGAAGAAGAAGCAGCGGGCAGGGTAGGCACAAGCGGCCCCGCTGGAGCGAGCGCCACTCGCTGCGCGGTGCTCAATGGGTCGCCACCGCCGCTACCGCTTCGTCCACCGTACCCACCTCATGCGCCGGCCCGTAGGCCGGTCGCGCCACCATGATCACCGTGGCGCCGCGCTCGCGCGCCACGTCGAGCTTGGCCCACGTCGCCGCGCCGCCCGAATTCTTGCTCACCAGATGGGTGAAGTCGTATCGGTCGAACAGCGACCGCTCGCTCGCGAGCGAATGAGGCGGTGTGTCGATGAGCAGCTCCATATGTCCCAGATCGATCTGTGGCACCTCGATCAACCGCGCCACCAGCCGGCAGTCGTCGCGGCCGACGAAATACTCAAGCCCCTGATGTCCCGTGGTGATGAAGCCGTGGGCGTTGGGCGGCAACGCCGCCGCGGCCGCTTCGATCGTGGGCACGTGCAGCCAGGCCGCATCAGCCGGTTCGTCCCAGGCCGGTCGCATATAGCGTATCAGTGGAACGCCGCTCGCCTGCGCCGCGGCCACCGCGTTCACCGAGATCAGCCCGGCATATGGGTGCGTGGCATCCACCAGCCGCTCGACCCCCGCCGCCTTGAGATAGCCAACGAGACCGGGGACACCGCCGAATTTGCCCACGCGCAACTGCCCGGCGGGCAGTGCCGGGCGGCGCGTCCGTCCTGCGAGCGACGTGGTGACGTCGTGGCCGAGCGCCGTCAGCCGTTCGGCCAGTTCGCGCGCCTCGGTCGTGCCGCCCAGGATCAGGATCTTCATTCAGCCGCTCTCGCCCACGATCGTTCCGTTGCGGTCCACCACCAGCACATCGATGCGCGCCGCGTCGCCCACCATCGCCTGCGCTTGCGCGCGCGCCACAGACGCAATCATTGCGGCAAGGGCAGGGCCGCCCAGCGCCAGCACTTCATTGGCCGTGTTGGCGGCCAGCACGCGCTCGCGCTGGTCCGGCAGCAGGGTCGCAAGCATCTCGAAATCCACCTGACTGCGGCCTGAATGAAGGTCCATCGCCCCCTGCGCCAGCTTCACCAGCTTGGCAAAGCCGCCGGCAATGGTGACGCGCTCTATGGGGCGGCGGCGCACATATTTGAGCAGCCCGCCGACGAAATCGCCCATGTCGAGATAGGCCTCGATGGGCAGGCCCAGCCGTGCCATGGCCGCCGTCTCGCTTGTGTCGCCGGTCGAGCCCACCACATGCGTCAGCCCCAGCGCCCGCGCCACATCCACGCCGCGCTGGATCGAGGCGATCCACGCCGCGCAGGAGTAGGGAATGACGATGCCGGTCGTCCCCAGGATCGAGAGCCCGCCCACAATGCCGAGCCGCGGGTTCCACGTCTTCTGCGCCAGCCGTGCCCCGTCGCGCACCGACACGGTCACGGCATAATCGCCCGCGCCCAGCACCTCGCGGATCATCCGGCGCGGCACCGGGTTGATCGCCGGCTCGCCCGGAGGGATCGGCAGGCCGGGCTTGGTCACCGTGCCAACGCCCGCGCCGGCATGAAACGTGATTCCACTGCCGGGCGCGCTCCGCGTCACGCGTGTAACGACGAGCGCACCATGCGTCACATCGGGATCGTCGCCCGCATCCTTGACGATGCCCGCCTCGGCCCAGCCCTCGCCCATCGCCTCGTGCGCCAGCGCGAAGGCCGGCATCTGGCCGCCGGGCAGCGTGATCGTCACCGGATCGGGGAACTGGCCCTCCGTCAGCGCGCCGAGCGCCGCCTTGGCCGCCGCGGTGGCGCAGGCGCCCGTGGTCCAGCCCCGGCGCAGGGGGCGATCGGTCGGGGCATCGTCCGCGCTGTCGGCCATGCTAATCCTATAGCATGAGCTTTGCCGCACTCGATTCTCTCGACTGGCCCGTCTTCGAGCCGGGCACCGTCTGGCTGGTGGGCGCCGGCCCCGGCGCGCCGGGCCTGTTGTCGCTGCTCGGCTATCGCGGCCTGCTTGAAGCCGATGTCGTGGTCTATGACGCCCTGGTGAGCGACGCGCTGCTCGCCCTCGCCAATCCGGCTGCCGAACGCATCTATGCCGGCAAGCGCGGCGGTAAACCGTCGCCGAAGCAGGCCGACATCTCGCTGCGGCTGGTCGAGCTGGCCGAAGCCGGCAAGCGCGTGCTGCGCCTCAAGGGCGGCGATCCCTTCATCTTCGGCCGGGGCGCCGAGGAGGCGCTGGCGCTGGTGGCCCGCGGCATCCGCTTCCGCATCGTGCCGGGCATTTCGGCGGGCGTCGGCGGGCTGGCCTATGCCGGTATTCCCGTCACTCACCGCGACACCAACCAGGCGGTCGTCTTCCTCACCGGTCACGACGAAAGCGGCGGCATCCCCGCGGCGGTCGACTGGGCGGCGGTCGCCAATGCCGCGCCCATCATCGTCATGTACATGGCGGTCAAGCACCTGCGGTCGATCGCCGACAAGCTGATGGCGGCGGGCCGCGCCCCCGCCGATCGCGTCGCCGTCGTCTGTAACGCGGCGCTGCCCGATCAGTATGTGGTCGACGGCACGCTGGGCGATATCGCCCGCATCGAGCCCATGCTCAAGGCGCCGGCCATCGTGGTCGTTGGTGCCGTCGGCGGCCTGCGCCAGGATCTCGACTGGTATGTCGGCGCGCTGCGGGAGAACGGCCTTGGCTAATGGCCTCGTCATCGCCGCGCCGCGCTCCGGCTCGGGCAAGACCGTGGTCACGCTCGGCCTGCTGGCCGCTCTCGGGCGTCGTGGCCTCGCGGTTGCCCCCGCCAAGACCGGCCCCGACTATATCGATCGCGCCATCCTCGCCCGCGTCGCCGGCCGCGAGGCTATCAACCTCGATCCCTGGGCCATGTCGCCCGATCGACTGCGCGCCCTCGCCTCCGCCCACGCCGCGGGCGCCGACCTGCTGCTGGTCGAAGGCGTCATGGGCCTGTTCGACGGCGCCGCCGACGGCACCGGCTCCACCGCCGACCTCGCCGCTACGCTCGGCCTGCCTGTCATCCTCGTGGTCGACGCCGACCGGCAGGGCCAGTCCATCGCCGCCCTGGTCTCCGGCTTCGCCCGCTTCCGACCCGACGTCAGCGTCGCCGGCATCATCGTCAACCGCGTCGCCACCACGCGCCACGAGCAGCTGCTGCTTACAGCGCTCGCGCCGCTCGGCGTCCCCGTGCTCGGCGTCCTCCCCCGGCGCGACGTCCTACACCTGCCGGAGCGGCATCTCGGTCTCGTCATGCCAGACGAGGTCGTCGGCTTCGATGCGGTCGTCACCGCTGCCGCGGACGCGCTCGAGCAGTTCGTCGATCTTAATCTTTTGGCCGCCCTTTCATCGAAAGTGCCGAGATTTTTGCCCGGCGTTTCAAGGATATCGCCTCTGGGGCAGCGCATTGCCGTCGCCATGGACGACGCTTTCAGCTTCATCTACCCCCACCTCCTCAGCGACTGGCGCGCTCAGGGCGCCGAGGTCACCCCCTTCTCGCCGCTTGCCGATGAGCATGCGAGAATGGATAGCGATGCAGTGTTCTTGCCAGGAGGCTATCCGGAATTGCATGGCGAGCGGCTGGCGGCGGCGAGCGGTTTCCACGCTGGGCTGCGCGCTGCCGCAGCCCGCAACGCCCTGATCTACGGCGAGTGCGGCGGCTACATGGTGCTCGGCGAAACCCTCACCGACAAATCCGGTGCCACCCATCGGATGGCCGGCCTGCTGCCGATCCATACCGATATCAGCCGGCCCAAACGCACCCTCGGCTACCGCCGGCTGAGCCACCAGAGCCCGCTGCCCTGGCCCGCGCACCTCCTTGGCCACGAGTTCCACTATTCGACCGGCGGCGCCGCAAACCCCCTCTTCGCCGCCACCGACGCCCTCGGCACGTCGCTGCCGCCGATGGGCGCCGTTGCCGGCCGCGTCATGGGGTCGTATGCCCATGTCATCGACGCCGCGGAGCCAGCCGATGGCTAAGGCCTTGATGTTCATGGGCACCGGCAGCGACGTGGGCAAGACAACCATCGTCGCAGGCCTTTGCCGCGCCTTCGCCGATCGCGGCCTGCGCGTCGCCCCCTTCAAGCCGCAGAACATGTCCAACAACGCCGCCGTCACCGCCGATGGCGGCGAGATCGGCCGGGCCCAGGCCCTGCAGGCCCGCGCCGCCCGGCGCGAGCCGCTCACCGCCATGAACCCGGTGCTGCTCAAGCCCGAGCACGAATCTGGCGCCCAGCTCGTCGTTCGCGGTCGGCGCGTCGGCTCCTATGCCGCGCGCGACTATTGGAAGATGCGCGGCGAGCTCATGCCGCAGGTACTCGCCGCCTATCGCGAGCTGGCCGCTGACGCCGATCTCGTCCTCGTCGAAGGCGCCGGCAGTGCCTCCGAGGTCAATCTGCGCGGCAACGACATCGCCAATTTCGGCTTCGCCCAAGCCGCCCAGGTGCCGGTCATCCTCGTCGGCGACATCGATCGTGGCGGCGTCATCGCCGCGATCGTCGGCACCTTCGCCGTCATCGCCCCAAGCGATGTCGCCCTGATCCGTGCGAGCCTCGTCAACAAATTCCGCGGCGACCCAGCCCTCTTCACCGATGGCGCGGCCTTCATCACGGAGCGCACCGGCGTTCCCTGCCTTGGTCCGCTCCCCTTCTTTCCCAACGCAGCGAAGCTGCCGGCGGAAGACTCACTCGCCCTCGACGCCAAGCCGTCCGGCGCCGGCGGGTCCTATGTCATCGCCGTGCCGCGCCTGCCGCGTATCGCCAATTTCGACGACCTCGACCCTCTCCGCGCTGAGCCGGGCCTCTCCGTGGTCGTCGTCGAACCTGGGCAGGCCATTCCACAGGCTGCCGACATGATCATCCTGCCCGGCTCAAAGGCCACCCGCGGCGACCTCGAGGCGCTGCGCCGCTTCGGCTGGGATATCGACATCCTTGCCCATCATCGCGCCGGCAAGCGCATCCTCGGCATCTGCGGCGGCTACCAGATGCTCGGTCGCACCATCGCCGATCCCGACGGCATCGAAGGTACGCCGGGCACCAGCGCCGGCCTCGGCCTGCTGGTCGTCGACACCGTGTTGGGCCCCACCAAGGAGCTGCGTGTCGAGCATGCGACCCACCTCGCTACCGGCGAGGCCCTTTCAGGCTATCACATGCACATGGGCGTCACTTCGGGCGCCGACAGCGCTCGTCCGTTCTCGCGAATGGCAGGAAACGACGACGGCGCAACGTCCGGTGACGGGCTGATCGTTGGAACGTACCTGCATGGCATCTTCGCCTCGAACGCATTTCGTCATGCATTTCTGAATATGCAGTCGCCTGTCGACTACGACGGGGCCGTGGAGACAGCAATCGACGGTCTTGCCGCCCATCTCGCCAGCCATCTCGACCTCGACGCGCTCGTCGACCTCGCCGGCGAGGTCGCCTGATGGCCTGGCTGCTCGCCCCGCTGGCGCTGCTGATCGAGCGCGTCGTCGGCTACCCACCCTGGCTGTTCAAGATGATCGGCCACCCCGTGACCTGGATCGGCGCCCTTATCTCCTGGCTCGACGGCAGGCTCAACCGCGGCGAAAAGCGCCGGCTCAAGGGTCTCCTGGCGCTGCTTCTGCTGCTGCTCACGGTCCTCGCCATTGGGCTCCTCGTTATCGCCATCACTCGCCGCGTGCCCTTCGGCTGGGTGCTCGAGGCGGTGCTTGCGTCCAGCCTCCTGGCCCAGAAGGAGCTCGGCCGGGCTGTCAAAGCCGTGGCCGACGGCCTCAACCTCGCGTTGGACAGCGGTCGCCGCGCGGTCAGCCAGATCGTCGGCCGCGATCCCGACACGCTCGACGAGGCGGGCGTGTCACGAGCGGCGATCGAGAGCCTCGCCGAGTCGACATCGGATGGCGTCGTCGCTCCGCTGTTCTGGCTCCTCGTCGGCGGCCTGCCCGGGGCGCTGATCTACAAGGCAGCCAACACCGCCGACTCCATGATCGGCCACCGGAACGAGCGCTACCGCGCGTTCGGCTGGGCGAGCGCCCGGTTCGACGATCTGCTCAACTGGGTTCCGGCGCGCCTCTCCGCCCTTCTGGTCGCGGGCGCCGCATTCATGGTCCGGCGGGCCGATCCGGAAGCGGCGTGGTCGACCGCGTTGCGCGACGCGCGCAAGCACGACTCGCCCAATGCCGGCTGGCCTGAGGCGGCCTTCGCCGGGGCGCTCGGCTTCCGCCTCGGCGGCCCGCGCGCCTATGACGGCGAAGTGCACGACCTCCCCGCCTTCGGGGACGGACGGGCGGAGTTGACCGCGCTCGATATCCTCAAGGCGCTCGAGCTTTATTGGATGGCGATGAACCTGCTGCTCGCCGCCAGCATCGCGCTCGGCCTCGTCCTCTGGCGCTTCGCCTAATCCGCCACCGGCGGCAGCACCGAGCTCTCGGTCAGGCGCTCGCCCTTGAGCGTCATCGGCAGGCCCGCGACGACGAAATGCACGTCGGTGCAGATCTGCGCCAGCCGCTGATGCGTCGCGCCTGCGAGATCGCGGAAGGTGCGGGCCAGCGGGTTGTCGGGCACGATCCCGAGCCCGACCTCATTGGACACGAGGATGACGCGGCTCGTCTCGATCGTGGGGAGCGCCGTCGCCAGTTCCTCGACCGCACGGGCCACGTCGTGGTTGGTACCCAGAAGATTGGTGATCCACAGCGTCAGGCAGTCGACGAGGATCACGTCATGCGACTTCGCCGCGGCCTTCAATGCCGTAGTGAGCGCGATCGGCTCCTCCAGCGTCGCGAACCGCTTGTGGCGCTGCTGCTGGTGCAGCTTCACCCGTTCACGCATTTCGGCGTCGAGCGCCTGCGCCGTCGCCAGATAGAGCGGCTGTTCGCCGGCACGCATCGCCAGCCGTTCCGCAAAGCCTGTTTTGCCCGAGCGCGCACCGCCCAGAACCAGCACATGTCCCATGGAGCTCCTCCGCCTGAAGCGTCCGACTCGACCAAACGCGAGCGGGCAGAGATTGGTCGCATGGCCCCTATGCGGCAAGCCCGGATGCAGGCCGGAAATGGCTTGCATATTCTCCTTTCGTCTAAGGGGCGATCGCATTATGGTCCGCCCGCGCCGGAGGGGGCGTGACGACCAACTTTGGGGCCGGAATTGACCCGATATTACCTTGGCGTAGATGGTGGTGGCACCAACTGCCGGATTCGCCTCGCCGACGAAAACCTCCGGACATTGGGCGAAGGCCGTGGCGGCCCGTCCAATTTGCAGCTTCAGAATGCCGATCCTGCCTATGCCTCGATCCTCGAGGGCACCAGGGCCGCCTTCGCCGCCGCCGGTCTCACCGACGCCGACTACGCCAACACGCACGCGTGTTTCTGCATGGCCGGCGGACGTTCGGTGATCGACCGCGACGCCTTCGCCAAGCGCCCGTGGAAATTCGCCAATGTGCGCGTCTATGACGACATCGACGCCGCCCATGCTGGCGCCCTGGGCGGCGAGGAAGGCGCGGTGATCATCGCCGGCACCGGCTCGGCCGCGCTCGCCATCGTCGATGGTCAGCGCCACCAGGCCGGCGGCTGGGGCTTTTACGTCGGCGACCAGATGTCGGGCGCGATCCTCGGCCGCGAGCTGATCCGCCGCGCTGTCGAGGCGACGGACGGACTGGTGTCGGGCTCGCCCCTCACCGAGGCCGTGGTTCAGGCGCTCGGCGGCACCCTCGATGATGTGATGGAGTGGTCCTTCCCCAAGGCCACCGACAGCGTCGCCTACAAGGACTACCGCGGTGAGGAGGTCGCTGTCAGCGTCGGGCCGACGCCCAAGGCCTATGGCGATTTCTCGCGTATGATCTTCGAGTACTACGAAAAGGGCGACGCCGTGGCGCGCGAGCTCATCGACCTCGAACTCGGCTATGTCGACAACTATGTGCGCTGGTTCAAGCTGCGTGGCGCGACCCGCATGGCCGCCACGGGCGGCGTCGGCGAGCGTCTCTATCCCATCCTCGTTGATCGCTACGGCGACTTCATCGTCAGGCCGCTCGGCGACAACCTCTCGGGCGCGGTCATTCTCGCACATCAGAACTTCGCCGCATGAACTACATCGAACGGAGACATAAGAGCGTGTCCAGCCGCATCATCCCGGTCCAGCCCTTCGACTACGTCGTCTTCGGCGCCACCGGCGACCTGACCAAGCGCAAGCTGATCCCGGCGCTCTACCATCGGTTCAAGGACGGCCAGTTCGACGAACAGAGCCGCATCATCGGCGTGTCGCGCACCAAGCTGACCGATGCCGAGTTTCAGCAGGCGGCGCGCGACTCGATCGCCCAGTTCGTCGAGAAGGACTACCAGGACGACAAGGTGATCGACCGCTTCGTGTCGACCTTCTCCTACGTCGCCAACGACGTGACCGACCCGGCCAAATGGGGCGACCTGTCCGCCAATCTGCGTGACGATCCCAAGATCGTGCGCGCCTTCTATCTCGCCATCGCGCCCGACCTGTTCGGACCGACTTGCGAGTACATTCAGAAGCAGGGCTACTACCGCCGCGACGCGCGCGTGGTGATCGAAAAGCCGCTGGGCCACGACCTGCAGTCGTCGATCGAGATCAATGGCGAGGTCAGCAAGATCTTCGCCGAAGATCAGGTCTACCGCATCGACCATTATCTGGGGAAGGAGACGGTCCAGAACCTCCTCGCCCTGCGCTTTGCCAATATCCTGTTCGAGCCCGTATGGAACTCGGCCCATATCGACCACGTGCAGATCACGGTGGCCGAGTCGGTCGGCGCCGGCACGCGTGGCTACTACGACGAGAGCGGCGCGCTGCGCGACATGGTGCAGAACCACATGCTGCAGCTCCTCTGCCTGGTGGCGATGGAGCCGCCGGCGTCCGACGCCGCCAATGCGCTGCGCGACGAAAAGCTCAAGGTGCTGCGCTCGCTCAAGCCGATCGCCAATGGCGATGTGGGCAAGATGACCGTGCGCGGCCAGTACCGTAATGGCTCGGTCGACGGCCAGGTCGTGCCCAGCTACCAGGACGAGCTGCCCGACGACCGCAAGGGCTCGCGCATGGAGACGTTCGTCGCGCTCAAGGCCGAGATCGAGAACTGGCGCTGGGCGGGAGTGCCGTTCTATTTCCGCACCGGCAAGCGCCTCGCGAGCCGCGCCTCCGAGATCGTCATCCAGTTCCGCAACATCCCGCACTCGATGTTCGACCACGCCGAAGGCGCGCCGCGCCCCAACCGGCTGATCATCCGCATCCAGCCCGACGAGGGCGTGAAGCTGCTGATGATGATCAAGGACCCAGGTCCGGGCGGCATGCGCCTGCGCGAGGAGCCGCTGAACCTGAGCTTTGCGGCCACCTTCCAGGAGCGTACGCCCGAGGCCTATGAGCGCCTGCTGCTCGATGTGATCCGCGGCAGCCAGACCCTGTTCATGCGCCGCGACGAGCTCGAAGCGGCCTGGATGTGGATCGACCCGATCCGCCGCGCCTGGGATGCGGCCACCGACCAGCCGCATCTTTATCATGCCGGCACCTGGGGCCCGTCGGCCGCGGTGGCGCTGATCGAGCGCGATGGCCGCACTTGGCATGAGGAAAACTGAGTGAGGCCGGCGCGCCGCGACTTCCGCGACAAGCAGCAACTGGCCGAGGCGCTCGCCGGGGCCGTGGCCGGCAATCTCAAGGCCGGGATCAAGTCCCGCGGCGCGGCATCGCTCGCCGTCTCCGGCGGTTCGACGCCGGCGCGTTTCTTCAAGGCGCTGAGTGAGCGCGCCGACGTGCCCTGGGACAAGGTCACGGTGACCTTGGTCGATGAACGCTGGGTCGATGAGACCTCGGATCGCTCCAATGGCCGGCTGGTCAAGGCGAACCTGCTGCAGGGCAGGGCGGCCGTGGCGCGCTTCGTGCCGCTCTACCAGGGCGGCACCGAACCCGACGCTTATGCGGCGTGCGCAGCCCAGCGCGACGTGCCGCAGCCGTTCGATGCGGTGATCCTGGGCATGGGCAATGACGGACATACGGCGAGCTTCTTTCCCGGAGGGGATACGCTGGCCGAGGCGCTGACGGCTGAGGGGCCGGTGGTCGCCATCAGGGCGCCGGGGGCAGGCGAACCACGCGTCACGCTGACGCTCAGGGTGCTGCTCGCCGCGAGGGCGCTCTATCTGCATATCGAGGGGGGAGAGAAGGTCGAAACGCTCGGCAAGGCTGAGGCAGAAGGTCCCGTAGAGGACATGCCCGTGCGTGCTATCCTGCGCCAGACCCAAACGCCGCTGACCATCTACTGGTGCCCCTGACCCGGGCAAGGAGCCCAAATGTCTGTCCTCAAGGCTGTCCAGGACGTGACCGACCGTATCGCGGCACGCAGCGCCGATACGCGTCGCGACTATCTCAACCGGCTTGATGCCGCTCGGGCGAAGGGCGTCTATCGCGCGGCTCTGAGCTGCGGGAATCTGGCGCATGGCTTTGCCGCCTGCTCGCCCACCGACAAGGCGCGGCTCGCCGGCACCAAGGCGCTCAACCTTGGCATCGTCACCTCCTACAACGACATGCTGAGCGCGCATCAGCCCTACGAGACCTATCCCGCCATCATCAAGGACGCGGTCCGCTCGATCGGCGCGACGGCACAGGTGGCGGGTGGTGTGCCGGCGATGTGCGACGGCGTCACGCAGGGCCAGCCGGGCATGGATCTGAGCCTGTTCAGCCGCGACGTGATCGCCATGGCGACGGCGATCGCGCTCAGCCACAACATGTTCGACGCCGCGGTGTTCCTGGGGATCTGCGACAAGATCGTGCCGGGCCTCCTGATTGGGGCGCTGGCCTTTGGCCATCTGCCGGCGGTGTTCGTGCCGGCCGGGCCGATGCCCTCGGGCATTCCCAATGACGAGAAGGCGCGCGTCCGCCAGCTCTATTCGGAGGGCAAGGTCGGCCGCGCCGAGCTGCTCGAGAGCGAGGCCAAGTCCTATCACGCGCCGGGCACCTGCACCTTCTACGGCACCGCCAATTCCAACCAGATGCTGATGGAGATCATGGGTCTCCATCTGCCGGGCGCGAGCTTCGTCAATCCGGGCACGCCGCTGCGCGAGGCGCTGACGCGCGAAGCCGCGAAGCGGGCGCTGTCGCTCACCGCCGAGGGTAACGACTATACGCCGGTCGGCCACGTCATCGACGAGAAGGCCATCGTCAACGGCCTCGTCGGCCTCCACGCGACCGGCGGCTCGACCAACCACACGCTGCATTTGATCGCCATCGCCGCCGCGGCGGGGCTGCAGGTCACGTGGCAGGACATGGCCGATCTCTCCGAGGTCGTGCCGCTGCTGGCGCGCGTCTATCCCAACGGCGTCGCCGACGTGAACCACTTCCACTCGGCGGGTGGAATGGGATTCCTGATCCGCGAGCTGCTCGCCAGCGGTCATCTGCACGAGGACGTCAAGACAGTGTTCGGGAGCGGGCTGTCGAACTATGCCGCCGAAGCCCGGCTGATCGACGACAAGCTGACCTTTGAACCGGCACCGGCGGAGTCCGGCGATCCCAAGGTGCTGACCAAGGTGGCGACGGCTTTCTCTGCTTCGGGCGGGCTGAAGCTGCTGAGCGGCAATCTGGGCAGGTCGGTGATCAAGGTGAGCGCGGTCAAGCCGGAGCATCGGGTCGTCGAGGCGCCGGCGCGCGTCTTCCACAGTCAGCAGGGCCTGCAGGCGGCGTTCAAGGCGGGCGAGCTCAATCGCGACTTCATCGCGGTGGTGCGTTTTGCCGGCCCCAAGGCGGTCGGTATGCCGGAGCTGCACAATCTCACGCCGGCGCTGGGCGTGCTGCAGGGCCGTGGCTTCAAGGTGGCGCTGGTGACCGACGGCCGCATGTCGGGCGCGTCGGGCAAGGTGCCGGCCGCCATCCACATGACACCCGAGGCCCTCGACGGCGGACCGATCAGCAAGCTGCGCGACGGCGACCTGCTGCGCCTCGATGCCGAGGCCGGTACGCTGACCTTCCTTGGCGACGAGCGCGAGCTGATGAGCCGGACGCCGGCCACCGAGGATCTGCGCGGCGAGCATTTCGGCATGGGCCGCGAGCTCTTCGCCGGCTTCCGCGCCCTGGTGGGCGCCGCCGATCGTGGCGCCAGCGTGTTCGCCTAAAACGTCGCTCTATCGCGCAGCGCGAAGTTCCCGGTGACCGTGAGGTCCCGGTGCAGGGGAACCGCGGGGCAAACGACCCCGCGGGCGGAGCGCGCGGATAGCGCCTCCGAGAAAAGGGGAAAGCGCCGGAATTCCGGACGCCTCCGCGCACTCCGCCGGTGGGGCTGTCGGGCACGTGGCGTGAGCGCCGTGGGCATCGATGTGCCACGGCAGTCCGACACGAACCCCAGGCTGCGCGACCGCAGCCCTCCCACCCTCGTCACCCGCACCTCGTCAGTACGCGCGGGGATCGGTGACGACTGGGGGCACCATACAATAGGTCGGAAGGACGTGCGTAAGTTGGCTCGAAATCGGGGGCAAAGGCCCGGGAATGCTGGGCACTCCGCGAGTCAAACTGATGTGGTTTTCCACAAGGATTGCCCCTCCTCGGATGACGCTTGGGGTGGGCGGCGCCGGTGAGGCCTGGCGCCAGCGTGGGCGCCTGTCGCGGGTCTCGCTCACGCGACGGCGGCTGTTTCCGGGCCGCTGGCCAGCTCGAGCAGAGCGGCCGCGCTCATCGGGCGGCCGAAGTGGAAACCCTGGCCGATGGTGCAGCCGGCAGCGCGGAGGAGGTCGACCTGGGCGGCGGTCTCGATGCCTTCGGCGACGGTGGTCTTGCCCAGGGCGTGGCTGAGGCCGAGGACGGAGGTGACGATGGCGATCGACTCGGGATCGCCGGGCAGCTCACGAACGAAGCGCTGGTCGATCTTGATCTTGTCGATGGGCAATTGACCCAGATAGCCCAGCGAGGAATAGCCGGTACCGAAATCGTCGAGCGCGATGCCGATGCCCATGGCGCGGATCATCTCGAGCGTGCGGGTCACCTGCGTCGCGTTGCGCACGAACACGCCCTCGGTGATCTCGATGTCGAGGCGGCGCGGATCGAGGCCGGCGCGCTGGAGCGCCGTTTCGATCGTCTCGGCGACGTCGGAGAGTTCGAACTGCACCGGCGACACATTGACCGCGAGGCGGATATGTTCTGGCCATGTCGCGGCTTCGCGGCAGGCGGCCTCGAGCACCCAGGCGCCGAGCTCGACGATAAGGCCGGTTTCCTCGGCCGCCGCGACGAAGTCGGCGGGCGACACGATGCCAAGCGTTGGGTCGTTCCAGCGGCTCAGCGCCTCCGCGCCGATCAGGCGGCCGGTCCCCAGCTCGATCTGCGGCTGGTAGACCAGCGTGAGCTGCTGATGGTGCAGGGCCCCGCGCAGTGCCGCGTCCATCTGCTGGCTGGCCTGCAGCCGGTTGTCCATGCCCGGCTCGTAGAGGCGCACAACGCTGCCCACGCTCTCCTTGGCCGCCGAGAGCGCCATGTCGGCGTGGATGAGCATCGTCTCGGCGTCACTGCCCGAGACCAGCGACGTGGTGGCGCCGGCGCTGGCGGCGACGACCGCGCTGTGGCCGCCGTCGAGCTGATAGGGAAAGCTCAGCCATTCGGCGATGCTCTCGGCGAAACCGGCAAGACGCTCGCCGTCCATGGCTGGCGCGAGCAGCGCGAAATTGTCGCCGCCCAGCCGCGCCACGGCGTCCGGACCCATATTGCGCAGGCGCGACACGACCAGCCGCAGCAGCACGTCGCCCTGGTTGTGGCCGAGTGTGTCGTTGATGGCGCGGAAGCGGCGGAGGTCGAGCATCACCAGCGCCAGTGCTTGGCCGGCGCTGAGGCGCGCCTGCGCTTCCTCGATCAGGGCAGAACGCGTCAGCGCGCCCGTGACGGGGTCGTGGCGGCTGAGATAGAGCAGCCGGTCCTCGGCGGCGCGGCGCTCGGTGATGTCGCGGAAGCTGAGACTGACGACGTCGCGGGTCGCTCCATCGATCTCGACGCTGGACGGTGTCGCTGCGTATTCGAGCTGGCGGGGCCCGGCGGCGGTCTCGATCGCCACTTCGTGCACCGGCGCTACGGCGGCGCGCGCGAAGCTTTCGTCGACGACGCGGATGAGCCCCAGGGGAAGAACGGCGTTCGCCTCTTCGCCGATGAGCACATGGCCCAGGAGGCGCGCGGCGGACTGGCTGGCCGAGATGATGCGGCGGTCGTCACGCACGATCACCACGCCGTCGAAGCTGTCGGTGATGACGCGGTCGAGGACGACGCGCACGGCATCGCGCTCGCGCGCGGCGAGGCGATGCTGTTCGCCGCGGCGCCGCACTTCGTCGAGCAGGGCCGTGAGGAGGATCGCCGCGAGCCCGATATGGATGGCCGCTGTGTCGAACAGCAGCGCGACACGCGCCTGCAGCAAGGCTGCCGCAGCTTCGGTGCCTGCCGCCAGCGTGACGCAGGCGATGGCGACGAGCCATAGCCGCCGGCCGCTGCGCAGCCAGGCCCCGATGCCGATGAGAAGAGCGATCGCGGCCAGTTCGGGCCAGAGGCCGGCGCCTACGAGCGCCCGGCCCTGCAGCAGCGTTTCGGTGGCGACGATCTGGAGCAAGGCGCCGGGCAGGATGCCGTGGCGGGGCACCACGAAGAAGTCGCGCAGCTCCACCGCCGAGGCGCCGATCACCACGTCGCGTCCCGCAACGGCGGCGGCCGGCACGCGGCCCGCGAGCAGGTCGGCCGCGCTGAGGCGCGGCACGCTCGCCGGATCGATCGCATAGTCGATGCCGAACTGACCTTGCGCATTGGGCGCGATGTCGCCGAACACCGCCGCGATGGAGGGCACCCAGCGTCCGCCCAGCCACATGCCCAGGGGATAGGAGCGGACGATGCCGTCGGCATCGAGATTGACATTGACCGACACCGGATCGGCATGCTGCGCAAAGCGCGGCAGCGGCATGTTGACCGCCGGCGCGGTGACGCCGACCTGCTGCTGCTGGAAGGCGGCGAGCAGGGCATAGCCGCCGGCATCGGCGAGGGCGCGCTCGAAGGCGGCGTCACCCGCCGCGTCGGAAGCCACGGCGAAGTCGACGTCGAATGCCACGCGGCCGGCGCCGAGCGCCATCAGCGCGTCGAGCAGCCGCGCATGCACGCTGCGCGGCCATGGCCACACGCCCACGCTCGCAAGACTTGCCGTGTCGATATCGACGAAGACGATGGCGCCGCTGGCGGTCGCCGGCGCGAGCCCGTAGCGCGGGCCGCGCAGCGCATTGTCGAGCGGCGCGAACAGCCCCAGCAGCACAGCCGCCACCAGCAGCAGGCCGCCAAAGGCAACCTGCAGCACCGGCAGCCGGAGGATTTGCAGCACTCGACCCAAGACACGCCCCGTCGGAACGCAGCTTGCCAGACGGGCCGCTAGGAAGCCTTAAGCCGCAGCCTTAACGGGTCGTTGACGCTGTGCCCGTTCAGCCCATCGAGGCGGCCGCGCCGCCACCTGCCTGAAAGGCATTAAGCCGCGCATAGAGGCCGCCGCGGGCGACGAGCTCGGCATGGGTGCCCTGTTCGGCGAGGCCGCCATCGTCGACCACCACGATGCGGTCGGCATTGCGGATGGTGGCGAGCCGATGCGCGATCACGAGCGTCGTGCGGCCCCGGCTGAGTTCGGCGAGCGACGCCTGGATCAGTTGTTCGGTGGCCGTGTCGAGCGCCGATGTCGCCTCGTCGAGGATAAGGATAGGCGGGTTCTTGAGGAAGATGCGGGCGATGGCGAGCCGCTGCTTCTGTCCGCCGCTCAGCTTGACGCCACGCTCGCCCACTTGCGTGTCGAGCCCTTCGGGCAGGGAGGCGATCAGCTCGTCGAGCTGGGCCCGGCGGGCGGCGTCCATGATCTCGTCGTCCGAAGCGCCGAGGCGGCCATAGGCGATGTTCTCGCGCATGGTGCCGCCGAACAGGAACACGTCCTGCTGCACGATGCCGATATTGCTGCGCAGCGAGGCCTGCGTCATGTCGCGGATGTCGATGCCGTCGACGCTGATGCTGCCCGCATCGGGTTCGTAAAAGCGCGGCAGCAGCGAGCAGATCGTGGTCTTGCCGGCGCCCGACGGGCCGACCAGCGCCACCGTCTCGCCGGCCCGCACGCTGAGGTCGAACTGGTCGAGCACGCGGCGGCCCTGGCCATAGGAGAACGACACGTCGCGATAGACGATGTCGCCCTTGAGCGCCGGCGCCTCGGTGGCGCCGGGCCGGTCGGCGATATCGGGCGCGGTGTCGAGCAGCTCACTGAAGCGGCGGAAGCCGGCAAAACCCTGCGGATAGCTTTCGAGCACGCCGGTAATCTTGTCGATGGGGCGCATGAACACGTCGATCAGCAGCAGGAAGCCAATGAAGCCGCCATAGCTGAGCGTGCCCTGCACCACGAACCAGGTACCCGCCAGCATCACGATCAGCTGCAGCATGCGGGTCGAGAGATATGTGATGGTGATCGAGGCCGTCATCAGCCCATAGGCGTGCAGCTTGGTGTCGCGATAGCCCACATTGTCCTTTTCGAACAGCGACTGCTCGTGGCCCTCATTGGCGAAGGCCTTGACCACGCGGATGCCGCCCAGGCTCTCCTCGACGCGCACATTGAAGCGGCCGACGCGGTGGAAGATCTCCTGCCAGTTGCGGGTGAGCCGCGCGCCATAGACGGCGGCGAGCCAGGTGACGACGGGGACGATGGCGAGCGTGACGAGCGCGAGCTGCCAGTGCATCAGCAGCATCAGGATCAGTGCGCCGAAGAACGTCATCACGGCGACGAGCAGGTCCTCGGGCCCGTGGTGCGCGACCTCGCCGACATCCTCGAGGTCCTTGGTGACATGGGTGATGAGCTCGCCCGTCTGGCGGTTGTCGAAGAAGCGGAAGCTGAGCTTGGTGAGGTGCGCGAAGGCGATGCGGCGCAGATCGGTCTCGATGCCGATCCCCAGCACATGGCCGAAATAGTTCACCACGCCCATCAGCACCGTGTTGAACATGTAGATGACGAGCAGCGCGCCCGCCGCCAGGAGGATCAGCGGCCAGTCGGCGGTGGGCAGCAGGCGGTCGATGAAGGCCTGCACCGCCGAGGGGAAGGCGAGTTCGAGCAGGCCAAGCAGCACGGCGGCGCCAAAATCGATCAGCAGCAGCCGGCGGTAGGGACGGTAATAGGCGAAGAAACGGCGGAGCATCGTGCCCTCATCAGGAGGGCACGACGCCCTCGGTCAACTACTTGGCGGCGTCGGCGAGGCCGGCGACGAACTTGTCCAGCATCCACGGAATGCTGAGCGGCGACGGCGCGGAGGTGGCCATCACATAGCTCTTGCCGTTGAGGCGGAGCATGCGGCCATCCGCCACCGGAGCAAAGCGCCGGATCAGGTCGTTCTGGTAGAGCGCGTCCGCCTCCGGGCCGCCCTCATCGAGCAGGATCAGCACGTCGGCATCCACGCTGGCAAGATTCTCGAGGCTGACATCGAAGAAGTAGCCCGGCTGCTTGCTCAGTTCCAGCACGCCCGGCGATACCTTGAGGCCAAGCTGCTCGACCATGGGGATGCGCGGATCGGTGGCCGAATAGACGTTCATGCCGGCGGTGCCTACCCACAGCGAACCGAAGGTGAAGGTCTTGTCCTTGAACTCGGGATGCGCCGCGGCGGTGTCGGCGAATCTGGCGTTGACGCTGTCGACCAGCGCCTGCGCTTCGGCCGACTTGCCCAGCGCCTTGCCCACGGTCAGCGTGATGTCCTGCCACGAGCCGGCCCACGGGTCCTTGGCATAGGCAATGGTGGGCGCGATGGCCGACAGGCGGCCATACTGGTCCTGCGTGATCCCGCTATAGGGCGCGAGGATCACGTCGGGATCGAGCGCGAGGAGCTGCTCATAGGGAATGTCGGTGTCGAAATTGATCACCGCCGGCGCCGGCTTGCCGCTGGCGGCCACCGCGTCGTTGACCCAGGGCAACACGCCCTTCTCGTCACCGCCCCACATCTGCTCGGGGATGGCGACCGGGACTTCGCCGAGCGCCAGCACCGCGTCCTGCGTGGTCCAGCCAATGGTGACGATGCGCTCGGGCTTGGCGGCGAGCGTTGTCTCGCCGAAGGCATGCGTGAAGGTGACGGGATAGGTGTCCTGCGCGGCCGCGGGCGCGGTGAGCGCAGCGGCCATGCCAATGGCGGCAAGGCCCAGGGTGAAGATGCGGCGGGTGATCGTCATGTGGTCGTCTTTCCGGGTGGAGGAGGGGATCGCCGCGCCTGCGACCGGCGGGTCGAGGCGAAGGGATGGGGGACACCGCGCCGGGTCCCGCCCGAGCGCGTCGCGATGGATGTCGTCGGTGATGGTGCGGGCGCGCATCATGGTGCCTTCTCCTCGAACGGATGGATGCCGCCGCTGCGCGGAATGACGAGCGGTGTGTGCGAAATGGGGTCCTCGATCACAACGCAGGGCAGGCCGAACACCTCCTCAACCAGCGTCGGGGTCACGATGTCGCGCGGATTGCCCTCGGCGGCGATCTTGCCGTCACGCATGGCGATCAGGTGCGACGCGTAGCGGCAGGCCTGATTGAGGTCGTGCAGCACGGCGACGATGGTGTGGCCGCTGCGGCGGTTGAGGTCGCGCAGCAGGTCGAGCAGTTCGATCTGGTGGGCGATGTCGAGGAAGGTCGTGGGCTCGTCGAGCAGCAGGATCGGCGTTTTCTGTGCCAGCACCATCGCGACCCAGACGCGCTGCCGCTGGCCGCCCGAGAGCTCGTCGACCAAGCGTCGCGACAACGGCGCCACGCGCGTCGCGTGCATCGCATCGACAACGGCGGCCTCGTCGTCCTTCGACCATTGGCGGAGCAGCTTCTGGTGCGGGTAGCGGCCGCGCGCGACGAGGTCGGCGACGGTGATGCCGTCCGGCGCGATCGAGGTCTGCGGCAACAGGCCGAGCCGCTGCGCCACGTCGCGCGCCGCGTAGGAATGGATGGTCCTGCCGTCGAGCACCACGTCGCCGGCGGTCGGCTTCAACAGGCGCGACAGGGCGCGCAGCAGCGTGGACTTGCCGCAGGCGTTGGGACCGACGATGACGGTGAACGACTTGTCGGGGATCGCGACATTGAGCCGCTCGCCGATGATGCGCTTGTCGTAGCCGATGGTGGCGTTGCGGGCTTCGAGGCGTGGTTCCTCGGCGGCGATGATGGAGCTCATCTGGTTCATTCTGTCCACCTCTATCGCCGGGCTTCGCGCATCAGCAGCCAGGCGAAATACAGCCCGCCGATGCAGATGGTGACGATGCCCACGGGGAGTTGCGTGGGCGCGAATGCGCGTTGCGCCAGACAGTCGGCGACGCCGAGCAGTAGGGCACCTGTCGCGGCCGACGGCAGCAGCGCGACGCCGGCCGATTTGGTGAGCCGCATGGCGATCTGCGGGGCCGCCAGCGCGACGAAGGCGATGGGACCGGCCGCCGCCGTGACCGTGGCGGTGAGCGCGACGCCCACAATGGTCATGGCGAGGCGCGTCCATTCGGCATTAACGCCGAGCGAACGGGCTGCATCGTCGCCCATTTCGATCTGCCGCATCGGGCGCGAGATGAAGAATGCCGCCGGAACCAGCACGGCGAGCACGGCGCACACCTGCGCGAGGCGTTCGAGCGTCATGCCGTTGAGCGAGCCGACGCCCCAGATCGCAGCGGCCATCGCCACTTCGAGGTCGGCGCGGATGAGGAGATAGGTGTTGAAGGAATTGAGCATCGCCGAAATACCGATGCCCACGATGATGAGGCGGAAGCCCTGCACGCCGCCGCGCCAGGCCAGCAGGTAGACGACGAGGGCGGTGATGATGCCGCCCAGCAGCGCGCCGCCCGCCACGGCGTAGAACGTGCCCTTGAGCACGATGATGACGATGAGCGCGCCAGTATAGGCGCCAGAATCGAAGCCAATGACGTCGGGGCTGCCCAGCGGATTGCGCGTCAGCGACTGGAAGATCGCGCCGCTGATGCCCAGCGCCGCGCCCATGATCAGCGCCAACGAGGTTCGCGGCAGCCGCCACTCGACCACCACCATATGCACCTTGGCGGTCGCCTGGCCGAACAGCGCGCCGACGACCTCGGGAACGGCGATCTGGAATTCGCCGCTCGTCAGCGTCACCAGCGCCACCGCGATGGCGATCGCCACGACGACGGCTGAGACAAGGAGCGCGCGCAGGTCGAGCCGCTGCGTCAGTCTGCCGCCCCACAGATTGAGAATGCCCGTGGGACGCCCGAAATCGATCTTGCTCGGCCCGATGAGGCTCATAATCCGCTCACCTTGCGGCGCCGCGCGAGGAGGATCAGCACCGGCGCGCCGACAAAGGCGGTGACGATGCCCACCTGCAATTCGCCCGGCCGCATCACGACGCGCCCGATGATGTCGGCGCTGAGCAGCAGCACCGGCGACAGCACGATGGTCAGCGCCGCGATCCAGCGCTGGTCGGCACCGATCAGCCAGCGCGCAATGTGGGGGATCATGAGGCCGATGAAGACGATGGGACCCGCCGCGGCGGTGGCGGCGCCGGCGAGGAGGGTGACGGAGATGACGACGGTCACGCGCGTGCGGGTGATGTTGGCGCCCAGCGAGGCCGCCAGATCGTCGCCCAGCGCGATGGCGTTGAGCGGACGCGTCGCGACGATGGCGAGGACAAGGCCGATGGCGAGGAAGGGCGCCGCGACGACGATGTTGTCGTAGCCGGGCGCGGTGAGCGAGCCGGCACGCCAGAAGCGCATCGCGTCGAACGTTGCCGGGTTGAGCAGCTCGAGCCCCGACTGCACGCCGCTGAGCACGGCGCTGATCGCCACGCCGGCGAGCGTCAGGCGGATCGGCGTCGCGGCCCCGCGGCCGACCGAGCCGATGGCATAAACCAGCACGGTCGCAAGGATCGCGCCGAGGAAGGCGAACCAGATGTAGGAGCTGATGCTGGTGAAGCCGAACAGGCCCACCGCCAGCGTCACGAAGAAACTGGCGCCGGCATTGACGCCGAGGATGCCGGGGTCGGCCAGCGGATTGCGCGTCAGCGCCTGGATCAGCGCACCGGAGAGGCCGAGCGCGATACCGACGCCGAGGCCCAGGACCGTGCGTGGCACGCGCAACGCCATGATGATCGCGTGGTCGTCGCTGTCATTGTAGTTGAACAACGCGTCGATGACAGTGGGCAGGGGAATGTCCTTGGAGCCGATCGCGATGCTGGCGAGCAGCACGAAAACGAGAACGCCGATGGCGATCAGCAGCCAGAAGCCGCGCTGCGCATTGGTCGCGGCAAGGCCGACGCGTTCGTCGTCCTCGCGTGCTGCCACGTCGCGCGCCGCATCGGTCATTGCGCGTCGGCCTTCCGCGGGTGCACCGGCAGCTCGGCCGTGTAGCCGTCATAGGTGAAGGTCTCCGCGGCCGCCGCGCCCAGCGGCAACAGGCCGAACAGTGCCGCGCACAGGGCAGCCAATGGCATGACGGCGTGGCGGCCGAGGGACGGCGGCATGGGGCGGGCTCCTGAGGCGCTTCGAGGCAGGCGCTAACAATCATGATCTGCCAAGTCAACTTAATCTGGCCTAGTTTGGAATGGCTCTAGAGTGGGATTCGAATATCAGGGCACATATCTTGACAATCATAGTCATATTTGTGCGTATGGCGCCGCTTTTGACCATGAGGCTCGCCATGATGCGCATCCTGCTCGCCCTGTCCTCCTGTTGGTGCCTGCCGCCCGCGCTCGCCGCCGATGGCGACCCGGCCACACCCGTCCCCTCGTTCGATTAACGCTCACCAAGGGATCAGCGTCATGACATCACTTTCCCGCCGCGCCTTCACGCTCGCTGGCATCGGCCTTGCCGGGGCGAGCCTGCTGCCGGGCCGGGCCTTCGCCCAGGGCGAAATGCGTTCGGTGACCACTTCGCTGGGCACCTACGACATCCCAGCGCGGCCGCAGCGCGTCGTCGCCATCGATTCGCGGCTCGACATGCAGCCGGCGCTGGCGCTCGGCCTGCCGATCGTCGGCTACGGCCATTCCGTCCCCGGCGCCTGGGTGCCGATCGGCAAGGACGTGGCGTTCGTGGGTTCGGAGGTCAATGTCGAGCAGGTGCTCGCGCTCGACCCCGATCTCATCATCTGCAGCGACTACGATCCCGACAGTGTCTGGTGGCCGCTCAATAAGCTGCGCCAGATCGCCCCGGTGCTGCCCACCAAGGGCGACGACACCTGGCGCAACCAGTTCCGCACCCTCGCCGGCTTCCTCGGCATGGAGGGCGGCGCGGAAGGCGCCATCGCCGGCTACGACGCGCTGGTCGACGGCGTGCAGGCAAAGCATGGCAGCAAGCTGGGCGAAAAGACCGTCATCAGCGTGCAGCCCGATGCGGGCGGCCTGTGGCCGATGAACGGCTCCAACATGCTGCATGCGCAGGTGCTTGCCGACCTCGGCGCGAAAACCATTCCGCCAGGCGACCTGCAGAAATACGAGGCCGAGAAGGTGACGTCGGAGAGCTTCCTCGACGTGCTGGGCGAGGTCGACGGCTTCCTGCTTGCAACAACCGGGACCGACGAAACCAACGTGCTCTCCAAGGAGCCGCTATGGCAGCGCCTGCCGGCGGTCGCCGCCGGCGCCGTCGTCGCCTCCAAGGGCAACGTCAACTATGGCAGCATCTACTCGGCCACCCACCTGGTCCACCTGTTCGACGAGCTTTACGGCAAGATCGCCTGATCGGGCGCAAGCCGTCCGGCTTCCGCCGCGCTCTCCCGGCGATCGGCCAGGAGAGCGCGGCGTGCCCGCTAGCTGCCCTGCCGCCTGGCCGCGAGATCCTGCGCCACGCTGTCGCGTTCCTCGATGTCGCGCACCAGCCACGCCTCGATGATGCGCTGCCGGCTGCCCATTGTGTGGAACGGCAGGGCCGGTGCCAGCACTTCCGAAAAATCCCGCGCCTGTTTGTGCGTCTGTCGGTTCATGATCGGCAATTCACACCAGCGCCGCATGGCTTCGCGCTGGGCTTCGTCTTTGGTCATCGTCGAGCTCCCGCGGCGACCTATGGGGGGATTCGCGCGGAAGTGCACTTGCCTTTGACAGCGTTGTGACGGAACCCCGGGGCCGCGCCGCCGGTTGATAGCCGCACGACACGAGGAGCCCCGCCATGACCACCCAGGAACTGCTGATCGGCGAGATCAATGTCGTCGCCGATTTCGTCGAGCTGCTGGCGCGCCGCCGCGCCCATGGCGAGATCAGCGCGCTCTATCCCGACGCGCGCGACGCGGCGGAAACCATCATGTATCTGCGCAACGACGCCCCGGGCTTCCTGCAGCCCGAGCTGGCCATGCTCGAAGCGCGCTGCACCTCGATCCTGCGCTCGATCGCCAATTAGCGGGCGCGCAACACCAGCCGGGCCGCGAGCCCGCTCTCCTTCGCGGTCGCCCGCAGTCCGCGCGGCGTGCGCGCGAAGCTTGCCGCGATCACACCGCCCTCGCGGTCGAGCAGGGCGGGGGCAGCGCCCTCGGGCAGGCGGTCGAACTCGAACTCCAGCCAGTCGCCGGCCGACAGCCGCACGCCCAGTTGCTCGTTGAGCGCATAGGGCCGGCCGTTGGTGTGGTGGAAACTGAGCGCGAAGCCTTCGGCCTCGAGCGGCACGATCCCCGCTGCCTCGTCCGGCCGCACGTCCGGATGAGCAGCGCCGCCGGCCACGGCGAAGGACACGCCCGCGCCGCGATAGCCATAGGCCCAGGCCGGCACCTCGGCAGGGGCATCGGCGATGATGGCGCGGAGGACGTCCTCGTTCCAGGTGCAGTTGCCGATCTTCATCGCCTCGAGCAGCGCGTCGAGCGTTGCCTGCGCGCCGGCAGGCGAGGGGCGCGGTCCGCCCTGCGCGAAACCGACGATATCGCTCCAGCCCTCGGGTGGCGCGATCGAGGCGGGCGACGTGCGCGTGTCGATCTTCTTCCACGGCCAGAAGTTCCAGCCGATGTCATGCGTCTCGTACAGCCGGTGCGCCGCATAGAGCCAGTGGAGGTTGTTCTCGCCACCCTCGCCCATATAGATGGGCAGGCCGAGCCGCTCGCGCGCGTCGAGATACTCCGCGATATGAGCGCGGTCGGGCGGCATCCAGTAGCGGTGGAACTGGAGAACGCTGTTCTCGTCCCACGCCTCGGTGAAGATCGACCAGTTGGTCGCCCAGTGCGCGCCCTCATACATGATGAGATGGTCGGGATCGATGGCACGGACCGCCAGCGTGAGGTCCTTGTAGAGCGCCACCAGTTCATTGGGATACTTGTGCTGCCACTCATTGGGCAGCGGCTCGTTGAGCAGGTCGTAGCCCATCACCACCGTTTCGTGCCGGTAGCGTCGTGCCAGCTCCTGCCACAGGGCGATCGTCCTGTCGCGGTAGCGCGCGGGATCGATGAACAGGTCCGGCTCGCCACGTGGCGAGTCGTCGATATTGGTGCCGGTCTGCCCGCCGGGTGCGCCGTGGAGGTCAAGCAGCAGCCACAGATTGTGCGTGCGGCACCATTCGACGCAGCGGTCGATCAGGGCGTGGCCCGCCTCGATCGGGCTGCCGTCCTCGTCCTGCACGATCCGTGCGCTGATGGGGAGGCGGATATGGTCGAAGCCGCTTTCGGCGATGCGCCGCACGTCGTCTTCGTTGAAGAAATTGGCGCGAAAACCCTGCCAGAAGCTGCCCGCCGCGTCGCCGCCCACGAGGTCCACGAACAGCGCCTCGATCTGGCGCGGCGAGTCCTTGGGGCTCGTCTTCCACATATAGCCTTCGGGCAGCAGCCAGTTGCCGATGCCCATGCCGCGCAGCAGCAGGGGCCGGCCGGCACCGTCGACGATGGCGGCGCCTTCACGGCGGACGAAGCCCGAGAAATCGGCGGGGCGGCGGATAAAGGGCACGACTGGCTCCGGAGGTTACTTGAGGCCCGACAGGGTGAACCCCTGGACGATGTGGCGCTGGAAGATGACGAAGACGACGAACATGGGCACCACCATCAGCGCCGCCGCCGCCATCTGCAGCGACGGATTGACGGCAAGTTGCTGGTTGAGCAGCGAGAGCCCGACCGAGAGCGTGTAGAGCTTCTGGTCGTTGGCGATGATGAGCGGCCACAGGAAACTGTTCCAGCCGGCGATGAAAGTGAGCACCGCCTGCACCGCGAAGATCGGCACCGCCAGCGGCACGATGATCGACACGAAGATGCGCATCTCGCCGGCGCCGTCGAGCCGCGCTGCCTCGATCATCTCGTCGGGAATGGTGCTCATGAACTGGCGGAACAGGAAGATGTTGAAGCCGCTCACCAGCGTCGGCAGCGCGATGCCGGCCAGCGTATTGGTGAGCTTCATCGCATTGAGGATGAGGAAGGTCGGGATCATGGTGACCTGCACCGGGATCATCATCGTCGCGAGCACGAGGAAGAACATCCAGCGCCGGCCGCGGAACTCGAACTTGGCGAAGCCATAGCCCGCCATCGCCATGATGAGGAGGCCGAGGAAGGAAATGGCGACGACCAGCAGCGTGTTGACGAGGTAGCGGCCGAAATCGAGCTGGACGAAGAGCGTGACATAGTGCTCGAGGGTCGGGGCCAGCGGCAAGAGCGTCGGCGGGAAGTCGAGCGCTTCGCGCTGCGGCTTGAACGAAGCGAGCAGCATCCACAGGAACGGGAATGCCGTGATCAGTGCGCCGATGGCGAGCGCCACGGCGACCATGATGGTGAGCGTGCGCTGGGCGGGGCTGGCGTTCATTCGAGGTCGCGCCTCCTGAGCCGGAGCTGCAGCAGCGTGACGGCGGCGATGATCACGAACAACACCAGCGAGCCGGCGCTGGCATAGCCGAACTGGCTGCCGCGGAAGCCCTCCTTGTAGATGAACAGCGACACCGAGGTGGTGTGGCCGAGCGGTCCGCCATCGGTGAGCACGAACGGCTCGTCGAAGAACTGCAGCCAGCCGATCAGCGTCGTCACCGTCACGAAGAACAGGGCGTAGGAGAGGAGGGGGACGGTGACGAACCGCGTGCGCTGCCAGCCATTGGCGCCGTCGAGCGCCGCCGCTTCGTAGTAGTCGCGCGGAATGCCCTGGAGCGCGGCGAGCAGGATGATGATGTTGAGCCCGGTGCCGCGCCACACCGCGACAAGGCCGACGGAGAATTTCGCCAGCGTCGGGTCGGACAGCCATTGCACCGGCTTCACGCCGACCAGCGACAGCAGATAGTTCAGCAGGCCAAACTGCGTGTTGTAGAGATAGCTCCACACCAGCGAGATGGCGACGATGCCGGTGATCGCCGGCACGAAATAGAAGGCGCGGAGCGCGCGGAAGAACGGTCCCTGCGAGCGGTTGAGCAGCAACGCCACGCCGAGCGACAGCAGCACCACGCAGGGGACGCCCAGCCCGACGAAGAAAACGGTGTTCCACAGCGCCTGCCAGAAATCCGGATCGCGGAACAGCTTGGCGTAGTTGCTGAGGCCCACCCATTTGATGTTGGACCAGCGGGCGAGACCGCCCAGATTCATGTTGGTGAGGCTGACGAGCCCGGCGACGAGAATGGGGAACACGCCGAAGGTCGCGAGCAGGAGCATCGCTGGGCCGACAAACACATAGGGGGCGAGGCGGCGGGTCATGGGGCGCGAGACTTGCAGGGAATGCGCGCCGCCGCCAGCATTGTGCCAGCGGCGGCGCAGGGAGGAGGGCTTAGTTGATGCTCTCGCCGGCGGTCGCCGCCGCGAGATTGGCGAGGGCCGTAGCGCGGTCGGCGCCGGTGAGGACGATCGAGTTCAGCGCCTTGAGCAGTTCGCTGCCCACGCCGCCGTCCCAGTTCGAGACCATCGGCAGCACCTTGGCGTCGGCGAGCTGGGCAGCATAGACCGTGACCAGAGGATCGTCGGCGAGCGCCGGATCGGCCAGCGCGGCCTTCACCGAGGGCAACTCGCCATTGAGCTTGAACCACTCGACCTGCGTTTCGGGCTTGGACAGGAATTCGAGCAGCTTCAGCGACTCGTCCGGCGCGTCGGTCGTGGCGAAGACGCCCATGTTTGAACCGGCGAACAGCGACGTGCCCGACGCACTGCCCTTAGGCAGCGTGGTGATGCCCCATTTGCCGTCGAGCTCGGGCGCGGCGCCGGCGATCGCCTTGGCGAGATAGGGGCCGCTCACCAGCATTGGGGCGATGCCCGAGATGAAGCCCTGGGTCTGGTCGAAGTCGCCGTTCTTGGGCACGCTGCCATCGGCATGCAGGCCGGTGTAGAGATCGACCGCGGCGGCGAAGCCGGGCGAGGTGAAGTCGACATTGCCGTCGGCATTGACGATGTCGCCGCCATTGTCCCAGGTCATCACCACCGGCAGCGGGCTGTCCCATTGCGGGATGTAGTAGCCGTACTGGCCGTCGCCGCGCGCGGTGAGCGTCTTGGCCATGGCGCGCAGCTCGTCCCAGGTGGCCGGCGGATTGGCGAAGCCGGCCGCCTCGAGGATGTCCTTGCGGTAGAACAGCACGCGCGTGTCGCTGATCCACGGCACGCTGACGATCTGGCCGGCGACGGCGGTGGCGTCACCGGCGACGCCGTCGGCGAAGTTCTCGGGGGCGAGGCCGGGATAGCCGGCGACGAGGTCGTTGAGCGGCAGCAGGGCGCCGGCATCGGCGAAGGTGCGCAGCTTGCTGAGGCCGATCTGCACGACATCGGGACCCTGTCCGGACGCGACCGAGGTGGTGAGCTTTTCATCGACCGCATCCCACGGGATCGCGACGGTCTCGACGTCGATGCCGGTCTCGGTCTCGAACGGGGCGACGAGGGCGTCGAAATTGGCCGACGAGTCGCCCATGATCCACACCGTCACCGGCGCGGCGAGCGCCGTTCCACTGAGCAATAGGGTAGCGAGCCCGGCCAAGGCCGAGATTGTGGTAGTCCTCCGCATGATGTCCTCTCTTGTTGTCGTTGAATGGCCGCTCAGAGCGGCCGGTAGCTAAGCTCCAGCGTCTCTCCCACAGGTTCCGCCTCACCCTCCGCGGCGCGGATCGGCGAGGCCCCGGGTGGGACGTCGAAGTTGAAGAACTGCTGCACCACGAGCCCGGCCGCGCCGCGCGTCCACGCGTCGTCGTTCCACTCGTGCACATCGATGCGGCGCTTTTCGCCGAAGGCGAGGCGCTCGAACTCGCCGGTCATCGCCTTCTTGAAATAGGGCAGGAAGCGCACGCCTTCGCCGCCCAGCACCAGCACCTCGGGGTCGAACATGTTGACGAGGGCGGCGAGCCCGCGCCCGAGCCCGCCGCCAGCCCGGTCGAGGACGGCCAGGGCGTCGAAATTGCCGGACTGGGCCAGCGCCAGGACGTCGTCGGCCGAGCATTTGCGATAGTCGTCGGAGCGCTCATGCAGCTGCTTGACGATCGATTGCTCCGAGACATAGGCCTCGAGGCAGCCATGGCGACCGCACTCGCAGAGCCGGCCGTCGATGGCGATGGGGATATGGCCGACTTCGCCGGCGCCGCCGCGATGGCCGCGGAAGATCCCGCCATTGACCACGAGCCCCGCGCCCACGCCGCGGCCGATGGTCATCGCCGCCACCGACTGGGCCTGGCGGCCGAGGCCGAACAGGTGCTCGCCCAGGGCGAAGGCGTTGACGTCATTGTCCACCCAGACGCGCAGGCCCGCTTTTTCCGCGATCAGCCGCGCGACCGGCACATAGTGCCAGCCGATGCGGCTGCTCTCGGTAACGATCCCCTGGCGGGCGTCGACGATGCCGGGGAGGGCGAGGCCGATGCCGGAGACGCGCGAAACGGGCGTGCCGCTCTGCGCGATCAGCTCGAGCGCGAGCTCGGCGCAGGCCGTGGCGACCTGCTCAGGCTGGTGCGCGTCCACGGCGCGGCGCTGCCCCGCGATGACAGTTGTCGAGAGGTCGGTGAGGACGCCCTGAAGCTCGGTCTCGGTCAGCTTGATGCCGATGGCGAAATGATTGCTGTAGTTGAGGCTGAGCGGCCGGCGGCGCTGCCCGGCGGACTCGGGATCTTCGCGCAGCAGACCCTCCTCGATCAGCTCGCTGGTGATGAAGGTCACCGCGGCGCCCGAGAGACCCGTGAGGTCGGCCAGCTCGCTGCGCGCGATCGATCCCGCCCGCCGGATCTCATTGACGATCAGCCGCCGGTTGAGGGCCCGGCTGGTGCCGGCATTGGTCGCGTGCCTTGGCATCTGTCCTCCCTGGGGCGGCTTTGCCGCTCACCAATACTTAATTCATTTAATTAAGAGACGAACGAGAAGTCAAGCCCGCCAGGTTTTTACGCCCGCATTACGCCGGTTCGCCCATGTCAGATGGCGGCTTTACGCCCGCCCCGCCTACCTCCGCTCCATCCCAACCGATGGAGCAGGCGATGCTTGCCGATCTTCTCTATTTCCTCGGCGGGGCCGCGGCCTTCGGGCTGATCGCGGCCTCCGTCACGCTGGCGGGGAGGCTGTGATGAGCTTCGATGTCGGCCTCGGCCTGCTGTTTGCCGCCGTGATCCTTGTCTATGGCCTCGTGGCGCTTGTGCGCCCGGAAAAGTTCTGAGGCGGCCATGGCTCAGGATATCCTGCAATTCGTCCTGTTTGGCGCTGTGCTCGTGGCGCTCGCCATTCCCCTCGGCGCCTACATGGCGCGCGTCTTTGCCGGCGAAGCCAGCTTCCTGCGCTGGCTCGAGCGGCCGATCTTCACCGCCGCCGGCATCCGGCCCGAGCAGGGGCAGCACTGGAGCGCCTATGCGCTGGCGCTGGTCGCGTTCAATCTCGCCGGCTTCGCGCTGCTGTTCCTGATCCTCAGGTTCCAGCACCTGCTGCCGTGGAACCCGCTCGGGCTCCCCGGGCTCAGCGGCCACCTCGCCTTCAACACGGCGATCAGCTTCGTCACCAACACCAACTGGCAGAGCTATGGCGGCGAGACCACCATGAGCTATCTGAGCCAGATGGCGGGGCTGACGACGCAGAACTTCGTCTCCGCCGCCTCCGGCATGGCCGTCGCTGCCGCCGTGGCGCGCGGCCTCGCCAGCAAGCAGCTCCGCACCATCGGCAACTTCTGGGCGGACATGGTTAGAGCAACGCTCTACGTGCTGCTCCCGATCTCCATCGTTCTCGCGCTGCTGCTCGTCTGGCAGGGCGTGCCGCAGACGCTCGACACGTCGCTGACAGCCACGACGCTCGAGGGCGCCGAGCAGACCATCGCCATCGGCCCGGTCGCCGGGCAGATCGCCATCAAGCAGCTCGGCACCAATGGCGGCGGCTTCTTCAACGTCAACTCGTCGCATCCCTTCGAGAACCCGACGGCGATCGCCAACTTGCTCGAAGTCCTCGCTATCCTCGTGATCCCCGTCGCCTTCTGCTTCACCTATGGCCGCATGGTCGGGGATCGCCGGCAGGGGCGGGCGCTGTTCGCGGCGATGGGCATCCTGTTCGTCGTCGGCCTCGGCGCCATCTACGCCTCCGAGATCCAGCCCAACCCGCTCTATCCCGCCAATGTCGTCGCTGCCGACGGCAATATGGAGGGCAAGGAAGTGCGGCTGGGCGTCGGCAATTCCGCGCTCTGGGCGGAAGTGACAACGGCCGCCTCCAACGGCTCCGTCAACTCGATGCATGACAGCTTCTCGCCGCTGGGCGGCATGGTGGCCATGCTCAACATGCAGCTGGGCGAGGTGATCTTCGGCGGCGTCGGCGTCGGCCTGACGGGCATGCTGCTGCTGGTGATCGTCACGGTGTTTCTTGCCGGCCTGATGGTGGGCCGTACGCCCGAATATCTGGGCAAGAAGATCGAGGCACGTGAGATCAAGCTCGCCGCCCTCACTCTCCTGGTGATGCCGATCGGCGTCCTCGCCTTCTCGGCGTTGTCGCTCGTCGTCGGCACCGGCCAGAGCGCCGTTCTGAACCAGGGTCCGCACGGCCTCACCGAGCTGCTCTACGCCTACAGCTCGGCCACCGGCAATAACGGCTCCGCCTTCGCCGGCCTCACCGCCAATGTCGACTGGCACAACACCTTCCTCGGGTTGGCGATGCTGCTCGGCCGCTTCGGCTACATCATCCCGATCCTCGCCATATCAGGCTCGCTCGCCGCCAAGAGAACCGCGCCCGCTTCGGCCGGCACCTTCCCGACCCATGGGCCGGTGTTCGTCACCCTGCTCGTCGCGACCATCCTGATCGTCGGCGCGCTCACCTTCCTGCCCGTGCTCGCCCTCGGTCCGATCGCCGAACATCTGTCGATCGCCGCCGGGCAGAGCTTCTGAGGTTCATGATGACCAAAGCAACATCCACCACCGCCGAAATCGGCCTGTTCAACGGCGCCATCCTGCGCCGCGCCCTCGGCCAGGCCGTGCTCAAGCTCAATCCGCGCGGCCTGGCGCGCAACCCGGTGATCTTCGTCACCAGCCTGACGGCCGTGCTCGTCACCATCCTCGTCATCCGCGACGGCGTCGCGGGTGCCGACAGCTTCGGTATCGGCATCCAGGTCGCGATCTGGCTGTGGTTCACCGTGCTGTTCGCCAATTTCGCCGAGGCCATTGCCGAGGGCCGGGGCAAGGCGCGTGCCGATGCGTTCCGCGCCACGCGCTCGACGACGCGCGCCAAGGTGCTCGCCGATCCACGCCGCCGCGACATCCATCATCCCAAGGATGCGGCGGCGCTCGAGGAGGGCGACGTCGTCCTCGTCGAGGCCGGCGATATCGTGCCCACCGATGGCGAGGTGATCGAAGGCGTCGCCTCGGTGGACGAGAGCGCCATCACCGGCGAGTCCGCACCCGTCATCCGGGAGTCGGGCGGCGACCGCTCCTCGGTCACCGGCGGCACGCGGCTGGTCTCCGACTGGCTGGTGGTCAAGGTCACGGCCCGCCCCGGCGAGACCTTCCTCGACAAGATGATCGCGCTGGTCGAAGGCGCCAAGCGCCAGAAGACCCCCAACGAGATCGCGCTCGACATCCTGCTCGCCGCGCTGACGCTGGTGTTCCTGTTCGTGGTCGTTTCGCTGCCGGTGTTCGCGATGTGGAGCGGCACCGAGATCCCGGTGATCTATCTGGCGGCGCTGTTCATCACGCTGATCCCGACGACCATCGGCGGGCTGCTCTCGGCCATCGGCATCGCCGGCATGGACCGGCTGGTGAAGGCCAATGTGATCGCCAAATCGGGCCGCGCCGTCGAAGCCGCCGGCGATATCGACGTGCTGCTCCTCGACAAGACCGGCACCATCACCTTCGGCAACCGCATGGCCGACGCCTTCATGCCGCTGCCTGGCATCACCGAACAGCAGCTCGCCGAGGCGGCCCATCTCGCCTCGCTCGCCGACGACACGCCCGAGGGCAAGTCGATCGTCGCGCTGGCGCAGAAGCGCTTCGCCCTGCGCAACGACACGGCCAGTGGCGCAAGCTTCGTGCCCTTCACCGCGCAGAGCCGCATGTCGGGCGCCAACCTCAAGGACGGCACCAGCATCCGCAAGGGTGCGGCCGACGTCATCCTGCGCCATGTCAACCAGCCGGCGAGCCACGAGCTCGACCGCATCGTGCGCACCATCGCCTCCTCGGGCGGCACGCCGCTCGTCGTTGCCGAGGACACGCGCATCCTGGGCGTGGTGCATCTCAAGGACGTGGTCAAGCCCGGCATCCGCGAACGCTTCGACGAGCTGCGCCGCATGGGCATCCGCACCGTGATGATCACCGGCGACAACGCGCTCACCGCCGCCGCCATCGCGGCCGAAGCCGGTGTCGACGATTTCCTCGCCGAGGCCACGCCCGAAAAGAAGCTCGAGCTGATCCGCAGCACGCAGGCCGATGGCCGCCTCGTCGCCATGTGCGGCGACGGCTCCAACGACGCGCCCGCGCTCGCCCAGGCCGATGTCGGCGTGGCGATGAATTCGGGGACCCCCGCCGCCAAGGAAGCGGGCAATCTCGTCGACCTCGACAGCGATCCGACCAAGCTCATCGAGATCGTGCTGGTGGGCAAGCAATTGCTGATTTCGCGCGGTGCGCTGACCACCTTCTCGATCGCCAACGACGTGGCGAAATACTTCGCCATCCTGCCGGCGCTGTTCGTCACCGCCTACCCAGGTCTGGCAGTGCTCGACATCATGCGGCTCGGCACGCCGAGTTCGGCAATCCTCAGCGCGCTGATCTTCAACGCGCTGGTCATCGTCGCACTGATCCCGGTGGCGCTGCGCGGTGTCAAATACGTTCCCGCCTCGGCCTCGGCATTGCTGGGCCGCAATCTCCTCATCTACGGTGTGGGTGGCCTCGTGGCGCCCTTCATCGGCATCAAGCTCATCGACCTCGTCGTCGATCTGCTGCGTCTCGCCTGAAGGAGGCGATCATGCTGTCCCATTTTCGTCCGGCCCTCGTGCTGATCGTGGTCTTCACCCTGCTGTGCGGCGTCGCCTATCCCCTCGCCATCACCGGCATCGGCCAGGCGGCGTTCAGCAGCCAGGCCAACGGCTCGCAGATCGTCCGCAACGGCACGCTGCTCGGCTCGGCCCTCATCGGTCAGGCCTTCACCGCCGACCGCTACTTCCACGGCCGTCCCTCGGCGGTGAACTACGACGCCTCGACCTCCTCGGGCACCAATCTGGGGCCGAGCAGCAAGGCGCTTCTTGCCGCTCTCGCCGAACGGGCCGCCGCCTATGGCGATGCCACGATCCCGGCCGACCTCGTCACCGCCTCGGGCTCGGGCCTCGATCCCGACCTCTCGCCGGCCGGTGCCGCGGCGCAGATCGCGCGGGTCGCGGCGGCGCGGGGCATCGACGAAGCCCGCCTGCGCGAGCTTGTCGCAGCTAACACTCGCGGGCCGGACCTGGGTATACTCGGCGAACCCCGGGTGAACGTCCTCGCCCTCAACCTCGCTTTGGATGCCTTCGCTCCATGATCGCCGCCGCCGTCTCCCCAGCCACAATTGGAGGAAATGCGCCCTTTGAGAGCCGCGACGCCACCACCCCCACGACGTCATCCCCGCGAAAGCGGGGACCCCTGTTTGCGATGCATGACCGGCAACGGAGGTTCCCGCTTTCGCGGGAATGACCCTGTGAAAGAGCCGCACCCACTGGCATCGCTCCCCGTGAGCCGCGACGCCGCCACCCCCACGACGTCATCCCCGCGAAAGCGGGGACCTCTGTTTGTGACCCACCCCCGACCACGGAGGTTCCCGCTTTCGCGGGAATAGCCCGGTGGAAGACACGCGCCCCGATCCCGCCTCCTTCCTGCCCGAAGCCTCGCGCGGGGAGCGGGGCCGGCTGAAGATTTTCCTCGGCGCCTCGCCGGGGGTAGGCAAGACCTACGCCATGCTGCAGGAAGCCGCGGCCCGCGCCCGGCAGGGCGTCGATGTCGTGGTGGCGCTGGTCGAAACGCATGGCCGCGCCGAAACCACGGCGCTGCTGGCCGGCCTCGAGCTCCTGCCGCGCAAGAGCATCGACTATCGCGGCCAACAGCTCGAGGAGTTCGACCTCGATGCGCTGCTGGCGCGACGGCCACAGCTCGCGCTGATCGACGAGCTGGCCCACACCAACGTTCCCGGCTCGCGCCATGTGAAGCGCTGGCAGGACGTGATGGAGGTGCTCGACGCCGGCATCGACGTCACCACGGCGCTCAACATCCAGCACATCGAATCGCTCAACGATGCGGTGGCGCGTATTTCGGGCGTCCGCGTGCAGGAGACGGTGCCCGACGAAGTGATGGCACGCGCCGACGAGATCGAGCTGATCGACCTGCCGCCGCAGGAGCTGATCAACCGGCTGCGTGACGGCAAGGTCTATCGCGCCGGTGCGGTGGGTCGCGCCCTCGACAATTTCTTCACCCGCCCCAATCTGACGGCGCTGCGCGAGCTGGCGCTGCGCGCCGCGGCCAGCCGCGTCGACGCCGACATGCTCTCGCTGATGCAGCAGAACGCCACCACCGGGCCCTGGCCGACGCAGGAGCGGCTGCTGGTCTGCATCAATGAGAGCCCTGTCGCCAAGTCGCTGGTGCGCGCCGCCAAGCGCATGGCCGATCGGGGCGGCATTCCGTGGATTGCGGTCACCGTCGTCACGCCGCGGCACGAGGCGCTGCCCGACGCGGCGCGCCGCCTTACCAACGAAGCGCTGCAGCTTGCCGAGACGCTGGGCGGCGAGACCGTGACGCTGCGCGCCGAAGAGGCGGTGGCGCGCGAGCTCGTCGCCTTTGCCTGGGCGCGCAATGTCACGCGCCTGCTCGTCGGCCGGCCGCGGCCACGCCACTGGTGGGCGTGGAACCGCGAAGCCGTGGCCGATCGGCTGCTCGACACCGCGCACGATTTCGAGGTGACGATGGTGGCGGGCGAAACGACCGATCGCGGCGCCATCTTCCGCCTGCCGCGCCTCAGCCTCTCCTGGCAGGCGGTCGCGGCCGGGCTCGGCGGCGCCCTTGTCGCGACGCTTCTCGCCTGGGGCATCGACGCCATCGAGCTTGTCGATCCCGGTACGCTCTCGGTGGTCTATCTCGTCGTCGTCCTCGCGGTCGGCGCGCGCTATGGACTCGTGCCGGCACTCGCCACCGCGCTGGTTTCGTTCCTTGCCTACAACTTCTTCTTCACCGAGCCGCGCTTCAGCTTCGCCATCGCCGAGTTCGACTCGGTCGTCGCCATCGTCATCTTCCTCGTGGGCGCCTTGTTCACCGGCACGCTCGCCGGCCGCCTGCGCCAGCAGGTCGCGACGCTGCGGCTCAACCAGCGCCGCACCGAAATGCTCTACGACTTCGCCAAGCGCATCGCCGCCAAATCCGACCTCGACGACGTGCTCTATGCCGGTGCCTATCACATCGCGGCGACGCTCAACTGCAACGCGCTGATCCTCATGCCGGGTGCATCCGGCGAGCTCGAGCAGGTGCAGGGCTATCCCTCGATCGAGGAAGAGCTCGAGCCGCGCGCCGCCGCTGCCGCGCGCTGGGCCTACGACCGGAACGAGCCCGCCGGCGCCGGCACAACCACGCTGCCCACCTCCGAGTGGATGTTCGTTCCACTCGCCGCCGCCACGCCGCTCGGCGTCGTCGGACTGCAGTTCGCCGATCCGCGGCGCGGCGCCGATCCCGACGTGCGCCGGCTGCTCAAGGCGGTCGAGGACCAGGTGGCCGTCGCCGTCGAGCGGACGCGCATGGCCGCCGACCTCCAGACCATGCGCGTCGAGGCGGAAGGCGAGAAACTGCGCTCGGCGCTGCTCAATTCACTGAGCCATGATCTCCGCACGCCGCTGGTGTCGGTGATCGGCTCGCTCACCGGCCTTGAGGGCGAGCTGCCCGAGGCCGCGCGTCGCGCTCTTGTCGAAGCGGGCCTCGACGAAGCGCGGCGCCTCGACCGTTACGTGCAGAACCTGCTCAACATGACCCGTATCGAGTACGGTGCGCTCAAGCCCCGGCGCAGCGCCGTCGATGCCGGCGAGCTGATCGGCACGGCGCGCGCCGATCTGCGCACGGCGCTCGCCGGCCACGCCATCGACGTCGCGCTGCCTCCCGATCTGCCGCGGCTCGATGTCGACCCGGTGCTCATCGGCCAGGCGCTGACCAATGTGCTCGAGAACGCCACCAAATACGCCCCGCCCGGCTCGACCATCACCATCGAGGGCCATGCCGCCGGCCGCGTCGTGACGCTTGCCGTCACCGACCAGGGGCCGGGCATTCCCGCGGCCGAGCGCGAGAAGGTGTTCGACCTCTTCTACCGCGTCACCGAGGGCGACCGGCGCCCCACCGGCACCGGCCTCGGCCTTGCCATCGTGCGCGGCTTCATCGAGGCTCATGGCGGTGCGGTTCGCGCTTTGGCCGGTCCCGACGGCCGCGGCACCCGTATCGAGCTCGACCTGCCCGTGGCCGCCCCGATGAGCGCTCCATGACCTCGCCCCGCATCCTCGTCGTCGAAGACGAAATGCCCATCCGCCGCTTCCTCCGCATCGCGCTCGAGAGCGCCGGGATGACGATGCTCGAGGCCGATCGCGGCCGGCTCGGCATCGAACGTGCCGCCACCGAAGCGCCCGACGTGGTCGTGCTCGACCTGGGCCTCCCCGACATGGACGGCAGGGACGCCATCCTCGCTATCCGCGAGTGGAGCCAGATGCCCATCCTCGTGCTCTCGGTGCGCGACGCCGAGACCGACAAGATCGCCGCGCTCGACGCCGGCGCCGACGATTACGTCACCAAGCCCTTCGCCACCGGCGAGCTGCTGGCGCGACTTCGTGCGCTTTTGCGCGCGCGTCGACCCCAAAGTGTTGAAACTTCGGCCCTGCGTTTCGAGGATATCGTCATCGATTTTGCCGCCCACACGGTCACCCGCGGCGGCGCCAATGTCGGCCTGACCCGCAAGGAGTTCGACGTCCTGGCGCTGCTTGCCCGGCACGCCGGCCGGCTGGTCACGCACAGGCAGCTCCTCACCACCGTCTGGGGCCCCGCCCATACCGCCGACACGCACTACCTGCGCATCGCCATCGGCCACATCCGCGAAAAGCTCGGCGACCCCGCCGCCAACCCCCGCTTCATCATCACCGACCCCGGCGTCGGCTACCGCCTGCTCGTTCTCGCCTGATAGAAATTACAGCAATATCAGGGAGTTAGACCGGATCAGGCGCCAGCTCGGCAATCAGTAGGTCCACCCCCGCATTGGCGATCGCCTGCCGCCAGCGCGCCGGGACGGGGTCCGCGATCACGTGCGAGAGGTTGGACACTGTGCCGACCACGAAGGTGGCGTTCCGTCCGAACTTGCTGGCGTCCACCAGCGCAATGCGTTGCCGGGAACGGGCCAGCATGCGCGTATTGAGGCTGGCCTCGGCCAGGTCGCCCGTCGAAATGGTCAGGTCGTCGCCGACCGCCCCGGCGCCCATGAACAGCTGGTCGAAATGCATGCGGTCGAGCTGTGATTCGGCGATCGGACCGACGATGCAGGCATTGGCCGGCCGGACTTCGCCGCCGAGGATCATCACGGCGACACCCGGTACGCCCATCAGCTCCTGCGCCACCGGCAGGCCGTTGGTGACGGCCGTCAGCGGCATCGGCTCGAGCCGCAGCCGCCGCGCCAGCTGCAATACGGTCGTGCCGGCATCGAGGAAGATGGTCGTGTGCGGCCGCAGCATGCCGAACGCCAGGTCGGCGATGGCGCGCTTGGCGGCGATGTTGGCACTTTCGCGCAGGCCGAAGGCAAGCTCCGTGCTCGCGCCCTGCGCCAGCCGCGCGCCGCCATGGACGCGCTCGATCAGGCCCTGTTTCTCGAGCGTGAGCAGGTCGCGGCGGACCGTGGCGATCGAGGCGCCGACGGCCTCGCACATGTCGCCAATGGCCATCTGGCCATTGGTGTAGAGCTGCTGCCGGATTGCACCGAGACGATCGATCTTCACCGCATTTCCCCCCAAGCGGACGCCCCGCCGGCATGACACGAGCGCGATGGCATCGCTTCAAGCCTATAGCGTCAAGAAATCACGTTCGCTAGTCGCGACGCGCCAATCGCTCAAAAACGGTCATCTTTTTTGTAGTTATGTGATTGACGATGGCCACATTGCGGCTTTAGCATTCCCACCCATCGGCAAGATGGTGCCGGCGGTTGGGGTCAATGCGGATCGATTTCTCTCCGGTGCTTTCGCGCCTGGACTATCTGCTGGAAGGGCTGGCGGTGACGGTGCTCGTCGCCGTGGCGGCCATTTTCCTCAGCTTCGCGCTCGGCCTGCTGCTCGCCATCTGCCGCATTTCCCGCACTCGCGGGCTGCGCATCTTCGCGTCGGTCTACATCGATGTGTTCCGAAACACGCCGTTCATCGTCCAGCTCTTTTTTCTCTACTACGGCCTCCCCGAAATCGGGATTCCAACCGACCCGATGCCGACCGGCATTCTAGCGCTGAGCCTCGCCTGTGCCGCGGGCAATGCCGAGATCATCCGCGCAGGAATCGAGACGGTGTCGAAGGGCATTGTCGATGCGGGGCGCTCGTTCGGCATGTCCGGCTATCAGATCTACCGCTACCTCATCCTCCCCAACGCGCTGCGCATTGCGTGGCGGCCGCTCGGGAACGCGTTCGTCAACCTCGTGCTGACCACGTCGGTCCTGTCGACGATCACCGTCAATGATCTCGCGGGCAACGCGGCCAATGTGTCGGCCGAAACCTTCAAGCCCTTCGAGGTCTATCTGACGGTGCTGGTCACCTATTGCGCGGTCACCTTCACGGTCTCCGGGATCGTCAATTCCATCTATGCGCTGCTGTTCTCACGCGTTGCGGAGCGTCCGGTGATGCGGGGGCACGCATGATCTACCAGAACCTCGAATTCAGCATCGCAGACCTCTATCTGCTCTGGCGCGGCCTGCAGTGGACGTTGCTCGTGTGGAGCGTCTCGATGGCACTGGGGATCGGGCTCGGCTTCGTCCTGTCGCTGATCCGCCATGCGCGGATTCCGGTACTCGCCCAGATGGTGGTGGTGTTCGTTGAGACCTTCAGGAACTCGCCGCTGCTCGTGCAGCTTTTCCTCGTCTTCTACGGCCTGCCGATGGTCACTCCCTTCGCGCCGGGGCCGGCGGAGGCCGCGATCTTTACGCTGTCGATCAATACCGCGGCGTTCACCGTCGTAAACCTCGTGGCGGCGCTGGATGCCATCCCGCGCGGCCAGTGGCAGGCAGCGTCGTCCTTCGGCCTGAGCTATCGACAGACCATGCTCTATGTCGTGCTGCCGCAGGCCATTCGGACGGCCATTCCGCCCACCATGAACCTCGCCATCAGCCAGCTGCAGACCACGTCCCTGGTGTCGATCATCGGCGTGACCGATCTCACCCGCTCGGGCCTCGTGCTCTACACGCGCACGCTCAAGCCCTTCATCATCTGGCCGATCATCGGCCTCGTCTACTTCATCCTCGCCAAGGTTCTCTCTCTCCTCGCCGCGCGTGTCGAACGCCGGCTGCAGGCGAAGAACACCTGGTTCGAAGCTGCCGCATGAGGCTCGCCCAATGATCGAAATCGACAATGTCGACAAACACTACGGCAACCTTCAGGTGCTGAGCGCGGTGTCGATGCAGTTCCAGGACGGCGAGGTGACGGCGATCCTGGGGCCGAGCGGCGCTGGCAAGTCGACGCTCATCCGCTGCATCAACTGCCTCGAGTTGATCTCGCAGGGCGATATCCGGGTCGATGGCATGTCGGTGCTCGACAAGCATCGCACGGCGGAGATCCAGAAGCGCACCTCGATGGTGTTCCAGCACTTCAATCTCTACCCGCACCTCACGGCGCTCGGGAACATCACGCTCGCACCGACCAAGGTCCTCCGCCAAAGCCGTGCGCAGGCCGAGGCCAAGGCCATGGAGCTGCTCAAGATGGTGGGCCTTGAAAACAAGGCCAAACGCTATCCGGCCGAGCTTTCCGGTGGCGAGCAGCAGCGCGTCGGCATCTGCCGCGCCCTCGCGATGAATCCCCGTCATCTGCTGCTCGATGAGGTCACTTCGGCCATCGACCCCGAAATGACGGCGGAGGTCCTGCGGGTCATCGAGGATCTCGCGGGGCAGGGCACGACGATGATTCTCGTCACGCACGAGATAGAATTCGCCCGGCGCGTCGCCGATCGCGTCGCCTTCATGGAGCGCGGCAGCCTCGTCGCGCATCAGGACGCCGATACGTTCTTCAATCGGCAGTCGGACGAACGCATCGCCCGCTTCATCGACAAGATGAAGCACTGACATGCTGATCGTCACCAACCACGAAGGCGGCGTCGGTATCGGCGAGACCGCCAAAGCCCTTCGCGACGGGCGTCCGGCACTCGATGCGGCCGAGGCCGGCGTGCGTCTCGTCGAGGTCGACCCAGCGATCCGCAGCGTCGGCTACAACTCCTGGCCCAACATTCTGGGGCAGGTCGAGCTCGATGCTGCCGTGATGGATGGCACGACGCTGCGCACCGGTGCCGTGGGCGGCCTGGTGGGCTATCGCAATCCGGTCTCGGTCGCGCGCGCCGTGATGGAACGTCTGCCGCACGAGATCCTTGTCGGTGCCGGGGCGGCGCGGTTCGCGGCCGAGATCGCAGCGGAGCGCCTCGACAACCTCACGCCCGCCGCCCACGCCACCTGGCAGCGCGTCCTCAACGAATCCCTCGACGAGCGCCAGCGGGCCGCGTTTCCCGACATCCCATTGTCGGAGCTCTGCCAGCGCGCCACCGACCCCGAGTATCAAAAGGACACGACCGTGTTTCTCGCGATCGACGGGCAGGGCGGCATGGCCAGCGCGGTGAGCACATCGGGCTGGGCGTGGAAGTATCCGGGGCGTCTGGGCGACAGCCCCATCATCGGCGCGGGTTCCTATGCCGATGCGGCCTATGGCGCCTGCGCCTGTACGCATACGGGCGAAATGACGATCCGCGCCGGCACGTCGCGCGCCGTCGTCCTCTATCTCAAAATGGGCCTCAGCCTCGAAGACGCACTCTTTGAAGCCGGACGCGATCTGCGCCGCCTCAAGGGCGGCCTCATTCGCGGCGTGGCCCTGCATGCAATCGATGCCCAAGGCAACCATCGCGTCGCCTCGTTCGGCGAAGCCAAGGGTGTCGACTACTGGATCTGGGAACATGGAATGGCGGCCCCTGAGCGGCGCGTCGCCATGCACCTTGATGTCTGACGAAGTCAAAGGATGCCGGCAACGGCGACAAGGAGGAATGAAATGAAGAAATCATGGATCACGTCCGCAATCGCGGGGATCGTCCTGCTGTGCGGCAATGTGGGTGCCGCGCAGGCCGACGATCTGCAAAAGATCATCGACGCCAAGACGGTCCGCGCCGGCATCTGCCTGACGTCGGAGCCGGCGGGCTTCCGCGACGCCGACAACAATCCCAAGGGCTATGACGTCGACGTGGCAAACATGCTCGCCGAGCAACTCGGCGTGGCGCTCGAGATCGTCGAGGTTGAGGGTTCGACCCGCATCCCGATGCTGTTGTCGGACAAGATCGACGTCATCATCTGCAACATCACGGCCACAACCGAGCGCGCCAAGTCGGTCGACTTCTCGTTCCCGTACCTGCGCACCGGTATCCGCCTGCTCGTCCAGAAGGACGGCGGCATCACCGGCTTCCAGGATCTCGCCGGCAAGAAGGTCGTCGTCGGCCGCGGTACGACCGGCGAAGCCATGGTCAAGCAGCGCGCCCCTGAGGCGGAGCTGGTCTACATCGAGAACCCCGGCGATGCGATCCTGCAGATGCGCCAGAAGAAGGCCGACGCCTATATCGAGGACAGCCTCGGCATCGACTGGATCGCCAAGACCTATCCGGACCAGCTGATGAGCCTGCCCGAAACCTACTCGTCCGATCCGATCACGCTGGGCATCCGCAAGGACAATCCGAGTTTCCTGCGCTGGCTCGATCTGTTCGCGTCGACCTACGTGTCGTCGGGACGCTATGACGAAACCTACCGCAAGTGGTGGGGCACCGAAGCTCCCAAGCTCAACGCGGTCTGGTAACATCAATCAACTAAGCGACATCGCCGCGCTTCGTCTTTCGCGAAGCGCGGCGTCTTGACGACTGCAGGAGGCACTATGGTCGGGTTTTCGGGACTGGGTATGGACATGGGAACGCTCTCGCGCCTGTCGAGCGCGAAGACGCGCTCGATCAGTCCGGAGAACTTCACCGGCGAGAAGGGCAGGGGCGGCATGGCGGCGGAAGGCACCGGCGCCATCCATGCGCGGGAGCTCGGACGCGGCTGGAAGATCTCTCCCTCCATCGACATGGAGCCGGGTGAGCTCAGAACGCTCGCCGACATCGAAGGACCGGGCGCCATCCAGCAAATGTGGATGGTCACGAACTCTCAGAAATGGCGCAGCCTCATTCTCCGCATCTACTGGGATGGCCAGGAGCACCCCTCGGTCGAAGTCCCGCTCGGTGACTTCTTCGCGAATGGCTGGGGGATCTACGCCCACGTCTCGTCGCTGGCGGTGTGCGTCAATCCAGGACGGGCCTTCAACTGCTATTGGGAGATGCCGTTCCGCGAGCGGGCGCGCATCACGCTGGAGAACCGCGACGGCGAGCCCTGCACGGTCTACTACCAGTTCAACTACACGCTCACCGAGGTCCCCGAGGATTGCGCCTATTTCCATGCGCAGTTCCGCCGTACAAATCCGCTGCCCTATGGCGAGGTCTACACAATCCTCGACGGCGTGCAGGGGCGTGGCCACTATGTCGGCACCTACATGGCCTGGGGCGTCAACAACAACGGTTGGTGGGGCGAGGGCGAAATCAAGTTCTACATGGACGGGGATGGCGAGTTCCCGACCATCTGCGGGACGGGCACCGAGGACTATTTCTGCGGCGGCTACAATTTCGATCCGGGAAGCATCGACCCGCGCAAGCCCGGCGGCTACACCGAATACACGACACCCTATGCCGGCCTGCCCCAGATCATCCGTCCCGACGGCCTCTACAACGCGCAGCAGCGCTTCGGGCTCTACCGCTGGCATATTCCCGACCCGATCCGCTTCGAGACGGATCTGCAGGTCACCATCCAGGCGCTCGGCTGGCGCATCGAGAAGAATCGCCGCTACCTCCCGCTGCAGGACGACATTGCGTCGGTCGCCTACTGGTACCAGACGCTTCCCACCGCCCCGTTCCCAGCTCTCGGCTCACGGGACGCGCTCGACGTGATCTAGCCCCGTCGGGTTCGCCCGACGAAACACCGGTCGATTGACCCGGCCCCCGCTTCGTCCTTGTCTTGCAGGTACTGAGAGACCTGAAGGCACTGAAAGAAAAGGGGGACCGCTTGCGTGTCGCGATCGGCCTGCTGATGCAGGAGACGAACACCTTCGTTCCGCAGCGCACCAACCTCGAGACCTTCCGCGCGGTGTATCTGCGCGAAGGTGACGAGTTGCTCAGCGGCTTCGCGACGGCGAGAACGGAGATCCCCGCCTTCATCGACGTGCTCCGCTCGGTGGAGGCCGAGATCGTGCCCCTCATCGCCGCCAACGCGATCGCCAATGGCACGGTCACGCGCGCGGCGTTCGACGACCTGATGGCGCGCATGGTTGGCCGGCTGACCGGGGCGGGACCGGTCGACGGGGTGTTGCTGGCCCTGCATGGCGCCATGGTGGTGGAGGACAATCCGGACGCCGAAAGCGAGATCGTCGCGCGGGTCGCCGAGGTGCTGCCACCGGGAACGCCGATCGGCGTGTCCTTCGACCTCCACGGCCACGTCACGCCGCAGGCCATCCAGCCAGACGTCTTCTATGTCGGCTACCAGGAATACCCCCATATCGACATGTACGAGACCGGCGAGCGCACCGCTCGGCTGCTGCTCGAGACGCTGGCGCGCCGCCGCCGGCCGGTCATGGCCTTTGCCAAGCGCCCGCTGATCGTCAGCCCGGTGAAGGCACGCACGGTGGACGAGCCGCTCGCAAGCATCGTGCGGGAGGCGCGACGCATGGAGGCGACCGGCGAAGTGCTGCATGCGAGCCTGTTTCCGGTCCAGCCATGGCTCGACGTACCGGACCTCGGCTTCGGCGTGCTGGTATGCGCGGACGGCGACGTCGCCCGGGCCCAGCAGGCTGCCGACCGGCTGGCGGACATGGCCTGGGACAGGCGCGACCAGTTCGAGCCCGACCTCACCGCACTGACAGAAGCGATCCGCATCGGGCTCATCTCTGCTGGAACCACAGTCGTAGCGGATGCCGGCGACGCGCCTACTGGCGGATCGGCCGCCGACAGTACGGCGGTGCTCGCTGCCCTGTTGGCTGCGGGCGCAGACAGTGCGGGCAGGCTCTCCTACCTCACGCTGCGCGACGCGGCGGGCGCATCGCGGGCCATTGCCGCAGGCGTCGGCGCCGAGGTCAACCTTGCCGTCGGCCACGCCCATTCGGTCGCCGACGGTAAACCCGTTGCTATCCGGGCGCGCGTCCTTTCCGTCAGCGACGGCCGCTACCAGATGCGCGATGCCGGCGCGCGCGGCATGGTGATGGAGCAGGGGCCGACCGCGGTACTCGCCATTGGCGACATCCGGCTCGTGCTGCGCTCCCGGCCGGCCTACGAGTGGGATACAGGGATCTACGAGGCCTTCGGGCTTTCGATCCGCGATGCCGCGTTGGCCTTCGTGAAGTCTCCCTCGCACTTCCGCGTCGGCTTCGAGCCGCTGGCGGCCCGCGTGCTCACCGCCGACACGCCCGGCCCGACCTGTCCGAACATGCGGCGCCTCAATTTTTCGCGGGTCACCCGCCCGCTCTATCCCCTCGACGAGTTCACCCTCAAAGGCCGCCCATGACCGCACAGTCCGACGACACCACTTCGGTTGCTTCCGATCTCAAGCCGGAGTTCCTTTCCGATGGCCACCTGGCTATCGGGCCTTCGCCGCAGTTTCCGGAGGTGCCGCGTTGGGCGACCGTCGCCAACGTCCCCACACGGGAGCTGCCACCGATACCGCGCTATGTCTGCAAGCGGGTCGCCACCCCGCTCACGATCGACGGCCGCCTCGACGAGCCGGCCTGGCAACGGGCCGAATGGTCTGCCCCGCTGGGTCGCATCGAGACCGGCATCCTCGACGCGCCGCCATGCTCCGTGGCCCTGCTCTGGGATGAAACCTATCTCTATGCCGGATACCGCGTCACCGATCCCGACATTCGCGGCGCGGCGGTTCGCCACCACGAGCAGCTCTACATGCGCGACGACGACGCCGAGATCTTCGTCAAGGGCGACGGGCGCTACTATGAGCTGGGCGTCAATCCGATCAACACGATCTACGAGTTTCGCTGGACCTGGCTCGAGCCGCTCATCGAGAGCAGGGACTTCGCCGGGATCGAGGAGCTCTTCAAGACGCGGGACTTCGTCTACTACACCGCCCGCGGCGGTGAACGGGCCGGCCGCGTCGGTGATATGAACTGGGAGCTGCCCGGTCTCCGCCACGCCGTCGCGATCGATGGCACGCTCAACATGCCGCACGATGTCGACGCGGGCTGGACGGTGGAGTACGCGCTGCCCTGGGCCAGCCTCGCCCACATCGGCCTGGCGCCGCCCTCGCCCGGCAACGAACTCCGCATCCAGGCCTATCGCGCCTGTCATAACAGGGCCGAGTCCGAGAAGGCAGCCGAAATGGCCAAGGCCTGGCCGGGCGCTACCCCCTATGAAGGCTACACTTGGTCGACCATGGGCAACGGCAACGTGCACAATCCGGAGCGCTGGGCCTACGTCACGCTCAGCGATGAAGCGGCCTGATCAGGCGTTCAGATCGCGGGAGATGACGGCGGCCATTTCGGCCATCCGTGCGCCGACCTTTGGGAGCAACTGTCGCGAGAGGCGCGAGCGGGGCGCCGACAGGCTGATCGCCGCGATCGGGTAGCCGCCGTCATCGATGATGGCGGCGCCCACGCAGGCGGCGTCGTCGGCGTTCTCGCCGGTCTCGGTGGAGTAGCCCTGCCGTGCCACCTGCCGGAGCTGGCGGGCCAGCAGCGACTGGTCGATCAGCGTTCTACTGGTTCGCGCCACGAGCGGCCGGCGGCCCAGTTCGGCCTGGAGCGCTGTTTCCGGCAGGCGCGCCAGCATGGCCTTGCCGAGCGCGGTCGAGTGCAGCGGATGCCGGTCGCCCACCTTGCCCTGGATGCGCAGCAGTCGCGTGCCTTCCACGACGTCCACATAATTCACCGCGCCATCGAGCATGACGGCGAGGTTCACGGTTTCCTGAAATTCGTTCACCAGCGTGATCATATGCGGACGCGCGATCATGCGCAGCCGGTGCAGGCCGCTGTCAGCCTTGGCGAGCGAGCGGAACTTGGAACCGATCGAATAGGTGTTGGTGCTGTCGTCGAACGCGACGAACCCGGACTCGACCAGCGTACGCAGGTAACGGAAGGCCGACGTCTTGGGCAGCTTCAGTTCGGCGCAGATGTCCGACAGTCCGAGCCCCGCGGTGCCTTCGGCGACCAGCTCAAGGACCGCCAGCGCCTTCTGCACGGGCAGAACGACATAGGGGGACGGCTTGTTCATCCTGTCTCCATCAAGCCCAGCCGTTCCTTCCAACGAAACGGCAGTTCCTTTACACGCATTCTGGACCGTGATTGCCTTGATGACAACACAGAGAAAATACCGGTCCAGAAATGCCACGTCCCCTGCAAGTCACTCTAAGCTTCGACAAGTCTGCCGCCCAGATCGCGGCGGGTGCCAAACTCGTTGCGGGTGGCGTGAACTCCAATTTCCGGCTCGGCATGTCGCCTGGTCCGCTGGTGTTCGAGCGCGGCGAGGGCGCGCATCTGATCGACATCGATGGGAACAGGCTGATCGACTACTACGGCGGCATGGGCGCCATGGTGCTGGGTCACAATCCGGCGCCGGTCTGCGAAGCCGTGACCCGGCAGATGCAGAGCGGCATCCTCTTCGCCGGGCAGTCCATGGTGGAGTATCGCGCTGCCGAACTTATCCAGGCGCGCATTCCGTCGGCACAGCGCATCCGGTTCGGCTCATCGGGCTCGGAGGTCGCGCAGGCCGCTATGCGGCTCGCGCGCGCCGCGACCGGCCGGCGCACTATCGTCAAGTTCGAAGGGCATTACCACGGCTGGTTCGACAACATCCTGTGGTCGACCGCACCCGCGCTGAATGCCGCCGGCCCGAGCGACGAGCCCGTCCGCGTGGCCGGCAGCCTGGGGCAGAGCGCCGACGATGGGCGCGGAGTCGACGTTCTGCAGTGGAACGATCTGGCGGCGCTCGAGCGACGGCTGGCGCGGGGAGACGTGGCCGGTGTCATCATGGAGCCGGCGATGTGCAACCAGGGCGCCATCGCTCCGCTACCCGGCTACCTCGAGGGGGCACTGGCTGCCTGTCGCAGACACGGCACGATCCTGGTCTTCGACGAGGTCATCACCGGCTTTCGCCTGGGGGCCGGTGGCGCGCAGCAGCGCTTCGCCGTCACGCCCGATCTCTCGATCTTTGCCAAGGCCATCGCCAACGGTTTCCCCGCCGCGGCCATCGCCGGCAGAGCCGATCTGATGGATATGTTCGTCGACGGCGTCCTGCACGGAGGCACCTTCAACTCCCATCCCGTCGTCATGGCCGCACTGGTCGCCACTCAGCAAGAGCTGACGCCGGCTCACTATGACGCGACGTCGGCGCGTGGCCTGCGGCTGCGTGACGGTGTCGCGGGAGCGCTCGCCGCGGCCGGTATCAAGGCGCAGGTCACCGGATTTGAATCGATGTTCCACGTGGCCTTTGGCCTCGACGCGCCGGCGCGCAACTATCGCGACCTGGCGCAGGCCAACAAGCGCGGCTACGCGCTGTTCGCCCTGGCTCTGCTGCGACGCGGGGTGCGGGTGCTCGAGCGGGGCGCGTGGTTCGTTTCGGCGGCGCATGACGACGCCATCGTCGACCAGACGCTGGCGATTGTGACGGAAGCAGCGCTCGAGGTCGCTGCCCAGTTGGAGGGCTGAGCGGCGCCGACGGCCGGCCCCGTGCCGGAATACGAAATGGCGCACGGTGGCGTCGTCGGGTGCATCGCCTCCCGCGCCGCCGCCGGGTGCCCCAGGGCCCGACAACGGGCTCACAACACCGCGAAAACGAATAGTGGAGATGGAAAAATGCGACTAACCAGACGTGCCCTCGCACCACTTGCCGTCGGATTGGCAATGGCTCTCAGCCAGGGTGCCCATGCCGGCGAATTCGACGGCGTGGTCATCACTCACCTGACCCAAGGTGGCGCCGCAGACCGTATCGCCGGCTACAAGGCGCTGGCCGAGGAGTTCAAGGCCCAGACCGGCGCGACGATCCAGATCGTCGAGCAACCCTGGGAGCAGATGCAGACCGCGATCATCAATGACGCGATCGGCGGCACTGGCAGCTACGACGTCATCGACGTCGACAGCGGCTGGGATGCCAATGTGGCAGCCTATTTCGAGACGCTCGACGGGCGCATCGCGACCGCGGGCGTGGACATGAGCGACTATCAGGGCCTCAACGCGCTGATCGGCGTCGCTAACAATGTGCGCCACGGCATCCCGTTCACCGGTCGCTCCATGGTGATGTTCTACCGCACCGATCTGCTCGAGGCTGCCGGACTTGCCGTTCCCACCACCTGGGAAGAACTCAACGCCGCCGCCGCCGCGCTCAACAAGGACGGTGTGTATGGCTATGTCGGCGCCGGCGTTTCGGTGCAGCTGATGAAGATGTTCTTCGGCGCCTATATGGGCAACGAAAAGCGCGTACTCTTCACGCCGGAAGGCAAGCCGACGTTCAACAGCCCCGAAGGCGTTCGCGCGCTCGACCGGCTGAAGGAGTTGTTCTCCTACGCGCCGCGCGGCGTGTTCGGCATGGACATCCCGGAGGCCGACCAGGTCTTCCTCAATGGCGAAGCCGCATTCACCATCGAGTGGCCCGACTACATCCAGCCCAGCCTCAATGACCCGGAGCGCTCCAAGGTCGTGGGGAAGTGGGCCGCCACCGTGCCGCCCGGACCGGGCAATGCCGGCCCCTGGTACTGGGCCATTTCCGGCGGCTCCAAGAACAAGGATGCGTCCTGGGCATGGCTGCAGCTGATCTCGTCGCCTGAAGCTTCGAAGTCGCTGATGATCGATCACGGCATCTACTCGACCCGCAATTCGGTGCTGCTCGACAAGGATGTCGAAGCGAAGTTCCCCGGCATGCAGGCGGTGGTCGACAGCTACAAGGCCTCGTTCTACCCCTCGTTCATCGCCTCGCCGACCTTCCTCGACTGGTTCCTCGGTTCTGCGGACATCTTCTCGGCGGCGCTGAACGGCAGCATCACCTCTGCTGAAGGCGTCCAGCAGTCGGCCGACCTGTGGAACAAAGTGTTCGATGCGTCCAAGGGGCCGCAGGGTTACAACTGGTCTGATGTCTTCGCCGAATAGTCTCGGCATCCCATCATCCGTCTCCTGGCGGCTACCGGCAGGAGACATTCAACAGGGGCATAGCGCATGCTCGGCAGACTGCTACGGGATGACCGCAAGGTTGGCCTGCTCTTCCTGATCCCCGGCGTTGCCGCGCTGCTCTTCACCTATGTGGTCCCGCTGCTCTATTCGCTGGGACTGAGCCTCGCCGACTGGGATATCCGCCGCCCTGGCTCGCAATGGGCCTTCGCCGGCCTCGACAACTACCTCGAAGTCCTCACGTCCGACGCGTTCTGGGAAGCAGGCGGCCGTTCGCTGGTCTATACGCTCGTGGCGCTCCCCGTGCAGCTCGTGCTCGGCACGCTGGTCGCCCTGCTGCTCACCGACGAGCGCATCAATGGCAAGCTGTCCGCACTGACCCGCGTGCTCCTGCTCATCCCGCTCATGCTGCCGCCCGTCGTCCTGGGCATTCTGTGGCGCCTGCTCCTCAACGTGAACTATGGACCGACCAACCACCTGCTCGGACTGGTCGGCATCGAGCCGCTGACCTGGGTCTCGGCGCCGGACACGGCGATGATGGCGGTCATCATGGTCGAGGTCATCTCCAACACCTGCGTCGTGGCGATGATCCTCATCGGCGGCATCCTGTCGCTGCCGGTCGAGCCGCTCCGCGCCGCCGAAGTCGATGGCGCCGGCCCGCTGCGCATCCTGTTCGAGATCAAGCTTCCGCAGCTTGCATCCTACTACCTCATCATCATCCTCATCCGGCTGATGGATCTGCTCAAGACCTTCGATTTCATCTACGCGCTCACCGGCGGCGGTCCGGGCGAAGCAACGCTGGTGCTCAACCTCTACATCTATCGCGTCGGCCAGCGCTTCCTCGACTACCCGCTGGCCTCGGCGGCCTCGTGGATATTCCTCATCATCCTGCTGCCGCTCTCGATCTGGCTGCTCCTGCGCGCCGTCTCCTCGTCCCGCGAGTACCTCAATGACTGACACGACCGCGCCCCTTGCCGCTCCAGCGCCCGCTCCTCCAGTCCGCACGCGCCTCGAAACGCTCGCACTCTATGTGTGCCTCTTCGTGCTCCTCGCGGTCATCATCTTCCCGATCTACTGGCTGGTGCTCAACTCGCTGAAGTTCCAGCGCGACTTCTTCACCAACCCGCCGGTCTATTTTCCGCCCGAGCTGACGCTTGGTCACTGGGGAGAAGCGATGGGCAATCCGCTGAACCAGCGCTACATGCTCAACACCGCGGTCGTGGCGGTCATCTCCACCTTCACCGCCACCGCGGCCGGCACGCTGTGCGCCTACGTGCTGGCGCGCATCCGCATGCGCTGGCGGCTCAATGGCATTCTTCTGTTCGCCATCCTGATCTGCCGCCTGTTCCCGCCGGTGAGCCTCGCCATCCCCTACTATCTGCTGATGCGGCAGTTCGGCCTGCTCGATACGCAGGCTGCACTGGTGATCGCCTACACCGGCCTGGCGCTGCCCTTCGTCACCTGGATGATGCTCACCTTCTTCCAGGATCTGCCCAAGGAGGTCGAGCGCGCCGCCATGGTCGACGGCTGCACCGTGGTGCAGCGCTTCCTCTGGGTCGTGCTGCCCATGTCGGTACCGGCGATGGCCGTCTCCGCCACCTTCGTGTTCATTGCCGTGTGGAACGAGCTTCTCTACGCAATCACGCTGACCACGCTCAACGCCAAGACCATACCGGTGGCCATCGCCAGCTTCGTGGGCGACAACGCGCTCGCCTGGGGGCCGATGAGCGCGCTCAGCGTTGCCTCTTTCGTCCCGGTGCTCCTGCTGGCCCTCGCCGCCCAGCGCTATCTCATCCGCGGCCTCACCTTCGGCGCCGTGAAAGGCTGATCCATGGCAAATTATCTCCGTCTCGACCGGATCACCAAGAGCTTCGGTTCCTTCACCGCCGTCAGTGACGCCACGGTCGACATCGCGCCGGGTGAGTTCACCACGCTTGTCGGTCCCTCCGGCTGCGGCAAGACCACCTTGCTCAACATCGTCGCCGCGCTCGAGCGGCCCAGTTCCGGCGCGGTGATGATCGATGGCAAGGACGTCACGCAGCTCTCCGCGCGCGAGCGCGGCATCGCCATGGTGTTCCAGTCTTACGCGCTGTATCCGCACCTGACGATCCGGCAGAACCTCGGCTTCCCATTGCGCGTGCAGAAAGTCGCCAAGCCAGAGCGCGAGCGCCGCGTGCGCGAGGTGGCCGAGCTGGTCGAGATCGGCCACCTGCTCGACCGCAAGCCACGCGAGCTGTCCGGCGGCCAGCGCCAGCGGGTGGCCATCGGCCGCGCCATCATCCGGCCCTCGACCGTGTGCCTGCTCGACGAGCCGCTGTCCAATCTGGATGCCGCGCTGCGTGTCCGCGTGCGTGCCGAACTCAAGCTGCTGTTCGGGCGCATGGGAACGACCACGCTCTTTGTAACCCACGACCAGTCCGAAGCCATGACCATGAGCGATCGCATCGTGGTGATGCGCGACGGCAAGGTGCAGCAGCAGGGCAAGCCTCTCGAACTCTACCAGAAGCCGGCCAACGCCTTTGTCGCAAGCTTCATCGGTTCGCCGCAAATGAACCTGATGGAAGCGCGAGTCGACAGCGAGGGCGGGCGCGCGCTGCTTCGCGCCGGCTCCCTCACCCTGCCGCTCGATGACGGACAGGCGGCCCGTCTCGGCTCGCGCCGCGCCGTCACGCTTGGCATCCGGCCCGAAGCGATCACGATCAATCGCGTGCCCGGCGGCGCCAGCCTTGCCGCACGCATAGAACTGGTCGAGCACCTGGGCAATTCGGCCATCGTCCACTATCGCGGCCCCGCCGGCGACCAGATCGTGGGCATGGAACTGCTCGACGCCTCGATCGGCGCCGGCTGGTCGGGCGAAGCATGGCTCGATCCGGCCTCGGTCCATCTGTTCGACACCGAAACCACGTTGGCGCTGTAGCCATGAGCAGGATCGTCGTCACCGGTGCCACCGGCAATCTGGGTGGCAAGGTTGCCGCGCATCTTGCCGGCGCAGGACATGACCTGATGCTGCTCGATCGCCGCGCCGCTCCCGGGATCGTCGCCGTCGACCTCGGCAGCTATGACGCCGCCTGGACCGACAGCATCGCCGGCGCCGACGCCATCGTGCATTTTGCCGGCGAGGGTCGGCCGAAGGCCAGCTGGGCCGATGTGCATGCCGGCAACGTACTGATGACCGGCAATGTCCTGCGCGCCGCCCGCGCTCACGGGGTTGGCCGCGTCGTCTATGCCAGCACCAATCAGGTCATGGGCGGCTACCGGTTCCGTCCGGAAGCGATCCGGCCCGACTCGCCGCCCGCCCCGCTCAACCCCTATGCCGTCTCAAAGCTCATCTGCGAGGAAATGGGACGTGCCTTCGCTGCCGAGACCGGCGCAGGTTTCGTCGCCTTCCGCATCGGTAACATCCCGCCAGGCGACAACATCCCCGGGCCGGATCTGGGCATCGGCACCTGGGGCCAGGAGATGTGGCTCTCCAACCGCGACCTGCTCCAGGCGGTCGATCGAGCGCTGGCAGCCGACATTGCAGGCTTCGTGCTTCTCAATCTCGTCTCGGCCAATCCGGGGATGCGCTGGGAGATCGAGACCGCGCGGGCAGCCATCGGCTACATCCCGCAGGACGGCCATGCGGCGGTCCGTACCGCCCAGATCGATGCCGAGGAGGCACGGGCCCGCCTTTCCCGGCTGGTGCCCGGTGCCTGGCTTGACCAATTCGGCGAACCGCTCGAAGGCTGATCGCACCAGGAGAAAATCATGCCACTGATCGAGTCCATCGCCCGAGGCGCCGAAGACCTGACGGCGTGGCGCCGCGAGTTCCACCGTCATCCCGAACTGGGCTTCGAGCTGCCGGCAACGATCGAGCGCGTCCTCGGCCTCCTCACGTCCTTCGGCATCACCGACATTACGACCGGCGTCGGTCGTTCGGGAATTGTTGCCGTCATCGAGGGGCAGGCGAGCGGGCGCAGCATTGGCCTGCGCGCCGATATGGATGCCCTGCCCATCGCCGAGCAGACCGGACTGCCCCATGCGAGCACGATCGCCGGGCGGATGCATGCCTGCGGCCATGACGGACACACCACCATGCTGCTGGGCGCGGCCCGACACCTGGCGGCGACGCGCAATTTCCCCGGCCGCGCGGTGTTGATCTTCCAGCCCGCCGAGGAGGCCGGCGCCGGCGGTCAGGTGATGGTCAAGGACGGTCTGATCGAACGCTTCGGCATCGAGGAGGTCTATGCGCTCCACAACTATCCGGGGCAGGCCACGGGCACGTTCGCGGTCCGGCCGGGTGCCATCATGGCCGCTGCCGATGAGTTCACGATCACCATCGAGGGGGCCGGTGGCCACGCCGCCTGGCCGCACAATACCATCGATCCGGTTGTGGTGGCGGGCCAGCTGATCGGCGCGCTGCAAACACTTGTCTCGCGCAACACCGACCCGCTCGACGCCTCGGTGGTATCGGTCACGCAGCTCCATTGCGGCTCCGCGTGGAACATCATTCCATCCAGCGCCGTGCTCAACGGCACTGTCCGCACGCTCAACGAGGCCCTGCGCGATCGTCTCGAGGCGCGCCTCAATCATCTGGTCGAGGGCATTGCCGCGTCCTTCGGCGCGCGAGCCGTCGTCGCCTATTACCGCGGCTACCCGGCCACGATCAATACCCCCGAGCACGCGCGGGTTTCGGCCGCCACGGCCGCCGCTGTGGTTGGCACCGAAAACGTCGATGGCGACGCGCGCCCGACGATGGGCGGCGAGGACTTCTCCTACATGCTGCAGCGCTGCCCCGGCGCCTATGCCCTGATCGGCAACGGTCCGAGCGCCGAGCTCCACAGCGCGACGTTCGATTTCAACGACGAGATCCTGCCCGTCGGGGCGAGCTACTTCGCGAGCCTGGTCGAACGCCGCCACCTGGCGTCCTGACAATGGGCCGCATAGCGCCAACTGACGGGCGTCGGTCTCGGTCTCCTGAGGAACCGCCGATCTCGCTGTTACCCTTGGCAGTACCGATAGGCCCGAACGATCCGACAGGCAGGGGGCGGGCCAAGCGATAGGGCAGGCCGGCATCCAACCGGCGCCCGCTGCTTGTCCTTTCTGGGGGATCGACGGTGGGGAGTGGGAGTTGTATCGCTTCGATCCATGAACAAGCCTGCGACACTCATGGAAGTGGCTCGGATCGCCGGGGTATCGACTGCCACCGTGGCGCGCGTCCTCAAGAATCAAGGCTACGTCTCTGCGAAAGCGAGGGAGCAGATCGAAGCGGCGGTGAAGGCGACGGGCTACCGGCCCAATGCCATGGCCCGCAACCTGCGGCAGCAGCGCAGCTACACGATCGGACACGTGGTCAGTGCGGTGACCGCCAATCCGTTCTTCGTCAACGTGGCGCATGGCGCCGAGGACGAGGCGTTCGCCCGCGGCTTCAGCACGCTGCTGTTCAATCACAATGGCAGCGCCGAGCGGGAGCGCGCCGGCATTGAGCGCTTCATCGAGCAGCGCGTGGACGCGGTGCTTTTCACCACGGCGATCGAGGTCAGCGATGTCGCGTTGCTGCTCAAGGAGCGCATTCCCGTCGTGCAGGTCGAGCGGCGCGTGACGGCAGATGCGCCGTCCGTGACCGTCGACAACGAGGTCGGAGCGCTGGAAGCGATGGCCTATCTCATCGAGCTTGGGCACCGGCGGATCGCCTTCATCGGCGGCACGCCTATGGTGGACGACCGGCTTGTCGAGGCCGAACGCGAGAACGCCTATCGCATCGGCCTGTTCAATGCGGGCCTGTCGTGGCGCGACGAGTATGTAGGCCACGGCGCATACTACTCGCCCGAGGACGGGACTGGTCGCGACGGCTACCGTCACACCAAGGCGTTCCTGTCGCTGCCGCGCGACAAGCGTCCGACCGCGATCTTTGCGACGTGCGATATCCTTGCGGCGAGCGCCTTGCAGGCGATCAACGAAATGGGTCTGCGCGTCCCGGGAGACATTTCCATCATCGGGTTCGACGATACCCTCGCGCAGAATCTGGCCCCGCCGCTGACGACGGTGGCGCAGCCCATGCAGGAGCTCGGGCGCCGAGCCTTCGGCATGGCGCTGTCGATGATCGAGGGCGACCGGTCGCCGGTACCCGTGCGGCTCCCCAGCCGGCTCGTGATCAGGCATTCGGTCGGCCCGCCGCCACGCTGACCGGCAAGCCCAACAAGCTCCACCATACGCATTGACCGACCTCCCTGTGCCTGCTAACGATGCATGTGTCAACGATGACACATGGCCTTTTGCGGCCGTTGGGGCGGTCTGGAGGGATCGCGCCGAAGGCGGACCGACAAAGATGCGGCCACCATCAGGGAGAGAGAAATGGGTTTACTCAGGGTTCTCGCGACGGGCGCGTTGCTCGCGGGCGTCGCGCTGGTGCAGCCAGCGGCTGCCCAGACCAACGTGACTTTCTGGCAGTTCTTCACCGGCGACACCGATGTGAAAGCCTGGCGCGACACAATCGCCAAGTTCGAAGCGGCCAACCCGGACATCAAGATCAACATGGAGCTCGTTCCCTGGTCGGAGCAGCAGCAGCGCTTCGTCACCGCACTGGCAACGGGCGGCCTGCCCGATATCTCCATGCTGGGCAACAACGTCGTCGCGCAGTTCCAGGCGACGGGCTCGCTGGCACCGCTCGACGACTACGTCGCCGCCTATGAGGCCGAGAGCGGCATCAAGATAACCGACGACATGTGGCCGGGCGACCAGGGCTACTACATTCTCGACGGCAAGATCTGGGCGTCGCCCATCGCGGTGGAAACGCGAGCGCTGTTCTACCGCAAGGACCTGTTCCGCGAGGCCGGCCTCAATCCTGACGATCCGCCGGATACCTGGGAGGAACTGCGCGACGCCGCGAAGGTGCTGTCGGAAAAAGGCGCCGGCAAGTACTACGGCATCGCGATGCCCATGAGCATCACCTACAATACAGTGCAGAATTTCATGAGCACCTATCTGGGCTATGGCGCCCGCATGCTGAACGACGACGGTTCGTGCGGATTCAATACCCAGGAATTCAAGGATGCGCTGACCGTCTATACCGATATCTACAAGACCGGCGGCACGCACCCCGATGCCCCCACGCTCGACGGCGACACGCTGCGCCGCGGCTTTGCCGACGGCAACTACGCCATGCACATCCAGAATGCCTCCATGCTGAAGCAGCTGCAGGATGAGGGTGCGTCGTTCGTCGACGAAATCGGCATTGCCAAGATCCCGGCGGGTCCCGTCAATCGCACCGGATTCCTCGGTGGCTGGCCGCTCGTCCTGTGGGAAGCCTCTCAGGTGAAGGAGGCCGCGGCCAAGTTCATCTTCTTTGCGACCCATGGCGAGCCCTTGCGCGACATGGCCGTCGCTTCCGGCTTCCTCCCCGGCAGCGTCAGCCTCGCCAAGGGGGCGCCGTGGGATGCGTATCCCTACCCGCTGTTCGTCGAACAGCTGGCGGATGCGCGCCCCTACCAGTACCCGTCGCAGGCCATTGCCGAGATGGGGCAGCTCGAAGTCGATACGATCCAGAAGGCCGTGCAGGCTGTGGCGCTCGGCCAGCAGTCGGTCGACGCCGCGACGACCCAGCTCTGCACCACCATCAACGAAGTGCTGGCACGCTGACCGCAGCACAGCCCGGAGTAACCGACTTGGCGTCGCACAACGCAGGTTCCCGGGCAAAACGGGTGGGGGCAATTGTCCCCGCCCGCTTCCGCAAGGACCACCTCCTCCCCTATGCGATGGTGAGCCCCGCAGTGGCGGTCACCATCGCAATCGCGGTCATCCCGCTCATCTACGAAGTCTGGCTGTCGCTCCAGGACTGGTACATGCTGAAGCGGCCGCAGCCGATCTTCGGCGGGCTCATCAACTACATCGCGGTCAGCAAGGACGGGGCGCTGTGGGCGGCCCTTGGGCGCACGGCCATCTGGACCGTCGGGACGGTGGTGGTGGAGATCGCGCTGGCCCTGCCGCTGGCGCTGCTGCTCAACCGCAACACCGCCGTGGCGCGGGCCGGATCGGCGCTGATCCTCATCCCATGGGTCACGCCATTCATCGTGCTGGGCTTCGGTTGGCGCTTCCTGCTCGACAGCGATGTCGGGCCGATCCACCAGATCCTCGAATTAATCGGTCTCGCGGGCGGACGCTCGGTTCTCACCGATCCGGCAGGCGCGCTGGCCGCCATCACCTTCATTTCAGGCTGGAAGGGCGCGCCGTTCATGGTGATCGCCCTGATCGCAGCGCTGAAGTCGATCCCCGACGAGCTCTACGAAGCAGCCGAGGTGGACGGCGCGGGGGCGTGGGCGCAGTTCTGGCACGTGACGGTCCCCTCGATCTGGAACACCGTCGTCATCGTCGGCCTGATCCTGGGCATCCTTGCCTTCTACAGCTTCGATCTGGCGTGGATCATGACCAAGGGCGGGCCGCAGGACGGCACCGCCATCGTCGGCATCCAGATCTATCGCGCCGTGTTCCTTGACCTGCGTCCGGCCTACGCGGCCGCCATCAGCGTCGTCATGCTGCTGATCCTGTTCGCGGCCTCGCTCGCGGTGTTGCGGCTGAGGAGGTCGAACTGATGCGGAGCCGCGGCGCCACCCGGGATCTGATCCTCGATGCCGTGACCATCGTCGCTGTGCTGCTGATGCTGGTCCCTATCATCTGGGTCTTCCTCGGCTCGATCAAGCCGGAGCACGACATCATGTCGGGCAATCCATGGCCGACACGCGTCACGTTCGATCACTACATCGCGATCTGGAACAAGGAGGGCTTTCTCACGGCCCTGCGCAACAGCCTGATCGTGGGGCTCGTCGTGGCGGTGGTCACGACCTTTGTCGCGGCGCCGGCGGCCTATTCGCTGAGCCGTTTCGACTATCGCGGGCGCAATCTGTTCAGCCTGATGATCCTGGGCACGCAGACCCTGCCGGCGGTGGCAATCCTCGTGCCGCTGGTGGTGATCGTCCGCCAGCTCGGACTGACAAACACGCTCACCGCTTTGATCTTCATCCACCTGGCGCTCGGGCTGCCGATCGCGGTGTGGATGCTCAAGGGCTACATCGACGCCATACCGCGCGACCTCGAGGAAGCGGCGATGGTTGACGGCACCGGCCGATTCGGCGCGCTGGTGCGCGTCGTGCTGCCCCTGATCCGGCCGGCGCTGGTGGCGGTTGGAACGTTCGCCTTCGTGCTGTCCTGGGGCGAGTTCGTCATCGCCCTTGCGATCGTGTCGAAAGCGGAAGTGCGAACGCTGCCGCTGGCACTGCAGAGCCTGTTCGATCCGTACCAGTTCAGCTGGGGTCAGGTGATGGCGGGCGGTGTCGTCATCGCGCTGCCGGCGGTGATCCTCTTCTTCATCTTCCGCAAGCAACTCGTCGGCGGTCTGCTCGCCGGCGGCGTCAAGGGATAGAGCATTCATGGGCAGGACCACGCAATCGCTGTACTTCACCGGGCCGCGCGAGCTCGATGTTCGAGAGGAGCCCCTGGCGCAGCCCGGGGCCAATGAGGTGCTGATCGAGGCGGTCGTTTCCGGCATCAGCGCCGGGACCGAACTCAACGTGTTCCGTGGCTACGCGCCGCAATGGCGCCAGCACATGGATCCGGCGACGCGGCTGTTCTCGGCAACCGAAGATCCCGACTGGAAATGGCCCGCGCGCTACGGCTATACCCTGGTGGGCCGCGTGGCAGAGCGCGGTAGTGCCGTAACGCATCTGCGGGACGGCGACCTCGTCTTCTCCTATTCGCCGCACGGAGCGCATGCCATCGTCGCCGCGAACGCGGTCGTGCCGCTTGGCGACCTCGCCAATCCGGAGCTCGGCGCGTTCTTTGCGAACTTCAATACGGCCTATAATGGCGTTCTTGATGCGGCCATCCCGCTCGGCGCCGATGTCGTCGTGTCGGGCCTTGGCGTGATCGGGCAGCTGGCGACCCGTCTGGTGAAGCGTGCCGGCGCGCGTCGCATCATTGCCGTCGACCGGCTCGCGCCGCGCCGCGAGGCGGCCCGGGCGGGCGGTGCGACGCATACGCTCGATCCAGCCACCGACAAGGTGGCCGAGACCGTGCGCGAGCTGACCGGCGGGCGTGGCGCCGATGTCGTGATCGAGGTGTCGGGTGCCGCCCCGGCGCTCAACGAGGCCATTCGCACCGCCGGCTACAATGGCACGGTCGTCGCCATGTCCTGGTATGGCGGTACCTTCGAGAGCCTTCAGCTGTCGGGAGAGTTCCACCACAACCGGACGCGGATCATCTCGTCGCAGGTCGGCGCCGTGAACCCCATGCTCGGGCCGATGTGGAGTGTCGCGCGACGCGGCGAGATCGTGCGTGAGCTGATGGACCTGTATGCGGCCGACCTCGCCGGATTCGTTACGCATCGTATTCCGCTCGCGCAAGCGGGGCAGGGATACCGCCTGCTCGACCAGGGCGCGCCCGACGTGCTCCAGGTCATCATCGACTATCGGAAATGAGGGACGTCATGAAGTACTCCGCCTGCATCGAGTGGCTGTTCGCCGAAGTCGGCGATTTCCCCGAGCGTGTTCGCGCTGCCCACAAGGCGGGGCTCGATGGAATCGAGTTCTGGCTGTGGACCAACAAGGACATCGACGCGATGCTCGCCGCCGTGCGCGAGACCGGCATTGCGGTGACCGGTATGGTGGCCGAGCCGATGGTGCCGCTCACCGACCCGGCGCAGCACGGCGCGTTCCTGGATGGGCTGAAACGATCGATCGACATCGCGCGCAGGCTCGGCGCGCCCGCTCTGATCGCCCAGGCGGGCGCCGATCTGCAGGGTCGCAGTCGCGAGGAGCAGCGCGCCGCACTGGTTGCATGCCTCGCCCGCGGCGCCGACGTGCTCAAGGGGTCGGGCGTCGTGCTGATGGTCGAGCCGCTCAACACCCGCGTGGACCATGCGGGCTACTTTCTGCCCTCGACCGTGGAAGGGCTGGACATCATTGACGAGCTGAACCGCCCCGAGATCAGGCTGATCTACGACATCTACCACTCGGCGGTGATGGGCGAAGACGTTGCCGAAGTGCTCAAGGGCCGACTCGATCGCGTCGCGCACGTGCACCTTGCCGATGCCCCGGGGAGGCATGAGCCGGGCAGCGGGACGATGGACTGGCGGCGGCGGCTGCAATGGCTCACCGACAACGGCTATCGCGGCATGGTTGGGCTCGAATACATGCCTACCCAATCGACGGAAGCTTCGCTGCGCGCGTTGCGATCGTAGCCGGCCGCTCAAGCCTTCCGGCGCTGAGAGACATCACGGCCGCGAACCTATGGCCCGGGACGCATCCGCGCCCACGAATGGGCATGCGCACACAGGCCCGGTCTCCGCCTGGGCCTTTGTGAGGTCTAGCCTGGTCGCTGTGTAAGAGGCTGGTGGAGCCAATCGGAATGCCAGCGATGAGGCGTTTCAATGGGTTACGTTGGCTAACCGGCCCGGGCCACCCGTTGATCTACAATGCGAATTTCTCGTGTTGGCTAACTAGCTCTAGGCACCTTGAGCGGCAAGGGAGCGACTAAGCTGCCTTGGGATGTCGAGCCAACCATCAGCAAGGCCATGGTTGACGAGATCAGAGGCCGCGACGACCAGTGCGGCTGCCTCTGCGAGCCCACCTGAGCGCGCGGCGGCGATTAGTTTTGCGAACTCGGTTTCGTGCCGCAATGGGGCTTTGAGAAGAAAACGCTGAGAGGCCCATGCCTGCTCCCAACCTTCGGCAATGCGCTTTGCGATCTTGCCTTCAAGCAGTGAGCGGGCAAATGAAAACCGCAGATGATGGATCGACATGACGTCGCGACGGAAGCGCAGCACCGGATCCTTAGTCACGTCGGCCTCGTCGACAGAGATCCCAGCAGCGAGCTGAGACAGTCGGTCAGTCCGCGAGTCCAATCGCAATGGGTGCAATGCTGCTTCTAAGACTGCTCGGAGTTTCGCGTGGTCACCGAGCACATCTCTGGCCGCATCGTCTAGGGGAGTATCCAGAGGTCGCCGACATCGAGCAACGTGCCCACTACAATTTGCTCGAGATGGATTTTGGCCGACGGCTCGTAGCCAAGTTCAGGTTCAAGCCATCAGCACTTTGGGTAGGAGAAACCTTTCAGCCTATTCCTCAAAAGGCACTTTACCCCACAGGCACTCGGGATCCACTCCAGGAGGTGATGATGCACTTGAAGGCCGAAATCGCGGCAAGTGGCCCAGTGTAGTCCGCCTGGATCGACCACACCGACTATGCCGGGCGAGAGTATCGAGACGAAGCGCGAACGAACCGTTGGCTAACCTGCCCAACGACCGTTGGCTAACCGCTGCGATGTCAGGGAGTTAAGAGGCGGATGGTGGAGCCAATCGGAATCGAACCGACGACCTTCTGAATGCCATTCAGACGCTCTCCCAACTGAGCTATGGCCCCACGATGCCTGTGGTAGTCTTGGGAACGCTGCGGCGGTTGCCCGTCGCGGCGCGGGTGTTGTCTAGTCGAGCGTCCCTGAGGACGCAAGCGGCAATTTAGCGCTCGTCGCCGCCGCCCACGTCGAAGTCGAGGTCGCCCTCTTCCTCTTCGTCTTCCTCAAGGAAGGTGTCGGCGTCGTCTTCGCCGATGTCTTCGACATCCTCGGCATCCTCGATATCGGGGATCTCTTCGCCGCTCTCCTCGCCTGCCTCTTCGGCGTCGGCGTCTTCGAGCGAGATGACTTCGGGCTCGTCCGACGAGGCCGCGGTCACTTCCTCGACCTCGACTTCTTCTTCCTCGGTCTCGTCCTCGTCACGGCCAACCTTGCGGGTCGACACGACATTCTGCTCGAAATAGGAGCGCGGATAGGACTTTCCGGTGTACGGGGAGACGATCGGATCCCGGTTAAGATCGTAGAACTTCTTGCCGGTATCGGGGTCTTCCCGCTTGGTGCCGCGGTCTTGATTGGCCAAGGCTGACTTCCTCTTTGAAGCTGAAACGCGGGGCCGCCCGCTCGGGTTCGTCCGGTTAGGGCCAAAGTCTGCCCCTGTCAAACGCAAAAACGGTGGGTTTTGCGGGGCTCTCTCCGGCGTCTGGCGCATGCCTCGAACGAAGGCTGGGAAATGCGTGCGCCCGGCTTGACCGGCATACATCAAATGCGGTTCCTCGGCAGCATGATCATCGCCGTCGACGGACCGGCCGCTTCGGGGAAGGGCACGCTCGCGCAGGGACTGGCGCGGCATTATGGCCTGCCGCACCTGGATACCGGCCTGCTCTACCGGGCGGTGGGGCTGGCGGTGAGGGATGCTGCAGATACGCCGCAATTCGAAGCGCGGGCCATTGCCGCCGCCCGGGCGCTCGACACGGCCCATCTCACCGATCTCGAGGCGCTGACCAGCGCCGAGGCGAGCGTGCTTGCCAGCAAGGTGGCGGTGATCGGCGACGTCCGGCAGGCGATGCGGCAGTATCAGCGCGATTTCGCCCGCCAGCCGGGCGGCGCCGTGCTCGACGGACGCGATATAGGCACCGTGATCTGCCCCGATGCCGACGTGAAGCTGTTCATCGAGGCCGACTCCAAGGCGCGCATGGAGCGCCGGGCCCGGCAGTTCGAGGCAAAAGGCCTGCCGGTTGACCGCTACGCCCTCTATCACCAGATAGAGGAGCGGGACGCGCGGGACCGCGCCAACCCGCATGGCGGCTTCTACAAGGCCGCGGATGCCCACTTGCTGGACACCACGCGCTTGGATATAGAGGCCGCACTCCGCGCAGCCGTCGCCATTGTCGACGGGGTCATGGCCGGGAAGGCAGCCTCGAAAGGGGCTTAATCCAACCTTCCTCCGCTTCCCCCTTCGTCATCGCTTAAGGTCCGGCTCCGGAAACTACCATCACATCGCTGGCTCGCGCTTTCGCGCACCGGACCGCTTTTGCTTGAGCGGTAGAGCCGGGCCAGCTCAACACCAGCCACCGGTCGCAGTGGAGAAGAGTTTGGCTATTCAAACCGCCGAGAAAGAAGATTTCGAGTCGCTCCTGATGGACTCGTTCATGGACAACGACGCCGTCGAAGGCGCCGTGGTCAAGGGGATCGTGGTCGCGATCGAAAAGGATCTGGCGATCATCGACGTCGGTCTCAAAACCGAAGGGCGCATCGCGCTCAAGGAATTCGGCGCTGCCGGCCGTGACGGCACCATCAAGGTGGGCTCGGAAGTCGAGGTCTATGTCGACCGCGTCGAGAACGCCATGGGCGAAGCGGTGTTGAGCCGCGAGAAGGCCCGCCGCGAAGAGAGCTGGGTCAAGCTCGAAGAGCTTTACAACGCCAATCAGCGCGTCGAAGGCATCATCTTCAACCAGGTCAAGGGTGGCTTCACCGTCGACCTCGAAGGCGCCGTGGCGTTCCTGCCGCGCTCGCAGGTGGACATCCGTCCGATCCGCGACATCGGCCCGCTGATGAACGTCCCGCAGCCCTTCCAGATCCTCAAGATGGACAAGCGCCGCGGCAATATCGTCGTGTCGCGCCGCGCGATTCTCGAAGAGAGCCGCGCCGAGCAGCGCTCGGAGATCGTTCAGCAGCTCGAGGAAGGCCAGATCGTCGACGGCGTGGTCAAGAACATCACCGACTACGGTGCGTTCGTGGACCTGGGCGGCATCGACGGCCTGCTGCACGTCACCGACATTGCGTGGCGCCGCGTCAACCACCCGTCCGAAGTGCTCTCGATCGGTGAGACCATCAAGGTCCAGATCATCCGCATCAACCACGAGAGCCACCGCATCAGCCTGGGCATGAAGCAGCTCCAGGCCGACCCGTGGGAAGGCATCGAGGCGAAGTACCCGGTGGGCGCCAAGTTCACCGGCCGCGTCACCAACATCACCGACTACGGTGCGTTCGTCGAGCTGGAGCCGGGCATCGAAGGCCTGATCCACGTTTCGGAAATGTCGTGGACCAAGAAGAACGTCCACCCCGGCAAGATCGTCTCCACGTCGCAGGAAGTGGAAGTGATGGTGCTCGAGGTCGACCCCGACAAGCGCCGTATCTCGCTGGGCCTCAAGCAGACCCTCGCCAATCCGTGGGAGACCTTCGCGGACAAGTTCCCGATCGGCTCGACCATCGAGGGCGAAGTCAAGAACAAGACCGAGTTCGGCCTGTTCATCGGTCTCGAAGGCGACGTGGACGGCATGGTCCACCTCTCCGATCTCGACTGGCAGAAGCCGGGCGAGCAGGCGCTCGACGAGTACAACCGTGGCGATATCGTCTCGGCTAAGGTGCTCGACGTCGATGTCGAGAAGGAGCGGATCTCGCTCGGCATCAAGCAGCTCGCCACCGGCGACGAGAAGGACTCTTCGGGCGAAGGCCTGCGCAAGGGTTCGGTCGTCACCGGCATCGTGACCGAGGTCAACGATGGTGGCATCGAGGTCAAGATCGAGGGCAGCGAGATGACGGCGTTCATCCGCCGCGCCGATCTCAGCCGCGACCGCAACGACCAGCGTCCGGAGCGGTTCTCCAAGGGCGAGAAGGTCGACGCGCGCGTCACCCAGTACGACCGCAAGACCGGCAAGATCGCCCTCTCCATCAAGGCGCTGGAAATCGCCGAGGAGAAGGAAGCCGTTGCCGCCTACGGTTCGTCGGACTCGGGCGCCTCGCTCGGCGACATCCTGGGCGCCGCGCTCAAGGATCGCGAGAAGAAGTGACCCGATAGCGGCATCCCCCCGCAGGCGGGGATATCGCCGGGTCGGCACAGTTGACGGATTTGGGGCCCGCGCCTAACGGTGCGGGCCTTGTTTTTGGGGGATGCGATGAAGCTACCGGGCGTCGCCTGGCGCGCCATGACCGGCTACGATCTCGACGATGTCGTCCAGATCGCCGGGGTCGTTCACCCCGATTTCTTCGAATCTCCCGACGTGCTCGCCGAGCGCCAGCGCCTCTACCATTTCGGTTCCTACCTGCTGGAAGTGAACGAGCGCCCTGCCGGCTACGTGCTGAGCCATCCCTGGACCATGGGCACGCTGCCGCGGCTCAACAGTCTGCTCGGTGAGCTTCCTGAGGGCGCCGACACCTACTACATCCACGACCTCGCCTTGCTGCCGGTCGCCCGCCGGGTGGGCGCCGCGAGCTACATCACCAACGCGCTCGCCAAGCACGCCCGCGCCCACGGCTTCCCCACCATGAGCCTCGTCGCCGTGAACGGCAGCGTGCCGTACTGGGAAAAGCACGAGTTCGCGGTCGCCGACATCCCCGAACTGTTCCCCAAGCTGCTGTCCTACGAGCCGGAGGCCCGGCTGATGGTGCGGCGGCTGTAGTTGGAGCATCCCGCCGGGCGTGGTAAGCCGGCGCCAGTTGCCAGAGGCCGTTTCATGTCCGATCCGATCGTCGATCCGTCGCACGCCATACCCGCGGCGAGCCAGCTCCGGCGGTCGCGGTTTCGCTGGCGCATGCTTGCGTTCATCGCACTGGTGATTGCGGTGCTTGCCGGGACGGCGCGCTTCGCGACCGAGAACGGCATCTCCGGCGACACCATCGCGCGGATCGAGATTGACGGGACCATTGCATCCGATCCGCTGCGCCTGGCTGCGCTCAAGAGGATCGGCGACAGCCCCGACGTAAAGGCAGTGGTGATCGCCATCAATTCGCCAGGCGGCACCACCGCCGGCGGCGAGGAGCTCTACGACGCCATCGGCAAGCTGCGCGCCAAGAAGCCGGTCGTCGCCTATGTGAAGGAACTGGGGGCGTCGGCCGCCTATATGGCCGCGATCGCGTCGGACCGCATCTTCGTGCGGCGCCTGTCGATCGTCGGCTCGATCGGCGTGCTGTTCCAGACCACCGATGCCAGTAAGCTCATGCACACGATCGGCGTCGATCTCGACAAGGTCGCGTCGGGGCCGCTCAAGGCCGAGCCCGACATCGACGAGCCGATGTCGGACGAGGTGCGGGCCTCGCTCCAGGCTCTGGTGGACGACTCGTTCTCCTGGTTTGTCGATGTGGTGGCCGAGCGCCGCGGCATGACGCGCGCCGAGGTCCTGCCGCTGGCCGACGGGCGCATCGTCACCGGCAATCAGGGGATCGCGAGCGGGCTTGTCGACGAAGTCGGCGGCGAGGCGGAAGCCATCGCCTGGCTCGAGGCCAACAAATCCATCAAGCCCGACCTGCCGGTCGTCACCTGGTATCCGCAGGCGCAGCCGCCCTACGCCAATTGGGGGAAGTGGCTGGGCGGACAGGCCCGTGCGGCAATGGGACTGCCGGCCGAAGGGCCCGTTCTGCTTGACGGGCTGGTTTCGCTTTGGCAGGTTGCCCGCTGACTAAGGAACACTGATTATCCTTTACCGTCGCGACCACAACCGCCCGGGGGCGAGATGATCAAGTCTGAACTGGTCGAGAAGCTTGCGAGCGAGAACCCGCATCTGTTTCAGCGCGACGTCGAGAACATCGTCAACGCCATCCTCGATGAGGTTGGCAATGCGATGGCCCGTGGCGACCGCGTCGAGCTTCGTGGCTTCGGCGCCTTCGCCGTCAAGAACCGTCCGGCCCGCGTGGGGCGCAACCCGCGCACCGGCGAGCAGGTCGAGGTCGGCGAGAAGTATGTGCCGCAGTTCAAGGCCGGCAAGGAGATCCGTGAACGGCTCAACAAGGCATAGCGCCGGACATGCGGTGCGTAACTTGCTTCGGCCGGGGATCCGGAACGTAACCGCATGATCAGACGCATTGTTGGTTGGGTTGTGCTGGTGCCGCTCTGCCTGGTGATGATTGTTTTCTCACTCGCCAACCGGCAGCTCGTGGTCGTCAATTTCAATCCGCTGGTGCCCTCCGAAGCGCTGACCACGCCGGGTGTGGGTGTGCCGCTGTTCCTCGTGCTGTTCGCGGTGCTGCTCATCGGCGTGCTGCTGGGCGGCATCGCCACCTGGTTCGCGCAGGCGCCGCATCGTCGTGACGAGCGTGCCTATAAGCGCGAGGCCGAGCGGCTCAACCGCGAGATGAACGCCATCCGCCGCCCCTCGCTCACCGTCGACGACCTGGCAAAGCCGTAAGCGATGGCCGACCCCGTGCTCATCAAAATCTGTGGCGTCAAGAATGAAGCCATCCTCGATGCGGCGGTCGATGCCGGTGCCGACATTGTGGGCTTCGTGCACTTCCCGCGCTCGCCGCGGCATCTCGAGCTCGACCCCATCGCCGAGCTGATCTCGATGGCGCGTGGCCGCGTCGAAAGCTGCGTGCTGCTGGTCAATCCCGACAATACGCTGGTGGCGCAGGTCGCCGCGCTCGGGCCCGACTGGATCCAGCTCCACGGACCCGAAACGCCGCATCGCGTCGAAGCCATCCGCGACGAGGCCGGCATCGCCATCATCAAGGCCTGCCCGATCGGCTCGGCCGAGGACGTGGCGCATGTCGCGGCCTATGCCGAGTGCGCCGACCGCATCCTGCTCGACGCCAAGCCACCCAAGGGCGCCGATCGGCCGGGCGGTCTGGGCGATACCTTCGACTGGGCGCTGCTCAAGGCGCTTGACCCGTCGCTGGGCTTCATGCTTTCGGGAGGCCTGACGCCCGACACGGTCGCCGCCGCCATCAAGGCGGTCGGCCCGATGGGCGTCGATGTCTCGTCGGGCGTCGAGAAGACGCCGGGCGTCAAGGATGCGGGACTGGTCCGCGCCTTCATCGAGAAGGCGAGAGCGGCTTCCGCCTGAGGGAGTAAGCGTCGTGCCACTGAGCGGGGCCAATTCACTGCGCAACGGCCCCGATGAGGATGGCCGCTTCGGCATCTTCGGCGGGCGCTATGTCGCCGAAACGCTGATGCCGCTGATCCGCGATCTCGAAGCGGCCTACGACCACGCCAAGACCGATCCTGAGTTTGCCGCCGAAATGGCGGACCTACGTACCCACTATGCCGGTCGCCCGTCTCCGCTCTATTTCGCCGAACGGCTGACCGCGCACCTGGGCGGGGCGAAGGTCTATCTGAAGCGCGAAGAGCTCAACCATACCGGCTCGCACAAGATCAACAATACGCTGGGCCAGATCCTTCTCGCCCGGCGCATGGGCAAGACCCGCATCATCGCCGAGACCGGTGCCGGCCAGCATGGCGTCGCGACGGCCACGGTGTGCGCGAAGTTCGATCTGCCCTGCGTCGTGTTCATGGGCGCCACCGACGTCAAGCGGCAGTGGCCCAATGTACTGCGCATGAAGATGCTGGGTGCCGAGGTGCGGCCCGTGACGGCCGGCGCCGGCACGCTCAAGGACGCCATGAACGAGGCGTTGCGCGACTGGGTCACCAATGTCGACACGACCTACTACCTGATCGGTACCGCCGCGGGTCCGCATCCCTATCCGGCGATGGTGCGCGACTTCCAGAAGGTTATCGGCGAGGAGATACGCGCGCAGATCATGGACGCCGAGGGGCGGCTGCCCGACGCGCTGGTCGCCTGCGTCGGCGGCGGCTCCAATGCCATCGGGACGTTCTACGATTTCATCGATGAGCCCAGCGTCGCCATCTATGGCGCCGAGGCTGGCGGCCACGGCATCGATGTCGAGAACGGTCATGCTGCCTCAATGACAGGCGGCCGCCCCGGCGTCCTGCACGGCAACCGCACCTATCTCCTGCAGGATGCCGACGGGCAAATCCTGGAAGGCCATTCCATCTCTGCCGGCCTCGACTATCCCGGCGTCGGGCCGGAGCATGCGTTCCTCCACGACATGAAGCGCGTCAACTACGTGCCCATCACCGATACCGAAGCGGTCGAGGCGTTCCAGCTCCTCACCGCCATCGAAGGCATCATCCCCGCCCTCGAAAGCGCCCATGCGATGGCGCAGGTGATCAAGCTGGCGCCGACAATGGGCAAGGATCAGGTCATCGTGATGTGCCTCTCCGGCCGCGGCGACAAGGACGTCGAAACCGTCGGCCGCATGCTGGGGATGATCGAATGACCACGCGCTTTGCCGATCGCTTCGCCGCCTGCGCGCGCGAGAACCGTCCTGCCCTCGGCATCTTCACCATGGCCGGCGACCCCGATCCCGCGACGTCGACCGCCATCCTCAAGGCGCTGCCGGGGGCAGGGGCCGATTTCATCGAGCTGGGAATGCCGTTCTCCGATCCGATGGCGGACGGGCCGGGCGTGCAGGCGGCCGGCCAGCGCGCCCTCGCGGCGGGCCAGACGCTCAACCGGACGCTGGCGATGGTCGCCGAGTTCCGGACGACCGACAGCGATACGCCGATCCTGCTGATGGGCTACTACAACCCGATCTACATCCACGGCGTCGACCGCTTCATCGCCGACGCGCTGGCGGCGGGCGTCGACGGCCTGATCATCGTCGACCTGCCGGCCGAGGAAGACGACGAGCTGTGCGTGCCCGCGCTCAAGGCCGGGCTGAACTTCATCCGGCTGGCGACGCCGACCACGGATGATCGCCGTTTGCCTGTCATCCTCAAGAACACCTCAGGCTTTGTTTACTATGTCTCGATGACCGGCATCACCGGCGCGGCGATCAAGTCGCACGCGGCGGTGGGCGATGCGGTCAAGCGCATCAAGTCGCATACCGAGCTGCCGGTCGCCGTCGGTTTCGGCATCAAGACGGCCGATGACGCGGCGATCATCGGCCGCGACGCCGACGGCGTGGTGGTCGGCACGGCGATCTGCAACGCCGTGCTCGGCTCGCTCGTTGACGGCAAGGCGACCGCCGGCACGGTTGCCGCGGTCACGACGCTGGTCAGTGGCCTCGCTTCGGGTGTGCGCCGGGCCCGCGCCTGATTTGCGCGACGCACGGCCCGCGCCTATATTGCCACAATCGCCTCTTAGACGGGCCGCAATCGCCTCGAAGGGATCGTCATGAGCTGGATCGACAACGTTCTTCCCCCGAAAATCCGGTCGTTTCTGAACAAGCGTGAGACGCCGGAAAACCTCTGGGTCAAGGACCCCGAGTCGGGCGAGATGGTGTTTTATCGCGATCTCGAGGCGAACCAGTGGGTGGTGCCGGGCTCCGGCCACCACATGAAGATCAAGGCCAATGACCGGCTGGCCGCCTTCCTCGACGACAGCAAATACGATCTCGTGCCGCTGCCGACGGTGCCGACCGATCCGTTGAAGTTCCGCGACCAGAAGCGCTACACGGACCGGCTCCGGGATATGCGGGTGAAGACCGGCATGGAAGACGCCGTGCTGGTGGCGACCGGCAAGCTCTACCAGCAGCCCGTGACGGTCGCGGTGCAGGATTTCGACTTCATGGCCGGCTCGCTCGGCATGGCCGCCGGTTCGGCCGTGATCACCGGGCTCGAAAAGGCCGCCGACACCAAGACGCCGTTCATTCTGTTCGCCTCCTCGGGCGGCGCCCGCATGCAGGAAGGCATCCTCTCGCTGATGCAGATGCCGCGCACCACGGTTGCCGTGCTGCGCCTCCGCGATGCCGGGCTGCCCTTCATCGTGGTGTTCACCAACCCCACCACCGGCGGCGTCACCGCCTCCTACGCCATGCTGGGCGACGTGCACATCGCCGAGCCCGGCGCGCTGATCTGCTTTGCCGGCCCGCGCGTCATCGAGCAGACGATCCGCGAAAAGCTGCCCAAGGGCTTCCAGCGGTCCGAGTATCTCTACGAGCATGGCATGGTGGACATGGTGGTCCACCGCCACAACCTCCGCTCGACCATCGGCTCGCTGATCGCCATGTTCACCGGCGCGGCGTCGCCGGCGGGCCTGAGCGAGGCGCCGCCCAAGCAGCCCCTGCCGCAGGTCGCCAATGACGACGACCTCGACGGTTCGGTGGCGCAGGCGGCTTCGGAGTAGCGCCGCCTTCACCGAATCCTGTATGAGGGCAGCGCGTCCCTCTCCGGTGTCCTGATGTCCCGCACCGATGCGATCCTCAAGCGTCTGACGACGCTCTATCCCCGTTTTATGGACCTCGATCTGGCGCGTGAGCGGCGCCTGCTCGATAAGCTCGGCAACCCCGAGCAGCGGCTGCCGCCGGTGATCCATGTCGCCGGCACCAACGCCAAGGGTTCGACGATCGCTTATCTGCGCGCCATGCTCGAGGCGGCGGGCAAGCGCGTCCACATCTACACCTCGCCGCACCTGGTGCGCTTCAATGAGCGCATCCGGCTCGCCGGCAAGCTGGTCTCGACCCGTCGCATCAACGATGCGCTGGAGGAGGTCGAGCGGATCAACGGTGGCAATGCCATCACCCAGTTCGAGATCACAACGACCGCGGCGCTGAAGCTGTTCGCCGAGACGCCGGCCGACTATCTGCTGCTCGAAGTCGGGCTTGGCGGCGATTTCGACTCGACCAATGTCATCGACCATCCCCTCGGCGTGATCATCACCCCCGTCGATTTCGACCACCAGAAATGGCTCGGCTACACCGTCGCCGAGATCGCCTCGCACAAGGCGGGGATCCTGAAGCGCGGTGCGGCGGCCGTGATCGGACGCCAGCGCGACGAAGGGCTCGAGGCGATCGAACGTGCCGCCGCAAGGCTGCGCGTCGCGCCCTTCGTCCAGGGCCGCGACTATGACGGCTATCCCCAGGATGGCCGGCTGATCTACCAGGACGAAGCGGGTCTCCTCGACCTGCCGCCGCCGGCGCTGGTGGGGCACCACCAGTTCGACAATGCGGCGCTCGCTGTCGCGGCTGTCCGCCACTTCAAGCTGCCAGTGAGCGAGGCGCAGATCGCCGAGGGGCTGCGGAGCGTGGTCTGGCCCGGTCGCATCCAGGCGCTCAAAGGTAAGCTGCGCGATCGCCTCCCCAAATCGTCCGAGCTCTGGCTGGACGGGGCGCACAACGCGCATGGCGCCGCCGCCCTGGCGGTATCGCTCGAGGAGATGAACCGGGCGCGTCCCAGGCCGCTGGTCCTGATTCTGGGGATGATGAACACGCGCGAACCACGCGACTTCCTCGAACCGTTCAAGCCGATGCACCCAATGGTACTGACGCTGACTATCCCCGGCGAGGAGAACGCCCACAAGGCGGGCTACATCGCCTCGGAAGCAAGGGGCGCGGGGTTCGATGCGCGCCCCTATCGCGCGCTCGGCCAAGCGATCGACGAGGCGGCCAAGGTGGAGGGCGCTCGCGTCGTCATCTGCGGTTCGCTGTATCTGGGCGGCTACGTGCTCGACAAGAACGGCACGCCGCCGGAGTGAGGCTCAATACCGCGCCTGCTCGTCCCCCGCGAACGGATCGACCGGCGAGTTGGTGTTCCACTCGTGCCTGCCGAGCAGTGCCTCGACCACGGCGCGCTGCATCGTGTCGGTTGTCGAGTACGCGTTGATATAGGTTGGAGCGCGCGGCGCGTCGTAGAGATAATACGGGTAGCCGAACGAGATCATCAGTGTTGGAACATCGGTCCAGTAGCGCTGCATGGCGGTGATGAAATCGCCATTGAGCCGCAGCCAGTCGAGGAAGATGTGACCCCGCGTGAGCAGCGTCTCTTCGCCGAACAGATAGAGCACGAGGTCGTAGTCCGTGGGGTTCACCCACACCCCCTTGTCGGCCATCGTCACCTCGAAGCCGCTCTGCCTGAGCATTTCGGGTAGAGCGAAAGGCACCGGGTGCGGGATGAAGGGGAAGACGATGCCGGTCGAGAACACCAACACACGCCTGTGCTTCTCGGGATCGAGCGGCAGCAGCGCCTGCGTGTCCTTGACCAGCGTCGGCGCGCGGCGCGCGGCGTCCTCAGCGAGCTGCCGGTTTGCCGCAACGTCGACAGCCGGCATCGGCGTCGGCTTGTGGAGGCCGAGCGCGGCCTTGAGCGCGAGCTGCCGGGTCACCGCGTCGTCAACCCGCTCCCAGCTCAGCCTTCCGTCTTCGAGCGCGGCCGCGACGAAGCCGTAGTCGCGCTCCGCGTCATCGGCGAACAGGATCACATCGCAGCCGGCGGCAACCAGTTCGGGCAGATAATCGGCGCGCGTCGACCACGCCTTGAGGCCGGCCATGCCGGTGGCGTCGGAAACGATGAGACCGTTGAAGCCGAACTGCTGGCGCAGCAGCCTCTCATTGAGGTCGCGGCTGATCGAGGCCGGCCTGTACGCTTCGACTCCCGCATCCGGATTGTGCTGCCGGATGAAGGCGGGGAGGGCGATATGTGCCGACATCACGCTCATCGCACCGGCCTCGATGCCGGCGCGATAGAGCCGGCCGAAATGCGCCTCCCACTCCTCCATCGAGAGCGGGTTCACGGTCGTCACCAGATGCTGGTCCCGGTCGTCGAAGCCTTCGCCCGGCCAGTGCTTGATGGCCGACGCAATGCCCAGCTTCTGGAAGGCGCGGATCTGCGCGAGGGCGTGCCGTTCGATGGTGTCGACATTGCTGCCGAAGCCGCGCGTCGCGACGATGGCGCTCTTGAATCTGGCGTTGATGTCGAGCACCGGCGTGAACGACCAGTTGAGACCAACCTGCCGCGCTTCGCGCGCCATCGCCTCGGACACGACGGTGGTGAATTCGACATCGTCAATGGCGGCAAGCGCCAGCGGATTGGGAAACTCGCCGCCGCCGGGAATGCTCATCCGACTGCCCTCGAGGTCGGCGGAAACCAGCAGCGGCACGGGCGCAGCCGCGTTGAACTCGGCGATGATGTGCCGTTCGGCGGTCCAGTCGGGGCCCGGCATGCGCGTGATGCTGCCCGGGCGGAAGGCTTGCGCTGCCTTCAGCATTTCGGGTTCGTTGCCGCCGATGCGCAGATTGAAGAGCTGTCGGATCTTTTCGTCCGGTGTCAGCCGCTTGAGCGTCTCGCGTACCCAGGCGATGGCCGCGCCGTCGAGATGGAACGGCTTGGCCATGAGTTGGTCGTCGCGCATGCAGTCTCCCCCTTTCGGAGCGACTGTAGAACGCTTCCCGCGCGCCGCGCCAGTGCGCCGCCTATCGGCGGAAAGCAGCCCGCGACAGGTCTGACAGGACGACTGGCCCGTCCTCGCCGACGAACACGATGTCCTCGAGGCGGACACCGAAGCGGCCCGCAAGGTAGATGCCCGGCTCGATCGAGAACACGTGCCCTTCTTCGAGGATCGTCTCGCTCGTAGCGGTGATGTAGGGTGGCTCGTGCACGTCGATGCCGAGGCCGTGTCCGGTGCGGTGGAGGAAGTTCGGACCATAGCCGGCAGCACTGATCACGCCGCGCGCCGCGGCGTCGATCTCGCTGGCGCGCACGCCGGGACGGACGGCGGCGAGCGCCGCCTGCACCGCCTGCTCGACCACCGCGTGGACGTCGTCGAAGCCCTCAGGCGCCTGGCCGACGGTGCCGACGCGCGTCATGTCCGAAGGGTAGCCATTGATGCGGCAGCCGATGTCGATGAGCACCGTGTCGTTCGCCTTGAGCACGCGCTCGGAGCTGTGGTGGTGTGGGAAGGCGCCGTTCTCGCCGAAGCCGACGATCGTGAACTCAGGACGCGCGCCGCGCTGGCGGAAGAAATCGCGGATGAAGGCGTCGACCTCGAGCTCGCTCATGCCGGGCTTGAGGAATGCGAAGGCCGCCGTCATCGCCGCGTCATCGATGCGGGCCGCGCCCTTCAGCAGGTCGAACTCGGCACCGTCCTTCTGCGCGCGCAGGAAGCTCAGCGTGTCGTTGAGGAAGCCGTGGCGGGGCGATTTAAGCGCGCCGAGCAGCAGCAGGGCGAAATCGGCTCGCATTGTCTCGTCGAGGGCGACGCTGAGGCTCTCGCCCGTCGCACCGAGATCGGCGAGGAGGTTCGCGAGCGCCACATTCGGCCCCTCGGCATCGCTCCACGTGTAGAACGGCAAGTCGGTGAGGCCGCGCTGGCTGTCGGCATTGAGCGCCGGCATCAGGATCGCTGCCTTGTCGCGCGTCGCAATCAGCATCACCGGGCGTTCGTCGCCGTGCGGCGACAGACCCAGCAGCCAGACGAGATGGCTCGAGGGGCCGACCACCAGAAGGTCGGTATTGGTCTGGGCCATGCGGGCTTGGACGCGCTGAAGACGGCTGGACATGGAGGCTCCGGGCAAAATCCTGCGCGCTGGGCTACACGCCCGCGCGCTATCGGTCAAACCGCCTCATGCAGCGTGGCTGTCGAGCCATTTGACCAGTTGCACGCGAGACTGGCCGGCGCCGACCTTCATGTCCACGGGTTCGCCGCCCTTGAACACGATGAGCGTGGGCATGGCGCGCACATTGTACTGCGTCACGATGCCGGGATTGGTCTCAACGTCGAGCTTGACGATCTTGACCTTGCCGGCGAGCTCGACCGACAGGTCGTCGAGGATGGGATCCATCGCCTTGCAGGGCGGGCACCATTCGGCCCAGAAATCCACCAGCACCGGTTCGGTCGCGCCCAGCACCTCGGCCGAGAAATTCGCGTCGTTGACCTGCAGCCCCATGCGTCGCTCCATCGGTGATTGGCGATGGAGGCTAACGCGAGTCGCCGAACCGCGAAAGGGATGGCGTTTCACGCAACGGGCAGCGACGGGAAAAGCGGCTCCCACGCGCCCGCGCACAAGCAAAAACGCCGCCGGACGGACCGGGCGGCGTTTCTGATTGCCTACAGTGTCGCTGTGATCAGGCGGCGTAGCTCGAGAGCCACTTGGAGAGGCCGGCCTTGGGCGTACCCGCGCCGATCTTCATGTCGACGGCTTCGCCGTCCTTGTAGAGGATCATCGTGGGGATCGACCGCACGCCGTACTTCACCGTGGTCGAGGGGTTCTCGTCGACGTTCAGCTTGACGATCTTCACCTTGCCTTGCAGCTCGGACGACAGCTCTTCGAGAACGGGCGCGATCGCGCGGCACGGGCCGCACCATTCAGCCCAGAAATCGACGAGAACGGGTTCTTTGGACGAAAGTACTTCCTCGCCAAAATTGGCGTCGGAAACGTGAGTGGTCATGTTGAGGAATTTCCCTTCGGGATATCGCCTTCAGTTACGAAGTGGCGGGTGTGTGATCCAAAAGCTAGGAAGAGTCCAGCGACGCTTCAATCCATATCACCCCACGGTGAAGCTGGCCACCGTTTCGCGAAGCTTGGCTGCGGGCAAATCCATCAATGTTTCCAAGGACGTCCACAGAATAGCCGTCGCAATAGAGTGACCGGGGAAAAGCTGCTGTGCAACCAGCGCATAGAGGCCCATCTGGCTCAGATATGCGGCTGGAACGCCGTCCGGTGATCCTGGCGGGCGAGCATCGGACTTGTAGTCAACGATCAGCACGCGTCCGGGTTTCACCACGAGCCTGTCGATGCGTCCGGCAATGGTAACAGGCGTGGTACCGCGCATCCCGCGCGCGAGGATCGGTACCTCGCCGCGCGAGTCCGGACCGTAGAGATGGGCAAGCTCGGGCCGCGTCAGAATGGATTTCGCACGCGTGAGGATCGCGGCATGCGACTTGCTGCCCGGCAGCAGCGTCGGCAGCGCCCGCTCTGAAACGGCGTCCCAGTGCGCCCTGTCGATATGCGACAGATGCTGCAGCAGCGCGTGGAGCGCGATGCCCTCCTTGCGTGCCGCTTCGGGGTCGCGCGGATCGCCAAGGCGCTCCGCATTGGTCTCGAGCACGCGCGCCGGATCGGCATCGTCGGCCGCGCGCGACGGGCGGACGATACGACGCAGCCTGTATTTGGGCAGTTCGGGCAGGCTGATCGCCCCGACACTGGGTGTCTCGACGTCCATCATGCGCGCCGGCGCATCGGCGGGGCGCTCGCGCGGATAGACAAGCGCCGTGACATTGCCGTCGGTGTCGGCAACCTCCTCCGCCTCGTCGCGCAGTCCCTGCTCGATCGCCTCGTACCAGCTCCCCACGCCCTCGCGGGCCTTGGTGAGATAGCCGGTCACATAGAGCTCGTCTTCGGCGCGCGTCATGGCGACATAGAGTTTGCGCCAGTACTCGGCCTTCTGCGCATCCTCCGCATCCTGCCGATGCTCCAGCGTCTCCGCCACATGCATCGCCTTGCTCGAGGCATGGATGAAGAGCGGGGGCGTCGCCTGCATGAAGATCGAGCGCCGGTCGCGCCCTTCCTCCGTGCTCGCTGCATCGGCGAGGATCACGATGGGGGCCTCGAGCCCCTTTGCGCCATGCACAGTCATCACGCGCACCCCTGCACCCTCATCGGCAAGCTCACGCTTGATCGTGACATCGCGCGAGCGAAGCTCGGCGAGGAAGCCGGCGAGCGACGGCTGCTCCGACTGCTCGTGCGCGAGGGCGAGCTCGAGGAACTCGCTGACCACATCGTCGATCTCCGAACCGAAGCGGGCGCGGAACTTCCGCAGGCCGCCATGCGCGTAGAGCACGTCGCTGTAGAAATCGAACGGGCGACCGAAATCGAGGCGACTGCGCCATTCGCGGAGCTGCTGATGGGCCGTGCTGATCGAGAGCAGGGTCGAACGCTTCATCGCATCCCACAAGTGCTCCTTTTCGGCCCGGGGTTGTGCGAGATCGAACAGATCTTCTTCCGAGATGTCGAACAGCGGCGAGCGCAGCAGGGCGGCGAGCTGCAGATCGTCGGCACTGTTGCTGAGCACATCGCCCAGCGCCATCAGGTCGAGCGTGCCGATATGCGTGGTCACCGCGAGCCGGTCGGCACCAGGCGTCGGCACGCCCTCGCGGATCAGCGCCCGGATGATCTCGTGGAAAAGAACGCTGCGCACCTGGACCAGAATGAGCACGTCGTCCGCCGTCACAGGCCGGCCGCGCGGGCCGAGCGGGCGCCTGTCGTCGATCCAGCGGCGGATTTCCCGTGCGATGCGCTCGGCGACCTTGCGCTGCGCACTCTGCGTCTGCACCGGCGGCGGTTCTGTCGGCCAGTTGTCGGGGTCGAACTCCTCCTCGACTTCCTTGACCGGTGGCCAGAGCGTCACCCTGCCGCCGCCCTCGGCGCGCGCCGTATCGTGCACGAAGTCGCTCTCGAGCACGCCATCGCGCAATGCCGGCTGCGCGAACACCTTGTCCACGGCACTCAGCACATGCGGCAGCGTACGGAAACTGTGATGCAGCTTCAGTGTCGACATCGCAAAATTGACGCTGCGCGCGGTGAACAGCACCTGCCGTCCGAGGTTCACGAACACCTCGGGATCGGCGCCCTGGAACGAGAAGATGGACTGCTTCTGGTCACCCACCACGAACAGCGTCCTCGGGCGGTCGGCGGCACTCTCGCCGTAGAAGAACTCGGCGATCAGCGAGGTGATGACCGCCCATTGCTGCGGATTGGTGTCTTGCCCCTCATCGACGAGGATGTGGCTGATGCGCTGGTCGAGCTTGTAGCGAACCCAGATGCCCTGGTTCTCATTGTCGAGCAGCGTGCCAAGCTTTTCGACGAGGTCGTCGAAGTCGAGCAGGGAGCGCGCTCGCTTGTTGCGCTCGTAGTGGCTGGAGATCGCGGCGATGATGTCGAGCATCGCCTCGCTGCGCTCCACCAGTTCGGCGCGCATGCGGTCATTGTGCATCAGTTCGAGGCGCAGTGCCTCGTTGGCGACCTTCTGCGCGATGTCGGGAATCAGTACCGCGGTCGCTTTCTTGAGGAGCGTCTTTCGCGCGGTGAAGGTCTGCGTCAGATAGGCGTCGTACAATGCGTCGAGATCGGGGTGGCCTGGCTCGATCCAGGCAAGCTTGTCGACGAAGCCGTCGCCTTCGGGGTCGGGGCGCACGAGCTCGAAGATCGCGCGGTGGTCGGCGGCAGTGAGCGTGTAGCCGCGCGCCATGTCGTGCAGCACCGCGTCGATACCAGGCGGATCGCCGGCGAGCTTTCGCAGTTCGCGCTTGGCGCGCGGCACATCGGCCAGCACCTTGCGCAGAACGCGCTGCTGGTTGAGCGTCTCGATGATTGCGGTGCTGATCTGGAAGTCGCTGAGGAGGCCGAACAGAGTCTCCACCGCTAGCGCTTCGCCGCTGCCGCGAAGGCCAGCGGCGAGCACCTTCTCACGCGCTTCCATCAGCATGGCGTCGCGCTCGAAATCCTCGATCACCGTGAAGTCGAACGGCACGCCTGCTTCCTTGGGGAAGCGGTGCAGCACGGCCTCGCAGAAGGCGTGGATGGTCTGAATCTTGAGCCCGCCCGGCGTTTCGAGCGCGTGCGCAAACAGCGAGCGGGCGCGCAACAGCATCCCCGCGGTCGGTGCTTCGCCTTCAAGCTGGGCGAGATCGTCGCGCAGCGCCGCATCGTCCATCAGCGCCCATCGCGCGAGGCGCTCGGCGACGCGGCCGCGCATCTCGGCGGCCGCCGCCTTGGTGTAGGTGAGGCAGAGAATTTCCTCGGGCCGCGTGCCGCTCAGCAGGAGGCGCAGCACGCGGGCGGTGAGCACGTAGGTCTTGCCGGAGCCGGCATTGGCCGTCACCCACACGCTGCCGCGCGGGTTGGAGGCCTCGCGCTGGCTGCGCGTGATCGCCTCCGGCATCGGCTGCAGCAGCCGGCGGCTCATGGATCGTCCACTCCCGCTGTCAGGGTCCACTCATCGGTGCGCGCCAGGTGGTCGTAATCGCCGGGGAACGATTTGCGCCCGGTGATGACACGCGGCCGGATGCGCGACGTCATCGGCAGCCGGTCGTTGAGCAGGAACGCATCGACATGCCCCTGCAGGCGCCGCACGATCTCATCGACCGCCTGCATCAGCGTCATGCCCTTGCGCAGGCGGAACGGCGTTACCTGGAACGCGGCCGGACCGAGGCCGATCTTGATGTAGGTGAGCGCCGAGCTGTCGCGCTTCGCGATACCGGGGAATACGCCCTCGCGCGCCATCGCCGCCTCGAGCAGCAATTGCGGCGCATCGAAGTCCTTCATGTCGGCGGAGCCGGGGATGCCACCGGTCTTGAAGTCGATGATCTCGAGCGTCCCGTCGCTGAGCTGGTCGACGCGGTCGGCCTTGCCCACCAGTTCGAAGGTGGAGGGTAAGATCCAGCGGCCCTTGATCTCGGCGGTGCGCGACGAAACGAGGCCCGTGCGGCCGCGCTCATAGTCGAGGAACATCTCCGCCGCGCGCCGGAAGCGCCTGAGCCAGATTTCCCGGCGCTCCTGGATCGCATCGAGCCCCGCGAATTCCTCGCGCGCCATGCGTTCCAGCGACGGCAGCGCATCGTCGCCGCGGAAACTCAGGCCTTCGGCGACGAAGCGCTCAAACACCTTGTGGATCATCGAGCCGCGTTCCTTGGCGTCGGGCTGGGTCCCGAGCGGGTCGAGCCGCTGCAGCCGCAGCACGCGCCTGGCATAAATGTCATAGGGCGAGCGCATCAGCGGCTCGACCTCGGTGATGCTCAGTTCGCGTGGCCGGTCTTTCGCCGGCGGTCGCGGCATTGGCCGCCTCGCCGGCTGCGGGCGTCCGGCGCTGTCGATGCCGGCCGCCTGGGCCAGCCAGTGTGCGCCGCGCGCGCGAAGGGTCTTTGCATGTGCGTCGCCGACAAAGGCATCGAGCCGCTGCACGAGACGCGAGGCGAGAGCGGGAGAGGTGCCGATGCGCGTGGCGAAGGCGATGACGACCTCGGCATTGCCGAGCGCCATCTCGAAGTCGTGGGCCGCCTGGCCCTGCTGCCGCTCCGGCGGTTCGAGCCCGATCGCCATGCGCATCCCACGGCTGAGCCATGGCCCCGGATCGGCCGCCGGCGGCCAGATATCTTCATTGACCCCGGCAAGGATCATCAGGTCCGGATTCTGCAGCCGCGCCTCGAGCTCGCCCCAGATGTGAATGTCGTCGCGCTGCCGCTCGTCCGGCTGCACCTTCTCCCCCGCCATCAGCGCGGCGAGGACGGAGTCGAGGATGACAGGCGGAAACGACGCGCCGCCATCACTGACTTCGGCGAGCGCTCGGGCCCAGAGCCGAAACTCGACAATTCCGGGGAGCTCCGCACCGCCGATGAGCCCGGTCACCGCTGCGTCGAGCGCGCGGGCGAGGGACGGGGCCTCGATCTGGCTCTGCTCGAGCAGGAGGCAGAGCGGCTCCAGCGCTCGTCCAAGCGCATTAAGGACGGCGGGAAGTGCCTGGTCCTCTTCCTTCGCCAGCGCGATGAGCCCGTCGATGCCCTGTCGTGGCCGCTGCCCGCGCAGCTTGAGGTCGAGCCGGTTGGACTGCTTCAGAACCTCGAACCGGTCGAGCCCGATCGTCACGGCACCGTTGCGCAGCAGTGCTACTGTATCGATGGGCGCATACTTGTTGACGGCAACCGCCAGCGCCTGCCGCGCGAGACGCCCTGCCGACGACTGGAACAGCGGCGTGCCGGCCGGGTCGTCTACCGTAATGCCGTGCCGCGCGAGTTCGGCTCTGACGCGCCGCGCCAGTGTCTGGTCGCGCGACACGATGCCGACCGAACGTCCGTCCGCCACCGCCTGCCGCGCCGCGAGGGCGATGGCACGCGCTTCCAGATCGAGGTTCGGCGCTGCGATGATCGAGACATCCCGGAGCGCGTCGTCGAGGTCGTCGGAGATCGCAGCACGCGCGCTGCTCCAGCGCGCCGTCTCCTCCGTCGGCGCCAGCGCGTGGCGCATGATTTCGGTGCGCGGCGACGGGCCCGCGAGTTCTTCGACATCTGCGATGCCGGCGCCGAGCGCGCGCAGCAGCTTGGCGAGGCCGTACTGCGGATGACCCTGCGTGTTCGCGCCCTCGATCAGCATCTCGTGCTGCTTTGGTGTCAGCGCCGTATCGAGCCCCGGCAGCACGATCGCCCCGCGCGGGAGATCGGCGATGGCGCCAAGCAGGTCGGCGGTCGCCGGAATGGAGCCGGTGGAGCCGGCGGCAATCACCGGCCTGTCGCCATAGAGCAGCGGCGCCGTGTCGGCCTGCCGGCGCAACTGTCGGTTGCGGCGCTCGGCGCCATCGATCTTGCCGCTCGCGGCCAGGTGCTGCGGCCAGAAGCGGAGCGCCGGCTCGAGGAACTTCAGCACGTCCTGCCAGTTCTCGGCGAGGCTGCCCTCCAGCAGCGGGTCGAGCTTTCCGAGGTCGCCGCCCTCGATGGTGAGATCGTCGATCAACTGGCCGAATGAGTCGGCGAGCGTCAGGACTTCAGCGGCATTGGGCGGCGATGCGAACCCGTCGGCCGAGAGAGCGAATTGCCGCACCAGCCGCGACAATGTAAGACGCCGTTCCAGTACGCTCGCCTGCGGCGGTAGCGGCTCGCTCTCGATCGGCGGCAGGAACGGCTCTTCCTCGGCGCTCTCGCCGCCGAAGGTGCGGATGTCGGGCAGCAGAGCCGCGCCGCCGAGGCGCGTGGCGAAAAGCTCCGCCAGCACGAGGCGCGAGCGCCGTGTGGGCAGGATGATCGTGACGTCGCTCAACCAGAACGGGCCGCTCCGCTCCCAGCCGCCAAGCAGCCTGCCGTCGAGCACACGATCCGCGAGCAGGTCGAGGAAACGGCCGTGCGGCGCGATGGTGTAGAGGCCGCGCCGGCTCACCGCGTCACCTCCGCGACCCGGCCGATGCCGTCGGCGGGCACCGTCAGCGTCACGGCGATCGTCGCAAGCTGCGCGAGGTCCGGTGCGCGCTCCGGCCATTCGACCAGCACGATGGCATCGGGACGATCGAACAGTCCCAGTTCGTCGATCTCGTGTGGATCGTGCAGACGGTAGAGATCGGCATGGAGCAGCGGCGTGCCGTTTGCGTCGTAGGGCTGCACCAGTGCGAAGCTGGGCGAGGGCACATCCGTCCCCGGATCGCCCACCAGGGTACGGACGATGGCGCGCGCCAGCGCCGTCTTGCCGGCCCCGAGCCCGCCTGAAAGCAACGCAAGCGCGCCGGGTTTCAGCGTCGCCGCCAGCTCGGCGCCCAGTGCCGCGGTCGCCGCCTCATCGGCAAGGAAGATTCGCTCCGTCCCCATGCAGGGTGGATAGCATTCCCGATTGCGCCGGGCGAGCTATTCGGCGGCGGTCGTGAGGGCAGCGGCGAGCGGCAGGCTCACCACGACGCGCGAACCGCGCGGTTCGCGGCGTTCGACGCTGATCGTGCCGCCATGAAGATGGACGAATGAGCGGACGATCGCGAGACCGAGGCCCGCGCCGCGGTGGCGCGCCGAGGTTGCGGCCGCGTCGCTGCGGTCGCTCAGCGCGGCGCGCATCTCGTCGGTCATCTGCGTGCCGTCATCCTCGACGGTGAAGATCATGCGTTCGCCACGCGGAATGACGCTGAGCCGCACCTTGCCGCCCGGCTCGGTGAAGCGCGCCGCGGTCGACAGCAGGTTGTAGAGGATCTGCACGATGCGCGTGCCGTCGGCATAGAGCACCGGCAGCTCTTCGGGGATATCGATCTCGATGTTGAGCGGTTCTTCGCCGTCGATATCGGGGAAGGTCGCGGCGAGGCCGGCCTTTGCCTTCTCGATCAGCGCCGGTACGTCCTGCGGCTCCGGCCGCATCTGGGCGATGCCGGCATCGACCGTCGCAAGGTCGAGAATGTTGTCGATGAGCACGCCAAGGGTCACGCTCGAAGCGCGGATATAGTCAGTATAGCTCTTCTGCTTGTCGGTCAGCGGTCCCGCCGCTTCCGAGGCGAGCAGGTCGGCAAAGCCGATGATGTTGGTGAGCGGCGAGCGGAGTTCATAGCTGACGTTCTGGACGAACGCGTCCTTGAGCCGGTCGGCGGTGACCAGCGCCTCGTTCCGCTCCTTGAGCACGTTCTGGTAGTTGGCGCTTTCGGTAACGTCGACGAAGGTCATCATCGTCTGCCCGTCGGGGAGGCGCGTAATGGCGTAATCGAGCATCTTGCCGTCTGCACGGGTGATGCGGCCATGCGTGTCGGTGCGCGTGGGGTTGAGGTCGACAATGCTGCGCTTGAGGTCGCGCCACAGGATTGCGCCGTCCTCGGGCAGCGCGCGCGCCACCGCTTCGACGATCTGGTCGATATGCGGGTTTGTGTCGAGGAGATTGGTGGGCAGTCTCCACAATGTCGACAGGCGCGGATTGGCCAGCGTCAGGCGGCCATTGGTGCCGAACACCGCCACGCCTTCGTTGAGGGCATTGAGCGTCGAGCGCTGCACGTCGAGCTGCGTGCGGTGCTGGCTCTTGAGCTTGAGCTGGTCGGTGATGTCCTCGAACACATAGATCACGCCGCCCTTGGGACCGGCGGGTGCCGAGATCACCTGTACAGTACGTCCGTCGGGCAGATGCCAGGGATCGGACTCGCGTGGCGTCTTGAGCGTGTAGCTCTGCAGGTGTCGCGCGCGCCAGGCCTGGTAGTCCGGTTCGGCGGGCAGCATGCCGTCGGTCCGGAGCTTGTCGAGGATGGCGCGCTCGTCCATGCCTTGCCGCAGCCATTTGGGGTCGAGCCGCCAGAGCTGTGCGTAGGCGCGGTTGCACTGCACCAGTTCGCGTCCGGCGTTGAAGATGGCGATGGGTGTCGCCAGCGCATCGATGATGGCGCTCAGATGCGCGAGGCCATCGGGGGCAGGTGCGGGGATCGGTGCCGTCGCGGTGCCGGGGCGGACGCGCAGATATGCGGCCTTGCCGACAGGCAGGTCGAGGGACACGAGCTCGAGGCCGTTCGCATCGGCGATCTCGCTGGGCGTGCCTTGCGTCGAGCGCGCGAGCGCTTGATAGGCAGCGTTCGCGAAGACGACCTTGCCGCCAGGGCCGAACAGCACCACCGGATCAGGCAGCGTACCGATGACGCGCTCCAGATCGTCGCCGCGATTGGGCACCCTGTCGCCCGGTTGATACAAGGTGGGACGTAAGCGCAGCGCGATGCGCCCGCCGAGCGCCCAGCCCATGGCGCGCATTTGCCGTCCGTCGCGCGCGGTGAACAGCAGATCGAAGCCCTGCCCACCGGCGCGCAGATCGGCGACGCGCTGCGCCAGCGCTTCGGCATCGGTCGGCGACAGCCACGACGCGAAATCGAGGACACCCTCGACGCGGCGCCCCGCCGGCAGGATCGAGGAGGCCGGGCCGAAGAATTTCGGCGTGGCGCGGCCGGACCAGACGATGGTGACTTCGCCCGTGCTCGAAAGCAGCGCTTCGTAGTCATCGACCAGGGCGCGGAGCGATGCGACCTGCTCGGACGACCGCTGCTGGGCATGCTTGCCTTCGCGCATGATGCGCCGCACCACCGCCGTCGCAAGCAGCGCGAAGGCGCCTGCGCCCACGGCAATCGCCAGCGGGATCGCATTCATCAGCGACGACGAGGAGAGACCCTGGGCGAGGGCTGGGGCTGCGGTGAGAAGCGTCAGGGATGCCGCACCGCAAAGTGCGTATCCCAGTCGTTTCCGGAAGCCGTCCGGCCGCATGCGCCACCCCGAGGAAAAGTCACCGCCAAACCTGCATGTGAGCAGGTACAACAACCGCCGGAGAACGCTGGCGTCCCAAACCTGAATCCGCCGCGCCGTTCGGCATCGCGGAGAGCCCGAATCGGCCAACCATACTGAGGCGTGGATTCACCGCAAAGAGTCCTTGAGCGTGTGCATTGCGGGCAAATCGATTCCGTTGGGGATTGACCGCGGACCGAACAGTGAACGAATGGTTAATGCGCCGGGCGGCGTTAACGAAGGTTAACGCCGCAGGGGGCTTCAAATGTCCCACGGACGTTCAGCCGCGCTTCATATTGTTGCTGCGATCCTCTGATGGTGACTAGGCACGGCGTGGGAGGGCTCGCTCGGTGCGTCTGTTCTTCATTGCAACGATGGCCATTCTGATGGCCGCTCTGCCGGCTTACGCCAAGGAGCAGGTCTTCACTGCCCAGCCGAACGGGCAGATCACTTTCGTAATGCCGTCCGGGAACATCGGCTGCATCTACACGCCCGAGGGCGGCACCGATGTCTACGAGCCGGTCGATGGTGGTCCCGAGATCAACTGCGATCGCATCGCCCCCACCTACGTCAACATCACCCTGGGTCCGAAAGGGCCGGCGGTGCTGACCAAGAATCCCGGCGAACAGGGCTGCTGCGGTGGCGACAATGTCTTCGCCTACGGCAACACCACGACTTTGGGCAGGTTCACCTGCTCGTCGTCAGATGCGGGTCTGATCTGCGAAACCCGCGACAAGAAACACGGGCTGTGCCTCTCGCGCACCCGCACACTCCATTATTGAGGGTCCCATGCGTCTGATGCTCCGTCTCGCCGCCGTGCTGCTTGCACTGATCGGCCTCAGTCTTCCCGCGCTCGCCAGCTCGCGCGCCATCGTCATTCTCGACGCATCGGGATCGATGTGGGCCCAGATCGACGGCAAGACGCGCATTGAGATCGCACGGGATACGCTGAGCCAAGTGCTTTCGGGCGTGCCCGCGGAGCTCGAGCTTGGCTTCATGGCCTATGGACACCGCACCAAGGGCGACTGCACCGACATCGAGCTGATGGTGCCGCCCGAGGCCGGCACCGCCGACCGTATCATCGGCGCGGCGATGTCGCTCAACCCGCGCGGCAAGACCCCGCTCAGCGCCGCCGTCCGGCAGGCTGCGGAGGAACTCAAATACACCGAGGATGCAGCAACCGTCGTGCTTATCACCGACGGCATCGAGACCTGTGAGGCCGACCCCTGCGCGCTGGCGAGCGAGCTTGAGGCCGCGGGCATCGACTTCACCGTCAATGTCGTGGGCTTCGGTCTCAGCGACGAGGAAGGCGCGGCGGTCAAGTGCCTCGCCGACAACACCGGCGGCACCTACATCAGCGCCGATGACGAGAGCGGCCTCAAGGACGCCATCGACGTCGCCGTCAACGACACCCCGCCGCCGCAGCCGGACGAGCCGGTGGAAGAGCCGGCTGTCGAATACAATTTCGCACCCGTCGCCTATCTCAGCGAAGGCGACGACCCGCTGGTCAATGACGGGATCGTCTGGGAGTTTGCCAAGCCCAATGCCGACGGCACGCCCGGCGAGTGGGTCCGCACGGAATACGGCACTGCCTTCAAGGGCGACGTCGAGCCCGGCGACTACGTCGTCACGGCCAAGCTCGACTATGCCACGGTGACCGTGCCGGTCACCGTCATCGCGGGCGAGGTCGCCCGGCCCGAGTTCATGCTCAATGCCGGGCACATCACGATCCGCCCGATCCCGTCGGAGGGAGCGGAGCCGGACAGCAATGCCGCGGTGTTCCTCGAGTTCCCCGATGCCAACAGCACCACCTTCTATGGTGAGCTCAAGACCTATGTTCCGGCTGGCGAAACCAAGATCACCGTGACGATCGGCGCCGCCGAGCTCAAGGACGCGGTGAGCGTTGCCGCCGGCGAACGGGTCACCAAGGACATCGTCGTCGGGGTCGGCCATGCGACCGTCAACTCCTTCTATGTCGAGGGCATGAAGGTCGAGGATGGCAACGTCTTCACCGAAATCTTCGGTGCCAAGAAGGACATCCAGGGCGATCGCAAGAGCTTCGGCTACACCTATGGGCCGGAGGCGGCTTTCGACCTCATGCCGGGCGACTATGTCGCTGTCGCAACCTTCGACGTCGCCAAGGCCGAGCAGCCTTTCACCGTGAAGGCGGGCGAGGCCACCGACGTCAGCGTGCCGCTCGATGCCGGCGTCCTCTTCATCGACGCGCCCGGCGGGTTGTGGATCGAAGTGCTGAGCGGCAAGCCCGACATCCAGGGCAACCGTACGACCTTCAGCGGGGTGTACGACGCCACCTCGACGCGCACGCTGCCTGCCGGCGACTATCGCGTCCGCGTCGAGTACGAGGGCGATGCGCCAGACAAGGAAGCCGACGCGACCGTGACCGCGGGCGAACGCACCGAGATCAAGGTCGAGTGATGGCCCATCCGCTTATCGAGATTTGTGTCGAAGGCATCGACGGCTTCGCCGCGGCGCAGGCGGGTGGCGCCGACCGCGTCGAGCTTTGCGCCAGCCTGCTCGAGGGCGGCCTGACGCCGAGCCTCGGGGTGATCAGGCAGACCCTGGCGGTGGCGATGATCCCGGTCCATGTGATCATCCGCCCACGGGGAGGGGATTTCCTCTACTCCGAGCTCGAATTCCTCACCATGCTCGACGATCTTCGGGCCTGCCGCGACCTCGGCGTCCCGGGCGTCGTCTTCGGCTGCCTCACCGCCGATGGCCGTGTCGACGAGGTGCGGATGACCGAACTGGTCGAGGCTGCGCGACCGATGACGGTCACGTGCCACCGCGCTTTCGACATGACCCGCGATCCCGATGAGGCGATCGAGGCGCTGGTGCGCTGCGGCGTCGACCGGGTGCTGACCAGCGGTCAGCACGCCACCGCGCTTGCCGGTATCGACGTGCTCAAGCGCACGCATGACGCCGCCGCCGGCCGCATCGTCATCATGGCCTGCGGCGGGCTCGACGAGGGCAATGTCGCCGAGGTCCTGCGCCGCTCGGCGGCCGATGAGCTGCACTTTTCGGCACTCGCCAAGGCGGGCAGCCGCATGGCATTCCGCAATCCCGACGTCGGCATGGGCGGCACCGATCTCGAGCGCGAGTTCGAGCTCACCATCACCGACAGCGCCGCCGTGCGCCGCACCATCGCCGCGGCTCGCAAGGCCGCGGTCGTTGCAGCCTAGCTGTCGTTTCCAAGAAGGTTGTTCAGGCGGAGCCAGGGGGTGAGGCCGCCGATGGCGGTATGGGGTCGGATGAGGTTGTAGTCGTTGGTCCATTCGGCTGCGGCAAGGCTTCGGTCGATCGAG